>JGI25160J50197_1001043_pt1 | contig 14307 bp, 12 predicted proteins | sample AraplaMF_Cvi_mMS_FD_50197 | JGI IMG/M metagenome (IMG submission 50197)
AGCAGCCCCGGCTTCCGGCTCTGTTTTATAATTTCCCCAGATATATTTATTGAATCGTTTGCTGTTGATGATCACCTGCTCCTGTTCAACCGAGCCCCCCAGTTTTTTAAAAATGGAGGACCTGGTTGTGTATTTTTTATCGCTTACCAGCAGCTGCACCCGGTACCGTACATTGGAGGATACCGCTGCAGGCCTTGACGGCTGCCGGTACCCGGTTTCTATCACGGGCTGTACGGTGGGCTCAGGTACTACGGGCTGTGGCGCAGGCGCTACTTCTTCTTTAAAGTTGCCGAATTTTTCCAGCTCTTCTTTATAGCGTTTTACTGCTTTATAGATACAGTTGGCGGCTTCTTCCTGGCCATTGGCGGAGTTGAGGTAATCTTCTTCGTCAGGATTGCTGATAAAGCCCAGTTCTACCAGCACGCTGGGCATCGCGGTGGCTTGCAGCACCCAGATACCTTTTTCATTACGCTGACGGGCGCCGCGGCTGATCCGGCCCACTTTCGTGAATTCATCTTCCACCATAGTGGATAAACGAAGGCTCTGGTCAAAGAAAGCGTTGCGCAGGGTATTGAGCAATATGAAGGTCTCAGGGTCTGCAGCATCCATCACTTCCTTGGCCTCTTCAGAGTTGGCGTCCAGCACCATCACAGAGCTTTCTTTCAGCGATTCCATTTTAGCGTTGTTCTTGCTGGTGGCCCACACATAGGTCTCGGTGCCCTGGGCTTCGCTGGCGAAGTACTTATAGATAGGTTGTTTAACGGCTATCCTGCGTTTACCCTTTTTACGGTATACCGTTTTGTAGCCGGTTATTTTGCGGCCCTTGGGGGCAGAGTTGCAGTGAATGGATATGAAAAGGTCTCCCCGGGCATTATTGGCAATTTCTGCCTTGCGGCGNGGATCGTCAAAACGGTCCACTTTTCGTGTATACACCACCTTTACATCCGGCATGTTCTCCTCGATGATCTTCCCCAGCTTTAAGGCCACGTCGAGGGTGACCTCTTTTTCGGTGGAATAGCCTCCTCTTGCTCCAACGTCGGAGCCTCCATGACCGGCATCAATAACAATTGTTCTGAGTGGTTTGTCCTGTTTCCGGGGACCCGGCAGGTTCTTGGCCTGAATGAAAAAGGTACAGATAAATAGCGTTCCGCATCCTAAAATCCAAAGTCGGTTCCAGCGCATGTTTCTAATTTTAATGGGCTTTAGTTAGTCAAANATTTAATTAAGGATAGTCAATTGCGAAATGTGAAACCCAGGTAAGATGTTGGGGTNTGATCCNCNTCCATCATCATCGTTCATCATTCGAAATTGATCATTCTCAATCAGGTTAGTTAATTATATCTTAATTCATCCGGGGCCCTGTATCACCCGGANGTCTTTTTCGTTTTACAGATGATTAATAAAATTATTTGTGCAAAATCATGTAGGTTTGTGCCCGCTTGACACAATGAGCCCTGACCACAAAAATAATTATAAAAANCTTTTAAGACAGTACCTGTTCGTGGCAGGTACATTTGCCGCTTTTTTCCTTATTATAGATGCTTTTGCCAGNCCNGCGCCACATTCCAGGCGCTTTTTTAACAAAATTTTCACAGATACGGTGCCTGTAAANAAGGATACCGTNCCCCTGAAACGCCTGCCTGTATCCGATTCCAGCAAAAGAAAAGATACCNTTCCGCCCCTCAGGCCCGATACTACCCAGCCGGCAGATAGCACGGTTGTGGATACCATGTCCATGCCAAAGCTTTCGAAAGACAGCCTGGACGCCCCCGTGAACTATAAGGCCAAGGATTCGATCGTCCTGGTCATCCCCGATAAACGCTTCTATTTGTATGGCAATGCCAATACCAAATATAAGACAGTAGACCTTACCGCTGAACGGATGAACTTTGCGCAATCCACCGGCGTGCTGGAGGCCACTACTGCCCAGGACACCAGCGGCAAGCCCTTTGGCCGTCCGCAGATGAAGGATGGCGATCAGTCTTTCGACTCCGATACCCTGCGATACAATTTCAACACCCAGAAGGCGAAGATCTATCATACCCGCTCCCAGTACGGCGAAGGCTTTGTACACAGCCAGCAAACCAAACGGGAGGACGATAACACCATCTTCGGCTTTAAGAACGGCTATACCACCTGTAACCTTGACACCCCGCACTTCCAGTTCCGTGCGCGTAAGATCAAGGTGGTGCCGGATAAACTGGTGGTGTCTGGCCCCGCCAACCTGGAAATAGAAGGCGTGCCGACCCCCTTGTTCATCCCNTTTGCTATCTTCCCCATTACCCATGGTCAACGCTCCGGTATCCTGCCCCCGCAGTACGTAGTGAACGCCCAGAAAGGGGTGGGCCTGGAACAGGGAGGGTATTACGTAGGAATGGGGGAGTACTTTGACCTCACACTAAGGGGTGATGTGTATTCTTACGGCAGCTGGGCCCTCACGGCCAGTCCTACCTACCGGAAAAGGTACCGCTATAACGGCGGCTTTAACCTTAGTTTTGCCACCACCCGCTTTGGAGACCCTGCCGTGAAATCAGAGTTTACCCGTTCCCGTGACTTCAGGGTGACCTGGAACCACAGTATGGACAGCAAGGCCCGTCCNGGGGTGAATTTTGGCGCCAACGTAAACTTTGGTACCTCTTCNTATAATACGTATAACGTATTTGATTATTATACCCGCGTGAATAATAATATTGGTTCGTCCATCAGTTTTTCCAAAACCTGGCAGGGCAAGCCCTATAACCTGAGTGTCAGCCTCAACCACAACCAGAACCTGTCTACCAAAGATATCTTCATCTCATTCCCGGATGCGTCGTTCAACGTGAACACCATCTACCCCTTCCAGCCCAAGGAGATGGTGGGCACGCCGAAATGGTATCAGAAGATAGGGGTTTCGTACAGCACAGTGCTGCGAAACAGCGTGAATTTTAAGGATACCATGTTCCTGAAAAAGGAGATGTTCGATCGCCTGCAGACGGGTATGTCGCACACGATCCCGGTATCCTTTTCTATCCCGATCGGTAGTTTTACCTTGTCTCCGGGCATCAACTACCAGGAATACTGGTATACCCGGAAGATGAAGCGTGTGTGGAATGCCCGGAAGTTCAATCCTGCTACCGATACCCTGGGGGGCTTGGATACTACTTACCAGACCGGCTACTTTGCCGCCCGCCAGGCCAGCGCCAGTGTATCGCTGTCAACGGCCCTTTACGGTATGTATGTGTTTAAGAAAACTTCCAAGATCAAGGCGATCCGCCACGTGATGCGCCCCACCATTGCATTAAGCTACCAGCCAGACCTGGCCAGCTCAGCGTATTATAATCTGCAATATGGTTTTCGTCCTCAGGACTTCACCCGTGCGTCTTATTTCGAAGGCTCGGTCATAGGCGTACCGGCGGAAGGGAAGGCGGGGCTTGTCTCCTTCGGTTTGGATAATAACCTGGAAATGAAAGTGGCGTCGAAGAAGGATACCTCTGCGGCCAAGGAGAAGAAGATCAAGATACTGGATGGCTTTGGCATCAACGGCAGCTATAACCTGATGGCAGACTCTTTCAAGCTGTCTACTTTTGCTATTTATGCCCGAACCAACCTGTTTGAGAAAGTGAACATTTCTGCCAGCGGTACGCTGGACCCTTACCAGGTAGACAATCGGGGCAACCGGCTGGACAACCAGTATGTATGGCAGCAGGGTAAGCTGAGCCTGGGACGCCTGACCAACGCCAATATCACGATGAGCACTTCCTTCCAGTCGGGTGATAAGAAGAGTAAGGAGAAGGAGCAGCAGCAACAGGACATGCTCAACCAGCAGAATATGGATGCGCAGCAGGAAGCCCAGGCGCGCCAGCTGCAGATGGTTCGCAATAATCCCGGTGAATACGTGGATTTCGATATCCCCTGGCGTTTGGACCTGTCTTACAGCTTTACCTACAGTAAAACGATCATACCGGACTCCGGTGGGGTAGTGACCAATTTAAATCAATACGTGAACTTCAACGGCGATTTCAGCCTTACGCCCAAGTGGAAGATAGGCCTGAACAGTGGTTACGATTTCGTTAACCGTGAGATCGCCTATACGAATATGTACATCTCCCGTGACCTCCACTGCTGGCAGATGTCTATCAACCTCATACCTTTCGGTACTTACCGTCAGTTCAGCATTACTATCAGTCCCAAATCAGGATTGCTGAGAGATCTCCGCATTAACCGAACGCGGCAGTTCTATGATTTCTAGCAAGGCTGTTTTGCTCTTCAATGTAGTCCCACATCATCCTGAAGATCTTTTCTTTCAAGGCAGGCATATCGTCTTTGCTGAGGCCCNGGGTGGATACCGGCGGCAGAAAGTGAAAGTCGATCCGGTGGGGCAGGGCGTAAAAAACGCGGCCCGGCGGCAGTATTTTCCGGGTATGGAACAGCACTGCGGGCAGGATAGGATGTTGGGTATCTATGGCAAGGGAAAAAGCGCCGTCATAAAAAGATTTCAGGGGCTGATCGGTTTTGTTGCGGGTACCTTCCGGATACAGTAGCATGTGCATTCCCATGTTCAACACTTCTTTCATCTCCTCATAGCTTTGGTGCCGGCTTTCTTCGCTTTTACGATCTACCAGCACGCTGCCTATTTTATACATCATGCCGAAGAGGGGAAGCCTCGACATTTCGATTTTGGCCAGTGTTTTATTCAGTCCCGGCACTCCCGGGGTGGTTACGGGTACATCCATCAGGGAGTTGTGGTTGCAGACAACAATGTAGTTCACCCCCGGCTCAAAATACTCCAGTCCCTTTCTGCGAACGGGACAAAAAACAAGCGGCATAAATACGGCCATCCAGCCCCTGGCCAGTACAAAGAACCAGCGCATTCTCTTCGGATCTGGCAGCAATGACACGAGCCACATCGGTATAAACATGATTAACAGGGAAACGAGGAACAACAGTAAGCCATATACGGCGTATAAACGGGCAAGAATATTCTTTAACCAGCTCATAAAATAGTTGCAGTTGCAGTGTCCAATTTGCAGTTAAACCAACAATACGAATTTACGACATACTTATATATTTTGTTAATATGTTTTGTGTTATATCCGTGTAAGTACTACAAGTATCTGCCCTTAGCTCAGGCTCCAGTCTACCGGTTCTATCCCTGCTTTTGCGAGCAGTTCATTGGCTTTGGAAAAATGTCTGCATCCGAAAAATCCCTTGTCGGCGCTGAAAGGAGAGGGGTGGGCTGCTTTCAATACGTGGTGCCTGGTTGCGTCTATCAGTATTTGTTTGTCCTGGGCAAATCTTCCCCACAACAGGAACACCACATTCTGCTTTTTCTCCGATATTTTACGGATCACTGCATCGGTAAAGGTTTCCCATCCTATTTTACTGTGGGAGGTAGGTTCCGAAGCTCTTACGGTAAGGATGGCATTGAGCAGCAGTACACCATGTTCCGCCCATTTGATAAGGTTGCCGTTATTAGGCGGTGTAAGGCCAAGATCAGATTTCAGTTCTTTAAAGATATTGATGAGGGAGGGAGGGGGCGGTACTTCGTTCTGTACAGAAAAACATAAGCCATGTGCCTGTTTGGGCCCGTGATAGGGGTCCTGTCCGAGGATCACCACTTTCACTTTATCGAAGGGTGTGGTATTGAATGCATTAAAGATCAGGTTGCCGGGGGGGTAAATAGTATTTCCCAGGGCCTTTTCATGTTTCAGGAACATGGCGATCTCTCCGAAATAGGATTTTTCAAATTCTTCTTTCAGTGCTTCTTTCCAACTGGCTTCTATTTGTACATCCATGGCTAAAATATTAGAAAAACGTTTAAATTTGATTAATTGATGGAAATTTATAAATTTGCACTCCCAAAATGAAAGATAAATATAGGGATTTATTTAAAAAGGACCGGTAGCTCAGCTGGATAGAGCAGCTGCCTTCTAAGCAGCAGGCCATTGGTTCGAATCCAATCCGGTTCACAAAAATGATAAAAGTGAAGTCTCAGGGCTTCACTTTTTTATTTGAATTAAATCTGGTCCGTAAATGCACTTTCCATTAGATCCTGTTCTCGTTTAGGCAGGCCAACTTTCACCGCAATTTTTCGCCAATTTCTAACAGCGCCTAATACCTGCTCCATTATCGTATCACCCTGCTGATCTGATACCCGAAAATATTGACTTACAGATCGTACTAAACCCAGATCTAAAGCATTGTCTTCTTCAGAAATATTTAGCGTCAGTCCTGTTCCATCGGGGAATGGATTGACATCATATACCGGAGAAAGTATCCAACCTTGATCCGTTAACAAGAAGCCATGATTGCGCAAATGATCATCTGTATTTTTTATACAGACGTTAAGAACAATTCTACGCCAAAGCTCTCTTAAATCTTCGTTTACATTCGCTCCATTTTTTATAATGAATTCTACCAATTCCAGGTAACTTGCGCCGGTGGTGTAATCTGCCCCGTCGGTATAGCCAAGCATGGTCATGGCTGATGCAAAGTGAATTCTTCCTCCATCTGCGTTGCGATCAAAACGCTGACTTAAAAACGTATGATGCTTATTGGATAATTTTAGAGCTTTACATGGAGCCACTTTCACCCCGGCATTTGTGGCTATCTCCATAGCGACGGCTTCCCATCCTCCAATATCAACAATATCATTACCACTCGGAAATTTGGCAATCCACAATTGGCCATTGGGGTCTGTTACACTTGCTTTAGGCCGTGCACCTCCCAGGGATGATCCTGGCGCCATCAGCATATTTAACCATTTTAATGCCTCGTCGTCATCGAACTCGTCTTGTTCTAATTGAAGGCTGGCTTGTTCAAGTTCTCTCAAAGATGTCCATGGTGGCGCCGCTAACTCTTGTTCTCCGCTTACAAAATTACTATCCGGATGTAATTTAAACCGTAAGGCGCCAATGCGGTATTCATCATAAACGCCTAATAAATAGTCAGATTCGAACAATGTTGCCTGCTTACGATGCTCTTTCCTTGCTATGATGGCTTCCCGTCTCTTCATTAAGACCCGGCCCCATCTATCTGGTGAAGAATCGAGAAATAGGCCGAAGTTTAGTTTATCAGCACCACTATACCGACCTTCATAAAACTGAAGATCTGGATCTAATATTTGACCAGAGCCGGATGCAAGCCACTCTTCCGCATATTCAAAAGAAAAAATTTCTTTGCCCTTGTTATGTACGCTATTTAACATGCCCATGAGTAAAGGGGACCCGCTAAGACCTTTCCAATCGGCATATACATATATCGTTTTATCATTCCGCATCTTCTCCAGTTTGTTTTGTACTTCGTTTAGGTGCTCGTTTTTTTGTCACCAATCCCGCATCTTGCAGTTTGCGGCCAAGTTTGTCGTCTTCTGCAAGTTTTAAAAAGTCTTTTTCTAAGCCTAAAACCAATAAAACCATAAAGTAATTGCCTATGGCCACCGAAGGCGATCCTTTTTCTATTTGCCAAAGAGTAGCACGGCTTATATCAGCCCTGTCGGCTACTTGTTGAACGCTTATTTTTCGCCTTCTTCGCGCTAAATGGATGTTTTCCCCCATTTGTTGCAACACTTTACGAGCCTTGGGCAACATTACTATAGACTCTTTCATAATGTTTAATATTATTGACAAATATGCGCAATTGTTTGTTAAAATGAACATTATAAATGAATATCACTCTTTTTTGAAATTCACGAAAAAGGACAAATCGAAACTAAATTCGGTTTGTCCTTTTTCTTTTAATACACTTCAGTTAACGAGACACTTCTTTACAACTGCGGCACTCCTTCTCCTCCCGGCTCATTCGTCGCCGCTACGCCCGCTGGCATTCTTCTCAATGTACTGATCGTAATATGCGGCCAAATGATCGGTGTTACTGTATTCACCGGTGGAAACACCAGGTTGATCGTCTGTGAATATTGCAATAGTTCTGTTTCGCTGCCGCCGCTTATATTTTCCAGCCAGAAAATAGCATCCATCGTGGTGGCTGTCACATTAGACTGTATAAAAGGAATATTGAGGATCCCACCGGTTGCATCCGGGTTTTGAGTAGACATATCAAGTGTAGTCATACTCGTTACTGATCCCGATCCGACTATTGTTTCTAATGTTGATTGCAGGAAGGTATTCGGATCCACCTGGTTAAAATCCTTAAACTGAGGCTTGATGATCTGATCATTGTATCCAAACATGGAAAGGGGAGAGCCATCCAGGTTAACGGCTTTGGCAGATATCTGGGGAAAGAATTTAATTCCTGGATTCTCAGATGTTGTTGAAGCTCCCAGGGCCAGCAAGGCATTCCCATGAGGAACTGTACCCAAACGGGCGATGCTGAAACCACCATTGTAGTTGGTGATATAAAGGAAAAGCCCGGTCTCCGCATGGATCACTGTACCATCGCTAAAGCCTCTGCTGTTGCAAAAATCCGTGTTACATACGCTTACGATCTGCTGTTCATAGAAGAGGCCGAAGATTTCCTGGTCAAACTGGGTGCCGTTAAGCACTGGTCCGCGGTTACCAGCCTGTACGGCTACTGCGGAAAACTTAAGGTTCTCTTTGTAAGGAATTACTTCAAAAACGAAGTTGTCGCCTCCGGGCACCGAGATCACATTCCATCCGGCCGCAAGGGGCTGTACAACTCCATCTTGATTGGTTGTTAATGGTACGCTTTCCCATTCACCTATGAGTTGTTTTAAGGGGCCGAGGTCAACTTCGGTTAATAGAGCGGCAGGCACAAAGCGTGCTCCCATGCCAAAGCGGTTCAATTGTGCATTCATGTTGTGGTCGTGTTTTGGTTAAAGTTGAGAGATTTATAAATTCAAGATCGCTTTTTTAAATAGTCATTCTCAAAGGACGCCAAGTAGCTGATAGTAATTCAATGTAAGATGATCAATTTTTTTTGCCAGCTGACAGATTTGCCATGACAGATCGAAGCTGTTCGATGTAAGATAACAGATGTGCATTGCAGCTGACAGATGTATCGTGTAAGCTGACAGCGCTTCGCATCATTTTTTTACCGTAAGCCTGACCGGCGTTTCTTCAAGGTGAAAAATAGTCTTCCCGGCATCACTTTCTATAATTATACTCATTAATATCCCACGGTTCTTTTTTAAGCGGTCTTTCCATGCTGTGATAGTAATATTTTTTTTACCGGCAGCATATTCCCAATAGCCATTCGGTATGCTGATGTCGGGATTCGTTGAGGTGACAGTAGCGTGATGATTAGCTGTGAAGGTGAAGGTGGTTTTTTGTAAATCCTTCTTTATAATATTAGCCGCTTTCAGCTCTTCGATACTAGCGGCGGATGAGACCCTGACTTCCTCTACATGCCATGTCCCTGTTAAAGAGTCTGCACTTTGTGCAGATAAAAGAATAGCTTTTATTGTAACTATTAAGGTAAGTATAACGGGCTTCAGGAGTTTAAAATATTTCATAGCTATTGCCGCTTGTTAAAGAAACTGAAGGCAGGTATTAAGTTAGTTAGAATTCAGCTATTCTGGCGTTTTCTTTAGAGATTTATCAGAACTCCTGTGTAATATTATATAATTTGTATATTTATATATCCATTAACCGCATCAAAAGCAACAACACATGCAACAGCAGGCCAGCGTATTACTGGTAAGATAACATATATCAGAACTTGATCTGTAGCTTTTGCGATACCAGTTTTCCATCCTTATAACATTCAAAATACCATTCACCGTTTTTCTTAAAAACAACGCCGTTCGATACGCCATCCTCCGCAATAAAATAATCCTGCATGGAGGTTTTCAGCAGTGTGAATATTTTTTTCGGGGTAGTATCAATTAACTGATATCCGTTCGGCGTTGCCTGTGCATATAAAGTCCCGGCACTTTCAGTAGCTACAACTGTTGCTGGCGTTGGTGCGGTGGTGGAAGCAGGAGCAGGAGTAGAGGCTGCAGCCGGAGGAGCCGTCACTGGAGCAGCTGCCACCGTTGCCTGCTGCGATTGTGTAAACACCGTACCATCATATTTATACTCCGTATCGTTCAAGGTGGTAAAAGCGTCTCTCAAGGCCAGGTTATACGCAGCCATAAACTCTTTCTCCCTGCTTTTACCTTCTTTGCTTTTAAAGATCACATTGCCCTGGCAATCCTTCAACAGCAGGGTAAGGTTGGTAACGAATAATCCTTTTTTCTGCACTACCTCAGCCCTGAGTGCATTGCATTTATTGGCAAGCAATTCCGCCGGTAGCGTTTCTTCATCCATAAAAGCAATAAATCCTTTTTGCTGCAGTAAGAGCTTGGTGGTAATATTCAGGCCATACTGGTTATCTTCCTTCAAAAAATCGAATTTCTCAGGAACAAGCACATACTTGTAATTGTTGATGGTAGTTTGTGAATAAGCAGTTACAGCAGATAATAGAAGCAGAATAAACAATGTACATGCCTTCATATAATATCGTTATTTCCTGTTTAAGTTATAACGAATATACTGATTTTATATACCATTAACGGAGCTGAATTTCTCCAGTGCCTGGTGGAAGGCCCCTTCTTTTTCATATACCTTTTTAAACATCTCCTGTTTCCGGCGGCTTAACTCGAGGATGCTATCCTGCGCTGCCTGTAAGGCTTCGCCTTCCACACGACTGCTGAGTTCCCGCTGCGTTATTTCCTGCCGGTCAAAGATCTGCAATTCCTTAAGGGCAGTATAATAATCGGCGGCAGCCGTTTTTAATTCATTACCCTGTTTAACGCCATCGGCGGGTAATGCTGCTATCTCTCCGATCAGTTTATCGAAAGCTTTTTCCTCCTGGTCAACGAAGGCCAATGCGCCTTTATAGTCATCCTTTACCAGCGATGCTAATTTCTGTTCCCCAGGGCCATTCTTGTCCANGAGAATATTAAACGCAATACGTTCTTTCTGAACAATGGCTTCCTTCAGCTCAATTGCTTTTCGTGGTTTACAGGATACCAGTGTTATCACTAAAAAGGCTGCAGAAAAAATAACCGGGTTCATTTTTTGTCTCATTTTCCAGGCGCTTGTTTGGGTTAAAACTACAAGATACCTAAATGAGACTAGCCAGCCAAATTCAGGTCCGTGTTGTCTGCAGCAGCTTCCTGCTTTCTTTGCTCACAAACGTAATCGGCACAAACTTCTCTGTTGGCGCGCCTATATAATACACCATCCACTCCGGATCATGATGCGCCAGCATTTCGCTGATGCAATCTGCCCGGTGGCCCATGGGGTTGGAACATTCATCCCAGTAAAAGAGCTCCACCCGGTAGTGTAGCTGCTGCTTCTGGTTGTTGATGGTTACCTCCACTGTTATCTCCTGCTTGCCCGGAAGCGGAGGAATAGGAATGACGATATGACTCATAGCGCTTATATTATACCATTGCTTCCACAAGAAGACTGCCATATCTGAACAATGTGCAATAATGGTATTTATGTATGAAATTTTTATTTAACTGTTCAGGGCTGGTCGCAAAACGTCCGGAAACGGACAGATAATGTTTCAATAATCNCGAGAACAATGAAACACGGCTTTAATTTCAACAATCGGCAAATATTGGATCGACGGGGAACAATCTCCAGTGTTTAATGCACTATGGATAAATCACATCACTTGTCTTGACTTTGTCCTTATCAATAAAGAAAAGTATCTGCAGGCATTCTGTATATCCTTTTTCTTTCCAGTTTTTGTCATAACAATGGCGCCCACCTTCCAGGAAATAGGAATAGATAGTTGTACCTTCCCTGGTGTATTCAACGTTAGGTGATCCGAGGAAGGTTTTCAATTCTCCGGATGAATGGCCTGTAACTGCATCGTTGTTGCTTCGCAGAACTTTACCCATGTTTCTTCTCAACCCCTTACAGCCCATTGAATCCAGTTTCCAGGTGGCAGTATCAAAATCCTTTATGACGATTTTGCGGTCTGGATTGCAGTACAACAGTAACAAGGCAAATAGCCCGGGCAGGAGCCAGGCAATTTTATTTGGGTTTAACATCGTCCGGTGACAAAGTCTTTCCGTTTTTTTCATAGTATGTATTGGTTAGCTCCCCGAGATTTGCTTTGCCCTTCTGCTCCAGATCCTTAAGAACAGCAGGAGTAAATATAGTATTAATATTTTTCTGGGTTACCTTTCTTTTCGATGGATCAAGGTATCCATCTGGTAAAGCATAGCTCTTTTGATATGCCGGCAGTACCTTATCTCCATTTTGATCCATAATATCTGGTTCACCGGGAATGACCGTTTCATAGCCGCTGGAGTTATTGTGATCCAATCCCCAGCCATGACCTACTTCATGCCCTTCTGTAGTGGAATTGACCGCCATGATCTGGGAGTAATTAAGCTCACCGGTATTCCCTGCAAGGGTGCCGGTGGTAAATGACGTTCCATCCGGCTGGAGGGTTTGATCTTCCACTCTGTAATAGTTGTTCCTGATGTCTTTATTGGTCACAACGGCGGCCGCAATCTTGAAATCGCCCAGGATACCATCACTCGGAAGGTAATGCCCTTCAATTTCGAATTGTACTTTATAGGTGGTTTTCCCGATTGTCACTGTTCCGTTGGCAGCATTATATAGGTTTTGTACGTCTGTTGCGGTGCTGGTAGCCAGCTGTTGATTTGCTTTTGAACCATACAGGTATAAGCGCTGATGTACAGTAACGGTCTTTGTCTGCTTGTTAATGGTAACTTCACCTGTCCTGCCATCAGGGTCATTGTATAATACGGGGCTGTTATTAAAGGCGGCATAGCCGCTATGGTAGGGAAACCTGTTGAATTCCGGGTCTATAGACAGGAAGCGGCCTATTCGCGGATCGTAGATCCGCATTCCATAGTCCAGCTGGTTCGCATCTCCCTTCACTTCATTATCATTTTCTTTCCCGTTATAACCATAACGGTAAGGCGCTGTCGTACTGTAACTCCTTCCAGGCGTTTGCATACCAAACGGATAATAATCATTGGCGCTGACGATATCCGCATTATAGCGGTCAATGATACCATCGCCGTCGCTGTCCTCGCTTTTCTTTTTATCACTGACTACTGCCATTACATTGTCCCGGTGATCTGTCTGCTCATATATTTTCCGGCCACGTATATAAGAACGGCTATACGCAAATCCGAGCCCGGGTAAATAAGAGATCTCTGAGGTTTCCCGCTCATAAGTATTCGCCAGGAGCTGTTCAGCATACTTTTTGTCCGGAACGATCAGGCTGGCGACTTTTTCGTTAATTGAATGTTGCCATTCCTGCAGCCCGTCAAGCGCACGCAGGATCTGTTGATTGTTCTCCGTCACAACGGTCGCGTTATATACATCAGGATGCTGCTTGTTTAGCTGCTTCAGATACAGCTGTCCGGCGGCTGCAGCCTGTTGCCATTGTAGCTCGAGCCATCCTCTGTATAATAGAAACACATCTTCCTTTTCCACCAGCAAGGATGCATATTTACCTGGCTTAAGAGGCAGGCTGTCCAGCATTGATCCCTCACGGTCATAAATAAACAATTTGTTACGAAATTGGCGCCGGAGCACTATTCTGGCCGTTGCAGCCAATGGGTCGGTATTGTAGTATTCTGTACTATCGGCCTTACGGATCATTGCACCGGCAAATTCCTTTCTGATACGCCCGCTGTCGCTACGAGTACCGGCCAATGACGAGGGCCGCCTACTGTCAAATAAACACAACTGCCAGCATATTTTTTTCATCAGGCTTTCTATCGCCATCAGCTTTTGTAAGCTACTGGTTGCTAATTTTACCGGTGGAGCATTGAATATCTGCAGATTATTCCAGGAGCTGTCTTTTAAAGCAGCATTGCCCTTTGATCTGTATAATGCCTGTGCCTGCTCAATGCTGGTCAGGCTTCCATAACAGTAACGATAGTAGAATATAAAAGGGTCGACTGTGCCTCCGCTTATCAGTTTATATTCATCAATACTTAATTGGACCGTATCAAACCTAACTCCATAACAGGTAAACCAATTCAATTGATGTTTAGCTTCGTCTAACACTGCCATATTTACATAGCCAGCCGGTTTATCTTTCCTGTTATATATCTTAAAACCCGGAACGTTTGCGGCAACCTGTTTCAATATCAGATCTGCACGCGTATCTCTTTGTATTTCCGTTTGGGCGCTGGTGGTTAAATGAAAAATAATAACAAACAGGACAGTCAGATTGGATGGTATTCGCATGGTAACAGGGACGGCTTATAAAATTCTTTGGTAATAGTTCGCAGCAAGGTAGACAAATTTCAAAGGAAAAATATACATATTTATACTATCTTCACCCCGTTGTTAAACCACCGTTCACTCAAATCGGAAACGGCCTTATGAGTAATCCATTTAAAAAGATCTCCGATACATC
>JGI25160J50197_1001057_pt1 | contig 14153 bp, 14 predicted proteins | sample AraplaMF_Cvi_mMS_FD_50197 | JGI IMG/M metagenome (IMG submission 50197)
GAAGCGTAGGCCCCGGCGCGCACCCTGCTCTCGGACTTCCTCGCGGTCTTGCCTGTCATTGGATCAGCGGCGCGGCTAGGGCGCCGCGACGGCGAGGTTGACGAACTTCTCGCGCTGCATCCTGCCGAGCAGCGAAGCGAGCTCGTCATGGCTCATCGCCTTGTCGAACTGGAGACGGAACATGCCGCCCTTGGCATCGCCGATGATCGAGGCCTGGTAGCTGTCGAGCAACGCGGTGATGTCGCCGACGCGGGCCTCGGGCGTGAAGCGCACCAGCGCGCGCGCCGGCGGAACGGCCGTGCCGAGTTCGCGTGTGATCGGACCGCTGGTCGAGAGCGAAGCGGTCTGGAAAGTGGCAGGCTGGTTCTTCATCAGCACGGCGCCGATGATTCCGGCCTGCAGCACCAGCGCGATGGCACCGAGGCTCGCCGACCACGCCAGCGTCCGCGGCGACAGGCTCGCGAAGAAGGTCGAGATGCGCGCCGACAGCGGCAGCGAGCCGCTCGCCCGCGCCGGTTCGGCGTCGATCGCGGCGAACAATTTCTGCATCGCGCGCGCCGAAGGAGCCCCGAGGCTCTCGTTCAGATGGATGGTCTCTTCGTACTCGCCGCGGATCGCGGCATATTGCCTGGCAAGCTCGGGGTCGCGCGCCAGCGCTTCCTCGACCCGCCGCGCATCGCGCGCGTTCAGCGTGCCGGCAGCGTGCCACGGCAGCAGCAGTTCAATTTCACCGGGCTCTTGCTCCAGCATCTTCTTGCTCAAAGCCATCATGGCCAGCCTCGCTCAATGCCGGCTGCCTTCAGCAGTTCGGCCAATTTCTTGCGCGCATAGAACAAGCGCGTCTTCACAGTGTTCTCCGGTATTCCGACGATTTCGGCCACCTCTTCCACGGATTTCTCGTGGTAGTAGACGAGATCGACGATTTCCCGATGATCCGGCGAGAGGCCCGTCAGACACTCCCGCAACGCAGCACTGGTATCCTTCTTCTGCACCGCCGTTTCCGGATTGTCGGACGTATCCTCGATCGCGTTGGCGGCGTCTTCGTCCAGTTCAAAATCCTTCCTGCGCCGGAGCGCAGACAGGGCCTTGAAACGGGTAATTGCCAGCAGCCAGGTAGAAACGGCGGATCGGCCCTCGAACTTGCCGGCTTGACGCCAGACGTCGAGAAACACCTCGCTGATGAGGTCTTCCGCCGCCTGCTCGTCCCGCACGAGCCTCAGCCCGAAACGATACACCCTGACATGGTGCCGTCCGTACAGCACCTGCATGGCGAGCCGGTCACCTTGAGCGATCCTGGCGATCAGGACCTCGTCCGAAGCCGCCTGTGTCACGCTCAATGCCCGTCTCGCAAAGTTGGTCGGGTCGGCGCGGCGGACGGTTCGACAGGGGGGGGAAAATTGTTGAGGTTACCGCAGTCATACGGATGCCTGTGTGATCCACCCCACATACGCGTATTTTTCTTGTCCCACCCGCGGCCGTGGGCCGCTCTCATCCAGATCGGTAACATAATACTGCAATATTTCCCTGCGGAATGCCTGTCCGGCACAGGCCGACCTCGTCCGGTTCCATAGCAGTCCTGCACGACATATGTCTCGCCAAGCCGGGCTTAGGCTCGATCGCATCGCAAACGGATGCCCGGTCGCCGTCAAATTTCTCCACCGAGCCTGCCACCTTGTCCTGCGCTGCCCGGTTCGGATTCGATTTCAAAGGATACCAAACCTAAAGGCTTGCCACGTAGATTTTTACGCTGACATCACCACTGGCGGAACCATGAGCACGGCCGCGACGTCCTTTCCCGAGAGGAATGCCGCTGAGGTCGCGGATCTCGTGCTCTCGCCCGAGGCAGCGACCCCCGAAGTGCTGGCGCGGCGGGCCCGGCAGCGCCGCCAGATGTATATCGGCCAGGTCGCGAGCTATTCGCTGGGCGCCTCGGTCCTGTTGCTCTACGCCTATGCTGGTGCGGTCTCCATGGCCGTTCCGTCGCTGTTCTGGCTCGGCGGCCTCCTGGTCATCGGGACGTTCACCGTACTGTCGGAGGCCGGCTTCGGCGACCGGTTCGAGGATCATTACCTCACCGTCTTCCAGATCTCGGCGCATATGGCAGTGCAGCTGGTGTTCCTGCTCGCCGTGCCCACGGTCGGGGTCACGTTCATCGCCGTGCTGTTTCTGATTTTCGCGTTCGGCACGCTGCGGATGACCTCGAGCCAGGCCATGCTCACCTGGGGCCTTGCCACCAGCGGGCTCGCCGTGGTCTTCCTGGGCTCGGACCTGCCGATCGGACTGCCGGTTGCGACCCGCCTGGAGCGAGCCGCCTCGATGCTCTGCTTCGTGCTGGTGATCGGCCAGTGCGCCTTCCTCGGTCTGTTCGGCGCCACCCTACGCAAGATCCTGTACCGTCGCAGCCTCGAGCTGAAGGACGCCTATCAGCGCATCGAGGAGCTGGCAGAACTCGACGAGCTCACCGGTTCCTACAACCGCCGCTGCATCATGCGGCTGCTCGACGCCGAGATCGAAAAGTCGCGGCAGGCATCGACGCCATGCGCGATCGCGCTGATCGATCTCGACTGGTTCAAGCGCATCAACGACGCCCACGGCCACCCCGTCGGGGACGAGGTGCTGCGCACCTTCGCGATCACTGTGTTCGCCAACATCCGTCCGGCCGATTGCTTCGGCCGCTACGGCGGCGAGGAATTCCTGCTGCTGCTGCCGGACACTGCGGGTGACGCCGCACAGCGCATGCTCGAGCGCCTGCGCGGCATCGTCGCCGATCTCGACTGGAGCGCGTTCTCCCTGAATATGCACGTGACCATTTCCGCGGGCGTCGTGACGCTGCGCGATCTCGATACTGCCGACACGTTTCTCGCGCGCGCCGACCGCGCGCTCTATTCCGCCAAGGCGCAAGGGCGCAACCGCATTGCAACGAGCTGACCAATCCATTTTTTCCCGCTGCGACAGAAGCCGCCGCGGGACCGAACGCTCCAGGACAGGGCCATGAGATCCAGATCCGCAAAGACATCCGAGAATTTGCTCGAGGAACTGCAGGCCGCGCTCTCGCACGGCACCGTCGCGCGCCGGGTCGAGACGCTGCGACGCGTCACCGATCTGTTCGTGGGCAACGCGGTGGACTATTCCGACGACCACGTCCGCGTGTTCGACGACGTATTCCAGTGCCTGATCGATCAGATCGAGACCTCGGCCAAGGTGCTGCTCGCCGACCGCCTCGCGCCGATCCCGACCGCGCCGCCGAAAATCATCCGCACGCTCGCGCTCGACGAGATCATCGAGATCTCCGGCCCGGTGCTGTCGCGATCGGAACGGCTGGACGAGACGACCCTGATCGAGATCGCGCGCACGCGAGGCCAGGCGCATCTCAAGGCGATCTCACTGCGGCGGGTGCTGTCGGAAGCGCTGACCGACGTGCTGGTGACGCGCGGCGACGAGGAGGTGGTGCAGTCCACCGTCGGCAATCCGGGCGCGCGGCTCTCCGAGGGAAGCCTCTCCGATCTCGTCACCCGCGCCGAGCGCGACGACGACCTCGCCACCTGCATGGGCCTGCGGCCGGACCTGCCGCGCCATCACTATTTGAAGCTGGTCGCGAAGGCTTCTTTGAGCGTGCGCAGGAAGCTCGAGGCCGCGCATCCGGAGCTCGTGAACGAGGTCTCGAGCGTGATCCAGGAAGTGGCTCAGCGGGTCCGCGCCGCCGCCATGACGAAGCAGACCGAGATGGCGCGCGCGCTGGTGAGATCGCTGCACGAGGACGGCCGTCTCAACGAATTCCAGGTCACCGCTTTCGCCGAGCAGGGCAAGTTCGACGAAACCAATGCGGGGCTCGCGGCGCTCGCAGGCGTCGCGGTCGAGACCGCCGAGACCATGATGATCGAAAGCCGCACCGAGGGCGTGATGGTCCTCGCCAAGGTCGCGGGCATGTCCTGGCCGAGCGTGCGCGCCATCATCGCCATGCGCGAGAAGCTCTCCGGCGGCTCGCAGATCGACATGCTGGCGCTGCGCGACGGCTACGAGGCCCTGCGCAGCTCGACCGCGCAGCAGGTGCTGCGCTTCCACCGCATGCAGCTGGGTGCGACGCCGTGACTCAATAGCTCCGCGCCGACGTCAGGCGTCGGGCATGTGATGCAGCAGCTTGTCGAGCGTAATCGGGTAGTCACGGACCCGGATGCCGGTCGCGTTGTAGATTGCGTTGGCGAGCGCCGCCGCGACGCCGCATAACCCGAGTTCGCCGATTCCCTTTGCCTTCATCGGAGAAGACATTGGGTCCGTTTCGTCCAGAAAGACCGTCTCCTGGTGCGGGATGTCGGCATGAACCGGAACCTCGTAGCCGGCGAGATCATGGTTGACGAAGAAGCCGGTGCGCTTGTCCACCGCCAGCTCTTCCATCAGCGCTGCACCGACGCCCATCGTCATGGCGCCGATCACCTGGCTGCGCGCCGTCTTCGGGTTGAGGACCCGGCCTGCGGCACAGACGGCGAGCATCCGGCGTACGCGGATTTCGGCCGTCGCGACGTCGACGCCGAGCTCTACGAAATGCGCGCCGAACGTCGATTGCTGGTGCGTCTTGGCGAGATCACCATACTCGATCGAATCCTCCGCCGTCAGCTCACCGTCCGATGCCGCCTGTCCGAGCGGAACGCTTCGATTGCCCGAGGACACCTGCCCGTCCGAAAAGGCGACATTAGCAGAGTTGAAGCCGAGCTTCTGCGCCACCGCCTCGCGCAGCTTGACGCAAGCGGCATAGACGCCGGAGGTCGAATTGTTCGCGCCGAACTGTCCGCCGGACCCGGCGGAGACGGGGAAGCTGGAATCGCCAAGACGCACGACGATTTTTTCGAGCGGCAGTCCCATCATCTCCGCCGCGGTCTGCGCGATGATAGTGTAGCTGCCGGTTCCGATATCGGTCATGTCCGTCTCGACGGTCACGGTGCCGCTCCTGTCGAGTCGGACGCGCGCGCCCGACTTCATCAGGAGATTGTTGCGGAACGCGGCAGCCATGCCCATGCCGACCAGCCAGCGGCCTTCGCGTTGCCTGCCGGGCTCGGGATTTCGCGCGTTCCAGCCGAAGCGTTCCGCACCGGTCTTCATGCATTCGACGAGCTGACGCTGCGAGAAGGGCCGATTGGGATGTTCAGGATCGACCTGGGTGTCGTTGCGCGCGCGGAATTCGATGGGATCGAGCTTCAATCGCTCCGCCATCTCGTCCATGGCGATCTCCAGCGCCATCATGCCGGGCGCCTCACCGGGCGCACGCATGGCGTTGCCCTCGGGCAGATCCAGCATCGCCAGGCGCAGCGCCGTCATGCGGTTCGCCCCGGCATAGAGCAGACGGGTTTGCTGGACCGCCGTCTCCGGCCTGCCCTCCGGCAGATTGCCCGACCAGCTTTCGTGTCCGATCGCGGTGATCTTGCCGTCCCTCGTCGCGCCGATCCGGATCCGCTGGATCGTCGCCGGGCGATGCGTCGTGTTGTTGAACATCAGCGGACGCTGCATGGCGACCTTGACCGGACGATTGGCCGCACGCGCGCCCAGCGCAGCAAGTATCGCGTCGGAGCGGAGAAACAGCTTGCCGCCAAAACCACCGCCGATGAAGGGTGAAATCAGGCGAACGTTTTCCTTCGGCAAACCCAGCGTCTTCGCGACGTCGCCGGTCGTCCAGGCGATCATCTGGTTGGACGTCCACAAGGTGAGCTTGTCGCCATCCCAGGCCGCCATCGACGCATGCGGCTCCATCATGGCATGGGCTTGGTCCGGCGTGGTGTAGGTTGCATCGAGCTGCACCGGCGCGGCGGCGAAGGCGCCGGAAAAATCGCCGACATTCGTGTCCGGCTGGCTGTCGCCGCGACCGGGAGGTTTTGCGGCGCCGTCCCGTCCGGCCGACAGGTCGAACGAGCCCTTCGCCGCGCTGTAATCGACCCGGACGAGTTGGGCCGCAGCGCGCGCCTGCTCGAAGGTCTCGGCAACGACGACCGCGACGGCCTGGTGATAATGATCGATGTCGGGCCCACCGAGGAGCTTGGCCGTGTTGTAATTGCCTTTACCGAGCTTGCCGGCATTGTCCGCCGTGACGATCGCGAGGACGCCCGGCGCCGCCGTGGCGCGCGACAGATCCATCGACGCGATCCGGCCTTTGGCGATGGCCGCGCCGACGATGTAGCCGTAGGCGGGCTTCACGGCGCCGTCGTGCCATTCATAGGCATAGGTGGCCCGTCCGGTGGTCTTCAGCGGACCGTCGATCCGGCTGGTGGCATGACCGATGATCTTGAGTTGGTCGATCGGATTGGTGGTGGCAGGTGTGTCGAACTTCATGGCTCAGCCTTTCGCTTCGCTGAGAACGGCCCCAAGGGTTCGCTCCACCAGCGAAAGCTTGAATGCGTTGTCCTTCGTCGGTCTTGCGCCGTCGAGCAGGCGCGCAGCAACGGCCTTGGCGCCACGCGGCATGTCGGCTTCGGCCGCCTCGACCCGCCACGGCTTGTGAGCAACGCCGCCGACCGCGACGCGGCCCGTTCCGTCGCGCTGGACGATCGCTCCCACCGAGACCAGGGCGAACGCGTAGGACGCGCGGTCCCGGACCTTCCGGTAGATATGCGTTCCGCCAACAGGCTTCGGCAGCGTCACGGACGTGATCAGCTCGCCTGACGCGAGCGTCGTCTCGATGTGAGGGGTATCGCCCGGCAGGCGGTGGAGATCGGCAACCGGAATATCGCGGACCGAGCCGTCCGGGCGAACTGTCTGCACGGTCGCATCGAGCGCACGCATGGCGATCGCCATGTCGCTCGGATGGGTCGCGATGCAGGCCTCGCTCGCGCCGATCACCGCATGCTGGCGGGTCACGCCGCCGATGGCTGCGCAGCCGCTGCCGGGACGGCGTTTGTTGCAGGGCTGGTTGGTGTCGTAGAAATAAGGGCAACGCGTCCGTTGCAGCAGATTGCCAGCGGTGGTCGCCTTGTTGCGCAATTGCCCGGAGGCGCCCGCCAGCAGCGCGCGCGACAGAAGGGCGTAGTCGCGCCGGATCCGCGAATCGGCCGCCAGCGTCGTGTTGCGCACGAGCGCGCCGATGCGAAGTCCGCCGCCGGGCGCCGGCTCGATCTTGTCGAATCCCAGGCCATTGACGTCGATCAGGTGCGACGGCGTCTCGATCTCGAGCTTCATCAGATCGAGCAGGTTGGTGCCGCCAGCAATGAATTTAGCGTTGCTGCGGCTGACCGCCGCAGATGCCGCTGCCGCGGGCGAATTCGCCTTCTCATAGGTAAAGGTCTTCATACGGGCCTCCCGGCGACCTCGGTGATCGCCTCGGCAATGTTGGAATAGGCGCCGCAGCGGCAGATGTTGCCGCTCATGCGCTCGCGCAGCTCGGCGTTCGTCAATTGTGGCGCCGCATTGAGATCGCCGGTGACGTGGCTGGGAATTCCGGCCTTGATCTCGTGAAGCACCGACACCGCCGAACAAATCTGTCCCGGCGTGCAATAGCCACACTGGAAGCCGTCGTGCTTGACGAAGGCGGCCTGCATCGGATGCATCTGTTCGGGCGTGCCAAGTCCCTCGATCGTCGTGACGGTGTCGCCCTCGTGCATGACCGCCAGCGNCAGGCACGAATTGATACGCTGCCCGCCGACGATCACGGTGCAGGCGCCGCACTGGCCGTGATCGCACCCCTTTTTCGTGCCGGTGAGATGAAGATGCTCACGCAAGGCATCGAGGAGCGTGGTTCTGGTATCCAGCGTCAACGCCTTAGCCTCGCCGTTGACGTTCAAGGAAACCTTCGCCATCGCGGGAGCTTCTCCGGAGGACGGCAGCGGAAGTCCGGCAGAGGCGTTCTGAGCGTTGGCCGCTCGCGCGCCGGCACCGATCGCAACCGTCGTGGCGGTTCCAATCAGAAGGTTCCGCCGCGACATTTCAAATGCGCTGGGTTTTCGCATGGTTGGGCATATCCCTCACTACAGCAGCGCCCATCGACGCTCTGGATAGAAGTCGTCCAACCGAAGTTAGTTTCTGAGCGGGACCGGGCTTAGCCGTTCACGAACGCATGAGCCCACNAACGTTGCTCATGAATGCCGGCGCGACGGGCCATCGAAGCCGGACGTCGCNCATTCGTGACGTCTCTCCATGCNCGGGCTGCCTTCAGTAACGCAGCACCCTCGACCCGAGCAGTGCCCCGATCGCGGCCACCAGCGCGGTCGCGAGCGTGTACCAGGTCGCGACGAACAGGGGCGAATCGTCGGTGCAGTGCGAGGCATAGAGCGTCGCGGCAAGCCCGGCCGACACCAGGCCGGCGAGCGCTCCGGCCAGCGCGGGGCGCGACGGCGCGCCATGGCGCAGGCCGAACAGCGCGCCCGCAAGCAGCGGCAGCGACATCGCCGGAATTGCGACCAGGCAGACCCTNGNGTTCTTGCCCATCAAGCGCATCGTCATCGGCATGGCCGGGGCCATCATCGCCTCGCTGCCGATCGCGACCGCGAGCAGCCCGACGGGAAGCAGCAGCAGCCAGGCCCAACCACTCAGCAGCGCCTCGGGACGGGACAGATGCAGGCTGACGATGATCGCGGGGATCGCGAGCGACAGCGTCACCGCGAACTTCATGTCGAAGAACGGATTGTGCATGGCCGTCATGACGTCCGGCCGCACGCCGAGGAACGTCGCGAAGACCAGGATCGACAACGGCGCGGCCACCAGCAGCGCCATGGTCAGCACGGCGCCGACGCGGGGCGCGCGATGCGTGTTGTCGGCTGCGAGCGAGCGGATGAGTTGATCGGTGTCCATGACTAGTGGTCCCGCAGTTTGGTCGTCAGCGCCGCAAGTCCGCGATGGAGTGCGACCCGCACCGCGCCCTCGCTCATCGAAAACTTCGTCGCCGTGTCCTTGATCGAGGCGCTCTCGACCGCGATCGACTGCAGCACGTCGCGCTGGCGCTGCGGCAGGGTGTTGAGCTGGGCTGCGACCTCGCCCGCGGAGGCCGTTTCCTCGGGCGCCTCGCCCGGCAGGGTTTCGGCGAAATCGTCGATGTTGACGAAGACGCGCCTGCCGCGCCGGCGCAGCGCGTCGATGAGCTTGTTGCGGCCGATGGCAAACAGCCANGGCGCGAAGGGGGCTTCGCTGTCCCATGTGTGCCGCTTCAGATGCACCGCCAACAGAATCTCCTGCACGATATCCTCTGCCTGGTCGGGAGGCTGGCCAGCCCGCGCCAGGCCTCGCCTCGCGGCAGCGCGCAGCACGGGCGTGACCGCCCTCAACAGGCGATGATACGCCGCATCATCGCCAGCCATGGCCGACCGCATCAGGCCGGTCCATTCGTCCTCACGTCCGCGCACGCGCGCCCTCACCAAGCAATTCGGCCGTTCGTTCAATTTGTTACGCTCGCCCGATGAGATCACGAATTCGTGATCAACCTTGGGCCTCGCGATCGATCCGACGGTCAATGTCTGCGGCGGCTCATAACAGAGATTGGAGCGTCTCGCACCCGGCGGCTGGCTCCATGGGTGCCGGCTTGCCCCGGTTTTGCCCGGTGTAGCCCGAAGATTCCCATTTTCTGCCCCGCTGTCGTCACGCCCCAGGGTCTCTGTTCGCTCCCGGGACGGGTGGAATTGGGGAGATCATCACCATGATGAAAGCCAGTGGGCGCGCGGCCCTGATTGTTCTGGCCGGGCTTTTGTTGCTGTTCGGCGGCCTTGCACAGGGAGGTCTTGCACAGGCGGCACCCGCCTCGGCCACAAGCAAATCGGACAGCGCGGGCAAGCCGGCCGATGCGGCCAGGCCGGGCAAGCACCGACGCCACGAGTCACGCCGCAACGGCAGCAGCAAGACGGCGCAGAAATCGGCCGACAAGACGGATGCTCCGGCCAAGGACGAGCCGAAAGCCGACGCCAAGACCGACACCGACATGGCGGCCTCGAGCCAGATGCCGCCGGCGGTCGCCAACGCCAATGCGCAGCTCGCTGCCGCCGATAATACCCCGACTGCGGCGGCGGCCTCCGCGATGACGGACCGCGCCAACGGCAATGTCCAGGCCGCAGCCGATAATACCAACGCTGCCAATGCCGAGAGCCAGAACGCCGAGAATCAGGTCGTCGCCCCCGATCAGCTCAACGACATCGACCGCGCCGCGCAGCAGGACAACCCACCGGCGCAGAAGGCGGTGATTGCCGCAACCGAGGCGCAGCCCCGGCCGGCGCCGGTGATGGCGAGCAGCCAGCAGAGCTCGGCCTGGGACCAGAGCTCCCTGATCGGCAAGATCTTCATCGGCGTCGGCACGCTGCTGACGCTGGCGTCCGCCGCGCGCATGTTCATGGCGTGATCGCTGGCCATGTTCCGGCGGCCCTTAGCCCCTTGAAGCCCATCGCGCCAGCGGGCACATTGCCCGCCGGATCAAAAGCGTGGGTGGAGCATGAGCACGTTCGAACACATCATCGTCGAGAGCAAAGGCGCGGTCGGCATCATCCAGCTGAACCGGCCGAAGCTGCTCAACGCGCTCTCCTTCGGCGTCTTTCGCGAGATCGCAACTGCCGTCGACGATCTCGAGGCCGATGACGCCATCGGCTGCATCGTCGTGACCGGCAGCGAAAAGGCCTTTGCCGCCGGTGCCGACATCAAGGAGATGCAGCCGAAGGGCTTCATCGACATGTTCTCCGAGGACTTTGCCGCGATCGGCGGCGACCGCCTCGCGCGTTGCCGCAAGCCGACGATCGCCGCCGTTTCCGGCTATGCGCTCGGCGGCGGCTGCGAGCTCGCCATGATGTGCGATTTCATCATCGCCACCGACACCGCCAAGTTCGGCCAGCCCGAGATCACGCTCGGCACCATTCCCGGCATCGGCGGTACCCAGCGCCTGACGCGCGCGATCGGCAAGTCCAAGGCGATGGACCTGTGCCTCACCGGCCGCATGATGGATGCGGCGGAAGCCGAGCGAAGCGGCCTCGTCAGCCGCATCGTGCCCGCCGACAAGCTGATGGACGAAGCGATGGCGGCGGCCGAGAAGATCGCCGCGATGTCGCGCCCTGCGGCCGCGATGGCCAAGGAAGCGGTGAACCGCGCCTTCGAGACCACGCTCAGTGAGGGCATGAGCGTCGAGCGCAACCTGTTCCACGCGACCTTCGCGCTGGAAGACCGCTCCGAGGGCATGGCGGCGTTCATCGAGAAGCGCAAGCCGGTGAACAAGAACAGGTAATGCCGGCGTGCGGTCAGGCTGGTGTAAGGCCCGACCGCGTTCCCGCAGAATCCCTGTGACGAAGCTGCAACAAGCACGGATTTCATGGGGGTTTCGCCCGCGGCAGTTTGCCTGCGGGACCTCGGCTGGTTAAACAGTTAAGAGGCCACCGTCGGCGGGGGCGGACAGCCGGGTTGAGCGAGATTACATGATTGGGCGTACCGCCACAGCTGGTCGCGAGATGACGCGGCATCGATCAGGCGTGGGTCCTGCGCTTGCGACATGGACCGCGCTGGCACTGTGCTGTGCCCTGCCCTCCGTCGCCCGGGCCGAAGCCCTGCCTGAGGCACTCGCCAAGGCCTACCAGACCAATCCACAGCTCAATGCCGAACGTGCGCGACAACGCGCCACGGACGAGAACGTGCCGCAGGCCCTCGCGGGTTACCGGCCGCAGATCGTGGCGAGCCTGAGCGCCGGCCTGCAATCGGTGCGCAATCTGCTGCCCGACAACACCATCCAGACCGGCAATCTGAAGCCATGGATCATCGGCGTCACCGTGACGCAGACCCTGTTCAACGGCTTCCGCACCGCCAACAATGTACGCGCCGCCGAATTGCAGGTGCAATCGGGCCGCGAGGCGCTGCGCAATGTCGGCCAGGGCGTGCTGCTCGACGCGGTCACCGCCTACACCAACGTGCTCGCCAACCAGTCGCTGGTCGAAGCGCAACGTTCCAACGTCGCCTTCCTGCGCGAGACGCTCTCGGTCACCCAGCGCCGCCTCAACGCCGGCGATGTCACGCCGACCGACAGCGCGCAGGCCGAAGCGCGCCTCAACCGCGGCCTTGCCGATCTCAACGCGGCCGAAGTCTCGCTCGCCATCAGCCAGGCGACCTATGCACAGGTGATCGGCAATGCGCCGTCGCAGCTGCGGCCCGCCGAGGCGGTCGATCGCTACCTGCCGAAGAGCCGCGAAGACGCGATGACGATGGCGATCCGCCAGCATCCGGCGGTGATGGCCGCCGGCTTCGACGTCGATGTCGCCTCCACCAACATCCGCATCGCCGAAGGCACCCTGCTGCCGAGCGCCACCATCCAGGGCAGCGCCAGCAAGAGCCGCAACAACGATCCGACGCTCGGCACCTTCGCCGAGGACCAGGCCTCGATCGTCGCCAATATCACCGCGCCGATCTACGACGGCGGCCAGGCCGCCGCGCAGACCCGGCAGGCCAAGGAGATCACGGCGCAGAGCCGGCTCGTGCTCGACCAGGTTCGCAACCAGGCGCGCACGGCCGCCGTCAGCGCGTGGGTCGCCAATGAAGGCGCCAAGATCACCGTCTCGGCCTCGGAATCCGAAGTGAAGGCCGCGACCGTCGCGCTCCAGGGCGTGCAGCGCGAGGCCGCCGGCGGACAACGCACCACGGTCGACGTCTTGAACTCGCAGGCCGATCTGATCCAGGCCAAGGCCCGCCTGATCGGCGCCAGCCGCGACCGCGTCATCGCCTCTTACACCCTGCTCAGCGCCGTCGGCCATCTCGACGTCAAGACGCTCAGCCTGAACACGCCGGACTATCTACCCGAGGTGCACTACCACCAGGTCCGCGACGCCTGGCACGGGCTGCGCACACCGTCGGGGCAGTGACGTCCGCAAGGCGCCGCCTGCGACGCCCTCTAGCGCTGCGTCATCCGGCCCGGCGCGTCTGCATTCTGCCGCCTTGTCGCCTATGGCCAAGGCTACCGGATCCATGCGGCGACTCAACGGCAAGACATTAGGCTAGCTCAGCAACTAGCTGAGACATCGTGATGCCAAAAGCAGCGAGAGCGACGGTCAAATCGGCACCCAAAACGACGCGCTTCGACGCCGCCGACTATCTCGACACAGAGGAGCGTCAGGCGGCCTATATCGGCGCCGCGCTGGAGACGGGCGATGCTGATTTCGTGCGTGATGCGCTTGGCCTCGTCGCACGTGCGCGCGGCATGAGCACAATTGCGAGGAAAGCCGGCTTGAACCGCGAAAGCCTGTACAAAGCTCTTGGAGAGACCGGAAATCCCGAGTTCGGTACGGTCATGCGAATCGTCGGAGCGCTAGGCCTAACATTGTCGGCTCAACCCGCGACAAGCGGACGAGTGGCAAAGCGCNGCCGCGCCGCCTAAGGAAAGCGCCCCGCACGGTGCCCCCGAACCTGCGTTCGCCGTCGCCGGCCGTCCNTTGAAGCCGCCTCAGGATGTGAACATGAAAAGCCGCCGCATCCACCTGTTGGGCGCTTCCGGCTCCGGCGTCACGACGCTCGGTCGCGCGCTGGCGGGCCGGCTCGCGCTGCCGCATCACGACACCGACGACTATTTCTGGCTGCCGACCGCGCCGCCCTACCAGACGACGCGCCCCGCAGCCGAGCGCCTGCGTTTGATGCGCGAGATGTTTCTGCCCCGTCTCGATTGGGTGCTGAGCGGAACCGTCACCGGCTGGGGCGACGAGCTTGTCCCGTTCTTCGATCTTGTCGTCTTTGTGACGACGCCGCGCGAGCTTCGCTTGCAGCGCTTGCGGGCCCGCGAGGCCGCGCATTTCGGGGTTGACGCCGTCGCGCCGGGCGGCTGGCGCCACGCCGATACCGAAGCCTTCGTCGAATGGGCGTCGCATTACGAAGCTGGTGACCGCGACGGCCGCAGCCTCGCAAATCAGGAAACCTGGCTCGCGGGCCTGCCCTGCCCGACGTTGCGCGTCGACGGCTCGCGCCCGCTTGCGGACCTCGTCGAGCAGCTATGCAGCGAAGTGCAGCGGTTGCCAGGCTGATGTGATACTGTCCCAGCATCGTCGTTCAATAACGAAGCTGGGAGACAAACCATGCTCAGCCGACGCGGCGTCCTGTTCGCCTCCCTTGCCGCCGGAGTTGCCATGTCCAACAAAGCCCACGCACGTGCCTCGCAGCCCGCAACGCCGGTCAATTTCGACGTCCCGCCGCACGCCTGCGACTGTCACACCCACATCCATGGCGACGTCGAGAAGTTTCCG
>JGI25160J50197_1001066_pt1 | contig 14063 bp, 15 predicted proteins | sample AraplaMF_Cvi_mMS_FD_50197 | JGI IMG/M metagenome (IMG submission 50197)
TTCAGGATCGTGGTCATGGCGCTTCCAATCGGTCTCAAGGGCTGATGTCGGGGCGGGTTCGACCGCGCGAATATCAAATTTCGTAGGACTCGGCACCCATTTAATGGGTCAGACTTGGGGTTCGGGACCACTCTTGCGGCCGAACAGGCGCTGGCGGAGCCGGTAGGCGGGCATGTTCAGCCGGGTCAAGGCGGCATCGACCGCTTCGTCCGAAAACCGCGTCCGTGGCCAGCGGTAAATCAGCGCGTAGGCGAACCAGATCACGACGAAGGTCACGAGGCCGGCAATCGAGACATCCGTGAAGAAGTGCCCGCCGAAGGCCATGCGAAGCCCGCTGGTGACGGCGCCGAAGATCACCGCGCCGGCATAGGCGAGCGGCCGCCACGCCGGCGGCGCCAGCGCGGCCGGCGCCAGCGTCCAGAACGCGGTCGCGCCCTCACCCGAGAAGAACGAGCAGTTGCGCGCGCAGCCGCCGCGGGGATCCCACCACGCCACGAATTGCTGGTCGCCGGCGAACTCCGTCACCACCACCGGGCGCGGCCGGCCCCAATAGGTCTTGAAGGTGAGATTGGTCAGGATGCCGGCCGACAGGATGATCGTCACCAGCAGGAACACGATCGCGCGCCCCGACACCATCAGGGGACGGTCGGGTCGGATCATCTTGACCNCGAGCGCGACCAGCGACGGCGCCACGAAGGCCCAGGNGATCCACATCGCGGCNTCACGCGCAAAGCCGGCCCAGTCGTTCAGCTTGAGCGGAAATGTTTTCGTCTCGGGGTCGAAGAACAGCGACGCGAGCTTGAGATCGAGCTCGGGATAGAGGCCGAAAACGACGCCAATGACGAGCCACAGCGCCAGGGCGATGAAGAGTCCAGTGCGGTTCATGGCGCGCGGTTTAGCGGAGAGGGACGGGGATGGAAACCCCGGAAGCGGCGCGGCTCATCGCACGTCCGGCCTTGAATTCGACGGCAGCGGCNGAGGCGGCTTGCGTGGGGGCGGCGGGATGCGCCAGGCGCCGGCATTGCGGCCGGCGATCAGCCAGTAGACCACGCCGGCAACGATGCCTGCGCCGGTCATGATCTCCAGATGGCGCCGCACGATGCCTTCGAACTGAAACGTGTCGGAGTGAAAGGGAACGAGGCCGAGATAGCAGGCGAGCCCGACGAGGCCGCCGCCGACGGCGTAAGCGAGCGCGCTGCGGATGTAGAGCGCCTCGGTGATGGCAACGATCACTGCCGCCGGCACCAGCGCAAAGCCCGAGACGAAAATGAANCCGAAGCCGAGCAGGATGTCGATGGTGCCCTGATCGACCGGACCTGCGCCAAGATCGGCGAATTCCGGAAACAGCAGTGCGACGACCACGATCATCCCGCCGACGAAACAGGCGGCGAGGAAGCCGATGAAGATGACGACGAGGCGGCCGATCAGGGACATGGGACAAGCAGGCTATCGGGCAACGATGTCGCCACGCACTCAATCGTCATGCCCGGGCTTGACCCGGGCATCCACGACTTTCTTGCTCGCGGCTCGTGGATGGCCGGGACAAGCCCGGCCATGACGTGCGTTGAGGCCGCACACATTCGCTAATCCGTCATCGCCATGGCGCGCAGCGCCTGGCGTTCGCGGGCGCTGAGCTTTTCGGTCTCCGACTTCAACTGACCGCAGGCGGCGAGGATGTCGCGGCCGCGCGGGGTTCGCACCGGCGAGGAATAGCCGGCGTTGAAGATGTATTCGGAGAACTTTTCGATCTGGTCCCAGTCCGAGCATTCATAGGCCGTGCCGGGCCAGGGATTGAACGGGATCAGATTGATCTTGGCATGAATGCCCTTGAGCATCTTCACCAGCAGCTTCGCATCGTCGAGCGAATCGTTGACGCCCTTGAGCATCACATATTCGAAGGTGATGCGGCGCGCGTTGGAGGCGCCGGGATAATCACGGCAGGCCTGCAGCAGCTCCTTGATCGGATATTTGCGGTTGAGCGGCACCAGTTCGTTGCGCAATTCGTCGCGCACCGCGTGCAGCGAGATCGCAAGCATCACGCCGATCTCCTCGCCGGCGCGCACGATGTTCGGCACCACGCCCGACGTCGACAGCGTGATGCGGCGGCGGGAGATGCCGATGCCTTCATTGTCGCCCACGATCAGCAGCGCATCGCGCACCGCGTCGAAATTGTAGAGCGGCTCGCCCATGCCCATCATCACGACGTTGGTGACGCGGCGCGTGCCGTCCTCGCGATCGGCCCAGTCGTTCAGGCGATCCCGCGCCACCATGATCTGCCCGACGATCTCGCCCGCCGTGAGGTTGCGCACNAGGCGCTGCGTGCCGGTATGACAGAACGAACAGTTCAGCGTGCAGCCGACCTGCGAGGAGACGCAGAGCGTGCCGCGATCGGTTTCGGGGATGTAGACGCACTCGACTTCATGGGCGCGCTCGACATTGTCGCCGCTCGGCAGCCGCAGCAGCCATTTGCGGGTGCCGTCGTTGGAGATCTGCTCGGCGACGACTTCAGGCCGATCGACCGTGAAATGCTGCGCGAGCTCGGCGCGAATGCCCTTCGAGACCGACGTCATGTCGTCGAAGCCACGGGCGCCGCGGAAATACATCCAATGCCACAGCTGCTGCACCCGCATCTTGCGCTGCGCAGGCGCAACGCCGATCTCGCCGAGACGGTCGGCAAGCTCGGTGCGCGACAGCCCGATCAGCGACGGCTTTGCCGGCGGCACATAGGTTTCGAGCGGAGTCTTCTCCATTGGGATTGCGTTGTGCGGCTCGGTCGTCGGTTGCATTGATGGGACCTGGAATTACTGCTGTTGAGTTCGTCATGTCCGGGCTTGACCCGGGCATCCACGTCTTCCGTCAATCGCGGTTGCGCGCGGATGGCCGGGACATCTGGTACGAAGACGCGCTTCGCGCTTTAGCCCGGCCATGACGACCGAAAATCTGGAACCGCCCCTATATAGCAACCGGAACAGTCGATTGCGACCTTCTCCAGCGCAGCCTTAACGCCGGCAATCCTGCGAGATCCGGTCCAGCGCCTGGGCGAGGCCCTTCAGCGAGAACGTGTCGGTGGTCTCCGTGCCCTTGGCCGAGACGCCCTTGACCACGAGATCGGCGGATTTGCGCATGGCTTCGACCATCCGCTCCTCCTCGGCCGCGTTCTTGATCCAGAGGCCGTCGCCCTGCGTGTACATCGCGAAGGCGGCGCCGCCGACCTCGACCGAGGATTCCGAGCCCGGCTTCAGCGCGTAACCGATCATGACCGAGACTTCGTTGTTGACCTTCTCGGCCGGACGGGTCGAGACGAAGGCATAGGCGGGATCGCGCGGCCGGTTCGGCGGATTGGTCTTCGACGACGAGGGTTTTGCCAGCGCGAAGCAGACCTTCTTGCCGTTGGGCGTCGCCGAATAGGCCCCCCAGGTGCCGAACTGGCCGATCAGGGTGGGCTCCGCGCTACCCGCAACCGCCGCGGGCAGGGGCGACGGTTTGCTCTCTGGCTTTGCCGTGGACTTGGCCGTCGCATTGGCGGCCGGCGCGGCCGGCTTCGGCGCCGCTTTCGGCGCCGGTTGCGCCGTCTGCGCCCGCGCAGAATCGATTATTCCCCCGGCGACCACGCCAGTCATCAAAGCTAAAATCAGCACCCGCCACATGCTGGAGTGGTTCCCTCAATATTGTGACTGGAAGATGGCCCGGCCGCGCTTTGTCCACGCGGCAGAGATAGCCGGGAAAGTNCAATTTGGGAAGGCAGTTAGCGGTCTCAGCCTTTCGATCGNGCGGCACGCTGGTCGGCCCATTGCGCCTCGGTCCAACGCAACAAATCCTCGGCGCCGGAACTGCGCAAATGCGCGCCACCGTCGATCACCACCATCTCGCCATTGATGTAACCGGCGCGGTCCGAGACCAGGAAGCTGGCGAGATCGGCAAGCTCGCTGTGCTCGCCGGTCCGGCCGAGCGGATTGCGCGCGGTCCAGCCTTCGTCACGGCCTTCGGGGCGGAGCTGTCCCGACGCGCCGGCGGTCGGAAACGGACCCGGCGCGATCGCGACGGTGCGGATGCCCTTCGGGCCCCATTCCACGGCAAGGCTTTTGGTCATCGCCAGCACCGCCGACTTCGCCATCGCGGAGGGAACGGTGAAGGCGCGTCCGGTGATGGTCGACGTCGAGAGGATCGAGAGCACGACGCCGTTGTGATGGCCCTCGATCCAGCGCCCGCCGGCGGCGAGCGTGCAATACATCGCACCATGCAGCGTCGGTGCCAGGATCGCATCGGCCGCACGGAACGACAGATGCTCGCTCTGTGCAATGAACGTCGCCGCNGCGTTGTTGACGAGGATATCGAGCGGCGCCTCGCGCCAGATCTCGTCCATCATGCTGTCGACGGCGGCGCCATCGCGGANATCGCAGGCGATGGTGGTGACCTTGCCGCTGGATTCNTCGCGCATCTCGCGCGCGGTTGCTTCCAGCCGGTCGCGCTTGCGNCCGCAGATCACGAGCTCGGCGCCGAGCGCGAGGAAACGGCGTCCCATCGCGGCGCCAAGGCCNGAGCCCTCCNCCGGTGACGAGGATNCGCTTGCCCTTGAGCAGACCCGTTTCAAACATCGTTTGAATCCTCCCTTTTCTTCTTGTTTCGTGACAGCGAGCGAAACGACGCAATACAGAGCCCGCCCTGCGGAAATAGTCTGGATTGCGTCGCTCGCTCGCAATGACGCGAGGATAGGCCTTCGCATCGCTCGGGGCAAAGAAACCGGATTGTCGCCCGTGCCTAAATCCGGCAAAACCGACCCAACGATAACTCCACTCGAAACGCCCAAGGTGCCGCCATGAAAGCCATCCTCTGCTCGCAATATTGCCAGCCCGACGATCTCGTGCTGGCTGAGGTGCCGGATCCGGTGGCCGGTCCCGGCGAAGCGGTGATCGCGATCAAGGCGGCGGCGCTGAACTTCTTCGACATCCTGATGATTCAGGGCAAGTACCAGATCAAGCCGCCGTTTCCGTTCTCCCCGGCCGCGGAAGTCGCGGGCGTGATCGAGAGCATCGGCGCCGGCGTGACCGACCTGAAGGTGGGCGATCGCGTCGTTGCCTCCTGCGGCCACAACGGCGCGCGCGAGAAGATCGCGCTGCCGGCGGCGTCCATCGTGAAGATCCCCGACAATCTCGACTACGACCGCGCGGCCGGCATCATCATCATCTACGGCACCGCGCTGCATGCGCTGGAAGATCGCGCCAGCCCGAAGCCGGGCGAAACGCTTGCGGTGTTGGGCGCGGCAGGCGGCACCGGCCTCGCCGCCTGCGAGCTCGGCAAACTGATGGGACTGAAGGTGATCGCCTGCGCCTCGTCGGACGAGAAGCTCGAATTCGCCAAGGCGCATGGCGCCGAGCTGACGTTGAACTACGGCAAGGAGGATCTCAAGGAAGGCCTGCGAAAACTCACCGGCGGCAAGGGCGTCGACATCATCTTCGATCCGGTCGGCGGCGCGTATGCCGAGCAGGCGCTACGCTCGATCGCGTGGGAAGGCCGCTTCCTCGTGATCGGCTTTGCCGCGGGCGACATTCCGAAAATGCCGCTGAACCTCGCGCTGTTGAAGGGCTGCGACATCCGCGGCGTGTTCTGGGGAGCCTGGACCCGGCTCAACCCGGAAAAGAACCGTGCCAATCTCGAGAAGCTGGTGAGGTGGACGGCGGAAGGAAAGATTTCATCGCATGTCGATCGCACCTTCCCGCTGGCGCAGACCGCGGACGCATTGAAGGTGCTGGCGGGACGCCAGGCCATGGGCAAGGTGATCCTGCATCCGTGAGGATGTGAGCGAGTCGCGACGCTATCGCCACATGCTCAACCGCCATCGCCCGCCTGGTCCACCCCGCGCTTCAGCACCGCACGCGCAGCCTCGCGATGCTCGTTCGTGATGTGGCCGGAAACCATGCGGATGGCGGTGGCGAGCACGGCGGCGTCGTCGGCGAAGCCGAGGACCGGCATCACGTCGGCGACGAAGTCGAACGGCAGGATGAAATAGGCGATCGCACCCAGCAGCGCGGCCTGGACGTGGCGCGGTGTCTGCCGGTCGAAGGCGCAGTAATAGGCGGCAAGCAGGTCTTCCGCGAAGGGCAGATGCGCGGCGACGCGCTTCAGCTTGCGCCAGAAGCGGCGACGCACGCTCTCGCGATCTTCCGCGAGCCGATCGGCCGGCTCGAAACCGACGCTGTGTTCGGCAGCCATTTCGATAAACTCCACGTTCAGCCCCGAGGCGGAGGATCGCCGCATCCCGGCTGATCACAAGATGGGGATGTGACCGGTCCCTGCAAGACGTTGACCGGTCTCAGCCTGCGATCGCGTTCATCGTCTTGGCCAGCGTCACGTCAAGCGCCGTGACACCACCGGCGTCGTGGGTCGACAGCACCACCTCCACCGTCTTGTAGACGTTGCGCCATTCGGGGTGGTGGTCCATCTTCTCGGCGACCAGCGCAACGCGGCTCATGAAACCGAACGCCTCGTTGAAATCCTTGAAGATAAAGGTCTTGCCGATGGCGTCCCGGCCCTGGACGTCACTCCAGCCCGGCAGTCCGCCCAGCGCCTGCCTGCGCGCCTCCGCCGAGAGTCGTTCTGCCATGGTCGTCTCCGTCCTTCAGGGGAACTTTACCCTAACGCCCCGCTGATGCCCGGGTTCATACGGGGATTTCTGCCATCCGCTAACCATGACGCAGATGTAACCCCGCCGGACAAGAAATTTGCTACAATTGCCAGCGTAAATCGCCGGCCAAGATGAAACTGAGCCTGAAGCGCCTGTTTGGGAGATCGATGACCGGGGGATTGGACCTGGCCGAAACGCCGTCTCCGCCTTCGCCGCGATCCGCGGCGCGGAAGACCGCGCTCGTGTCTCTTGCGTTCGTTCTCGCGATCATCGGCGCGCTCGCCGGCGGCTATTANTTCGCCATGCGGCCCGTGACGCTGAAGATCGCGGTCGGCCCCGCCAACAGCGATGACGTCAAGGTCGTGCAGGCGCTGACGCAAGCCTTCGCGCAGCACAAGAGCCAGATCCGGCTGCGGCCGATCCAGACCGACGGCGCTACGGCCAGCGCCGATGCGCTTGCGGAAGGCAAGGTCGATCTCGCCATCGTGCGCGGCGACATCGACGTGCCCAAGAACGCCCAAGCGGTCGCGACCCTGCGCAAGAACGTCGTGGTGCTGTGGTCCGTGCCGGGCAAGGGCAAGAAGCGGGGCGCCAAGATCACCAAGATCTCGCAGCTCGCCGGCCATCGCGTGGGCGTCGTCGGCCGCACCCAGGCCAACGTCAATCTGCTCAAGGTGATCCTGCAGCAATACGGCGTCGACCCCGCCAAGGTCGAGATCGTGCAATTCCCGGCCAACGAAGTCGCCGAGGCCATCAAGGGCCAGAAGGCCGACGTCTATCTTGCGGCGGGCCCCGTCAACAGCAAGATCACGGCGGATGCGATCGCCGCCACCACCAAGGATTTCGGCGCGCCCAGCTTCATCGCGATCGAGTCGGCGGACGCGATCGCGCAGAACCACCCGGTCTACGAAGCGTCAGAGATTCCCGCGGGCACCTATGGCGGCTCGCCGGCCCGCCCCGATGATGAAGTCAAGACCATCAGCTTCTCGCACCACATCGTGGCGCGCAAAGGCGTGTCCGAAACCACCATCGCCGCGTTCACGCGCCAGCTGTTCTCCGTGCGCCAGCAACTGGTGACGGAATTCCCGCTGGCGGCNAAGATCGAGACGCCCGACACCGACAAGGACGCGGTGATCCCGGTGCATCCCGGCGCGGCCGCCTTCGTCGACGGCGAGGAAAAGACCTTCCTCGACAAATACAGCGATTACATCTGGTGGAGCCTGATGGCGCTCTCCGCCATGGGCTCGATCGGCGCCTGGTTCGCGGGCTATCTGAAGAAGGACGAGCGCGACAACAACAGCCATCTGCGCGAAAGGCTGCTCGACATGATCGCGGCCGCGCGCAAGAGCGAGGCGACCGAAGAGCTCGACCAGATGCAGGCCGAGGCCGACGAAATCCTGCGCGACACGTTGCGCTGCTTCGATCACGGCGCGATCGAGGAGGGGGCGCTGACGGCCTTCAACATCGCGCTGGATCAGTTCCACGCCGCCGTCGCCGACCGCAAGGCGGTGCTGTCCAGCCTGCCGCAGAACCTGCAACGTGCGGGTGCGCAGTTCAGGGCCGCCGGCAACGCGTGACGCCTGCGCGCGTTATCGCTGCGTCACATTGTCTCAATATCATTTGCTGTCATTTCGGTGCGCGCACCGCGCGACCCCGGAATCCATCGAGCCAAATCGCAGGGTTCGGAGCCATTCTTCATGAACATCAAATTCTCCCGCCGCCGCTTCCTCACCACCGGCGCTGGTGCACTCGGTGCCGTCGCGATGCCCTATCTCTCGCGTGCGGCCGATCGGCCCCCGGTCACCCATGGCGTGCAGTCGGGCGACGTCACGGTCGACGGCGGCGTGGTGTGGGCGCGCACCGACCGGCCCGCGCAGATGCTGGTCGAGGTCGCGACGACCGAGTCCTTCAGGGATGTCCGGGCGCTGCCGCCGATCGCGGCGCTGTCCGAGAGCGACTTCACCGCAAAGATGCTGATCGACAACCTGCCTGCCAGCCAGGACATCTTTTACCGCATCCGATTCCGCGATCTCTCGCATGGCGCGATCGAGGGCGAGCCGGTAACCGGCCGCTTCCGCACCGCGCCCGCCGACCGCCGCGATGTCAGCTTCGTCTGGGGCGGCGACGTTGCAGGACAAGGCTGGGGCATCAACCCCGACGACGGCGGCATGTTCACCTTCTCGGCGATGCGCAAGCACCGTCCGGATTTCTTCCTGCATTCCGGCGACACCATCTATGCCGACGGACCGATCGTATCCGAGGTGAAGCTCGCCGACGGCAAGATCTGGAAGAACGTCACCATCCCCGAGAAGGCCAAGGTCGCGGAGACGCTCGACGAGTACCGCGCCGCGCACAAATACAATCTCACCGACGAAAACCTCCGCGCCTTCAATGCCGAGGTCCCGATCTTCGTGCAATGGGACGACCACGAAGTAACCAACAACTGGTCGCTGTCGAAGGATTTGCCGGCGGCCTACAAGGAACGCGACATTTCGCTGCTCGCCGCCCGCGCGGGCCGCGCCTTCCACGAGATGTATCCGATGCGCGAGAGCATCGTCGAGCCGGGCCGGGTCTATCGCCAGATCTCCTACGGCCCGCATCTCGACGTGTTCGTACTCGACGAGCGCAGCTATCGCGGTCCGAACGGTCCCAATCTCGAAACCGCCTACGGCCCCGCCAGCTATTTCCTCGGCCCGGACCAGATCGCCTGGCTCAAGCGCGGCCTGCTCAATTCCCGCGCGACCTGGAAGGTGATCGCCTCCGACATGCCGCTCAGCCTCGTCGTGTCGGACACGCCGAAGGGCGGCTCGGAAGCGATCGCGCAGGGCGACGGCCCGGCGCGCGGCCGCGAGCTCGAGATCGCCGACATCCTACGCTTCATCAAGATGGCGCCGATCAGCAACACGGTGTGGCTGACCGCGGACGTGCACTACGCTGCCGCGCATTATTACGATCCGAACAAGGCGCAGTTCCAGGAGTTCGAGCCGTTCTGGGAATTCGTGTCGGGCCCGCTGCACGCCGGCACCTTTGGTCCGAACGCGCTCGACAACACCTTCGGACCCGAGGTGCGCTTCGTCAAGGCGCCCGGCAAGGACAGCCAGAACCTGCCGCCGTCAGCCGGCATGCAGTTCTTCGGTCACGTCAAGATCGACGGTGCCTCGGGCCAGATGACCGTGACCCTGCGCGACCGCGCCGACGTCGCGCTGTGGTCGACCACGCTCGATCCGAAGCAGGTCTGATCGCTAATCGAGGGCGCGCGCCTTGAGCGCCGCCTCCAGCGCGTCGCTCGAGCACGGCTTCTCCAACCGCGGCTGACCGGAGAATTCACGCGGAATTCGCTCTTCGGCGCCATAGCCGGTGACGAACACGAACGGGATCTTCAGCGCTACCAGCCGCTCGGCGACCGCAAAGCTCGTCTCGCGGATCAACTCGACATCGAGCAGCGCGAAGTCGGGCGCACGCTCGGCGATGGCGCTCAGCGCCTGGGTCACCGACCCGACGCTCCGCACGCCCGTCACCCCGAATCCGAGCAGACGGTCCTCGAAATCGATCGCGATGATCGGGTCATCTTCGACGATCAGAACATCGGCTGGCCAGCTTGGGCCATTGGGAAGTGCGGGGGTCATGATCGGATCTGGTGTGGGGGTTTGGATCAGGACTGCCGCGACACGATGCCTGCGCGCAGCGCATCGGAGGGTTCCCGGAACGAAACCCACCACATCGCCGTTCTCCAGTCTGTCCACTTGTGCACACATGGAAGGCACGGAACCCGTTAAGATGGGAGGGGGATGGGGGAGTCACATGGATGCGCGTATCAGCAAGATGACTGAGGTCGAGGGCCGTCCGGCCAACAATCTGTTGAGGCGTTTGAGCCAGGCAGACTATGCCCTGCTTGCGCCGCACGTGACCGTCGAAAACTCCGCAGCCAACCAGCTGCTCTACAGCCCCGGTGACGACGTCCAGGTCGTCCACTTCCCCTGCGGACCGGCGCTCGCGACCTTTCTCGTCCCCAACGAGGATGGCCGGGACGTCGAGACCATCCTGGTCGGCCGCGAAGGCGCGGTGGGCGGCATTGTCAGCGAGGGATTCCTGCCGGCCTATACCCGGATCTGCGTGAAATTCAGCGGGCCGTTCGCACGCGTTCATGTCGCCAAGCTGGAAGCGGCCAAGCTGCGCTCGGCCTCGCTGCGCAACGTCTTTGCCCGCTATGCCGATTGCATGCTGGCCCAGATATTCCAGTCGACCGCTTGCAATGCGATCCATTCCATCGAACAGCGGACCGCCAAATGGATCCTGGCGGCGATGGAGCGCACCGGCNACGAGGAGAGCGTGCCGCTGACCCACGAACAGCTTGCGACGCTGCTCGGCGTTGGCCGCAGCTATGCCAGCCGCGTGCTTCAGTCGTTCAAGGCGGAACGGATTCTCGAGACGAGGCGCGGATCGATCCTGGTTCGCAACCGCGACGGCCTGAAGCTTCGTGCCTGCCTGTGCAACGACGCGGTGAAAATGCATTTCGAGGAGGTGCTGCGCGGCGTCTACCCGACCGAGGAGCGAGAGGCCGGGTAGCTTCTTCCTTCTCCCTTGCAAAGGGATCGGATGGAACCGTGCTATAGTCTCCCCGCATGAGCGGGGCTTTTCTTCACACCATCTTCGACATCCTGGCGTGGCTGGCCGCGGCCGCCGCCGTCTGGTGGCTCTCGCGGCAGCGCCTGGCGTTTCCGGCGCAATCCTTCGAGCTGCCCTATATCGCCGCGCTGGTGTTCGGCGCCGGCCTCGGCGCCTATCTGTTCGGCTCCGCCAATCTGTGGCTATCGGGGCAGAGCGGCGTTGCGCGCTCGGTCGAGGGCGCGCTGGCCGGCGGCATCATGGCGATCGAGCTCTACAAATGGACGGCCGGCATAACGTTACGCACCGGCGCGCGGTTTGCGCTGCCGCTGGCCGTAGGCATCGCGATCGGCCGGCTCGGCTGCTACTTCGCGGGCCTCGACGACTTCACCTATGGCACGCCAACATCGCTGCCCTGGGGCCATGATTTCGGCGACGGCGTTCGGCGCCATCCGGTGCAACTCTACGAGAGCGCGGCCATGGCCATATTTGCGCTCGCCTACGTGCTGGCGGTCTTGAACCGGAACGCGTTTGTGATCACCAATGGTTTCTACCTGGCGCTCGCCTATTATGGAGCGCAGCGCTTCCTGTGGGAATTCCTCAAGCCCTACGGCGCGCTGATCGGCCCTCTCACTCTGTTTCACCTGCTGTCACTGTCCATCCTGATCTATGCCGGCGTCATGCTGGCGACCGCCCCCAAAGCGAGACCCATGCATGAACGCGCCGTTGCGTAGATCGCGTCCCTATATTTTCTGGGGCCAGACCCAATCTCTCTGCGAGACCTGCCTGACGCTGGTGCCGACCAAGATCCAGATCCTGGACAACGAGGTCTGGTACGAAAAGCGCTGCCGGGAGCACGGCGTCCAGTCGACGCTGGTGTCGACGGATGCCGCCTATTGGCGCCTGTGCAAGGATTTCATCAAGCCCGGCGACCGGCCGCTGCAATTCCAGCAGCGCACGGAATTCGGCTGCCCCTATGATTGCGGTCTCTGTTCCGACCACGAGCAGCATTCCTGCCTGGCGCTGATCGAGATCACCGAGCACTGCAATCTGACCTGCCCGGTCTGCTTTGCCGAATCCTCTCCGGCACGAACGAAATTCACCCCGCTCGCGACGATCGAGAAGATGCTGGATGCGCTGGTCGCCAGCGAAGGCGAGCCCGACCTCGTGCAGATCTCCGGCGGCGAGCCGACGCTGCATCCCGATTTCTTCGAGATCCTCGATGCCGTGCGCGCCCGGCCGATCCGCCACGTCATGATCAACACCAACGGCCTGCGCATCGCCCGCGAAAAGGATTTCGTGGCGCGGCTCGCCGAGAACAAGCGCGGACTGGAGGTCTATCTCCAGTTCGATTCGATGCAGCGCGACGCGCTGGTCAATCTGCGCGGCGCGGATTTGCGCAAGATTCGCCAGCAGGCGCTGGAGAATCTCGAGCATTTCGGCGTGTCGACCACGCTGGTCGCAACCATCAAGCGCGGCGTCAACGATTCCGAGATCGGCGACATCGTTCGACACGCTCTCACGTGGACATGCGTGCGCGGCGTCACGCTGCAGCCGGTGCAGGATGCCGGCCGCAACGATGATTTCGACGACAAGACCAACCGCATCATGCTGTCGGAGATCCGCAAGCGCGTGATCGAGACCGGCGTGTTCGGCGACAAGGACATGATCCCGCTGCCCTGCAATCCCGAAAGCATCTCGATCGGCTATGGCCTGCGCAACGGCGAGAAGGTGTTGCCGCTGACCTCGCTGATTCCGCAGGAGCAGCTTGTCGCGGTGATGCCCAACACCATCAGCCCGGAGAAATATCCGGTGCTGCGGGAGAAGTTCGTCGATCTGTTCTCGCTGTCGTCGGGCCCGCTCAACACGAGCGAGCGCGTCTGCGAATTGCTGTGCTGCCTGCCGAGCTTTCAGGTGCCGGACGGGCTCTCTTACGAGAACGTCTTCCGCGTCACCATCGTGCAATTCCTCGACCGCTTCAATTTCTGCGTCGGCAACGTCAAGCGCAGCTGCATCCACTTCGTCACGGAAAACGGCGCGATCATTCCGTTCGACACCTACAATCTGTTCTACCGCAACGGCAAGATCGACGGCATCCGCGCCGGGCTCGAAGGGCAGACTTACCGCGGGGCAAGGCAAAGCGAGGAGGCATCACAATGAGCGATACGCCACCGCCGGTTCTGCCACCCGTCCCGACACCCGGCGAGGCCCGCAGCGGCTGCATCACCGCGCTGATGGCGATCTCCGGGATTTTCATGCTGCTGCCCGGCCTCTGTGCGCTTTTGTTCGGTGGAATGTCGGTGTTCGATGGCGGCCGGATCGCCGCAGACATTGCGCCGCTGATCTTTCTGGGGCTGGTGATCGGCATCGGCGGCGTCGCCATGATCTGGGCGGCCATCAAGGGGCGGAAGGCCCCGCCGGCCCGGAACGGCAGCTAAGCCCCGGGAATTCCCGGACAAATTTCAGTCAACCAACCGGCAAAGAACACATTGTTTTTTGGCGGTTTTTGCATATATTGCGCCGCAACGCGTAGGGTGCCCGGTCGATATGGCCGGGCTTCCTTTTTGGGCGGCGAGCGCCCGTTTCCAGTCTTCCAGCGTTGTTTCGAGAAGAGGTCCCGGTCCGACCGGCGAGATCGCGCTTAACCCATTGTTCGAACGCAAAGAAGCTCACTCATGAACCTCCGCAACGTCGCCATCATCGCTCACGTCGACCACGGCAAAACGACCCTGGTCGACAAGCTCCTCCAGCAGTCCGGCACGTTCCGCGAGAACCAGAAGGTGACCGATCGCGCCATGGACTCCAACGATCTGGAGCGCGAGCGCGGCATCACCAT
>JGI25160J50197_1001067_pt1 | contig 14062 bp, 9 predicted proteins | sample AraplaMF_Cvi_mMS_FD_50197 | JGI IMG/M metagenome (IMG submission 50197)
GTCCAGGGTCTTGGACCTGAACTTGCCGGCCGACACCACGGTGTGCGGGATGTCGTCCCGGTTGGTCCAGGTCACCGTGGTGCCGACCTTGATCTTGAGCTCGGCGGGCTGGAACACGAAATTGTCGATATGCACGTCCATGTCGTCGGCGTGGGCGCTCGTTGCGGGCAGCAGGATGGAAGCGGCCAAGGCGAGTCCGAGGTCGACGCCGAAATCGCGGCGGCTAAGAGTCTTCATTTTCAATTCCCACATCAGCCCTGCAGCGGCGTGTCGATGATCGCGAGCCGCTGCTCGTTCTGCTTGAAGTTGATGCTGGCGATGCCGAGCATGCCGCGAAGCCTGGCGTCCTCGACCTTCATCGGGCCTGGCGAGGGGGCGGCTCCCGGCGCCGGCTGCGGGAAGGCGGTGGAGCGCGCGGTGTGGAAGGTGACGTTGCCCTCGACCTTCTGCATCACCTGGTGGATGTGCCCGTTCAGCACGGTGACCGAGCCGAAGCCTTTAACCTGCTCCAGCGCACGGCTACCGTCCTCGGTGCCCCAGCCCCATTCCGGGTAGACGGTCCAGAGCGGAATGTGCGCGAACAGCACGATCGGCGTCGATTTCGACCTGCCGCGCAGATCGTCCTCGAGCCAGGCGAGCTGCTCGGCGCCGAGATTGCCGAGGCCCCCGGCCTTGAGATCGACGACGTTGACGAGGCCGACGAAGTGCACGCCGCCGGCATCGAATGAATACCAGCCCGCGCCCTTGGTGCCGCGGCCGTAGCGCTCGCGATAGAATTTTACTTCTTCGTCGAGGAAGTCGTGCTCGCCGGGCACGTAATGCACGTCGAGCTTGCTCTGGGAGATGATGCGATCGGCATTGTCGAACTCGGCCGCCTTGGACAGATGGGTGATGTCGCCGGTGTGAATCATGAAGGAGGGCTTGGCCGGCATCGCGTTGATCTTGCTTACGGCTTCCTCCAGCGTGCCGATCGCGTTGGGATTGGCCGGCTTGTCGAAGCCGACATGGCTGTCGCTGATCTGCAGGAAGGTCATGCCCGGCGCCGCGGCGGTCGCAGCCTGCGCGGAATCGATGATGCCGAGCGAACGCGGCACGCCGCCCGTGACGGTCCAGAGCACCCCGGTGCCGGCCCAGGTCATGCATTCCAGCACCTTGCGGCGGCTGACGCCGTCGTCCCCGTGATCGTGTCCGCTCATCGCGCATTCTCCGCTTCGCCCGGAATAGGGCTTCGGGGAGGTGATGGGAGGAGNGGCGGATTTATTCGNGCGATGTGATGACGTTTTCGTGAGGTGATGCGGTCGCGTGTCCCGGACGCAACGCAGCACCTCTTGGTGATGCGTTGCAGAGCCGGGATCCAGAAGGCCTCACGTTATGCCGTGAGATGGGCCCGGGCTAGGCAGCGCACCACTGCGTGGCGCGCCGCGTCCGGGGCACGAGACCTACTCCGCGAATTTTCTCACAGCCTCCACAACGGCCGCTGGCACTTCCTGCGCCACGCAATGTCCGGNGCCTTCGAACACCATCGTGCTGACGTGCGGAATCAGCGACACTGCGCGTCGCGCCATCTCCTTGTAGATCGGTCCGGATCTCCCGGCGGTTGTGACGCGCACTGGGCAAGCGATACCGGCGAGCCCGCCGAACGGGTTGCCGCGGGCATCACCGGCATAAACCTGCTCCATCGCCTCGTAGATCGGATGCAGGATCGCNGACTCGATCTCGGGCGTGCAGCAGAGCCGAACGCGACCATTGTCGAGCGGGACGAAGCCGTGGCTTACATAGGCGCGCAGCGACGTCTCGGTCCAATCCGCAAATGCCGGAGCGGTGCGGTAGCGCTCGAACACGGCGTCGGCACTGTCGAACTCGGCGCGTCGGCGCAGCGTGCCCTCCACGCGCGCGAGGGATTCGTCGTTCAGTCCTCCGGAACGGGCCACGCGCGGGTCCATGACCGTCGGCTCCATCACGAACAGGCGTGTGAAGCGTCCGGGCAGGAGTGTTGCCGCGAGCAGCAGGTCCGTCGCGCCGGCGCTGTGGCCGATGCCGTAGACATCGCTCAGCCCAAGCGTATCGATCACCCGGCAGANATCTTCGGCATAGTCCAGGAAGTGATAGGCCCCGGGCTTGTGGCTTGCACCGTGTCCGCGGCGGTCGAGCGCATAGACGGTGTAGGTCGATGCAAGTTCGCGCGCGACTTCGTCCCAGACATCGGCGACGAAGCCGGTGCCATGAACGAGCAGGGCAGGCGGCCTGCCGTTCTCGCCCCATTGCAGCATGGCGATCTCTGCGACGGCGGGGCCGATGGAAAAGCGCTGGGTATTGATCATGAGTGCAACGGTGATGCGTACCCCCGGATGGAGCGCAGCGTAATCCGGGGCAGTGGTGCGGCAGCTTCNCGGATTGCGCTGCGCTCCATCCGGGCTATGGGGTTCGTNTACTTCGCATCCTCCATAATCATCGCCGCGCCCTTCTCGGCGATCATCGCGGTCGGCGTGTTGGTGTTGCCGGAGGTGATGGTCGGCATGATCGAGGCATCGACGATGCGCAGGCCTTCCAGCCCGTAGAAGCGCAGGCGTTCGTCCACCACCGCCACCGGGTCGCTCACGGCGCCCATCTTGGCGGTGCCGACGGGATGGAAGATCGTCGTTCCGATATCGCCGGCGGCTTTGGCGAGCGAGGCGTCGTCATCGCCGACGGAGGGACCGGGCAGATATTCGCTCGGGCGATATCGTGCCAGTGCCTTCTGCTGCATCAGGCGTCGCGTGGTGCGGATCGCGTCCGCGCCGACCTGGCGGTCGTCGTCGGTCGAGAGGTAATTCGGCGCGATGATCGGCTTCTCGTCGGGGCTCGCCAAACGCAGCCGCACGGTGCCGCGCGAGGTCGGCTGCAGATTGCAGGCGCTGACGGTGATCGCCGGAAAGCGGTGCAGGGGATCGCCGAACTTGTCGAGCGACAGCGGCTGCACGTGGAACTGGATGTTGGCGCGGGCGCGCGTCGCATCCGAGCGCGTGAAGATGCCGAGCTGCGACGGCGCCATCGTCAGCGGCCCGCGGCGGCGGAAGGCGTAGTCGAGCCCCATCAGGCCGCGGCGAAACAGATTGTAATAGGTCTCGTTCAGCGTGCGCACGCCCTCGACCTTGTAGATTGCACGCTGCTGCAGGTGGTCCTGCAGATTGCGGCCGACGCCGGGCTTGTCCATGACGATGTCGATGCCGAGCGGCGACAGCCAGTCGGCAGGCCCGATGCCGGAGCGATGCAGCACCTGCACCGTACCGATCGAGCCGGCGGAGAGCACCACTTCGCGTTTCGCACGCGCTTCGATCATCTCGCCGTTCTGGATGAAGCGCACGCCGACGGCGTGGCCCTGCTCGATGATCAGGCGGTCGACCAGCACGTGCTTCTCGAGCCGCAAATTGGGACGCCTCAAGGCTGGCTTGAGGAAGCCGCGCGCCGAGGACCAGCGCCGGCCGCGCTTCTGGTTGACGTGGAAATAGCTGGTGCCTTCATTGTCGCCGGTGTTGAAATCCGGAATGCGCTTGATCCCCATCTGCTCGGCGGCATCGCCGACGGCATCGAGAACGTCCCATGACAGCCGCGGCGCCTCGATGCGCCAGCCGCCGCCCGCGCCGTGATGCTCGCTTGCCCCCAGGAAGTGATCCTCGAGCCGCCTGAACATCGGCAGCACATCATCATAGCCCCAGCCGGTCATGCCGAGCTGGCGCCAGTGATCGTAATCGGCGGCCTGGCCGCGCATCGAGATCATGGCGTTGATCGCCGAGCAGCCGCCGATCACCTTGCCGCGGGGATAGGCCAGCGAACGGCCGTTCAGGCCGGGCTCGGCCTCGGTCTTGAACATCCAGTCCGAGCGCGGATTGCCGATGGCGAAGAGATAGCCGACGGGAATGTGGAACCAGATCCAGTTGTCGTCGCCGCCCGCCTCGAGGACGAGGACGCGCTTGCCGGGATCGGCCGACAGGCGGTTTGCGACGATGCAGCCCGCCGTACCTGCCCCAACGACAATGTAGTCAAATTCACCTTCGAGCCGCCTCGGCATTCTGCTTCCACCCGGATGGTCACTCAACGTTCCGCCCTAATAGGCAGACGCGGCGGATCGGGACAAGCCCGGCCATGCCTGTAAGGCAGGGCTACACCCCAATCGGGGCCAGTTGGGTGGACTAACGCTTGCATGTTAGACAGTCCTGCATTTTCAACAACGCCTGAGACCCTCCATGCCCATCGTGAACCGCGTCGCCGACCTTCAACCCGATATTCAGGCTTGGCGCCGGGACATCCACGAGCATCCGGAGCTGCTGTATGACGTTCATCGCACTGCAGCATTCGTCGCGGACCGGCTGCGCGAGTTTGGCTGCGATGAGGTCGTGACCGGTCTCGGCCAGACCGGCGTGGTCGGCGTGATCAAGGGCGGCAAGCCGGCCGGCGAGGGGCTCAAGGTGATTGGGCTGCGTGCCGACATGGATGCGCTGCCCGTCGAGGAGCAGACCAACCTGCCTTACGCCTCCAAGATTCCGGGCAAGATGCACGCCTGCGGCCATGACGGCCACACCGCGATGCTGCTCGGCGCTGCCCGCTATCTCGCCGAAACCCGCAACTTCGCTGGCGACGCCGTGGTGATCTTCCAGCCGGCCGAGGAAGGCGGCGCCGGCGGCGCGGCCATGGTCAAGGATGGCCTGATGGAGCGCTTCGGCATCGAGCAGGTCTACGGCATGCACAATGGTCCCGGCATTCCGATCGGCTCGTTTGCGATCCGGCCGGGCCCGATCATGGCGGCGACCGACGAGGTCGACATCATGATCGAGGGCCTCGGCGGCCATGCTGCGCGTCCGCACAAATGCATCGATTCCGTGCTGGTCGGCGCACAGGTGATCACGGCGCTGCAGTCGATCGTCGCGCGCAGCGTCGATCCCCTGGAATCGGCCGTGATCTCGATCTGCGAATTCCACGCCGGCAACGCCCGCAACGTCATTCCGCAGACCGCGACGCTGAGGGGCACCATCCGCACGCTCTCACCCGAGGTGCGCAAGCTGGTCGAGAAGCGNGTGCATGAGGTTGTCGCGGGCGTCGCGCAGATCACCGGCGCCAAGATCGACCTGCGCTATCAGCGCAACTATCCCGTCGTGAACAACCACGCCGCGGAGACCGAGGTGGCGCGGCGCATTGCCAGGCAAGTCGCGGGCGAGGCCAATGTGCACGAGATGCCGCCGCTGATGGGCGGCGAGGATTTCGCCTACATGCTGGAAGCGCGGCCCGGCGCCTTCATCTTCTGCGGTAACGGCGACAGCGCCGGGCTGCATCACCCCGCCTACAATTTCAACGACGAGGCGATCGTGTTCGGCACGTCCTACTGGGTCAAGCTGGTCGAGGAATCGCTCGCGGCATCGTAAGGCCGAAGCTGGTCATTCACCTCGCCCCGCTTGCGGGGAGAGGTCGATCGCGCCAGCGATCGAGGGGACTCTCCGCGAATCCGTCTCCCATTGAATATGCGGATGCAGCCCCTCACCCCAACCCTCTCCCCGTAAGAACGGGGAGAGGGAGAGATCTTCAGAATATCCGCGAGAAGATCACGTAGAGCGTGGCCGACAGCATGATCGCGCAGGGCAGGGTCAGCACCCAGGCCATCAACAAATTGCGGATGGTCGACCATTGCAGACCCGAGCCGTTCGCCGCCATGGTGCCGGCGACGCCTGATGACAGCACGTGGGTGGTGGAGACCGGCAGGCCGAACACGTCGGCGGCGCCGATCGTCGCGGCNGCCACCANCTCGGCCGAGGCGCCTTGNGCGTAGGTGAGATGGCTCTTGCCGATCTTCTCGCCGACCGTGATCACGATGCGCTTCCAGCCNATCATGGTGCCGAGGCCGAGCGCGATGGCNACCGCGACCTTCACCCAGGTCGGGATGAACTTCGTGGCGCTGTCGAGCCCGCCCTTATAGGCGTTCAAGGCAGCGACCTCGTCCTTGTTGAGGTCGTTTTCCTTGTCCTTCATCAGGAAGCGGATCGCTTCCGAGGTCAGGTACATGTCGTTACGGGTGTTGCCCACGGCTTCCGCTGGTACCTTGCTGAGCGAACCATAACGGGCGACCTGATCGCCGACGTCCTTCACCAGCACTGCGAGCGAGGGATAGGTGCCCTCGTTGAGCTTATGCAGCGCGATGTACTGCGTCACCGCCGGGCGGGGATCGCCGATGATCGAGTGACCGGCGCCCTTGGCCGCGATCACCTTGGCGGCGGCATCCGAAACCTTCTGGAACTGGGCGACCTGGGACTCCGGCAGCGCGCGGTTGAGCGCGTAGGCCGTCGGCACGGTGCCGATCAGGATCAGCATGATCAAGCCCATGCCCTTCTGGCCGTCGTTCGAGCCGTGCGCGAAGCTGACGCCGGTGCAGGTCGCGATCAGCAGGCCGCGGATCCAGAGCGGCGGCGCCTTGTTGCTTTCGGGCGCAGCATACAGGGCCGGGTTGCGCACGATGAACTTGAGCAGCAGCAACAGTACGGCGGCGCAGATNAAGCCGAACAGCGGCGACAGCAGCAGCGCGTAGCCGATCTCGGTGGCCTTGCTCCAGTCNACGCCCGAGGTGCCGTCGCGGCCGCGCATGACGGCGTTGGCGACGCCGACGCCGATGATCGAACCGATCAGCGTGTGCGAGGAGGAGGCGGGCAGGCCGAAGAACCAGGTGCCGAGATTCCACAGGATCGCGGCGATCAAGAGCGCGAACACCATCGCGAAGCCGGCGCTGGAGCCGACCTGCAGGATCAGTTCGACCGGCAGCAGCGAGACGATGCCGAAGGCGACCGCACCGGAGGACATGAGCACGCCGAGGAAGTTGAAGAAGCCCGACCACATCACGGCGACTTCGGCCGGCAGCGAATGGGTGTAGATCACGGTCGCGACCGCATTGGCGGTGTCGTGGAAGCCGTTGACGAATTCGAATCCGAGTGCAATCAGCAGCGCGACGAACAGGAGGATGTAGGGCAGGTAGGTCGTCACCCGCACGCCGGTGGCTTGGACGTCGACATAGATGCTGTAGGCNACGAACAGCAGGCCCGCGGCGAGGATGCCGAAGAACAGGATCATCGTCAGCGGATTGAAGCCCTTGTCGAGATTNGGCCGCGAGGCCGGCTGGATCGGCGCGGGATCGGCTACCGTGCGGTCGAATGCAACATCGGTCATGTCTGNACGCCCCTTAACTTNGAAGTCAGGGTATTGTCCGCGATGGATTTGAAGGCCGGATGACAAGCGGCGNTTGAAAACCGTTTTCCTGCCAGTATTTAGGCGGCCCGCGCGGCTTTCTTCTGCAAGCCGGCAACGATCTTCAAATCGTCGACAAAGCGCTGATATTCCAGCGCCTTGGCTTCCGGATCTGGCAANCGCAGCAAATANGACGGGTGNACCGTCACAAGCGCCTTGCGTCCGTCGGGAAGGTCGATGAGNCGGCCGCGGGTCTTGCCGATGGGCGTGATCTTGCCGAANACGCTTTGCGCGGCGGTAGCNCCCATCGCCACGACGAGATCGGGCTGAACGGCCGCCAACTCCCGCTCATACCATGGCCGGCACGCTTTGATCTCCGGCGTATTCGGCTTCTGGTGCAGGCGGATCTTTCCGCGCGGCACGAATTTGAAGTGCTTCACCGCGTTGGTGACATAGACCTTCTTGCGATCGACTCCGGCCTCCTCCAGCGCACGGTCGAGCATCTGGCCGGCCGGGCCGACGAAGGGATGGCCGGCAAGGTCTTCCTTGTCGCCCGGCTGCTCGCCGACCAGCATGATATTGGCGTCTTTCGGGCCCTCGCCGAACACGGTCTGCGTCGCGTCCTTGTAGAGCGGGCAGGCGCGGCAATGGGCGGCCTCCTCGCGNAGCGCTTCGAGATCGTCGGCGGCAGTCTTGCGTGNCATCGGNGCCTCCGGCCGCTTCTGAGGCTTGTGCGGATCGGTTGCGGCATTGGCGATCATGGCGCCGGTCATGCGTTCGGCATCCTCGATCAAGGGCTTAATGATCGAAGCCTCGGGCAGGTTCCTCCAATATTTCTTCGGCATCTCTTTCTGCATCGCCTTCACCTTGAGCCGGGCCGGATTGAAGATGCTGGCGTAGTAGCGCCGCCATGTTTCCTCCAGCCGGTCTTCGCCCGGCGCTTCGCTCTTGCTGACGCCCGGCGTGAACGACAGCGCATGACCGTCCCAATGTGCGCAGAGGTCCGGCGTCAGGATCGACCAGGGCATATCGGCAAAGCGTTTGGCGAAAAACGGCGCGGCGAGCTCGACGATGTGATGCTCAGGCTCGAACCAGGCGACGTAATGCGCGGCGCGTTCGCGTCCGATCTCGCGAAAGCGGACGAAGGCGTGCATCTTGTGTTCGTCGCGATGGACCGCGCGGGCCATCGCAATGACCAGCGCGACGTCAGGATCGATCGCGACCTCGATGAGGTCGTGATTGCCTTTCAGGCGCCAGAGCAGGCGATAGAGGATCGCAAAGCGTTCGGGATCGCGATGCAGGATCGCGGCCTTGGCGAGATCGACGAATTTGCCTGATACGTTGAAGCTGCCTTCGTTCACGTCAGGGATCGGAGATGGCGCTTGCGGCGCGAATAACTCCGCTTCGCCGCCTTGCACGGTCCAGGTGACATCGGTGGGCTGCACATGATGAAGCGCGAGGCTGCGCGCGGCTTTGCGCCAGCCGTCGAAATCGGTTTCATTGTCGAGGGTGATGTAATGCATCAGAAGCCAAATCCCAATTGCGTTGCTTTCGGCTTGAAGCGTTCGATCAGCCCGGCGGCATCGAGACGATGCGGCGAGGGGCGGTGATCGCTGAGGACGATGAACGGCAGCGCCTTGTTGCGGGGCACGTGCAGCCGAGCGAGATCGGCGAGGCGGATCGTGGTGGTACGCCGTGTCGCGATGATGCGTTCGACCGCCTTGGTGCCGAAGCCCGGTACACGCAGCAGCTCCTCGCGGCTGGCGCGGTTGATGTCGAGCGGGAAGCGGTCGCGATGGCGCAGCGCCCAGGCGAGCTTGGGATCGATGTCGAGCGGCAGCATTGCGCTGTCGTCGACGATCTCGCCGACGTCGAAGCCGTAGAACCGCATCAGCCAGTCGGCCTGGTAGAGCCGGTGCTCGCGCAGCAGTGGCGGCTGCACCAGAGGCAAGGCGCGGCTGGCGTCGGGGATCGGGCTGAAGGCGGAATAATAAACGCGCCGCAGCTTGTACGAGCCGTAGAGATTGGAGCTGGTGTGAAGGATGGTGTGGTCGGAGGCGCTATCGGCGCCGACGATCATCTGCGTGCTCTGGCCCGCCGGCGCGAAGCGCTGCGGCCTGGCTTTCGTCTTCGCGGCCCGGTTCTCCTCGGCCTCGTCGAGCTTCAGCCGGAGCCGGCCCATGGTGCGGCGGATCGCGCGCACGTCCTTCTCCGGCGCGAATTGCTGCAGGCTCGTCTCCTCGGGCATCTCGATGTTGATGGAGAGGCGGTCGGCATATTTGCCGGCCTCCGCGATCAATGCGTCGTCGGCCTCGGGAATGGTCTTCAGGTGGATGTAGCCGCGGAAGTGGTGCTCCTCGCGCAGCTTTCGCGCGACGCTCACCACCTGCTCCATCGTGTAGTCGGGGCTGCGGATGATGCCGGAGGAGAGGAACAGGCCCTCGATGTAATTGCGCCGGTAGAAGTCGAGCGTCAGCTTGACCACTTCCTCGACGGTGAAGCGGGCGCGCGGCACATTGCTGGAGGCGCGGTTGACGCAATAGAGGCAATCGTAATTGCAGGCGTTGGTCAGCAGCACCTTGAGCAGGGAGATGCAGCGTCCGTCCGGTGCGTAGGAATGGCAGATGCCCATGCCCGGCGCGGTCGATCCCATGCCCTTGCGGTCGCTGGAATCCCGTTTCTCGGTGCCGCTGGAGGCGCAGGACGCGTCGTATTTGGCGGCGTCCGCCAGGATCTCCAGCTTGCGTTGCACGTCCATCTTCGAATCCCCTTGATTCAGCTGACGAATCTGACGGAGCCCCAATTCGATTGACTCCCCGGCCGCCGTTAGCTTTATATTAGAACATATCATGAACAAATGAGCCAGCCGCTGGTTCTTATTTTTAAGAGCCATCGGCAATCACCCCTGAAGGAGCGGCGAGCATGAGCGGCGCACGCAGAAGCGCGCTTGCGAGTTTGCGCGGCCAGATCGAGCGCATCGAGACGGCGGCGGTCGTGCATCCGCACGATCGCGTCGCACTCGGTCACAGCGAAGCCGACAACGCGCTGAAGGGCGGCCTCGCGCGCGCGGCGATCCACGAGGTGTTCTGCGCGGGGTCTCAGGGGACGGCTGCGACCGGCTTCGTCATGGGGCTTGCAGGGCGCGTCTCGGCGCAGCGGCCGCTGCTGTGGATACGACAGGATTTTTCGGAGATAGAGGCGGGCGCGCTGTCGATGAGCGGGCTCGCCGAACTCGGCCTCGATCCGCGCCGCGTGGTGACGGTGCGCGCCGCCGATGTCGAGAGCGCGCTGCGCAGCTCGGCCGATGCACTCGCCTGCGATGCGCTCGGCGCCGTCGTGCTCGAGCTCTGGGGCGAGACCAGGCAGTTCGATCTGGTGGCGAGCCGCAAGCTGACGCTGGCCGCGCAAGGCTCCGGCGTCACGGGTCTCTTGCTGCGGATGGCGGCGCAGCCGCTGCCCTCGACCGCCGAGACCAGGTGGATGCTGCGCGCGGCGCATTCCCCGCCGGGGCCGGTGTGGGACGCCTGGGGCGCGCCGCGCTTCGATGCCGAGCTGTTGCGCAATCGTCATGGCCCATGCGGCCGGTGGATCATGGAATGGAATTGTGATGAGTGCCAGTTCAGTGAACCGTCGACGTATTCTCAGCCTGTGGCTGCCGCGCCTGCCGATCGACAGAATCCAGCGATTTCTGCAGATGAGCGGCGGCGCGCAGGATGAGCCCAGCATCGTCGTCATCAAGGACAACAATGCGCTGGTGATCCATGCGCTCAACGAGGCCGCCGAGCGCCTCGGCCTGTACATCGGCCAGCCGCTGGCCAATGCGCGGGCGATGTGTCCGGACTTAAAGGTGTTCGACGCCGATGTCGCGGCCGATGCGAAGACGCTCAGCGACATCGCCGACTGGTGCGACCGCTTTACCCCGCTGGTGGCGCTCGATCCACCGCACGGGCTGTTCCTCGACATCACCGGCTGCGCGCATCTGTTTGGCGGCGAGGCGGCGCTGTTGCAGACGCTGGTTCGTGCGCTCGGCCGACAAGGCTTTGCCGTCAGCGCGGCGATCGCCGGCACCTCGGTCTGTGCGCGCACGCTGACGCGGCAGGCAACTGGCAGCATCGTTGCCGATGGCGGGGAGGCGGCGGCGCTCGACCGGTTTCCGGTGTCCGCGCTCGGTGCGGGCGAGGCCATCAGCACGGGCCTGCGCCGCGCCGGGCTGAAGACCATCGGCGATGTCGCCTCCCGCTCGCCGAGCGAGATCACGGCGCGGTTCGGGGCGCGGTTCTCAACCTTGCTCGCGCATGCGCTGGGGCAGGGCGATGCGCCGATCAGCCCGCGCAAGCCGCTGCCGGATTACATCGTCGAGAAGCGTTTCGCCGAGCCGATCGCGACCGACACCATGATCGCGATGACGCTGTCACGGCTGGCGGACACGCTGATCGCATCCATGGAGAAGCAGGGCAAGGGCGCGCGCCGGCTGGAGGCTGCCTTCTTCCGCACCGACGGCGTGGTACGCGCGATCACGGTCGAGGCCGGGCGGCCGGTGACGCAAAGCAAAGTCATCGACCGCCTGTTCCGCGAGCGCCTTGACGCGCTCGCCGATCCCCTCGACCCCGGTTTCGGCTTCGACATGGTGCGCCTGTCGGCGAGCCGCACTGAGATCGTGGTGCAGGAGCAGCGCGATCTCGACGCCCATGTCCACGACAATGACGAGCTCTCTGCCCTGATCGACCGCATTGCCGCGCGCATCGGCGGCAAACGCGTCGTGGTGCACCTGCCCGAGGATACCCATATCCCCGAATGCGCGGTGATGGCCGCCCCGGCGCAGCATCATCTCGCCGCCGCCATGCAGGCCGAATGGCCCGCGCGTGCCGAGAGCGAGCCGCCGCTGCGTCCCTTGCGGCTGTTCGACAGACCGGAACCGATCAAGGTGCCGTTCGCGGCCGTGCCGGATGGTCCGCCGCATCAATTCACCTGGCGTCGCGCGCTGCATGCCGTGGTGCGGGTGGAGGGCCCCGAGCGCATCGCGATGGAATGGTGGCGGCAGGGCGGCAAGCAACTGACTCGGGATTACTTTCGCATCGAGGACGCCGAGGGCCTGCGCTTCTGGATCTTTCGCGACGGACTTTACGAGGGGGAGGTGTTCGACGGCGACGGCGAGCCTGCTTCCCCCGGCTGGTATGTGCACGGTCTCTTCGCATGAATACGTCTGCTTATGCCGAGATCGGCATCACCACGAACTTTTCCTTTTTGCGCGGCGGCTCGGATCCGCGCGCCTATGTGCATCAGGCGAGCAAGCTCGGCCTTGCCGCGATCGGTATAGCCGATCACAACACGCTCGCCGGCGTCGTGCGGGCCTGGAATGAGCTCGACAACGACGAGGTGCTGCACAAGCCGAAATTGCTGATCGGCGCGCGCATCGTCTTCAGCGACGGCACGCCTGACATTCTGGTCTATCCACGCGACCGCGCCGCCTATGGCCGGCTGTGCCAGCTCCTGACCCGAGGCAAGCGCGGCGACGACATCACGCGGATCGAGAAGGGCGAATGCCGTCTCGCCTTCGCCGATCTTCTGGAGTTTTCGCAAGGCCAGCTTCTGATCCTGACGCTGCCGCATCGTTTCGAACCGGCGCACGCGCTGGATGTGCTTGCAAAGCTGAAGACGAGCCGCGCCGAGGGCGTATGGCTGGCAGCGAGCCTGATCTATCGCGGTGACGACCGCCGTCGCCTGGCCCGGCTCGATGACCTCGCGGCCAAAGCAAAAGTGCCGCTGCTCGCGACCAACGAGGTGCTCTATCACGATCCCGGCCGCCGTCCGCTGCAGGACGTGCTGACCTGTATCCGGGAGAAGACCACGATCGAGGCGGTCGGGCGGAAGCTGGAAGCCAATGCCGAGCGGTTCCTGAAGACGCCGCGAGAAATGGCGCGGCTGTTCCGCGATTTTCCTGATGCGATCGCGGAGACCATGCGTTTTGCTGACAAGATCGACTTCTCGCTCGACCAGCTCAAATACCAGTATCCGGACGAGCCGGTGCCGCCGGGCAAGACAGCGCAGGGACATTTGGAAGACCTGACCTGGGCGGGCGTCGACAAATATTTCGGCGGCAAGATCGACGACAAGCTGCGCGCGACGTTGAACAAGGAGCTTGCGCTGATCGCCGAGCTGAAATACGCGCATTACTTCCTCACCGTGCACGACATCGTGCAATACGCGCGCAGCCAGAACATTCTTTGCCAGGGCCGCGGCTCGGCGGCGAATTCGGCCGTGTGCTATTTGCTCGGCGTCACCTCGGTCGATCCGACCAAGGTCGATCTGTTGTTCGAGCGCTTCATCTCCAAGGAGCGGCTGGAGCCGCCCGACATCGACGTCGATTTCGAGCATTCGCGCCGCGAGGAGGTGATGCAATATGTCTACCGCCGCTACGGCCGCCACCGTGCCGCGATCATCGCCACAGTCATCCATTATCGCCCGCGCAGCGCCATCCGCGACGTCGGCAAGGCGCTGGGCCTGACCGAGGACGTCACCGCTGCGCTTGCCGACACCGTCTGGGGCAGCTGGGGCAAGGGCCTCAACGACATGCAGGTGAGGCAGGCCGGGCTCGATCCCGGCAATCCCATGATCAATCTCGCGGTCGAGCTCGCAACCGAGCTGATCGACTTCCCGCGCCATCTCTCCCAGCATGTCGGCGGCTATGTGCTGACCCAGGATCGGCTCGACACCTATGTCCCGATCGGCAATGCCGCGATGGACGACCGCACCTTCATCGAATGGGACAAGGACGACGTCGACGCGCTCAAAATGATGAAGGTCGACGTGCTCGCGCTGGGCATGCTGACCTGCATCCGGAAATGCTTTGATCTGATCGACC
>JGI25160J50197_1001075_pt1 | contig 14013 bp, 11 predicted proteins | sample AraplaMF_Cvi_mMS_FD_50197 | JGI IMG/M metagenome (IMG submission 50197)
GCAGATCGCGAGATCCCATGCATCAGCAGGTCGATGCTCGCCTCGGTGAATGCTTCAATGTCGATTTCCCGGCGACTGCCGAACAGCAGCGACCAAAGACTCAGGAGCAAGCCGGGACTCACGACCAGTTCGGCGAACGCTGTCGCCGGTGTCGACCGCAACTCGCCCGCGGCAATGCCGTCCGCGATCAGTTCCTCGAACCGCTCGAGCATCGGGCGAATGAACTCATCGTAATGCCGGTCGACAAGGTCGGGAAACCGGCTTCCCTCGGCAATCAGGAAGCGAAGTGTCTCGCGTGACGATCTGTCCGCGGCGATTTGCTTGTAAACGAAGACAATCAGCGACTGCAGTCGTTCTGTGCAGGTCCCCTGCAACCCGCTTGCGTAACTCTGAAACGCGGGGAAAAACGACTGAGATTTGTAACGGACCATCTCGTCGAAAACGCGCTCCTTGCTGTCGAAATAGAAATAGATCGTCCCCTTCGTCACCCCGGCGCGCGCGGCCACATCTTCGAGACGCGTGGCCCCATAGCCGCTCTTAACGAATTCCTCGAACGCCGCTTCAAGGATTTCCCCGGGACGCTCCGCCTTCCGACGGGCTCGCTTCTTGAGTTCACCAGTCATTTACCATCACCACCAGCCTGCCGNNATAATATTATTGACTTTTCAGTCAGTCAATAATATTCGGGCCTGCCATTTGGTTTGAGCGAGGCGATGCGATCATTNTCCCGGATNCTGGTGTTGTTGCCCCTTGCGGTCTCGATTTCNGNTTGCGGACNAGACAAAGCGCCGGTTCGACCTGCGGCGCTGGTCAAANCCGAACGCGTCAGCCTNACGTCGCGCCAGACAGCCATCCGCTTGTCCGGGGACGTCCAGGCGCGTGTGAGCAGTGAACTGTCGTTTCAGGTGAGCGGGCGCGTGACGGAGCGCTTCGTCGACGTCGGGGCCCATGTCGAGGCCGGTGACGTGCTGGCGAAGATCGATCCCACCGAACAACGTGCTGATCTGGAAGGTGCGAAGGCCGCCGTGACCTCGGCCGAGGCGCAATTGCGGGTGGCGACGGCGAACTTCGAGCGCCAGAAAACTCTGATGACGAGCGGCTTCACCACGCGCCCCTCTTACGATCAGGCGCAGGAAGCACTCCATACCGCGGAAGGAAATCTGGAAGCCGCCAAAGCGCAACTGGGCACGTCGACGGATGCGCTCGGATACACCGAGCTGCGGGCGAGCGCAGCGGGCATCATCACGGCCCGCAACATCGAGGTCGGCCAGGTCGCCCAATCCGCGCAATCGGCCTACACGCTCGCCGAGGACGGCGCGCGCGACGCGGTGTTCGACGTCTACGAATCCGTCTTCCTGCAGAAGCCTGAAGGCGACACGATCAAGCTCGCTCTGGCATCGAGGCCGGACATCACCGCCCTGGGCAAGGTGCGCGAGATCTCGCCCACCCTCGATCCGAAAAGCGGGGCCGTCAGGGTCAAGATCGATATCCTGAAACCGCCGCCCGAAATGACGCTCGGCAGCGTCGTCATCGGCGAAGGCAAGACCCGGCCGGTCGACAAGATCGTGTTGCCGTGGGATGCGATGTCGGCCTCCCTGAAGGGGCCTGCGGTCTGGGTCATAGACCCTGCGAACCATACCGTCTCGCTGCGGGATATTGTCGTCGAGAGCTACGAAACGAATGCATTCGTGGTTGGCGCCGGGCTTGCGATCGGCGAACGCGTCGTCACCAGCGGCGGGAAGTTGCTGCGGCCCGGACAGATCGTGACCTTCGAGGGGAACGACGCATGAGCCGCCTGCAAACCCTCGGCATGATCGCGGCCTGCGGGATTTTCGCCGGGTGCGGCGACAAGGCCGCCGCTCCCGAACCGGTCCGGCCGATTCTCTCCACGGTGATTACCCCGCGCGGCGCCGCAAATATCAGCGTCGTCGGAACGGTGCAGCCGCGGTATCAGACCGATTATGCCTTTCGCATGCTTGGCCGCCTGATTGCGCGTCGGGTCAATGTTGGTGACGCTGTCGAGAAGGGGCAGCCGCTCGCGGCGGTGGATGCGACCGCGGCCGAACTGGCCGTGAGATCCATGATGGGGGCGCTGACAACGGCGCAGGGTCAGCTATCCAACGCATCCGGCACCGCGGGCCGCCAGCGGACCCTGCTCGAGACCGGCGCCACCACGCAAGCCAGTCTGGACTCCGCCGAACAGAGCAACGCGGCAGCGCAAGCCGGGGTTGTTCGCGCGCAATCCGATCTCGTCAAGGCGCGCGAGCAACTCGGCTATACGAAACTCAACGCCGAATATGCCGGCGTGGTCACGGCCATTGGCGCGCAGGTCGGACAGATCGTCAACCCTGGCCAGACCGTGGTTTCGGTGGCCCGGCCTGATGTCCGCGAAGCAGTGATCGATGTCGCCTCGGATCTGGCGGAGGTTCTGCAAATCGGAATGCCGCTGACGGTCAGCCTGCAACTCGATCCCAAGATCCGTGCCGATGGCAAGTTGCGGGAGATCGGCCCTCAATCCGACGCGCTGACGCGTCTGCGCCGTGTACGCATCACGCTCGACGCGCCGCCGGAGACATTTCGTCTGGGATCCACCATCACGACATTCATTCCAGGCAAGCCGACGCCGGGATTTCGACTGCCGTCGTCGGCGATCCTGGTCAGGGATGGCAAGTCCAGCGTCTGGGTCTTCGACCCCGCGACGAAGTCGGTCGCAACGCGCAATGTCGAAATCGTCCGCAACGATGATGGCTCGGTCGACGTGACGAGCGGCATCGAGGCCGGCGTGCGTGTGGTGACCGCAGGCGTGCATCATCTCAAGGAGGGCCAAAAGGTCCGCCTCGAACAGGAACCCGCAGATTGAAACCNTTCAACCTTTCCGACTGGGCGCTGAANCACCGGGCCCTGGTCTGGTACTTCATGATCGCCTTTATGGCGGCCGGCCTGTACGCCTATCTGAATCTGGGGCGCGAGGAGGATCCGGCCTTCACGATCAAGACCATGGTGATCCAGGCGAAGTGGCCGGGGGCTTCCGCGGAGGAGGTGACCAAGCAGGTCACCGACCGGATCGAGAAGAAGCTGGAAGAGCTTGAATCGCTCGACTACACGAAGAGCATCACGACGCCGGGCCAGACCACGGTGTTCGTGAATCTGCGCGACAACACCAAAGCCGGCGACGTGGTCCCGACCTGGCTGCGTGTCCGCAACATGATCGCCGACATCCAGGGCGACTTTCCGAGCGGTGTGATCGGCCCGGCATTCAACGATCGCTTCGGCGACGTCTTCGGCAACATCTACGCACTCACCAGTGACGGCCTGACGCAGCGCCAGTTGCGCGACCGCATCGAGGACGTGCGCGCCAAGGTGCTGCAGGTTCCGGACGTCGGACGCGTGGACATCGTCGGCGCGCAGGACGAGGTGATCTATCTCGAATTCTCGACCCGAAAGGTGGCGGCGCTCGGGCTCGACCAGCAATCCATCCAGGCCTCGCTGCAGGCGCAGAACGCCATCACGCCGTCGGGCGTGCTGCAAGCCGGGCCGGAACGAATTCTCGTCAGGGTGAGCGGACAGTTCACGTCCGAAGAAAGCCTGAAGTCGATCAACCTTCGCGTCAACGATCGCTTCTTCCCNCTCACGGATGTGGCCACCGTCCGCCGCGGCTACGTCGATCCGCCGACGTCGCTGTTCAGGATCAACGGGCAGCCGGCGATCGGTCTCACCATCGGCATGAAGCCCGGCGCCAATCTGCTCAAATTCGGCGAGGCGTTGCAGAAGGAGATGGCACGTATCTCCGGCGATTTGCCGGTCGGTGCCGAGATCCATCTGGTCTCGGATCAGCCGAAGATCGTGGACGAAGCGGTCTCGGGCTTCACACGGGCGCTGTTCGAGGCGGTTGTCATCGTGCTGGCCATCAGCTTCATCAGCCTCGGAATGCGCGCAGGCCTCGTGGTGGCGATATCGATTCCGCTGGTGCTCGCGATCACCTTCGTCGTCATGTTCTATGCCGGCATCTCGTTGCAGCGCATCTCGCTCGGCGCGTTGATCATCGCTCTCGGCCTGCTGGTCGACGACGCCATGATTGCGGTCGAAATGATGGTGGCAAGGCTGGAAGTGGGCGATACGCTTGCGAAAGCGGCGACCTATGTCTACACCTCGACGGCTTTTCCGATGCTGACGGGGACGCTGGTCACCGTCACGAGTTTCGTCCCGATCGGCCTGAACAGCAGCGCGGCCGGCGAGTTCACGTTTACACTGTTCGTCGTCATCGCGGTCTCGCTTCTCGTGTCGTGGATCGTGGCTGTACTTTTCACCCCGCTCCTCGGCGTTGCCATCCTCCCGAGCAGGATGAAAGGACATCACGAGAAGCAGGGCCGGTTCTCGGCGGCCTTCGGGCATACGCTCCGGTTCTGCATGAACCACCGATGGCTCACCATCGGCGTGACCATCGCCACCTTCCTGCTGTCGATCGTCGGTCTGGGCTACGTGCAGCAGCAATTCTTCCCGGCGTCGGATCGCAACGAGCTGATCGTCGACTGGAATCTGCCGCAGAACAGCTCGATCGCGGAAACCAATGCGCAGATGGCGCAGTTCGAACGGGAGGCCCTGCAAGGGCAGAGCGACATCGACCACTGGTCGACTTATGTCGGGCAGGGCGCTCCGCGTTTCGTGCTGTCGTTCGACGTTCAGCCTGCGGATGTCACGTTCGGCCAAATGGTGATCGTCACCCGAAATGTCGAAGCGCGTGACCGGCTGAAGGGCGAATTGCAGGCCTATCTGAGGAAGACGTTCCCCGGGACGGATGCCAATGTGAAGCTGCTCGATATCGGCCCGCCTGTCGGCCGGCCGGTGCAGTACCGGGTCAGCGGGCCGGATATCGGAAAGGTCCGCGCCTACGCCCAGCAACTCGCGGGCGTGATGTCGGGTAACCCGCATCTCGGCAACGTGGTCTTCGACTGGATGGAGCCGGCTCGCGTCGTAAAGGTCGACGTCCTGCAGGACAAGGCCCGCCAACTCGGCGTCACATCCAAGGATATCGCGACGACCCTGAACAGCATCGTCGATGGCGCGGCCATCACTCAGGTGCGTGACGACATCTATCTGGTCAACGTGCTCGGCCGCGCGAACGATTCGGAACGAGGCTCGATCGAGACCCTGCGGAATCTGCAGCTGTCCGGCAGCAGCGGCCAGTCCGTACCGCTCGCGGCCGTGGCGCAATTCCGCTACCAGCTCGAGCAGCCGACGATCTGGCGGCGCTCGCGGCTGCCTACCATCACGCTTGCGGCCGGCATTCTCGACGACGTGCAGGCGGCCACCATCGTCGAGCAGCTGCGGAAGCCGATCGCGGAATTCTCGGCGAAACTCCCGGTGGGCTACGAGGTCGTGATTGGCGGTGCCGTCGAGCAGAGCAGTAAATCGCAGGCGCCCATCGCCGCGGTCGTTCCCATCATGCTGTTCATCATGGCGACCATCCTGATGATCCAGTTGCAGAGCTTCAGCCGGCTTTTCCTGGTGTTTGCGGTGGCCCCGTTGGCACTGATCGGCGTGGTTGCGGCGCTGCTGCCGAGCCGTGCGCCCCTCGGCTTCGTCGCAATTCTCGGCGTGTTGGCCTTGATCGGCATCCTGATCCGCAATTCGGTCATTCTGGTCGTGCAGATCGAGCATTTGCGCGAAGAGGGAAAAGCGCCCTGGCTGGCCGTCATCGAAGCGACGGAGCACCGCATGCGTCCGATCCTGCTGACCGCGGCTGCGGCAAGTCTCGCGCTGATTCCGATTTCCCGAGAGATCTTCTGGGGCCCGATGGCCTACGCCATGATGGGCGGAATCATCGTCGGAACCGTGCTCACTCTCCTGTTCCTGCCCGCGCTTTATGTCGCCTGGTTCCGCATCAAGCCCGAAAATGGCGACGGCGGATGAAGCGCGGCGGACTCGAACAGGCCTCTACGTCACCGCTGCGCAGACGAACCCGCTGCCCTTGCGCCTGATCTTCCCCACCGATGGCGAGGGGAAATGCGCGGTGCAGCACAGCGTGTCGGTGTCGCAATAGCGCTCCAGGAAGCTGCGGCGCGTCGTCGCCGCCGCGGCCGGGTCGACGTCGAACTTCACCGACATCTCCGGATACAGCGTCTGGATCGGCGAGTGCATGAGGTCGCCGGAGAACACGGCATCGTCCTTGCCGCGGCCCATCGTGACGGCGATATGACCCGGCGTGTGGCCCGGCGTCGGCAGGATGCGGACGTGGTCCCCGATCTGATGATCGTTGCCGACGAGCTCGTGCATGTTGGCCTCGACCACCGGCAGCACGCTGTCGGCGAAGGGGGCAACCTGCGCCTTCGCGTTCTGCTCGGTCCAGTGATCGAATTCCTGCTTGGCGAAGACGTAGCGCGCCTTGGGGAAGGTCGGCACCCAGCGGCCGTTCTCCAGCCGCGTGTTCCAGCCGACGTGATCGACATGCAGATGCGTGCACATCACGAAGTCGATGTCCTCGACCGCAAATCCGGCGGCGCTGAGCCCACGCAGATAGGTGTCGTCGGTCTTCATGTTCCATTTCGGCCGCGGCCGCGGCTTGTCGTTGCCGATGCAGCTGTCGACCAAAATGGTGTGATGCGGGGTCTTCACCACATAGGATTGGAAGCACAGCAGCAGCACGTCCTGATCGTCCAGCGCCCTGGCCTGCCGCATCCACTCCCGGTTCTCGGCCAGCACGTCCGGCGTCAATCCCGGCAGCATCTCCAGCGCCGGGACGAACGAGGTCTCCTGCTCGATGATGCGATGGATGGTGAGATCGCCGACCGAGAACTTCAGGCTCATGTGAACTCCGATTGTTTACGCTGCCGGCGGCACCGAGATCTTGACCGAGGGGCGCTCCAGCATCTTCTGATGGAAGGCGTCGAGCTTCGGATAGGCCTTGCGCCAGCCGCAGTCGGCGAAGCGGAAGTCGGCATAGCCGAGCACGCAGACGAGGCCGATCTGCGAGATGTCGAACGGGCCATTCAGCACCTCGGGCATGTTTTCGAACCGCGCCATGCCGGTCCACGCCCTGTTCCAATGGTCGTCCGACCATGCCTGCCATTGCAGGCCCTGCGGCCGTACCATCTTCTCGTAGCGGCACAGCAGCATGGAATCGAGCATGCCGTTGATCAGGGAATGATTGGTCTTGGCCTTCCAGCGCTTGGGGCCGTAATCCGGGATCAGGCTGCCGCCGGCGATCTCGTTGAGATATTCGACGATGACGTAGGAGTCCAAAATCACGTCGCCGTCATTGGTGATCAGCACCGGCAGCTTCTTCAGCGGTGTGATCTTCGAATAGTCCTCGTTGGCCGTGCCCGGTGCGACGCTTGCGGGGGTGAATTCGATCTTGTCGATCAGCCCAAGCTCGATCGCGGCGATGCGCACCTTGCGGGCGAAGGGCGAGGCGGGGGAGAAGGAGAGTTTCATCGAAAGGGTCCTGCGGGGTGATCGGCAATTGGCTTTCGTCATTGCGAGGAGCGAAGCGACGAAGCAATCCAGACTGTCTCAGCCGGACGATCTCTGGATTGCTTCGCTTCGCTCGCAATGACGGGGAGAGAGCGGAGGCCGTTACGCCGCGATAATCTCCTGCCTCTGCTCGCCGAGGCCCTCGATGCCGAGGGTCACGACGTCGCCGACATTGAGGAAGGTCGGCGGCTTCATGCCGAGGCCGACGCCGGGCGGGGTGCCTGTCGTGATGACGTCGCCGGGCAGCAGGGTCATGAACTGCGAGACATAGGAGATGCACTTGGCCATGGAGAAGATCATGGTCTTGGTCGAACCGGTCTGGCGGCGCTGGCCGTTGACGTCCAGCCACATCGACAGATCCTGCACGTCCTTGATCTCGTCCTTGGTGGCGAGCCACGGCCCGAGCGGGCCGAACGTGTCGTGCGACTTGCCCTTGGTCCACTGACCCAGGCGCTCGGTCTGGAAGTTGCGCTCGGAGACGTCGTTGCAGACGCAATAGCCTGCGACGTAGTTCAGCGCATCGGCTTCCGAGACATACTTGGCGCGGGTGCCGATGATGGCGGCGATCTCGACCTCCCAGTCGAGCTTGGTCGAGCCGCGCGGCTTTTCGACCGCGTCGTTCGGACCGGACAGCGAGGTGTTGGCCTTCAGGAAGATGATTGGCTCGGTCGGGATCGCGGCGCCGGTTTCCTTGGCGTGGTCGCTGTAGTTGAGGCCGATCGCAACGAATTTCGAGATGCCGGTCACGGGGGCGCCGAAACGGGGCTTGCCGGAGACCGCGGGCAGCGACGCCGGATCGAGGCCTGCCAGCTTCTTCAGGTTCTCGGGTGAATAGGCCTCGCCGGTGAGGTCCTTCACATGTGCCGACAGGTCGCGCAACTGGCCGGATTTGTCGATCAGGCCGGGCTTTTCCGCACCCTTTTCGCCGTAACGAACAAGCTTCATTCTCGTTTCTCCCTGGAGATTGGACCGATCGGTTAACAGCTTCATGGAACAGGGCGGCGGGAAATTCAACCGCTCAAAACGGAGATCACCCCAGCGCCACGAACCTGAACGCGTCGCCATCCCGCCTGATATGCCCGGCCGAGAAATGTCCGCCGATCACCAATGTCGGCGTGTCGGCAAAGCGGCCGAACAATTGCCGCCGCGTGTCGGCCGATTGCGCCTGGTTGGAATCCGCGGTCGAGGACCAGTCGAGATGCGCCATCTGGCAGGGGTGATGGGCGACGTCGCCGGTGAGCAGGCCCTGCTCGCCGTCCGATCGGATGAGGATGCTCATGTGGCCGGGACTGTGGCCCGGGGTCGGGATCATGCTGATCTCCTCGCAGAGCTGGTGGTCGCTCGGGATCAGATCGGCCTTGCCGGCATCGACGATCGGCTGCACGGAATCATTGAACACCGCCGCCTTGTCCGGCTCGGTCGAATGCTCGCGCCAATGCTCGTATTCGGTCCGGCCGAAAACGTAGCGTGCGTTCGCAAAGGTGGGCACCCACTTTCCGTCGACCAGCTTCGTATTCCAGCCGACATGGTCGACATGAAGATGCGTGCATAACACGGTGTCGATGCTGTCGGGGGCAAAGCCTGCCGCGGCCATGGTCTCCAGGAACAGCGTGGTACGGTTGTTCCAGGTCGGCACGTTGCGGCCCTGCTTGTCGTTGCCGAGGCCGGTGTCGACCACGATGCGGCGCGTCGGCGTCTCCACCACCAGCGAATGGATCGACATTTTCAGCCGGCCCTCTTCGGTGGCGAAATGCGGGATCAGCCAGGGCAGCTTCTGGATCTCGGCATTGCCGGCGAGCGGCAGGATGAAGCGGGTCGAGCCGACCGTCTCCAGCTCCACGACTTCAGTAATTTTGACCCTTCCCACCTTCCACGGCATCCTTCACCTCCCATATTGTCGTTTTGGCGCCGAAACATGCGGTTTTCCGCCATGATGCGCAATGGATCATCTGACGCGATACGGCGTTATCGCGGGAACCAGAGGAGGAGCGATGCCAGAGCTTGCAATATCGGCCGAAAAGCTCGCGTTCATCATCGAGAAGGCGCGTGAGTTCGACGTCAAGGAAGGGAATTCCGATCCGGATTCCGGCTCCAACCCCGGCGACGACGATGCGCTCGATGTCCTGGAGGACGACGGCTCCGATCCCGTCGTCCAGGAACTCGGCGGCTTCATCATCGCCTTGAACGAGGACGAGCAGCTCGATCTCGTCACGCTGACCTGGCTCGGCCGCGGCGACGGCACGATTGACGATTGGGATGATTTGCGCGCCCGCGCGGTGGAGGCGCGAGCTGAGTACAACAGTCCGCGCCGCGAAACCGTGCGCTATCTGCTCGGCGACCCCATGCTGGGCGATCTGCTCGCCAACGGGCTCGACGAATTCGGCATCGACTGGACCGACGAGCGCGTGACGGCCGATTCCTCCGCGCCGAGTCAGCAGGACGAAGACGAGCCGACCAAGCAGCGGTGAACTGCACAGTGCTCTCTCCCCGCGTCGCAGGGAGAGAGCCGAGGGGCGTTAGAGCGTCCCCGGAAACGCGCCGCCATCCAGCAGGATGTTCTGGCCGGTGATGAAGCCGGCCTTGGCGCCGCACAGGAAGGCGCAGGCATAGCCGAACTCGTCGGGCTGGCCGAAGCGGCCGGCGGGGTTGAGCTTGGCGCGCTCGGCCAGGACCTGCTCGGGCGTCGTGCCGCGCTTGTCGGCTTCACCCTTCGCGGTGCTGGTCAGGCGATCCGTCTCGAACGGGCCGGGCAGCAGGCCGTTGATGGTGACGTTGTTGATCACGGTCTTGCGCGACAGGCCGGCGATGAAGCCGGTGAGGCCGGCACGCGCGCCGTTGGAGAGGCCTAGGATGTCGATCGGCGCCTTNACCGCGGCCGAGGTGATGTTGACGATNCGGCCGAACTTGCGCGCCATCATGCCGTCCACGGTCGCCTTGATCAGCTCGATCGGCGTCAGCATGTTGGCGTCGATCGCCTTGATCCAGTCGTCNCGNGTCCAGTTGCGGAAATCGCCGGGCGGCGGGCCGCCGGCATTGTTGATCAGGATGTCGGGTTCGGGGCACGCCTTCAGCGCCGCCTCGCGCCCCGCCGGCGTCGTGATGTCGCCGACGATCTCGGTGACCTTCACGTCAGGATAGGCTTTGCGGATCTCGTCCGCCGTCTTCTTCAAGGCTTCCGCGCCGCGCGCGGTCAGCGTGACGTCGACGCCGGCCTCCGCCAGCGAGATGGCGCAGGCGCGCCCGAGGCCCTTGCTGGATGCGCAGACGATGGCGCGGCGACCTTTGATCCCAAGATCCACTGTTTCACTCCCGTAAATGTCAGGCAGGTTTTGGATGGCGGCACTCTAGCCAACATCGGCGCCGCTGATAAGGCATGGGCCCGCGTCAAAATGCATGCGCCTCGCCGCCAGCGATGCAAATGCGGTTGAGCTCTAGATCCGTCGTTCCTGCTTGAGGCGGTCGATCGCGGAGGCCACTTCCGGCGGCAGCGACTTGAAGCCCATCTGCCCGGCCGTCGAGAACAGCGGCCGCAGATGCGAGCCGGCGAGAAACGGCGGCTGCTTGTCGGCCGGCACGATCTGGTCGAACACCAGCACCAGCGTTGTGGCGACGAGGCCGACCCTGACGGCGCCGAGCGCGGCGCCGCCGAGCCGGTCGCCGATGCCGGCGTCGCGGATCGTGTCGTTCAGCGCCAGGCGGCCGATATAGCCGAACAGCATGCCGACCACCACGAAGATGCCGAACAGCCAGGTCCAGTTCTGCAGCCATGGCGCATTCGGGTTGGCGGCGATCTGCGGCACGATCAACGGCGTCAGCGCGACCGCGATCGGCGCGGCGAGGAGATAGGCGAGGATGGTCATGGCGCTGCAGAGCAGACCTGTCCTGAAGCCGAAGACGACCGCAATGGCGAGCGCCGCATAGACCGCGAGATCGAAACTGTTCATCGGAAAAATCGCCTCTATGGAACGAATGAACGCCGGACCGATCATTCCGGTTTCAGATCGATAAAATCGTCTGTATTGGCGCCTCCAGAAGCGTAAGGGTGATTGCCGATGTCAGGGCTATTCGACGCCGGTAAAGAAACCGTCCGCGTTACCGTTGCAATTTGCTGCCGGGGCGCAGGCGTCAGTGCTCCATCGTCATTGCGAAAGGGAAGGAGCTACCGCATCTCCGCCCTGATCAAGTCCGCCGCCTTCTCCCCGATCATGATGGTCGGCGCGTTGGTGTTGCCGCCGATCAGCGTCGGCATGATCGAGGCGTCGACGATGCGCAATCCCTCGACGCCGTGCACCTTCAGTGCCGGATCGACCACGGCCATCGCATCCGTCCCCATCTTGCAGGTGCCGACGGGGTGATAGACGGTGTCGACGCGCTCGCGCAGAATGTTGCGGATGTCGTCGTCGGTTCGTACCTCCGACGTGAACATATCCTTCTTCTGCAGCGCGCGCAGCGCCGGGGTCTCCATGAGGCGGCGCGTGGTCTTGAAGCCTGCGACCATTCCCTCGACATCTTCTTCCTCGCCGAGGAAATTCGGATCGATCATCGGCGCCGCGAGCGGATCGGCGCTTTTCAGCCAGACGCTGCCGCGGCTCTTCGGCCGCAGCAGGCAGACATGGCACGAGAAGCCCGCCTCCTTGTGCTTCTTGCGGCCGTGGTCGTCGAGCATCGCGACCACGAAGTGGAGCTGGATGTCGGGGACGTCGAGGTCAGGCCTGGTTTTCAAGAAGCCGCCGCACTCGGCGAAATTGGTGGTCATCAGGCCGCGCCGTTCGCGGCGATATCGCTGGATGGCGCGGAGCAGGGATGGCAGCCGGCCGAGCGAGGCGTGAACGAAATGCGGATAGTCGGAGGCGTAGACGAACACGAAATCCGGGTGGTCCTGCAGATTGCGCCCGACGCCCGGCAGATGATGCACGGTGCCAATGCCGTGCGTTCGAAGCGCATCGCCGTCGCCGATGCCCGACAGCATCAGCAATTGCGGTGACTGGAAGGCACCGCCGGCAAGGATCACCTCGCGGCGCGCGCGCAGNTGCTTGGTCTGCTTGCCCTGCAGATATTCGANGCCGACCGCGCGCCCTGCTTCGAACAGGATTTTCGTGGCGTGCGCGCCCGTCTCGACGCGCAGNTTCGCCCGCTTGTCCATGTGAGGCTGAACATAAGCCCGCGCAGCGCTCCAGCGCTCGCCATTGTGCTGCGTCGCCTGGTAGCTGCCGAGCCCTTCNTGGTCCTCNCCATTGAAGTCGTCGCGGATGCGAAACTGCGCNTCGCGCGCGGCCTGATGGAAGACGTCGTGGATCGGATTGTCCGAGCGNAGCCTGTTGACGTGCAGCGGGCCGCCCTTGCCATGATACGCGCCGTCGAAATCGGAATTGTTCTCGGAAGCCTTGAAATAGGGCAGCACATCCGCATTGGTCCTCACCATTGAAGTCGTCGCGGATGCGAAACTGCGCCTCGCGCGCGGCCTGATGGAAGACGTCGTGGATCGGATTGTCCGAGCGTAGCCTGTTGACGTGCAGCGGGCCGCCCTTGCCATGATACGCGCCGTCGAAATCGGAATTGTTCTCGGAAGCCTTGAAATAGGGCAGCACATCCGCATACGACCAGCCGGCATTGCCGAGCGAGGCCCAATGGTCGTAGTCGGCGCGATGGCCGCGAATGTAGACCATGGCGTTGATCGCCGAGGAGCCGCCGAGGCCCTTGCCGCGCGGCTGATAGCCGATGCGGCCGTTCAATCCCTTCTGCGGCACCGTGTCGAAGGCCCAGTTGGCCNCGGCGTAGGGCAGCGCNAGCCCGAACGGCGTCGTGATCCGCCAGNTGTCGTTCTTGCCGCCGGCATCGAGCAGCGCCACGGACGTCGCCGCATCCTCCGACAGCCGCCCCGCCACCGCGCATCCGCCGGAGCCCGCGCCNACGACGACGAAATCGAATGTGTCAGTCACTGATGTTTCCCTCGTTTGTCGTCATTCCGGGGCGCGATGAAGTCGCGAACCCGGAATCCATGTCACCAGAATCGAAGCTGATAGATGGATTCCGGGCTTGCGCTACGCAGCCGCGCCAGCCGCTCGGCAAGGCCGGCCGGCGGCTCGTCCCGCGACCGCGCGGAAGGCATCCTCCAGCGCTCCCAGCGGGGCGCTCGTCAGGGATTTGTCCACGGCGTTCCCTCCTCGAGGGCGCGTTTCGGCCCTCATCTTGTTGCCGCAAGCTGGCTCTTTGCGGAACTTCTGGCAAGTGCGCGGGGAACGCAGCGGAAATTGGTCGATTCCCTGTCATAAAGTCGAAAAAAACGTTCCCGCAGCCCTTTCCAAAGGCACCCCGCCTTGATACATACGCCCAGCACCCGACGGGCTTTGCCCGGGGTTGCCTTCCAAGGAAGCCTTTGGGACGGACGAAAAAAGCCACGCGAACAGCGCCGGCCGCAACCGACCGTCCCCGGGATCCAGCTGAAGGCAAAGCAAGTGTTTAACGCGGGGTGGAGCAGCCCGGTAGCTCGTCAGGCTCATAACCTGAAGGTCATAGGTTCAAATCCTATCCCCGCAACCAAAT
>JGI25160J50197_1001084_pt1 | contig 13967 bp, 13 predicted proteins | sample AraplaMF_Cvi_mMS_FD_50197 | JGI IMG/M metagenome (IMG submission 50197)
AAGTAAGGCAGCTTCTCTTTCAGTGCGCGCAGGATGGGCTTGATGCCGTCCTGGCGCGTGAACAGCCTGACCGGCTTGAAACGCGCGCGGCCGGCGCGCAGCACTTCATCGAAGACCTTGTTCTTTTGCGCGACGTACATCGACGATGCCGACGCTTCCATGGCGATCGACGCGCCGCCGACGTCCAGGCAGACAAAGTGAGGGCAGAGCAGGATGGTCGGCTTTTCCGTCATCTCGGCAACCGGAACCCGGCCGGGCGCCATGCCCTCGCTGGTTTCCACCTTGATCAGCCGGCGCAGGCGCTGTTCGGAAGCCCACCACAGGATCGAGCGTTCCAGCACGCTGCGCGAGTAAGCCTGGAAGTGCCGGCGCGCGATGTCGCGGCGCTGCGCCTCAGTCAATTCCGGCATGGTCAGGCGCAGGTTGGTCAGCGCGATCTCGCGGCGCGGGCCCATCACGAAAAACAGCAGGCTGCCCACGGCCTTGCCGATGCGGCCCAGCACCGGCAGCGGCAACCAGTGCAGCAGCCACATCATCCCAAGCAGGAGCCTCATGCCGATGCCTCCTGCGCAGCGGCGCCGGGACCGGCCACGCCGGCCGGCACCTTGTAGCGGTTGTAGCTCCAGTAGTACTGGGCTGGGCAGCGCGCGATCAGCTTTTCCATTTCAGCGTTAATGGCGCGCGCCTGGGCTGCGGAATCGCCTTCCAGCGAACCCTCGAACGGCACAAAGCGCACCACATAGCCCTTGCCGCCCGGCAAGCGTTCGGCGTAGACGATCAGGATCACGGCGTCGCCCAGCTGCGCCATCTTGGCCGGCAGCGTCATAGTGTAAGCAGTGCGGCCAAAGAAATCGGCCCACACGCCTTCGCCTTCCTGCGGCACCTGGTCGGGCAGCAGGCCGATCGGCTGGCCTTTCTTCAGGAATTTGGCAAGCATGCGCACGCCGCCCATATTGGCCGGCGCCAGCAGCAGGTTCTTGCGGGCGCGGGCGCCCTCGATCAGCGGCTTCATCGCCTCCTTGCGCGGCGGGCGGTACATCACCATCAGCTCGGTGCGGTGGGCGATTTCCTGGGCGGTGATTTCAAAGCAGCCCAGGTGCGGCGTCAGGAAAACGATGCCTTTGCCGGCATCCAGGTATTGCTGCACCAGGTCCCAGTTTTCCACGGTGGCGCGGTTGGTCACGCGCTGCGGGTCGGCGCACCAGATGAAGGGCAGNTCGGCAATGGCCTTGCCGGCTTCGCCGACGGCGCTGCCCAGATGCCGGGAAAAACCGGCCTGCTTCATGTTGGCGCGCATGCGGCGCCGGTAGGAAGGGGAAAGCAGGTAGACCAGCCAGCCCAGGCCCACGCCCAGGGCATGCAGGACTGGCAAGGGGAAAATGGAGAAAAAGCGGAATATTCTTAACAGCATTTCTTANTTTATAAGAGCATTTTTACGTTGCTCTGCACAAAAATTTTTTAAGAAGCGTAAAATACCACGTTGCAGTAGCCGCTGAGTTAACAGACAACTTGCGAGGCGGGATACAAACTTCGCTAAAGCGTCGCAAGCTTTATTGGTTTTGCGACAATGTTATTTTCGGACCAATTCAGGAGCTTGCGATGTCCAATGATTTCCTTTTCACCTCTGAATCCGTCTCTGAAGGCCACCCGGACAAGGTAGCCGACCAGATTTCCGACGCGATTCTGGATGCCATCCTCACCCAGGACCCACGTGCCCGCGTTGCCGCGGAAACCCTGTGCAATACCGGCCTGGTCGTGCTGGCAGGTGAAATCACCACCCACGCCAACGTGGATTATATTCAAGTAGCCCGCGATACCATCAAGCGCATCGGCTACGACAACACCGAATACGGNATCGACTACAAGGGCTGCGCCGTGCTGGTTGCTTACGACAAGCAATCGCCGGACATCGCCCAGGGCGTCGACGAAGGTGCNGGCATCGACCTGGACCAGGGCGCCGGCGACCAGGGCCTGATGTTCGGCTACGCCTGCGACGAGACCCCGGAACTGATGCCAGCGCCGATCTACTATTCGCACCGCCTGGTCGAGCGCCAGTCGCAGCTGCGCAAGGACGGCCGCCTGCCATGGCTGCGTCCTGACGCGAAATCGCAGGTCACCCTGCGCTACGTCGATGGCCGCCCGGTGTCCGTGGACACCGTCGTGCTGTCGACCCAGCACGCGCCTGAACTGAGCCACAAGCAGATCGAAGAAGCGGTGATCGAAGAGATCATCCGCCCAGTGCTGCCGACCGAATGGATCAAGGACACCAAGTTCCTGGTCAACCCGACCGGCCGCTTCGTTATCGGCGGCCCGCAGGGCGACTGCGGCNTGACCGGCCGCAAGATCATCGTCGACACCTACGGCGGCGCAGCNCCGCACGGCGGCGGCGCGTTCTCCGGCAAGGATCCTTCGAAGGTTGACCGCTCCGCNGCCTACGCTGCCCGCTACGTGGCCAAGAACGTGGTGGCCGCCGGCCTGGCGCGCCAGTGCCAGGTGCAGGTGTCGTACGCNATCGGCGTGGCACGCCCGATCAACATCACCGTGTACACCGAAGGCACCGGCGTGATCTCCGACGAGAAGATCGCACAACTGGTGCAGGAACACTTCGACCTGCGCCCGAAAGGCATCGTGCAGATGCTGGACCTGCTGCGCCCGATCTACNCCAAGACCGCCGCTTACGGCCACTTCGGCCGCGAAGAGCCGGAGTTCAGCTGGGAGCGTACCGACAAGGCCGCGATCCTGCGCGCTGCCGCGGGACTGTAATAAAACCGGTAACCCAGCCGGATGGCCGTCCCGTCTGACCCGCAGGGTCAGACACCCCGGCCAGCGACCGCCGAGTATCAGGTGTCTGACCCCGAGGGTCTGACACCGGTTTACCGGTTCTGGCCGGCACAGTGATACAATCTACCCCCTCCGAGGAGCGCTGCGACCAGCAAGCCTGGCCAGGCTCGGAACATCAACACCGCGCTCACGTTACTTTTTTCAACACACTGAAAGGAGGGCGTGATGAACGCCGTACTCAAAGACTCCCAAGATTACATCATCGCTGACATCGGCCTGGCCGCATGGGGNGAAAAAGAGATCAAGATCGCCGAAACGGAAATGCCAGGCCTGATGGCAATCCGCGAGGAATTCGCCGCCGCGCAGCCGCTGAAAGGCGCGCGCATCACCGGCTCGCTGCACATGACCATCCAGACCGCAGTGCTGATCCGCACCCTGGAAGCACTGGGCGCGCAAGTACGCTGGGCCTCCTGCAACATCTACTCGACCCAGGACCACGCCGCCGCCGCCATCGCATCGGTAGGCACCCCGGTCTTCGCAGTCAAAGGCGAAACCCTGGCCGACTACTGGGACTACACCCACCGCATCTTCGAATGGCCAGGTGAAGGCGTGTACTCCAACATGATCCTGGACGACGGCGGCGATGCAACCCTGCTGCTGCACCTGGGCGCGCGCGCTGAAAAAGANATCTCGGTCCTGAACAACCCAGGCTCGGAAGAAGAAATCTGCCTGTTCAATTCCATCAAGGCNCACCTGGCCAAGGATGCGACCTGGTACTCCAAGCGCCTGCCGCACATCCTGGGCGTGACCGAAGAAACCACCACCGGCGTGCACCGCCTGTACCAGATGCACAAGGAAGGCAAGCTGGCTTTCCCTGCCATCAACGTGAACGACTCCGTCACCAAGTCCAAGTTCGATAACCTGTACGGCTGCCGCGAGTCCCTGGTGGACGGCATCAAGCGCGCCACCGACGTGATGGTGGCCGGCAAGATCGCCGTCATCGCCGGCTACGGCGACGTGGGCAAGGGTTCNGCGCAAGCCATGCGCGCCCTGTCGGCGCAAGTGTGGGTGACCGAGATCGACCCGATCTGCGCCCTGCAGGCTGCCATGGAAGGCTACCGCGTGGTGACCATGGATTACGCCGCCGAACACGGCGACATCTTCGTGACCTGCACCGGCAACTACCACATCCTGACCGAACAGCACATGCTGAAGATGAAGGACCAGGCGATCGTCTGCAACATCGGCCACTTCGACAACGAGATCGACGTCGCTTCGCTGAAGAAGTACCAGTGGGAGAACATCAAGCCGCAAGTGGACCACGTGATCTTCCCNGACGGNAAGCGCATCATCCTGCTGGCGGAAGGCCGCCTGGTGAACCTGGGCTGCGGCACCGGCCACCCNTCGTACGTGATGTCGTCGTCGTTCGCGAACCAGACCATCGCCCAGATCGAGCTGTTCGCCAACACCAAGGCTTACCCGGTCGGCGTGTACACCCTGCCGAAGCACCTGGATGAGAAGGTCGCGCGCCTGCAGCTGAAGAAGCTGAATGCGCAACTGACCACCCTGACCGAAGAGCAGGCAGCGTACATCAANGTCAAGGTCGAAGGCCCTTACAAGCCTGAACACTACCGTTATTAAAACCGGCCTGCGACTGCCGCGTATCAGGTGTCTGACCCTGCGGGTCGGACATCGGTTTACCGGTTCTAAAGAAGCGAGATGAAAACATGCGTTTGGTCCTCACCTGGATAATCAATGCCGCCGCGCTGTTCGCGGTGCCTTACCTCATGCATTCCGTCAGTGTCACAAGCATTGGCGCCGCTTTGGTTGCTGCCCTTTTGCTTGGCCTGGTCAACACCCTGGTGCGGCCGTTGCTGCTGTTGCTGACATTGCCCGTCACGGTGCTGTCGCTCGGCCTGTTCATCTTCGTCATCAACGGCTTCATGTTCTGGCTGGTGGCGAAAGTAGTGGACGGCTTCCACGTCGACAGCTTTGGCTATGCCATCCTCGCCGCACTCCTGTACAGCGTGATTTCCTGGGCCTTGTCTACACTCCTGTTGAAAGACAATGATGGCTAACCATAATTTCAGTATCGAATTCTTNCCGCCGAAAACGGCGGAAGGGACGGAGAAGCTGCGCGTCGTGCGCGCCAAACTGTCCGAGCTGCACCCCAAGTATTTTTCCGTGACCTTCGGCGCCGGCGGTTCGACCCAGCAGGGCACCCTGGACACCGTGCTGGAGATCATGTCGGCCGGCGAAGAAGCCGCGCCGCACCTGTCCTGCATCGGNGGCACGCGCGAATCGATCCGCGCCATCCTGGAGCAGTACAAATCGCACGGCATCAAGCGCCTGGTGGCGCTGCGCGGCGACCTGCCTTCCGGTTATGGCATGTCGGGCGAGTTCCGCTACGCCAATGAGCTGGTGGAATTCGTGCGCGCCGANACNGGCGACTGGTTCCACATCGAAGTGGCGGCCTACCCGGAAGTGCATCCGCAGGCGCGTTCGCCGCAGGACGATATGCAGGCTTTCGTGCGCAAGGTGAATGCCGGCGCCAATGCGGCGATCACCCAGTACTTCTACAACGCCGACGCTTATTTCCATTTCGTCGACGCGGCGCAGAAGGCGGGNGTGAACGTGCCTATCGTGGCCGGCATCATGCCGATCACGAATTACACGCAGCTGATGCGCTTCTCNGATATGTGCGGAGCGGAGATTCCGCGCTGGGTGCGTTTGAAGCTGGCGTCGTTTGGCGACGATTCGGCCTCGATCAAGGCGTTCGGCCTCGACGTGGTGACCGACCTGTGCGAACGCCTGCTGGCCGGTGGCGCGCCGGGGCTGCACTTCTATTCGATGAACCAGGCTGTCGCGACGACGGCCTTGTGGAACCGGCTGGTCTGAAACCGGTAANCCAGTGTCAGACCCATAGGGTCCGACACTTGGNCCGCNGCCGTCGCAGGCACTGGTCTTCCGNTTCTAGTCTTCGGTAATGATGCGGTCGAGCGCCACATCATGCCCGTCCGCCCCAAACTCCTCCATCAGGCAGCGATAGGCCACCCCCACGGTGGCAGGGCGCGGTTCGCGCGCCAGCGTGCGGTCGTAGAAACCGCCNCCATAGCCAAGCCGATAACCCTGCGGGTTGTAGCCCAGGCAAGGNACCAGCAGGGCCGGCGGATATTCTTNCGCCAGCCGCAGCATGGCNGGCACCGCCACTCCCATCGAATCCTTCACCATCGGNTCGCCAATGGTCCACTCAGNAAACGCCAGCGGCGCGTTCTTTTCCTGCACCACCGGCAGCAGCAGTTTCACGCCGAGATCGGCCAGCTCCGCATAACAGGCATGCAAGTTTGGCTCGTCGCGCAAGGGCCAGTACACGCCCACCGATCCCACACCGGATTCNCGCCACCACTGGACCACTTTCGCACCAATTTCCCGGTCCCACTGCGCACGGGTGTCGGCAGCGATTGCGCGCCGCGTTGCCAGCATTTTCTTGCGCAATTCCGCCTTGCCCGAGGGTGGCTGGCTGTCGGGGTTGCGTGGTATCCTAGTTGGGCTGGTCATATCGTGAATTACCTTGAGAGTCGTACATTGATTTCCACCTCGAAATGGATAGCCGGCGCACTGATGGTCGCAGCATGCGCCGCCTCGCCAATGGCCTTGGCGCAGGATAACGCAAGCGACAGCCGCAAGGAAGATGACGCTTTCCTCCTGCTGCGCGATTCGGTACGGCGCGACGACGCCGCCAAGGCGGAGTTTTACGCCGCTCGCCTTGCNGATTACTCGATTCCCTCCTACGTCGACTATTACCGCCTGAAGGCACGCTTCAAGGAAGTGACGGATCCCGAGGTGCGTGCCTTCCTGAACAAATACCAGGGCAGTGCGATCGCNGACCGCATGCGCAACGACTGGCTGCTGGAGCTGGGGCGCAAGCGCGAATGGGCGACGTTCGACGAACAGTTCCCGCAGTTCGTGCTGCAGGACGATACCCAGGTCAAGTGTTACAACCTGCTGTCGCGCCTCTCCAAAGGCCAGAATGTCGCTACCGATGCACGCGCACTGCTGGTCTTCCCGCCGTATTACGGCGAAGGCTGCGGCGCGCTGATTGCAGCGTTGGCGCAGACGGGCCAGTTCACCGAGGAAGATTTGTGGGTGCAGGTGCGCCTGGCCGGTGAAACCAATTCCACCGGCCCGGCCAAGCGCACGGTGATGCTGCTGAATGGTTCGGACAAGAAGATGGGCCAGGCCGTGGATTTGCCGACGCTGGCGCTGGCCAAAGGNGCCGGCAGCACCCGCGCCGACCATGAGATTTTCCTGGTGGCCGTGGGCCGCGGAGCGCGCACCAGCATGAACCTGGCCCGGATGGCGCTGGAAAAGAACTCGCCGCACCTTACGCCGCAGGAGCGCGCCATCGGCTGGGCCAACCTGGCGCTGGTGTCGTCCTACTCGTTTGCGCCCGAAACGGCNGGCTACTGGGCCAGGTCGGCCGGCGCGCCGCTGTCGCTGGACCAGATGCAATGGAAGACCCGCATCGCCCTGCGTGAGCGCGACTGGAAAACGGTGAAGGCAACGATTGCCGCCATGCCGCCGCAATTGCGCAAGGACCCGACCTGGATTTACTGGAANGCGCGCGCCATCGCCGCCGAAGCCGGCAGCAACACGCCGGAAGTGCTGGCGGCCTACCGCAGCATCGCCGACCAGTCCAGCTACTACGGCATCCTGGCCGGCGAGGAACTGGGCCAGCTGGTCACCATCCCGCCACCGGGACCGGCGCCGACGCCGGCCGAAATGGCTGCCATCGCCGCCAATCCGGGCCTGCAGCGCGCGCTCAAGTTCTTCGAGATGCGGCTGCGCTTTGAAGGCACGCGCGAATGGAACTGGGAGACGCGCCGCCTGAACGAGCGTGAACTGATTGCCGCCGCCGAATTCGCGCGTGAAAAGCATGTGCTGGACCGCATGGTGTACACCTCCGAGAAGACGCGCGTGCAAGCCGACTACACGCACCGCTANCCGGTGCCGCATGACGACATCATGCAGCCGACCACCAGCACNCTGGGCCTGGACCGCGCCTGGGTGTATGGCCTGATCCGCCAGGAATCGCGCTTCGTGATGGATGCGCAATCCTCGGTCGGCGCCTCGGGCCTGATGCAGGTGATGCCTTCCACCGGCCGCTGGGTGGCGCGCAAGATCGGGCTGACCGACTTCGTGCAGGGCATGCTGACGGACGTGAAGACCAATATCCTGCTTGGCGCGAACTACATGAACATGGTCCTGGGCAGCATGGACGGCTCGCAGGTGCTGGCCACCGCCGCCTACAACGCCGGACCTGGCCGCCTGCGCTCCTGGCGCACGCAGCTGACCAAGCCGATGGACAGCACCATCTTCATCGAATCGATTCCTTTCTCGGAAACGCGCGGCTACGTGAAAAACGTGATGGTCAACGCCACCTATTACGCAGCGCTGTTCGACGGCCGCCCGCAGTCGCTGAANGCGCGNCTTGGCAGCACCGTCACGCCGAAAGGCTACACCGAACAGGAACAACAGGAAGCTGCCTACGGCGGCCGTTAAGGAAACCAGAGGAGAACCATGCAGACCACAGAACTCGACCCGAAACTTGCCGAAACCCTCGCCGCAGCGCGNGAACCTGGCCTGACCCTGGTCATCGGCAACAAGAACTATTCCTCGTGGTCGATGCGCCCGTGGGTTGCAATGAAAGCCTTCAACATCCCGTTCACCGAGGTGCGCGTGCTGCTNGACCAGCCGGACACTTCNAATAACATCGCCAAATACAGTGCCAGTGGCCGCGTGCCGGTGCTGCTGGCCGGNGACATGGCGATCTGGGACAGCCTGGCGATCTGCGAATACCTGGCCGAACAATTCCCCGACAAGCCGCTGTGGCCGCGCGANGTGGCTGCACGCGCNCTGGCGCGTTCGGTGTGCGCCGAGATGCACAGCTCCTTNGGCAGCCTGCGNACCACCATGTCGATGAACATCAAGGGCAGCTANCCTGGCAAGGGCCGCACGCCGGCTACCCAGGCCGACATCGGCCGCATCAGCGAGATGTGGGAAGAGTGCCTGAGCCGTTTCGGCCATAACGAATTCCTGTTCGGCGAGTTCTCGATTGCCGACGCCTTCTTCGCACCGGTCGTGTGCCGCTTCAAGACCTATGGCGTAGTGCTGCCGCCGGCACTGGCTGCTTACTGCGAGCGCATGCGCAACCATCCTGCGGTCGACGCCTGGATCGCAGGCGCCCTGGCCGAAACNGAAACCGCGCCACTGCACGACGCGGAGATGCCGGACGATTGATGGTGATGAAGACTTACGTGGTCGGCGGCGCGGTACGCGATGAATTGCTTGGCTTGCCCGTCAAGGACCACGACCACGTGGTGGTTGGGGCCACGCCGGAAGACATGGTGAAGGCCGGCTTCCGCCCTGTTGGCAAGGATTTCCCGGTGTTCCTGCACCCGCAAACGCAGGAAGAATATGCACTGGCGCGTACCGAGCGCAAGACGGCGCCCGGCTACAAGGGCTTTGTATTCCATACTTCCAGCGACGTGACGCTGGAAGAAGACCTGGTGCGGCGCGACCTGACCATCAACGCCATTGCGCGCGGCGACGACGGCGTGCTGGTCGACCCCTATAACGGCCAGCAGGACATCAAGGACCGGATTTTCCGCCACGTGTCGGACGCCTTCGCCGAAGACCCGGTACGCATCCTTCGCCTGGCGCGCTTTGCTTCCCGCTACCCGGATTTCCATGTTGCGCCTGAAACCAACGCCCTGATGAAGCGCATGGTGGAAGAGGGCGAGGTCGATGCGCTGGTGCCGGAACGCGTGTGGCAGGAAATTGCGCGCGGCCTGATGGAACAGAAGCCTTCGCGCATGCTGGAAGCGCTACGCGACTGCGGCGCGTTGTCGCACATCATTCCCGAGATTGGCGACGGCCTTGCCGTGGCGCCCGTGATCGACCGTGCCGCCGCACAGGACCATGAACTGCCGGTGCGCTACGCAGCGCTGACCCTGGCACTGCAAGTGCCGCAGGTCGAGCAAGCCAGCAAGCGCCTGAAAGTGCCGACCGAATGCCGCGACCTGGCGGTGATGACGGCGCGCGACCGCGGCAGCGTGGACCNGGCGCTGGAGCTTGACGCCGCCGCACTGGTCAGCCTGTTCGAACGCTGCGATGGTTTCCGCAAGCCGGCGCGCTTCGTGCAGATGGTGCTCGCTGCCGAGTGCGCGAAGCCAGGCGAGCCGGCGCCGTCCCCGCAGCGCACGCTGCTGGCCAAGGCGCTCGACGCTGCGCGCGCAGTCAATGCCGGCGAGATCGCCCAGCGCTCGGCGGATGCGCCGCAGCAGATTCCCGAGCTGGTGCGCGCNGCGCGCGTGCAGGCAGTACGCGAAGCGATCGGCGCCAAGGAGGGCAGCGATGACCAGTCTTAATTTCTTCCGTAATCCCCTGCGCGGGCTGTTCGGCGGCAAGGACCGGCCAACAGTGCCGGTCAAGGAATTGCGCGAGCGCGACCGCCGCCGCATGCTCAAGCACTTCCTGTCGCTGGAACACCGCGACCGCCTGCTGCGCTTTGGCAGCCCGGTCAACGACGAGCAGGTCACGCGCTACGTGAACAGCATCGACTTCGACCGCGACCTGGTGTTCGGCGTGTACAACCGCGTGTTCAAGCTGGTGGCGGTCGGCCACCTGGCCTTCGCCGACCGCGACGTGGACAAGCACAAGGCCACGGAAAAGGACCAGGTGGCGGAGTTTGGCGTATCGGTTTCCAAGTCGGCACGCGGCCTGGGCATCGGCTCCAAGCTGTTCGAGCGTGCCAACATCGCTTGCCGCAACAACGACGTCGACACCCTGTACATGCATTGCCTGTCGTCCAACGCGACCATGATCCACATCGCCAAGAAGGCAGGCATGGAGATCCATCGTGATTATGGCGAAGCCGACGCCTACCTCAAGCTCGGTCCCGCCGACCCGGTCAGCGTGCTGCAGGAGGCNATGGAAGAGCAGCTTGCCTCCTTTGACTACGCGCTGAAAGCCAATGTCCGCGCCGCCACCAAACTGTTCGACAAGCTACCTGGAGTAAAATCGGACGAATAGTCGAGGAGGCTCCCATGCCGTTCGCCCTGCGCAGCATCGCTTTTGCCGTGACCATGGNCGCATCGCTGGCGCAGGCGGCGGGGGCGCCTTTGAATTTCTGCTACGAGGACATCCCGCAGGCGCCGTGGACCATGCCGGACGGCTCGGGCCTGAATATCGAGTTGCTGAAACGCGCCGCCAAAATCACNGGCGACCAGATCCACTTCGTNCCCCGCCCCTGGAANCGCTGTGAAGANGAAACCCGTACCGGCGTGATCGACGCCATGGTCGGCCCCTCCGACAACCCGCGCCGGCGCGCCTACAGCCGGCCGCCGACCAAGGCAGACGGCTCGCAGGATCCGGAACGCGCCATGTACCGCGACCACGTCGACATCTACCTGCGCGTCGACAGCGGCGCAAGCTGGGACGGCAAGACCCTGGTCAATCCGCGCAAGCTGGTGGTGGCGCAGCGCGGCTACTACATCGTGGACATGCTGCAGGCGCGCGGCCAGACCGTGATCGACACGCCCAAGACCGCGGAAGAAGGATTGCGCCTGCTGGCCGCCGGCAGCGCCGACGTTGCCGTGCTGATGGGGCGCGACGCGGAAAACCTGCTGAAAGAAGATCCGCGCTACCAGGGGCGCGTTGTGCTGGCGAAGCAACCGTTCGCCAGTTTCGACTTTCACCTGATGGTTGGGCGCAAGTCCTATGACAAGGACCCNAAACGTTTCGAAGCGCTCTGGAATGCGATCGCCAAAGTCCGCGCTACGGCGGACTACCAGCGCCTGGAGCAGTCACTGACCCGCCAGCACGAACACGAGTGAAGAAGGACTACAGCGAGCAAAGCTTGTCGCAGCTCGTGTCGTCCATGATGCGCAGGATCTGCGTAATATCGTCGGCGCTCTGGCCCGACACTTTGGCCGGCGTCGCTGCCGCGAAGCTGAGCAGCATCTTGCGCCTGGCCAGCGGCAGGGCAGCCACCAGGACTGGCGAGGCATCGGCCATCGCCTTCGTGATGCGCTGCATATTGGCCGGCNTGAGGCGNGCCTCATGCGCCAGCGTCAGGATGCCGGTAAAGTCGAAAAACAGCTTGTCCTGGAAGCGGCGCAGGGCATCGGGNTTCCAGGCGTGGCGTGTTNCCGGCGCCAGGGCGAAGCGGAATGCATCTGCCATCAGCGGCGCCAAGCGCGCCTTGCACTGGTAGGTGAAGGAGCGTGCCAGTGCGATCTCGTCCTGGAACTCCTCCGTATTGTGCGCGTACACCGTTGCCGTGGCCGTGAAAAGGCTTGACTGGTCATGCGCGTCCTTGGTGATTGCCTGGACCTTGGCAGCCTTGTCATGTTCAACATAGGAAGTTTCGAGGTCCATGCTGGCCGAGCAGACCTGGGCCAGCGCAGGCAAGTCATCCTGCCCGATCGGCGCGCTATCGAGGAAACGCTGCCGGTCGCCCACGATGGCCAGCAGGGCGGCGCCTTGCGGGTCGGACAGCCGGGCCGGCGACGGCATGGTTTTCAGTTGCTGGGCGGCCTCCAGGTAGGGGGCAAAACCGTGAGCCTTTGCCGAAGCGCAGGCGGCCGCGCAGCACGCGGCGGCGAACAGGGCGACAGCAAATTTCTTCATACGAGAGGCAGGGCGGTGGTGTCCTTGATGCGCTGCAGGGCGAAAGAGGATTTCACGTCCAGCACGGCCGGGTGGCGCAGCAGCGTCGCCATCATGAAGCGCGAGAAGTGGTCCATGTCTTCCACGTGCACGCGCAGCAGGTAATCCATTTCACCGGTCATGGCGTAGCAGGCCACCACTTCCGGCCACTGTTCGACCGCCACCGCGAANTCGGCGCGCGGCGAAGTACCGGTCGGGTTCACGCCCAGGGCGCGCGCGTTGCTATGGGCGGCGGCGTCGCTGTGCTTCTCGAGCCGCACATTGACGTAAGCCAGCAGGCCAAGGCCGATCTTGTCNGGGTCCAGCAGCGCCACGTACTGGCGGATCACGCCTTCCTCTTCCAGGCGCTTGATGCGGCGCAGGCAGGGCGAAGGGGACAGATTGACCTGCTCCGCGACGTCCTGGTTGGACAGCCTGCCGTCGGTTTGCAAAATGGACAAGATCTTGCGATCCGTTTTATCCAGCGCAATCTTGGTCATAAATTCCTCTTTCAGTCGATGTTCTCGCAATATTATTGCTCAATCNAATCAATGTTGGGAAATGTTTGCAATTAAATGTCGCATGCAGGGGACTATACTGTGCGCAATTCTAATAGGGAGACGCACCATGAAATTCACCCCCTGGGAAAACCCCATGCGCACCGACGGCTTCGAGTTCGTCGAGTTCGCGGCACCCGATCCAAAAGCCCTGGGCAAGCTGTTCGAAAACATGGGCTTCACCGCTATCGCCCGTCACCGCCACAAGGACGTGACCCTGTACCGCCAGGGCGACATCAANTTCATCATNAACGCCGAGCAGGATTCCTTCGCCCAGCGCTTCGCCCGCCAGCACGGNCCGTCCGTGTGCGCNATCGCGATCCGCGTGGACGACGCGGCCTTCGCNTACAAGCGCGCNCTGGAACTTGGCGCGTGGGGTTTTGACAACAAAACCGGCCCGATGGAGCTGAACATCCCTGCCATCAAGGGCGTAGGCGACTCCCTGCTGTACCTGGTTGACCGCTGGCGCGGCAAGAATTCGGCTGACGGCAAGCCGACCGGCGCCATCGGCGACATCTCGATTTATGACGCGGACTTCGTGGCCATCCCAGGCGCCGAAGCCAACCCGGTCGGCAATGGCCTGACCTATATCGACCACCTGACNCACAACGTGCATCGTGGCCGCATGAAGGAATGGGCGGACTTCTACGAGCGCCTGTTCAACTTCCGCGAAGTGCGCTACTTCGACATCGAAGGCAAGCTGACCGGCCTGAAGTCGAAGGCCATGACTTCGCCTTGCGGCAAGATCCGCATCCCGATCAATGAATCGTCGGACGACAAGTCGCAGATCGCCGAGTACCTGAACGAGTATCACGGCGAAGGCATCCAGCACATTGCGCTGGGTACCGACGGCATTTACGACTCGGTGCAGGGCCTGCGCGACCAGGGCATCGTGTTCCAGGACACGATCGAGACCTA
>JGI25160J50197_1001086_pt1 | contig 13949 bp, 10 predicted proteins | sample AraplaMF_Cvi_mMS_FD_50197 | JGI IMG/M metagenome (IMG submission 50197)
ACAAGAACCCGAAAGCCGATTCGGCCCCGCACCGCTGCCAGCTGGCCAAGCTGCCGCCGGTCACCATCCCTCAACTCAGCTCGCAATCCTGATGAAGCTTGNCGTCCCTGCTTTCCGCCCGNTGTGGGCGGCCGGCATGGCGGCGTGCGCGCTCGTTCTCGCGTCCTGCGCACGCAGCCCTGCCCCGCCTGACGAACCCGTGAAATTCATCGCCGAAGGCCGGCCCGAGAAACTCAGCGAATGGCGCCTGATGGCCGCCAGNGCCGGCCGGCTGATGTTGAACAAGGAAGTGCTGCCCTATACCCTGAACACCCCGCTGTTCAGCGATTATGCCCACAAGCTGCGCACGGTATGGATGCCGAAAGGCGTGGCGGCGGCCTACAAGGCCGATACCGCCTTCGATTTCCCGGTCGGGACCATCATCAGCAAGACCTTCTACTACCCGCGCGACGGCAGCAGCCAGGCCGTGCTGGCCACCGACGACAACGGCGCGGACACGGCGCTCGACCTGGGCAAGGTGCGGCTGATGGAGACGCGCCTGCTGGTGCGGCGCGAGAGCGGCTGGATCGCCCTGCCCTATGTCTGGAACGAAGCGCAGACCGAGGCCGAACTGAAACGCACCGGCGACCAGGTNCCGATGGAGCTGGTGTCGGCGCAAGGCCGCCAGAAGTTCACCTACGTGGTGCCGAACGTGAACCAGTGCGCCTCCTGCCATGTGGCGGACCTGAAGAGCAAGAAGTTCGAACCGCTTGGCCTGAAAGCGCGCCACATCAACCTGAACGGCCAGCTGGAGAAGATGGTGCGGGCGGGCTACCTGCAAGGAGTCCCTGCCGCAGCCGAGGTGCCGCACAACGTCGACTGGCGCGACAAGGCCGCCTCGATCGACGCCCGCGCCCGCGCCTACCTCGACATCAACTGCGCCCACTGCCACAACAACAAGGGCACCGCCAACACCACCGCCCTGCACCTGGAAATCGGCGCACCGGCCAACCAGCACCTGGGCTTGTGCAAGCCGCCCGTGGCGGCAGGCGCCGGCACCGGCGGCAATTCCTTCGGCATCAATCCCGGAAAACCGGACGACTCGATTTTCGTGTTCCGCCTGAAATCGACTGAAACGGGCGTGATGATGCCGGAACTGGGCCGCACCACTTCGCACCGCGAAGGCGTCGAACTGATACGCGAATGGATCGCATCGATGAAGGAAAGCTGCAACTGATAACAACAAGGAGACCACATGAAGCTGCGCAAGAAAGTCCTGTCGTCCAGCATTGCCAGCGCGCTGCTCGCCTGCAGCGGCGCCGCCATGGCCGCCGATCCGGCGCCGAAGGAGGAAACCCATGTGGTGGTCGTCACCGCGCAGAACCGCACGCAGCAGGCGCAGGACGTGCCGATTGCGCTGCAGATCATCGGCGCCGACCAGATCGACAANCTGGCCGCACCCAGCCTGGCTGAAATGAACGGCTACATTCCCGGCCTGTCGGTCAACGCCGAGCANGCCACCCAGCCCTCGCTNTCGCTGCGCGGCATCGGCACCGGCGANTTCGGCATCGGTACCGACGCCCCGGTCGGCATGTACATCGATGGCGTCTACGCCGGCAAGACCGGCGGAGCGATCATGAACTTCAACGACGTGCAGCGCATCGAAGTGCTGAAAGGCCCGCAAGGCACNCTGTTCGGCCGCAACAGCGCGGCCGGCGCCATCTCGGTCGTGACGCGCGAACCGGGCCGCGACAACGAACTGGAAGCGCGTCTGCGCTACGGCCGCTTCCACACCCGCAATGTGGAACTGCTGGCCAACACCCCGTTAGGCGACACGACGGCGTTGCGCATCACCGCCGTGCACCACGGTACCGATGGCTGGCTGAAAGACGCGGCTACCGGGGAAAAGCTGCAGCATGGCACCGACAACGGCGTGCGCGCCACCCTGCGCTGGGATGCACCGGCGCGCGCCAAGGTATTGCTGTCGGTGGAAGCGGAAAAACTCGACCACATGGCGCGGCCCGCCATCGGCCTGGTGGCCGGCGTGCCGGCCGTACCGGCCGATCCATCCACCTACCTCGACCCGCGCACGGCGCCGGTCTACAACGACGCCATGAACAATGGTGAAACACGCGACTTCCGCGGCAGCACCCTGCGCATTGAAGTGCCGCTGGCTGGGCCACCTTCAACTCCACCACCGGCTACCGCCGCTTCGATTCGCGCAACCGGCAGGACAATGACGGCACCAACCTGCCCACGCACTACGTCGACACGGAGAACTCTGAGCGCAACCGCAGCTGGCAGCAGGAATTCCGCCTGTCGGGCAATACCGGCATGGCCGACTGGGTGACGGGCCTTAGCTTCTATCACGAGAAAGCCAGGCAGACCAGCCAGGTCAACACCAACACCAATACCCTCGACACCATCTTCGGCAACGTCGCCAGCTTCCCCGTTTTCAGCCTGCTGGAAGGCGCGGCGGCAGCGGTGGACATTCCGGCCGGCCTGCTGGGCAACCCGTGGCAGGAAAACATGCACGTCGAAGGCCGCTACAAGGCAACCGCGATCTACGGCGACGTGATCTGGCACCTGGCGCCAAAGCTGAACCTGACCACCGGCGTGCGCTACACGCGCGACGACAAGCGCTTCAACTGGTACAGCCCGCCGCGCACGGCCGCCGGCCTTGACGACAGCATCACCCGCCTGCAAAACCTCGGCTTCTTCGACGCGCTGGTCGGCATGGGCGCCCTCACGCCGGAGCAGTTGATGATGGCGCTGGGCGCCATGACCCAGAACATCGAATTCACCAGTGCCGGCGCCACCACCGCGCCGCTGTCGAAAAAGAACAAATGGAACGACACCAGCCCGCGCGCGGTGCTCGACTACAAGCTCAATGACGACATGATGGTATACGGCTCCATCGCCAAGGGCTACCAGGCAGGCGGCTTCAATGCGCTGCAGGTGAACGCCACCTACGACCCCGAAAAAGTATGGAATGCCGAAGTCGGGGTGAAGAACTACTACCGCCAGTACAAGCTGCTGGTGAACGCATCGCTGTACAAGTACAAGTTCAGCAACCTGCAATCGCTGGCACTGGTGAACAACGGCTCCGCAATCCCGACCTACCAGGTCACCAGCAGCGACCAGGAAGCGCACGGCCTGGACTTCGAAATGCGCTGGCAGCCGATGCGCGACCTGCGCCTGAACATGAGCACCGCCTACATCGACCAGACTTACAAGACCTTCACCACCAGCGACGGCATCAAGCTCGATGGCCAGCCGGTCGGCACGCCGAAATGGACCACCGCGGTCGGCGCAGATTACTGGGTGCGCGACGTGGCGGGCGGCGACCTGAACTTCACGCTGCAGCACGCCTATACCGGCGCTACGCGCTGCAATGCCGATGCCTTGCAGGGCGCCTGCCTGACCACCCCGCGCTTCCGCGTCGGCGGCGCCACCCAGCGCACCGACTTCCGCGCCGGCTACGAGGCGGCCAGCCATAAGTGGGCGGTGGCGCTGTTTGCCAACAACCTGTTCGACAAGCGCTATGTGACCAGCATCGGGAACATGACCACGGGCCTCCTTGGCACGCCGTACGCCATGGTCAATTCGCCACGCCAGGTGGGGGTCGAACTGCGCGTGAACATGTGACGAGTTATAGTAAAATCAACCCCTTAGCCAAAACTTTCATGCTGCAATGTCCGTCCCGATCAAGAGTTCCCTCGCCGCACCAGGCCGGCCCGCGCCGTACGACGGGCCCGGGGACTTCTTGTCCCGGCGGCTCGATGGCCTGAACGACAGCGCCGACAACCTGCAAACCTGGCGCAACAACCTGCTGAACGGCTTGTGCGCCGTNGCTTTNTTCCTGGGCCTGCTGGTGGCTGTGCCCAGCGTGGTCGGCAGCATGAAAATGAACCAATGGNCGCTGATCGTGAGCGACGTCATTGCTTTGATGTGTGTCGGCGCCCTGTATTTCTATCGTTCCCTTTCTTTCCGCTTCCGCGCGCTGGCTTTCCTGGCCATCAGNTACCTGCTCGCGCTGGTCCAGCTGTTTTCCGTCGGGCCGCTGGTCCAGCCCTACCTGCTCGCCGTCCCAATACTGTGTACGGTGCTGCTCGGCCTGCGTCCTGCCTTGGTAGCCCTGCTCTGGTGCAGCGCCACCCTTTTCATCGTGGGCTATTTCGGCGGCATCGATCCAGGCCTGAACAAGCTTTTTGTCTCCGTATCGATGCACTGGTCGCTNGTTTCCCTGAACTTCACGCTGGTGGCTGCGGTGCTGGTGGTGTCCTGCGCCTACCTGCTGCATGGGCTGGAAGGCGCNCTGGCACGGCAGCGCGCAGTGCAGGACGCACTGGAAAACCAGGTTGCCACCCTGCAGGCNCGCGACCTGGAGNTGCGCGAATCGATGGCGGCGCGCAAGGCGGCCGAAGAATCGAACGAACAGAAATCGGAATTCCTGGCCATGATCAGCCATGAGGTACGCACTCCGCTGGGCGGCGTAATCGGCATGCTGCAGCTGGCCAAGAAAGACCAGACCTTGTCGGCGGAAACGCGCAACAAGCTGCGTATCGGCCTGGGCAACGCCGAAGTACTGCTGCATATTATTAACGACATCCTCGATTTTTCGCGCCTGGAAGCGGGCAAGATGCCGTTTGAAGCCATCGACTTCGATTTGCCGGCCCTGCTGCGCGACGTGGTGGCCCTGCTGGCGGATCGCGCCGAAACCAAGGGCATTTCGCTGGTGGCGGAGATCGACCCTGACATGCCGCGCTGGTGGCGCGGCGATCCGGTGCGCCTGCGTCAGGTGGTAATGAACCTNGTGGGCAACGGCGTCAAGTTCACCGAGCGCGGCGAAGTAAGGATGACAGCCGGTGTCGCGCACAACGGCGGCATCGCGCTGGCCGTCAGCGATACCGGCATCGGCATCGAGCCCGATGCGATCTCCCGCCTGTTCCGNAAATTCGAGCAAGCCAATGCGGCCACTTCGCGCAAGTACGGNGGCGCCGGGCTGGGACTGGCGATCTGCAAGAACATCGTCGACGCCATGGACGGCACGATAGAGGTGCGCAGCGAGCGCGGNGCCGGCAGCGTGTTCGAAGTGCGGCTGCCACTGCAGGCAGGACAGCCCGCCGCGGAGCGGGTGCTGGAGGAACGCGCTCCGCATGCGGTGCGCCTGCAAGTCCTGTGCGCNGAAGACGGCAGCACCAACCAGATCATCCTGCGCGAACTGCTTGGCGAAATGGGCCATGCCGTCACCATCGCCGAAGATGGCGCCGCCGCGCTGGCGCGCCTGGCGGAACGCGACTTCGACCTGGTGATCATGGACAGCCGCATGCCGCGCATGGACGGCATCGCCGCACTGCGCCAGCTGCGAGCCGGTGCCGCCGGCGTGCGCCAGCCTGCCATTCCTGTAATCGCCCTGACCGCGAACGCGGCCGCCGAAGAACGCGAACGCTTCATGGAAGCCGGCGCCAATGGCTTCCTGCCCAAGCCCATCGACGAGGCGAGCCTGCATGCGGAAATTGGCCGCCATGCCGGCCTGCTGCTGCAATCGCCGCGCCGGGCCGAGCTGGATGCCATGTTTGGCACCGGGGGCAATCCCACGCCGCCAACGGCTACCCGCGCCTTAAGCCCTGCCGCTTGCGCTGCCTTCATGCAGGAAGGCCCGCGCCAGCTTGCCTCGATCCGGCAAGGCATCCAATGCGGCGACATGGCTGCCATCAGCCTGAACGCGCACAGCCTGCAAGGCAGCGCCGGCCTGTTTGGCGCGCGCGAACTCAGTGCCCTGTGCGGCCTGGTCGAGACGCTTGCCAATACCGGCATGGTAGAACGTATCCCCCCGCTTGTCAGCGAAATGGAAAAGGAGCTGGCAGCCTTGCTGGCCTGCCTGGGCCAGCCTGCCTCCAATGGCGCCATGGCGCCGGCTTGAGGTCCCTCAGCCGGCCGCGCCGAGCTGTTCGCCCAGTTCCTTGCCGCGCGCAGCGGCAGCCTTGACGGCGGCGATGATGGAAGCCTTCACCCCGTTCGCTTCCATGCTGGTCAGCGCAGCGTAGGTGGTACCGCCTTTCGAAGTCACTTTTTCGCGCAGTACCGGCACCGGGTCGGGCGACTGCACCGCCAGCTGGGCGGCGCCGGTAAACGTGGCCATGGCCAGCGCCTTGCCCTGCTCCGCCGTCAGCCCGAGTTCTTCGGCCGCCTGCTGCATCGCTTCGATGAAATAGAACACATAGGCCGGGCCGCTGCCGGAAACGGCCGTCACCGCATCGATCTTCGATTCATCGTCCAGCCACACGGTGGCGCCGACGGCGCGCAGGATCTGGTCCGCCGCCTCGCGCTGCTGCGCGCTGACGCCGGACGAGGCCACCATGCCGGTCACGCCCATGCCGATCAGGGCNGGCGTGTTGGGCATGGTGCGCACGATGGCCTGGTAGCCGCCCAGCCAGCGCGCCAGGTCGGCGGCGCGGATGCCGGCCGCAATCGACAGCACCAGCGGCGAACGGCCGGCCGCCTGCGCCGCTTGCAGCAACGGCAGCAGTTGCTGCGTCACTTCATGCATGACCTGNGGTTTCACGGCCAGCACCAGCACTTCGGCCGCGGCCACCGGCTCGCCCGCCGCCGCCGCCACGGTCACGCCGTAGTCCTGGCGCAGCTTTTCCAGCGAAGCCGGGTTCGGGTCCACCACGTGGATATTGGCGCCGGGCGTCAATTTGCCGGCCAGGCCGGCGATCAGCGCGGCGGCCATATTGCCGCCGCCGATAAACGCAATCTTCATTTTTTATCCTTTGTTGTAGTCGCGGGCGCCGAAAATGGCGCTGCCGACGCGCACAATCGTCGCGCCTTCGTGGATGGCAGCGCGCATGTCGGCCGACATGCCCATCGACAGCGTGTCGAGCGCAATGCCCTCGGCGCGCAATTGATCGTGGAGTTCACGCAGCACGCGGAAGGCCGCNCGCTGCTTGTCGAAATCGTCTTCCGGCTCGGGGATGGACATCAGGCCGCGCAAGACAAGGCGCGGCANCGCGGCCACGGTACGGGCCAGCGCTGCGGCGTCGGCGGGCAGCACGCCACTTTTGCTGGCTTCCCCGCTGGTATTGACCTGGATGCAGACTTGCATGGGATGCAGGCCTTGCGGCCGCTGTTCGCTCAGGCGTTGCGCGATCTTCTCGCGTTCAATCGTGTGCACCCAATCGAAGTTTTCGGCTATAAGACGCGTCTTATTGCTCTGGATTGGTCCGATGAAGTGCCACTCCAGCGGCGTGCAGCCACGCATTTTTGCCAACTCGTGGATTTTGTCCACGCCCTCCTGCACATAGTTTTCACCAAAAGCACGCTGTCCCGCCAGCACTGCCTCGAAAACTGCCTGCGCCGGGAAGGTCTTGGACACGGCCAGCAGCTGCACTTCGTTGGGTGTGCGCCGCGCTTCGCGNGCGGCAACGTTAATTGCTTCAGTAACAACTTGCAAGTTGTGGGCTATTGTGGACATAATCGAATGAGACAGGCCAAGCTTTTTTGGCTATTGAAAAAGCACAGGGATTATAAATGGACATTTCCGAACTACTCGCATTCTCCGTCAAGAACAAGGCATCCGACTTGCACCTGTCTGCAGGCCTGCCGCCGATGATCCGCGTGCACGGCGACGTGCGCCGCATCAACCTGCCGCCGCTGGAGCACAAGGACGTGCACGGCATGATCTATGACATCATGAACGACGGCCAGCGCAAGGCATATGAAGAGATGCTGGAATGCGACTTTTCGTTCGCGATTCCGGGCCTGGCGCGTTTCCGTGTCAACGCTTACAACCAGGAACGCGGCGCCGCGGCCGTGCTGCGTACCATTCCCTCCAAGATCCTGACGCTGGAAGAATTGAATGCGCCGCGGATCTTCGCCGACTTCGCNATGAAGCCGCGCGGCCTGGTGCTGGTGACCGGCCCGACCGGCTCCGGCAAGTCGACCACGCTGGCNGCGATGATCAACCACCTCAACGAAAACGAATACGGCCACATCCTGACCATCGAGGACCCGATCGAATTCGTGCACGAATCGAAGAAGTGCCTGATCAACCAGCGCGAAGTGGGCCCGCATACGCTGTCCTTCAANAACGCGCTGCGTTCGGCGCTGCGCGAAGACCCGGATGCGATCCTGGTGGGTGAATTGCGCGACCTGGAAACCATCCGCCTGGCGCTGTCGGCGGCCGAAACCGGCCACCTGGTGTTCGGCACCCTGCACACCTCCTCGGCCGCGAAAACCATCGACCGTATCATCGACGTGTTCCCGGCCGAAGAAAAAGAGATGGTGCGCGCCATGCTGTCCGAATCGCTGCAGGCCGTCATTTCGCAGACNCTGCTGAAGACCAAGGATGGCTCCGGCCGTGTCGCCGCGCACGAAATCATGATCGGCACCCCGGCAATCCGTAACCTGATCCGCGANGCCAAGATCGCGCAGATGTATTCGTCGATCCAGACCGGCAACAACGTCGGCATGCAGACGCTGGACCAGAACCTGACGGACCTGATCCGTCGCAATATGATCTCCCCGTCCGCAGCGCGCGCAGCGGCCAAGATCCCAGAAAACTTCCCAGGCTAATCATGGAACGCGACCAGGCTTCAAAATTCATGTTCGACTTGCTGCGCCTGATGGTCAGCAAGAAGGGCTCCGACTTATTCATCACCGCCGGCTTCCCGCCGGCCATCAAGATCGACGGCAAGATGACGCCCGTGTCGGCGCAGGCCCTGACGCCGGCCCANACGGCCGACCTGGCCCGTTCGATCATGAACGACAAGCAGACNGCTTCNTTCGAACAGACCAAGGAAGCCAACTTTGCGATCAGCCCGGGCGACCTGGGGCGCTTCCGTGTCTCGGCCTTCGTGCAAATGAGCTCCGTCGGCATGGTGCTGCGTACCATTAACAGCTCGATTCCCGAGTTCGACGAGCTGGGCTTGCCGCCGGTGCTGAAGGACGTGATCATGTCCAAGCGCGGCCTGGTGATCATGGTGGGCGCTACCGGTTCCGGTAAATCGACCACGCTGGCGGCCATGGTGGGCCACCGCAANGCCAACAGCTACGGCCACATCATCACCATCGAAGATCCGGTCGAATTCGTGCACCCGCACCGCAACTGCATCATCACGCAGCGCGAAGTGGGCGTCGATACCGAAGACTGGGAAGTNGCGCTGAAGAACACCCTGCGCCAGGCGCCGGACGTGATCCAGATCGGCGAGATCCGCGACCGCCAGACCATGGACCACGCAATTGCCTTCGCCGAAACCGGCCACCTGGCCCTGGCCACCCTGCACGCCAACAGCTCCAACCAGGCGCTGGACCGTATCATCAACTTCTTCCCCGAAGAACGCCGCCAGCAGCTGCTGATGGACTTGTCGCTGAACCTGAAGGGCATGATTTCGCAGCGCCTGATCCCGAAAAAGGANGCCAAGGGCCGCGCCGTGGCGGTGGAGATCATGCTGAACTCCCCGCTGATCGCNGACCTGATCTTCAAGGGCCAGGTGCACGAGATCAAGGAGCTGATGAAGCGCTCGCGCGANCTGGGCATGCAAACCTTCGACCAGGCCCTGTTCGACCTGTACGAAGCNGGCCAGATCACTTATGAAGATGCGCTGCGCAACGCGGACTCGGTCAACGACCTGCGCCTNGCCATCAAGCTGGAATCGAAGGAAGCGAAGAACCGCGACCTGGCGGCCGGCACCGAGCACCTGGGGATCATCTGATGACGACTGTTTACGATTTCAGCGCCGACAGCCTGTCGGGCCAGAATGTGGACCTGAAGCAGTACCAGGGCAAGGTGCTGCTGATCGTAAACACCGCCAGCAAATGCGGCTTCACGCCGCAATACCAGGGGCTGGAGGANCTGCACAAGGAGTTCGCCGGCCAGCCCTTCGAAGTACTGGGCTTCCCCTGCAACCAGTTCGGCCAGCAGGAACCCGGCAACGCAGAGGAAATCGGCGCCTTCTGCGAAAAGAACTATGGCGTCACCTTCCCNGTNTTCGCCAAGATCGAGGTCAATGGCGATAATGCGCATCCGCTGTACCAGCACCTGAAAAAGAATGCGCCGGGCATCCTGGGAACGGAAGGCATCAAGTGGAACTTCACCAAGTTCCTGATCCGCAAGGACGGCAGCATCCACGACCGCTATGCGCCGACCACCAAGCCTGCCGACCTGGCCGGCGAGATCAGGAAGCTGATAGCGCAATAAGGAGGGAGCGCCGTCATGGGCGAGATCAAGCAATACTTGATCCAGCTATTTTCCCCGCCTGCTGATCCGGCGCTACTCACTTACGGGATTTACACTCCATCGCTGGTCATCCTGTCGGTGCTGGTGGCGAGCTTTTCGTCCGCCATGGGCTTGCAGATGGCCGGCCAGGCAGCGCGCAGCAGCAAGCGCATGCTGCGCCTGGCCGCGCTNNTGACCGGCAGCCTGTCCCTCGGCAGCGGCGTGTGGGCCATGCACTTCATCGGCATGCTGGCCTTCAACCTGTGCACNCCGGTCGCCTACGATCCTTCCATCACCCTGCTGTCGATGCTGCCCAGCATCGCTGCNTCCACTGTCGCCCTGTCGTTGCTCAGCCGCCATCGCATCGGCTTGCGCAGCCTGCTGNTCGGCGGCGTGCTGGTCGGCGCCGGCATCGGCGCCATGCACTATACGGGCATGGCGGCCATGCGTTCGGCGCTGCAGCTGCGCTATGACCCGTGGATGTTCGGCCTGTCCATCGTGGTGGCTATCGCGCTGGCCACCCTGGCGCTGTGGGTGCGCTTCGGCCTGCAGGGCTTGCGCGGCAGGCTGGGGGAGACCGGCACCGTCGCCGCGGCGGGCGCCATCATGGGCTGCGCCATCTCCGGCATGCACTACACCGGCATGGCCGCNGCGCGCTTCGTCGGCCGCGTGCCGCTCGANCCGGACAGCGGCATTGCCAACGCCGGCTTCCTGGCGCTGGCCGTCACCCTGACCACCGCCTTGCTGACGGCGCTGGTGGTNTTCGCCAACGGCATGCTGCGCTACCGCGCCCTGTTCCACCACGTGAGCGANCTGGAACAGGCGCTGCGCGCCAGCGAAGAGCAACTGCGCTCNCTGGTTGCCAACATTCCCGGCATTACCTTCCGCTGCCGCAATGCGCCGGGCTGGCCGCTGGTATTCGTCAGCGACGCCATCGAGACGATGACGGGCTACCCGGCCTCCGATTTCCTCGGCGACCCGCCCAAGCGCCTGTTCGGGGAACTGGTGCATCCGGACGACNTGCCGGCGGTCACGCAAGGCGGCCGCAGCGCGGTCGAACAACGCCGCGCCTTCACCCTGGAATACCGCATCATCCACCGCGATGGCAGCATCCATTGGTTCTGGGGCAACGGCAACGTGGTGCTCGGCCCGACCGGCGAAGTCGAGTTGCTCGATGGCGTGGTNCTCGACATCAGCAACCGGCGCCTGATGGAGCAGGACCTGCGCATTGCCAAGGAGCGCGCCGAGCAAGCCGCNGCGGCGCGCGCCGCNTTCCTGGCCAATATGAGCCACGAGATCCGCACGCCGATGAACTCCATNCTCGGCTTCACCGACGTGCTGCTGCATGGCGAACTGACGGCCGTGCAGCGGCGCCACCTCGACACGGTGCGCAACGCGGGCCGGTCGCTGNTGCGCCTGNTGAACGCNATCCTCGATACCGCCAAGCTGGATAAAGGTGCAGTGGAACTCGAACTGCACGATTTCAGCCTGCTGGCACTGACCGACGAACTGTCCTCGACCTTGGGCAATGCGGCCAAGGCCAAGGGCTTGTCGATGTCGCTGCAATACGACCCCGCCCTGCCGAACTGGATCCACGGCGACGAACTGCGCGTGCGCCAGGTGCTGACCAACCTGCTGGACAACGCCGTCAAGTTCACCAGCCAGGGNAGCGTGTCGCTGACCGTNGCCGCCGCGCGCGAAGGCGAACGGCGCATGGTGCACTTCGCCGTCGCCGATACCGGCATCGGCATCGCGCCCGACCGCATGGCAGCCATCTTCGAGCCCTTTGTGCAGGCNGACGCGTCGATGAACCGCCGCTTCGGCGGCACCGGCCTGGGCACCACCATCTGCAAGCAGCTGGTGGAGCTGATGGGCGGNNGCCTNTGGGCCGANAGCTCGCCGGGGCAAGGCAGCACCTTCCACGTCCTGCTGCCGCTGCTGGCGGCACGCGACGAGGCAGTGCGCAGCGCNGCAGCGCCAATCCTGCTNCCGCCGATGCATATCCTGGCGGCGGACGANGTGCCGCAAAACCTGGAAGTGCTGATGCTGCTGCTGGCCAAGCTGGGCCATACGGTGACCGGCGCCAGCGATGGCGCCATGGCCGCGCACCTGGCATCGGAAGCACAGTTCGACGCCATCCTGATGGACGTGCAAATGCCCGGCATGGACGGGCTGGAATCCACCCGCCGCATCCGCGCCGACGAAGCGGCAACAGGCCGCAAGCGCACCCCGGTGATTGCCATGACCGCCAGCGTGCTGGAACGCGACCGCGAGGCCACGCGTGAAGCAGGCATGGACGGTTTTACCACCAAGCCGGTGGACGTGGCCGTGCTGACGCAGGAGCTGGCGCGCGTGCTCGGCATGCCGGCCGGCGCGCCGCAACTGGCGCCTGCCGCTGGTCCCGCACGCGGCATGGTGCTGAATGCGGAGAAAGGCATTGCCCGCTGGGCTGGACAGCGCGAAGCCTACCAGCGCGCGCTNCGGCGCTTCGCCCACGACTATGAGGGCGCGGAACGGGAGCTCAGGTCCGCTTTGGCGGCNGGGCAGCATGCCGCATGCGCGGCCCTGGCGCACCGGCTGCGTGGCGCCGCCGCCAACCTGGGCATGGAACAATTGGCCGATGCGCTGTGGCGGCTGGAAACCGGCTTGCAGGCGCCGGATGGCCGCGCGNCGCTGCCCGATCTGCTGGAACAGGCCGGGCTGCGCCTGACGGACGCGCTGGCGGCCGTATGGGCGCAGGACGATGTCCGCGCCGATGCCCGCGAAGCCACTTCCGTAAGCGCGGCNGCCGCGGCCGGGCCGCTCGACCTGGAACGTGTGCATGCGATGGGCAACGCAATGCTCCATTCGCTGGAGCGCGGCAGTTTCGACCAGCAGGAACTGGCCGCGCTATCGTCCGTGCTGCGCGGCTGCGTCGCCGAACCAAGGCTCCTGGGCTTGCAGCGCGCACTGGATGACTTCGACTTCACTGCCGCGCGCGACGCATTGCAAATGCTATTGGACGAGTGCCAGGAGATGCAAAGGAAAACGCCATGACCCGACAGGCCACCGTGCTTGCCATCGACGACGAATCGACCAACCTGCAACTACTGCGCCAGATCCTGCAGGACCAGTACCGGCTGCTGTTCGCCAAGGATGGCGCGCGCGCCATCGAATTGGCAGTCAACGAAAAACCCGACCTGATCCTGCTTGACGTGATGATGCCCGAGATGACGGGCTACGACGTTTGCCGNGTCTTGAAGGCCAACCCCGCCACCACCCATATCCCCGTGATTTTCGTCACCGCATTGACCGATTCGACGGACGAGGTGGTNGGCTTCGAGGCGGGCGCGGTGGACTTCATCAGCAAGCCGGTCAGCCCGGCCGTGGTCAAGGCCCGCATCAAGNTGCACCTGTCGATGGTGCGGATGGAAGAACTGCGCGCCAGCCGCCTGGCCATCGTGCAGCGTCTCGGCCTGGCGGCGGAATACAAGGACAACGAAACCGGCTTGCACGTGATCCGCATGAGCCATTATGCGCGCCTGCTTGGCCTGGCCGCCGGCTTCGATGAACAGGAAGCCGACGACCTGTTCATTTCAGCGCCGATGCACGACATCGGCAAGATCGGCATTCCCGACAGCATCCTGCAAAAGCCGGGGCGCCTGACGCCGGACGAATACGTGGTCATGCAAACCCACCCGGGCATCGGCGCTCACATCATCGGCCAGCACGAGGGCGGCATGCTGGCAATGGCGCACGACGTGGCGCT
>JGI25160J50197_1001087_pt1 | contig 13914 bp, 9 predicted proteins | sample AraplaMF_Cvi_mMS_FD_50197 | JGI IMG/M metagenome (IMG submission 50197)
CCTCGACCTCAGCCGCATGGGGTACGAGCGGGTGCTGAGCGGACGTCCCTATGCGGAGCTGGGTATCCGCTGACCCACCGGTGGAACGGAGCGGGCCGGGGCACCTATGGCCCCCCGGCCCGCTCCGTTGTCACGGGGACGGCCTGTGCCGCGGTCGTCACGAACCGCATGGAACGCCTGCCCTTCTCCAGCTGGCAGGTCAAAGCGAGGGTGCTCATCGGCACCGCCACATTCTTCGACGCCTTCGACGCGCTGGCGATCGCCCAGGTCCTGCCGGTGCTGACTCCTCTGTGGGGTCTGAGCGGAGCCGAAACCGGTGCGCTGATCTCGGTCGGCTACCTCGGACAACTGGCCGGCGGGCTCCTGTTCTCCTGGATCGCCGAGCGGCGGGGACGTCTCTTCGCGATGGTGCTCGCGGTCGCGACTTTCACCGTGCTGAGCATCGCCTGCGCACTGGCCTGGAACTTCGAATCCCTCCTGGTCTTCCGCACGTTGCAGGGGCTGGGACTCGGCGGTCAGGTCCCCATCGCCGCCGTGTACATCAGCGAGATCACCAAGGCACACGGCCGCGGCCGTTTCATCCTGCTGTACGAGCTGCTCTTCTCCGTGGGCGTCGTCGCTGCGGGCCTCGCCGGCTTCTGGATCGTCCCGCACCTCGGCTGGCAGTGCATGTTCCTCGTCGGCGCGCTCCCGCTGCTCATCATCCCGGCCCTGCTGCGCCGGCTGCCGGAGTCGCCGCGCTGGCTGGCCGGTGTGGGGCGGGAGATGCGGACAAGGCGATGACCCGGATCGAGGACAACGTCGAGCACGCGACCGGCCGCGAACTTCCGCCCGCCGGCCACCACGTTCCGCCGGCCCAGCGGACCGAGTCGTCCTGGACCGAGCTGTTCCGGCCGCCCTACCTGCGGCGGACGCTCGTCGTGTGGACGATCTGGATCGGCGCCTATTTGGTGTACTACGGCATCAGCACCTGGCTGCCGTCGCTGTACCGGACGGTCTTCCATCTCCCGCTCGAAGTCGCTCTGCGATACGGCCTGGTCAGCAACTGCGTCGGTCTGGTCGGTGCCACGCTCTGCGCGCTCACGATAGATTTCGTGGGGCGGCGCATCTGGTTCGCGGTCGCACTCGGCGGCTCCGCCGTCTGTCTGTTCCTGCTCGCCCTCTCCGGCCCCGACCAGCCGTCGGATCTCATGATCTTCGGCAGCGGAGCCTGCTTCTTCGCCGCGGCGGCCGCCATCGGGGTCTACCTGTACACGCCCGAGCTCTACCCGACGAGGATCAGGGCGATCGGAGTCGGCACCGCCACTGCCTGGCTGGGGCTCACCTCCATGGTCGGACCGATCGTGATCGGCACCTTCTTGGGGCACGGCATGGCGATGCTCTTCACCATCTTCGGCATGACCGCCCTGGTCGTTTCCGTGATCGTCACGGTCTTCGCGGTCGAGACGAAGGGCAAGGTACTCGAGGACCGGTCGTCCTGAGCGCGGGGTGCCTCCATGTCTGTGGTGTGGGTCTTGCCGCGGGCTCGTTCGTGGCCGGCGGATCGGCCCGGTTGCCACGGTCCCGGTGGTGACGCCGTGCCCGGGCCACGGCACGAGGGCCGCGCCCGCGAAGGCGCGCCCCGCCATACGACCGGGCTGTGCACGCGGACGTAGAAGGCGTCGTCGTCGCCGGTTCCACCGCCCAGGTGATGTACGTGTCGTTGAGGTGCTTGCGGACCTCGGCCAGCTTCACTGTCGCCACGTCCGCCTTGGCGCGGCCGCCGACCGCCTCCACGATGCTGAGGAGCTTGGTCTTCTGGGCGGCGGTCAGGGCGTTGCCGCGGATGCCCGTGTACTTCTGGACCGTGTTGTCGGAGAACGCGCCCGCCTTCATCGTCCCGCGTCTTCTCGGCCAGTACGAGGTCACCCAGTACGCGTACGGTTCCGTCTTCGGCCGCTTCGTCGGCACCGCAACGGCGCAGCAGTCCGCGCAGCCGCAGCATGACCTCCTCAAGGGAGAACGGCTTGGTGACGTAGTCGTCGGCGCCCGCCGACAGCCCGTCGATCCGGTGTTCCAGCGCGTCACGGGCGGTGAGNATGAGCACGGGAAGCCGCGCGTTCTCCCGCCTGAGACTGCGCAGTACCTCAACCCCGTCCACGTCTGGCAGCATCCCGTCGAGGACGACGACGTGCGGGACGCAACCACGCGCCAGCCGCAGTGCACCGCGTCCGTCCTCGGCTCCGCTGAGCGGTGTCGAAGGGGGGTACCGGTTTCCTACAGCGACGCGAGCTCCTCCGCGAGGATACGCAGGGTGTCCTTCGAGAACGAGTCGCCGCCCGAGAGCGCCGCAAGCGAGATCAGGGACGTCGAGCCGATCATCTGGAGGATTTCGGTGTCGACGAGCGTGGGTGCGTGGGTGCGCAGCACCTCGACCGCCATCGGGTCGGAGACCAGTGCCGAGATCGGGGTACGCAGCGAGAAGCGGCCCGCGGGGAAGTCCTCCGGCCTGGGCAGTGGCTTCCGGGCCGTCTCGGCCTGGCCGCGCTGGGCACGTACCAGGAGGTGGTCGTCGGTGACTGTCACGGTGGCGGGCAGACCGAGACGCTCGTACTGGCTGGGTGGCGCCTCGGACGCGCGCATGAGGTCGACGAGCAGGTTCGCCATGCGCAGTTCCGCCGCGTCGTCGATGATCGGCGCGTCCTGTCCCGGGTCTGCCTCCAGGTCGAACAGGAGCGTGCCGAACCGGTACGGGTTGAAGAAGGTCCGCCCGGTCGTGCGGATCGTGGGGACGCCCTTGGTGAAGGTGAACGGCTCGGCGAGTTCGAGTCCGGCCAGTTCGTCCGTGGTGAAGCGCCCGCGCATGTGCGTGGGCATCAACGTGTGCTCGAACAAGGGGGTGTTGTCGGGCGTGACGGGGGCGCGCATGTAGACGTAGCGGCCGTCGGTGACGTTCACCTGTCCGCCGTGGATGCCGAACAGGGCTGCCTCGCGGACCGGTTCATCGGCTGCGGTCGGCAGTGGCACGCCCTGCATGTCGGCCGGGATCTCGACTCCGAAAAAATCGAGGAGAGTCGGGGCGATGTCGATGGTCTGCACGAGCGTCTCACGCCGCTCGCCCGCGGCGCCCGCCCGTGGGTCCCAGATGAACAGGGGCAGATGGACCAGCTCGTTGTACCAGGGCTGGACCGACTTGCCCCACCAGTTCTTCTCGCCGAGCAGCAGCCCGTGGTCGGTGTTGACGATCAGCAGGGTGTCCTGCCACATGTCGTGCTCGTCCATCATGTCGAGGACGCGGCCGAGCGATCTGTCGCACATGGACAGCAGGGCGGCGTATTCGAGACGGCCGTGCTGGACCTGCGCGTCCGTCTCGACGACAGGCTTGTAGTCGGGCCAGTCGAAGTGCGGGCCGTCGTAGTCGTGCGGGTAGAGGTCCTTGTACCGCCTGTGGCTGAAGAACGGCTCGTGCGGGTCGAACGTCTCGATCTGCAGGAACCAGCGGTCCTCATCGTGGTTGGTGCGGATGAAGTCGAGGCCCGCGTCGAACGTGAGGGTCTGCGGGTGCTTGTCCTCCGTCTGCATGTACAGCCGGTTCACCCAGTCCTGCCGGTAGCCCTCCAGTCGCAGTTCCTTGACGTCCTCGGCGGGCATGGGCGGGTCGGCGACGTGGCCCTTCCACGGGTCGCCCTCCTGGCCGCGGAAGAACTCCCAGGTGTTGTACCGGCCGTGGTAAGTCGATCCGCCGTCCTCCCAGTAGTGCAGGTGGTCACTGGACAGGTGCGTGTACACGCCGCTGCGCTTGAGCAGTTCGGGCATCGAGTCGTCGAACGGCTCCAGCGGACCCCAGCCGCGGTGCAGGAAGTTGTAGCGGCCGGTGTGCAGTTCCCGGCGCGCGGGCATGCACGGCATCGACCCCGCGTAGTGGTTCTCGAACGTCACCGTTCGTTCGGCGAGGCGCTGGAAGTTGGGGGCGTGGGTCCAGTCGCAGCCGTACGGCGGCAGCATGTGCCGGTTGAGGCTGTCGAACATCACCATGATGGCTTTCATGCCGCAGAGCTCCTTCGTGGGCTGATGTGCGGTACGCGGCCGGGAGCGGTGTCCCGGGCACAGTGGAATCCGGCGTGGCCGCTTGCCGCGCACGCGGGGTCGGCGGGGCGGGCGGCCACACGGTGGCGGTGGCCGTACGAGGCGCCGCCTGCTCCCGCTCGGCCTCGGTGGGCACGCGTTTGCCAGCCCGCGCGGTGTGCGCGACGGCGTCGTTCCGGGACACGTGTACGACGGGGCAGGCGCGCCGATCGGTGATGCCGTCCGACCATGGTGCTCCGAACTGCCGATTCCTGTGCTGGTGTGTGAGCCGCGGGCTCCGACCACCCTAGCCACTAATTTTTTTGAGTGATAGATTTTAGTCGGTGAAACATCGCCGCCACGCAGCGCCAGGCCGTCGGGTGCCCGGCAAGCCCGTGCCCGGCCGTTCAGGCAAGGTCCGTCTCAACTCGCGGAGTCCACATGATCGGCATGTCCTGCAGAGCCGGTCACCGTCCCGCACGGCGCGATGATCGGACAACGGCGCACCGGAACCGGGAAGATCCGGCTCACCGCTACCGCCGGCGAGTGCGGGCCGGTGGACGTCGTCGTCACGGTCGAGTAGCCGACGACGCCTTCAGCAGGAGCGACACGCGGCCGCCGACTCCGCCGGCGGTACGGACCCGGGGGCTTANCGNGGGAGGCGAGCCGGCGGGTCCGGAACGAGGGCCTCACCCCCTGGCCACGATGAGCGGCCCCGGGCGCCACGAGCGCTCGGCTTCGACGAACCCGATCACCGCAAGTGAAAGAGACGTGAGATGGCTACTGACGCATGGGGCCCCGACGACATCGCGCGCCTGGTCTCCCGGCTCACCCTTGAGCAGAAGGTCGCGCAGCTCAGCGGCCTCAACACGCCCGAGCTGTTCGGCCGGCCCGATGAGGGACTGCCGAACCTACCCGGCATCGACGCGAACCGCCTGAAGCAGCTGCGTCCGAACGGTGTGGGGCACCTCTCCCTGGCGTGGTTCCTCGGCGGNGACGCCCACGCCCTGCGGGTGCAACTCGCCAAGATTCAGGCAGGGGCGCGCGAGGTGTCACCGTTCGGGATCGGCGTTCTGGTCCACAACGAGGGCATCAACGGCTTCCTGCACGCCTCCGGTTCTCAGTTCCCCACGGCGTGGGCGCAGGCGGCGACCTGGGACCCGGAACTGACCGGGCGGGCCGCCGCCGTGACGTCCGCGCACATGCGCGACGCCGGGATCCACCTGATGTTCTCCCCGGTCATGGACATCAATCGTGACCCGCGCTGGGGCCGCGTACACGAAACGTACGGCGAGGACCCGGAGCTGGCCGCCCAGATGTCCGTAGCGTTCGTGCGCGGCGCGCAGCGGGGCGGCGGTGTCCTCGCCACCGGCAAGCACTTCCTCGGCTACGGCAATTCGGAGGGCGCCCTCAACCAGGCGGTGACCCAGCTCGGGCGGCGGGCCCTGGTCGACGAGTACGCCGAGCCGTTCCGCCGGGCGATCGCCGAGGCGGGCCTGTCGTCGGTGATGAACTCGTACAACGAGATCGACGGCGTGCCCGCGGCCGCCAACCGCTGGCTGCTCACCGAACTCCTGCGGGACACCCTCGGCTTCGACGGCCTGGTGGTCGGTGACTACGACGCCGTCAATCTGCTGCGAACCGCGCAGCGCACCGCGCGTACGGAAGGCGAGGCGGCGGTGCAGGCGCTGTCCGCCGGCCTCGACGTCGAGCTGCCGGGCGACACGAACTACTCCCATCTGGTGGACGAGGTGACCTCCGGACGGCTCGACGAGAAGGCCGTCGACATCGCCGTCGCCCGGGTCCTCACCACGAAGGCCAGGGTCGGTCTGATCCCCAGCTTCAGCCCGCGGCCCGCGCCCATCTCCCCTGCGCGTCCGGACCTGGAGGAGGCGGCCGGGACACGCCGCGTCATCGCGGCCCGCGGCACGGTCCTGCTCCAGAACGACGGCACTCTGCCCCTGACGCCGGGCCAGCGCCGCGTCGTGGTCGTCGGTCCCGCTGCCGACGAGTTGCGGATCCACTTCGGCGCCTACACATCAGTGTCCAATGCCGAGATGCCGATCGCCATGATGGCCGTCATGGAGGGCAAGGTCCCCGGCGTCGACCCTGCGACGTTCAACTTCACGGACATCTTCCAGACCCGCATGCCCGGCATGGACGAGACCTTCGAGGGGGTGGCCCGCGACCTCCACCCCGAAGCCGACACGGTGGTCGACGCCCTGCGGAAGCGGGACGCGAAGGTCGAGTTCGTGCCGCTCGGACGGTTCGAGACCGACTCCGGCGAGCCCCTGGACGCGGAGGCTGTCGTGGCGTCCGTTGGGGAGGCCGACGTCGTCGTCGCCGTGCTCGGCGAGCGCACCGGATGGGCCGGCAACAACACCGCGGGCGAGGGCCAGACGTCCGTCTCGCCGTCCCTCCCCGGGGACCAGGATGAGCTGCTCGACCACCTGGCCGCCGCGGGCAAGCCGCTGGTGACCGTGGTCGTCTCCGGCCGGCCGCTGCTGCTGGAGCGGGCGGCGCGGGTCTCCAACGCCGTCCTGCTCGCGCCGCTGCTCGGCGAGGAGGCGGGCACCGCGATCGCGCACACCCTGTTCGGCCTGATCAACCCCAGCGGCAAGCTGCCCAGCACCTTCCCGCGCCACCTCGGTCAGATTCCGCTCTACCACGGTCACCACCACGGCAGCGGTTACGAGCACCCCACGGGAACCCGTCACGGATACGGCGACCTCGGCACCCAGGGCCCGCTGTACGCCTTCGGGCACGGGCTGTCGTACACCACCTTCGCGGTCGGACTCGACGAGCGGGCCGGCCGTCCGGCGGTGGAACTGGCCGACGGCGTCGTTCGCGCCCAACTCACGGTGTCCAACACCGGTGACGTGAGCGGCGAGACGGTCGTGCAGCTGTACGCCCGCGACGAGTTCGCCTCCGTCGTCCGCCCGGTGCGTCAGCTGATCGCGTTCCAACGCGTCGCCCTCTCCGCGGGAGAGCGCGAGGACATCGTCCTCGAAGCCCCGATCGAACGGCTGTACTACACCCTGACCGACGGCAGCCGCGGCATCGAGCCGGGTGAGGTCACCCTTCTGGCCGGGCTCGCCAGCGACGACCTTTCCTGCGCCGCGACGATCACGGTCGGCTGGTAGGGCTCCGTTGGGTGTGGTTGCCGGTTCCGTTCCGGGGTGCACGGTGGATGGTTGCGCGTCAACTGAAGGGTGGCCGGGCGCGGTGGTCCAGTCGATGGCGGAGCGGCTCCCACGGCACCGCCTGGCCCGGCGACGGCCGCACCCCCGGCCCCGGTACCGGACCCCCGCTGGTGCCGGACCCCCGCCGGTGCCGGGGCCCGCGGCGGATCCGGCCGCCGGCCGGGTCCCGGGCGTTCGCCGAAGTGACCTGGCGCCGGGGCTCCGGTGGGCCGATGACCTTCCGTTCCCTGGCGGTGCGGGTGCGGTCGGCCCGGGTGCCCTCCCGCCGGCCGGGCCAAGCCGAGAGCGACGATCTCATCGGTTGTCGTGACCGTTCATTCGGCCTGCGTCCCGTGGGCGGCACACCGAGGGCCCGAAGTGCCCGGCGAACACATACCAGTGATCACGGCCGTCGACGGGGTCCCGGGCGAAGAGAGATGTTCCGACGGCGAGCCGTGATCCCTTCCCCTCCCGGCGGCGGAGTGGTCCTCAGCTCCGACGGCGGGCGTCCAGACGGCGCAGTTCCCTGTCGTCGACGGTGACCCCGAGCCCGGGGCCCCGCGGAACGGCGATGTGTCCGTCGACGACCTCGACCTGTTCCTCGGTGATCTGCTGGCGGTACTTGAGCGGGCCCATCAGGTACGACGGGTGGCTGAGCCGGGGGAGGGCGGCGGCCAAGTGGAGGCCCATGGCGGTGGCGATGCCCATCTCGATGACACTGCCGACCATCAGGCCCACGCCGCCGCCCTCGGCGATGCGCGCGGCGTGCAGGGCGGCGGTGGGGCCGCCGAGTTTGGAGTGACCGAGGTTGATCACGGTGGCCGAGCGCTCCCGTACGATGGTGGCCGCGTCCGCGACCGTACGGACCGCCTCGTCGGCGGCGATGTTCACCCGCAGGCTGCCGACCAGTTCCTGCTGGAACGCGGCGGCGCCCGGCGGCAGTGGCTGTTCCAGCATGCTCAGCCCGGCCTCCTGGATCCGCGGCAGCGCCCGGACCAGGTCGGCGGGCGTCCAGAGGGTGTTGATGTCGACGAACAGCCGGATGTCGGGGCCGACGGCGTCCCGGACCGCCTGGAGGCGGTCGAGGTCGGCGTCGATGTCACCGCGCCCCGCATAGAGCTTGAGCCAGCGGTAGGTCTCACGCTGCCGCAGCGCGGTCTCGACCATCTTTCCCGCGTCCTCGTCCCAGCCGACCGAGCCGTGCACCTCGGTCCGGTCACGGAAAGCGCCACCGAGCAGAGTGTGCGCCGGCACGTCCAGGGCCCGTCCGACGAGGTCGAGGAGCGCGGTGTCGACCGCGGCGGTGGTGAACGGCGCGGACTTCAGCACGCGGGCCAGATCGTGGAGCAGCGGGAGCCGGTGTTCGGGGTCGCGGCCGACGAGCACCGGTGCCACTCGTTCCTCCACCAGCTCCACGATCGACTTCTGCGTCTCGCAGGTGAAGGCGGGGACCGGGCAGGCCTCGCCGTGGCCGACGGGGCCCTCGTCGGCTCGGATGATGACGACGACGTTCGGGGAGGTGGTGCGGTCGGTGGTGCCGAACCGGAACGTCGACCCGAACGACGCGGCGAGAGGCACGGCCTCGACGGAATGGATCTTCATGGTGGTTCATTCACCCCTCGGTGGGCCGGGCACGGTAACGCGATGTCGCAGGAGGAAACCGGAAAGGCCGGGCCGTCCGTCCGGCCCGGCCTCACCAGGGGTCAGACAGCCCCGGCCGCGAGGGGTTTCTCGGCGGCCTTTTCCTCCGCCACCCTGGCGACTTCCTGGGCGACGGTCTCCGGGAGTTCGTCGGTGGCGAACCCGGAGGCGACGCCCCAGTAGTACGCGATCAGGGACACGCCCATTTCCAGTAGCGTGCCGACAGGGAACGACATGTACTCCTGCGGACCGAACTCGCCGACGTAGGAGAGGGGGAGAGTGGCCAGCAGCAGGAAGACCAGCCAGAATCCGCGGCTGGTGTGCAACCTGCCCTGCTCGCCGCTCAGCAGCCACAGCCCCGCGCAATAGGCGGCGACCAGAACGCTGCTCACCGTGCAGTACACGGGGAAGGGCCAGCTGCCCGGCGCCGGGGAGTCGCCGGTCGCGAGGAACCATCCGCCCTTGTCGCTGACGTAGATCCAGGCCGCCAGGTACACCGCGCTCAGCGTGACGCCGGTCCGGTGCGTGATCCAGCCGCGGTAGGGCAGGTAGTGGGCGCCGTAGACGGCGAGCGCCGCGAAGATCAGCACGGTGAGGTTGACCAGGGTGGTGTACCCGGACCAGTAGACGATGGCCGCCGAGGCGAGGAAGCCGGCCGGGCACCAGAACCCGGGTGCTCTCAGGGTGAACGGCCGCGGCAGTGCCGGGGCGTACTTGCGCAGCACCGGCAGACAGACCGCTCCCATCAGGGTGCTGAGCACGATGGCCGCGGAGATGAACCCGGCCAACCGGGACCAGCTGGGGGCGGGGGCGAAGAACAGACAGCCCACGAGGAAGGAGAAGACCATCGACACCCACGGGATACCGTGCTTGTTGGTCTTCTGGAAGACGCGGGGGAAGTAGCCGTGGATGCTCAGGCCGAAGCCGACGCGGGCGGTCGCACCGAGGAAGACGTAGCCCGCGGCGCCGGGGGAGATGATCGCGTCCATCAGCAGGACGGTGGCGAAGGCGCCGAGCGCGGCCATAGACGAGGCCTCCAAGGCGTGCTTGAGCGGGCCCTCACCCCAGTTGCTGCCGTTCAGCGCTCCCCAGTCGCCTGCCTTGATCCCGGCGTCGCCCCAGTTGATCGCTCCGATGAAGGCGACCTGCAGGGCCATGTAGATGGCCAGGGGGATGAGGATGCAGCCGATGGTGCCGAGCGGGATGGTCCGCTTCGGGTTGGAGACCTCACCGCTGAAGTCCAGCACGCCGCGGAAGCTGGTCATGGTGAACGCGATACCGGCGGTCGCCACCGCGGAGAAGACCGAGCCGCCACCCTGCGAGAAGAAGCCGTAATCGGTGTAATTGNCGGAATTGAAGACGAAGAGCAGCAGTACGAAGGTGGTGACGGGAACGAGGATCTTCCACCAGGTCACCCAGCGGTTGGTCTCGCTCAGCAGCCGCACGCCGAACGCGTTGATCAGGTAGAAGAACACCATCAGTGCGAGGCCCGCCAGGATGCCCCCGGGCCAGGCCAGGACGGCCACTCCGTCCTTGGTCGTCATCATGTCCAGGCTCGGGAAGGCACTGCCCATGTAGGTGATCACGGCGATNGCCTCGATGGCGGGCAGTGAGACGTTCGCGATCCAGTACGAGAAGCCCATGAGCCAGCCGGTCAGACCGCCGTGTGTGAGATACGGGTAGCGGACGATGGCCCCGCTGCGCGGCAGGGCCGCTCCGATCTCCATCCAGGCCAGCGCCATGACCACGATGAGAGCGCCGCCGAGGAGCCAGGAGATGATCGCGGCGGGGCCGGCGGCACCGGCGGCGTAGAGCGTCGCGAACAGCCAGCCGGAGCCGATCTGGCCGCTGATGGCGAGGAACAGCACCTGCTGGAGCGTCATGGTGCGCCGCAAGCGGGCGTCCGCCCCATGGTCGGGGACGACTTCTTCTGGGGACTGCGGCATGGGGACGTACTCCTTCACGCAAACTGCGGAGGGCGCCGGCAGGGACGGGTGAGGCTCTGCGTGGAGGGAACGGTCGCCGGAGCCCTGCCGGGTAGGGGCGCATGGATCTCACCGGGGATTTCGCGCCGGGGCCCCGGAGAGTTGCGTTACATGCTGGAGGAGGGGTCCTGTGGGTGATATCGCCAGGAGTAGGAGGTCCGGAGCCTGGTTTTCGACATGTGTCGAAAGCACGGTTCGGGCTCGCGAGCCGTGGCGGCCGCGCTGGACATGGCGGACCGGTTCGGGCCGAGGCAGGCGCAGGGCCCTGTCGCCCAGGACCCCTCGGGGTTCCTGGGCGACAGGGCCCTGGACAACCGGCTCCGGCTGACCGGCGGTTACCGACCGGCGGTTACCGCACGGGCCCGGGTGCCCCGGCAGCGGTACGGCCGGGAGTCTCCCGCACGGCTTCGGCGGGGCAACTGCGTCGCGAACGTGCCCTGTTCCGCTGGCACGTGGGCCTCTCCGTGGCGCCCCGGTGGTTCAGGGCGCGTGTGGAACCCGCCCGAACATGCCCTGTCACCGGTCCCGGGAGCGGTCAGCGTTTCATGCGTCGCTGAGAGCGATGGCGGCGGCGGGACAGACCGCGACAGCGTCCCGCACCGCCACATGCTGGTCCTCGGCCGGCGCCGCGTCGAGCAGCACGACGATGCCGTCCTCGTCGCGCTGGTCGAAGACCTCCGGCGCGGCCAGTACGCAACTGCCGGCGCCGCAGCACTTGTTCTCGTCCACGGTGACCTTCATGGTCGCTCCCTTCTTCCCGGCCGGGCTGCCGGCCGTGTCCTCGGTGGTGTTCTCGGTTGGTACGTCGGTCCCGCCGGGGCGGGTCACCATCGCACGGGTACCTCGCGCAGTCCGCCGACGGTGAGCCCCTCGACCTGCTGCAACTCCGTGACCGGTACGGCCAGATCGAGGCTCGGCAGTGTGCGCAGCAGGACCTCCAGGACGACCTGCAGTTCGGTGCGGGCGAGCGACTGGCCCAGGCAGGAGTGGGCTCCGGCGCCGAAGGTGAGGTGGGGGTTGGGGCTGCGGGTGAGGTCCATCTCGTCCGCGGCGGGGAAGACCTGCTCGTCGCGGTTCGCGGCGGACAGACCGCAGAAGACGGTGGTGCCGCCCGGCAGCACCGTCCCGTCGACCTCGAAGTCCTCGGACAGGTAGCGCCGGATGCCGTAGCCGCCCAGGTTGGCGTCGGAGCGCAGCACTTCGTCGACCGCGGTGCGGATCAGGGAGGGATCGGCCAGCAGGCGTTCCCACCGGGTGCGGTCGGCCAGGAGCAGGGCGACCATCTTGCCGATCATGTTGGCGGTGGTCTCGTGCCCGGCGACCAGCAGGGCCATGCCGGTGTCGCGGAGTTCGGCGTCGGTCAGCCCCTCGCCCTCGGCCCGGCTCTCCTCGATCAGCATGCTGATGAGGTCCTCGCCGGGCTCGCCGCGTTTGGCCGTGACCAGTTCGGACATGTAGGTCACGAAGTCGCCGTGGGCCGCCCTGGTCTCGTCCTTCGAGTAGCGGCTGACGTTCAGGAACGCGTCGGACCAGTAGGAGAATCGGTTCCGGTCCTCGGCGGGGGCACCGAGGAGATCGCAGATCACGAAGACCGGCAGCGGGAAGCCGAGCGCGGCCTTGAGGTCGGCGGGCGGACCGCTCTTGACCATGGCGTCGACCAGGGTTTCGGCCGTCTCCGTCATGGCGGGGCGGAGCGCGGTCATGCGTTTGGCGGTGAAGTACTTGCCGACGTGCCGTCGCCACCTCTGGTGGCCTTCGCCCTTGAAGTGCAGGGACAGGGACATGTCGCTGTTGGTCGATACGCCGCCGGCCCCTTCCGGGGCGATCCTGGCGCCGTTGTCCTCGGCGGTCGGGCGGGAGAACCGGGAGTCCGACAGGAGGGCCTTGACGTGGTCGTAGCGGGTCAGCAGGGTACCGGTGTCCCCGCTGGGAAGTTCGACGGTGGCCACCGGGCACTGCTCGCGCAGGCGTTTCCAGTCGGGCGGGGGATCCAGCGGGCCGTCGGTGGGCAGTGGCAGACGAAGGAGGGGATCGTGCTGACTCATTTGACGTCTCCGGGGGAAGGTGTGTGGTTCGCGCAGCGGTTGCCGACCGCCGGGGCGGAGGCGCAACTACCCCTCATTAATTAAATCAAGGGGTTTATTTAAATTAGGCGACCGAGGGATCGTTCTTCAAGTGGGCGCGAGAGGTATGGCCGGATGAGAACCCAGGACCGTATCGCGGAAACCGTCCTCCGTCCCCTCTGTCACCTGCCTCCTGACCTGTCGTCATGGACGGGGCGCCGAGCCGGTGTACCGTGCCGCCGCCGCACCTGCTGCCGCCGTCGCCGCACCGTCCCGGCGACGGAGAACGGCCGAAGGATGCCGACGGTGCCGGGCGCGAGGAAGTCCGTACGACGCCGGTGGGCCGACGGTCACCAGGTCACCGGAAGTTCGTAGACGCCGTAGACGACACCGTCCTCCTTGAACGGGAGCTTCTCCAGGTCCGTGGCCAGGCGCAGGGTGGGGATGCGTCGGAAGAGGGTGGCGTAGACGACCTGGAGTTCCAGGCGGGCCAGGGGCTGGCCGAGGCACTGGTGGATGCCGAAGCCGAAGGCCTGGTGGCGGCGGGCGTCGCGGTGGATGTCGAGCCGGCCGGGGTCGGGGAACACGTCGTCCTGCCAGTTGGCGGTGATGCTGGGGATGACGAGACCTTCTCCGGCGCGGATGGTCCGGCCGCCGATCTCGATGTCCTCCAGGGCGATCCGGCGGTTGCCGAGGTGGATGATGGTCAGGTAGCGCAGGAGTTCGTCCGCCGCGCGCGCGATGACCGTCGGGTCGTCTGTGTCGCGGATGATCGCGAGCTGGTCGGGGTGTTCGAGCAGGGCGACGGTGCTCAGCGCGATCATGTTGGCGGAGGTCTCGTGCCCGGCGCCGAGCAGCAGCAGGCCCATTGCCGAGGCCTCCTGGTGGGTGAGGTCGCCGTCGCGGACGCGGGTGGCCAGCTCGGACAGCAAGTCGTCGGCGGGGCTGGTGAGTTTCTCGTCGATCTGGTCCGTGACGTATTCCAGCAGTGCGCGCCTG
>JGI25160J50197_1001101_pt1 | contig 13803 bp, 9 predicted proteins | sample AraplaMF_Cvi_mMS_FD_50197 | JGI IMG/M metagenome (IMG submission 50197)
GGCAATCGCCATGCCGAAGCCAAGCAGGCCCCAGGCGGAGTTGGCAAGTACCGCCGCGGTCGGCGGCCCGCCGATGCGCGGATGAAGGATTACCATGATGCTGGAGAACACGACCGGATAGAGCGCGATGATGCCGCTGATCTTCGGACCGACCCAGCTCGACGTCGAGACGACGATCGCGACGAGGGTCGCGACCAGCGAGGCTCGCATCGGAATGTCATACCAGCGACGCGTCACCAGCGGCATCTTGGCATGGCGATAGCCCGATAGCAGCGGGATGCAGATGCCGAATGCGACGAAGTTCACGGCAAGCCCGGCGGTCAGGGTCCAGTCGAACATGCGGATGGCCGAGGCGATCGCGATCCAGACCGCGAACGCACTGCCGAAACTCACCAGCAGATTGTTGCGCTGCGCCAGCACGACATAAGTAAGCCCCATGAAGATCGTCGCCGCATTGATCGGAAGGCTCGACAGCGCACCTTGCGCGATGAAGGCGGCGTCATGATCGAGCGCGAGGAAGACGTAGGACGGCCCCGCCGAGATCGGCAGCGTCGCCACCAGCGCGCCGATTACCGGCCCGGAGCGTTCGGCGATCATCGAGGCTGATACGACGAATGTCGCCGCGATCGCCATGCGCAGGAGGAGGAAGAGAGCGAAGTGGAGGTCGAGGGACATTCTGTCTGTCATTCCGGGGCGCACGTAGCGCGAGCCCGGAATCCATAACCACAGGCTTTAATGGTTTGAGAACTGGAGCGACGACCGTCCGAGATCACGACGGCCTGGAGTTATGGGCCCCGGGCTCGCGCCACGGGACGACACCTGTTGGGGAGTGGCGTCTTCCGCCCCTCACATCCGCTGCATCGACACCGAAACCTTCGGGCCGTTCTTGATGGTCTGGTAGACCACGCAATAGCGCTCGGTGAGCTTCAGCAGCAGATCGAGCTTGTCCTGCGGCGCATCGGTGTCGACGTCGAAGCGCAGGCGGATCTCGGCGAAGCCGACCGGGGTCTCCTTGTCGACGCCGAGCGTGCCGCGGAAATCGAGATCGCCCTCGGCATAGACGTTGCCGGTCTTGAGCGGCACCTCGATCGCGGTCGCGACCGATTTCAGCGTGACGCCGGCACAGGCGACCAGGGCTTCCAGAAGCATGTCGCCGGAGCAGAGCTCGAGGCCGGTGCCGCCGGTCGCCGGATGCAGGCCGGCAAGCGCGATGGCGCGGCCGGTCTCGACCTTGCAGGCGATGCCTTCGCCATCGGTGGAGCCCTTGGCCTTCAGCGTAATCAGCGCGGTCTTGGGATCGGTCTTGTAGCGCTCCTTGATCGGAGCCTGCATCTGGCGCAGCTCTGCAGCGTCCATTTTCGTTCTCTCTCGGGTGATTGCTCCTCGATGTACCGGTTCAGAGCGAAATTGTCACCACCACAAGGCCTGACCGGGACCCAGGGTTGCGTCACGGTCGGGCACGCTGCGATCGAGCGAACGGTCGAGTGACGTCAGCACACTTCGCTTGAAATTCTCGAACAACGGCGAGTTGCGATCACGTGGACGACCGAGGTTGATCTCGATTTGATCGAACAGCCGCCCCGGTCGCGGCCGCATCACCAGCACGCGGTCGGCCAGCACCACCGCCTCGTCGACGTCATGGGTGACGAGGATGAGCGTCGGCCGGGTGTCGGCCCANAGGTCGAGCAGATGATCCTGGAGATCCCTGCGGGTGAANGCGTCGAGCGCGGAAAACGGCTCGTCAAGCAAAAGCACCTCCGGCCGCGGCACCAGCGCGCGTGCGATCGCGACGCGCTGCGCCTGCCCGCCGGAAAGCTCGCGCGGCCAGGCTTGCGCCTTGTCGGCAAGGCCGACGCGTTCGAGCGCGCGCGCCACCTTCTCGCGCCGCTCGGCCGCGGACAGATCGGCAAGTCCAAAACCGATATTGTCGGCCACGCTGAGCCAGGGCAGCAGCCGCGGTTCCTGGAAGATGATGCCGATCTTGGCATGCGGCGAGACGATCGCCTCATTGTCGAGCGTCACCGTGCCGGCGCTGGCGCGATCGAGCCCGGCGATGGCGCGAAGCAATGTCGATTTGCCGCAGCCGGAGCCGCCGATGATGGCGATGATCTCGCCCTGCCGGATCTCGGCGGAGAAGCGCGAAAGCGCCTGCACGCCGTTGGGATAAGTCTTGCTGACCCGTTCGAGCGCCAGCATTGCCTCAAGCTCCCTTCGCCCGGCCGAAGGCATCCTGCCAGCGCAGGAAAGGTGCGGCCGCACCTCGATCAGCCAGTCGGTGAACTTGCCGAGGATGGCGAAGATCACGATGGCGGCCAGGATCTGCGCAGGCTTGCCGAGCTGCTGGCCGTCGAGCAGGAGATAGCCGAGGCCCTCGGAGGCGCCGATCAGCTCAGCCGCGACCACGAACATCCAACCGAGGCCGAGACCGACACGGAGGGATACGACGTAGGCCGGCAGGACCGCCGGCAAGAGAATGCGGCGGATCATCGCCGGGCCGGACAGGCGGAAGGTGCGGCCGACCTCGACGATCTTGCGATCGACGATGAGGATCGCGCCCATCACGCCGAGATAGACCGGAAAGAACACGCCGACCGCGATCAACGCGACCTTCGAGGTCTCGAAGATGCCGAGCCAGAGGATGAATAGCGGCACCCAGGCGAGCGAAGGGATCGCGCGCAACGCCTGCACGGTCGGATCGAGCAGCCGGCGCGCCAGCGACCAGTAGCCGGAGACGGCCCCCAGCAACGTGCCCGCGATCACGCCGAAGGCGAAGCCGAGCCCGACGCGCCACAACGTCGCTGTGATGTGGCGGACCAGCTCGCCGGAACGGGCAAGCTCGATGATGGTGGCGAAGACGCGCGAAGGCGGCGGCACCAGCCGGCCGTTGGACCAGCCGGACCAGACCACGAGCTCCCAGCCGAGCGCGAGCGCCAACGGCAGCAATACGCCAAGTATTGGCCGCGCATAACGCGACCACCGCGAGCGCTCAGTGGCGCCTTCGGCCGGTTCCAAGGTCTGTTGCAGCACTGGCGCGTCGGAGATCATGGCCATTAGCAAGCGCGTCTCTTCGGGGAATGCAAGGGTGCGCGGCAATCACGGTTGTCGGCCCGGGACGACGGCGGAGCTTGATGCGCGCGTGCCTCCTCCGCGCTGAACTAATTCGTCGGCAGCGGAACCTGATCGTCGATCAGGGCATCCAACGTCGCCTTCACGTCGACCTTGGCATCGACGACACCGGCCTGCTGGAGTGCGAGGCCCGCGGCCAGAATCGACTCGCGCTGCGGNGCGCCGATGCGGCTGTGGGTGAGCTCGGTGCGCTCCTTGAGCTGCTTGTCGACGACGGCCTCAGGCAGCTTGGTCACGGCAATGAAGGTCTTCTTCAACTCGTCGTAATTGGCCAGCGAATATTTGCGCGCCTCTTCATACACCGCAAGCACGCGGCGGGCTGCGTCCGGATAGTCCTTGAGGAACTGCTCGCGCACATTGAGGATGCCCCAGGTGTTGGCGTCTGCCTTGCGGTAGAAGAGCTTTGCACCCTCCTCGACCTCCGCCTGCGCCATCATCGGATCGAGGCCGGCCCAGGCATCGACGTCGCCGCGGATCAGGGCGGTCTTGCCGTCGGCGTGCTGGAGCAGCACTGGCGTAATGTCCTTTTCTGTGAGGCCCGCCCCCAGCAGCGCACGCACCAGGAAGATATGCGGATCGGTGCCGCGGGTCACTGCGACGCGCTTGCCCTTGAGATCGGCCACGCCGGCGATCCTGGAATCCTTTGATATCACCAGCGCTGTCCACTCAGGGCGCGAGTAGACGTAGATCGACTTGATCGGATTGCCGTTGATGCGGGCGACCAGTGCCGCCGAACCCGCGGTCGAGCCGAAATCGATCGAGCCGGCATTGAGGAATTCGAGCGCCTTGTTGGAGCCGGCCGACTGCACCCAGGTGACCGTGATGCCGTCCTTGGCGAACTCCTTCTCCAGCAGGCCCTTCTGCTTCAGGACCATCGACACCGGATTGTAGGTCGCCCAGTCGATGCGGATGTCCTTGAGCGGATCGGCCGCCTTGGCCGTGGGGGTCGCGGCGAGCGCAACCGCTCCCACCAACAGAATGCGTCGTGTAATTTCGATCATGCCCAACCTCCTCCAAAACTTCATTGTTTTTCAAGGAGTTATACCTAGAGGTCAACGAGAAAATCCGTCCTCGAGGCCACGCCGGCCGAGAACAGATTTGCCCAAAGCCGTAACTTTCCAGCATGGAATGACTATTGCCGGAGAATGGCGGGTGACAGCGCCTGTCACCTCTTATATCCGGTGAGACATGGACAGCATCGCGACTGAGCACAAAGCCGGGGGGGATGATCGTTTCGACACTACGCGGATCACCGCTGCGGTCGACGCGCTCGCCGAAAAGCACCAGGGACGCGAAGACGCGTTCCGCACGGCCATGGCGCAACTGCTCAAGGCCGAGCTGATCGCGGCACGCGCCGTGGCACAGGACATCCTGCTGAAGGACCGCCACGGCCGTCACTGCGCCGAGCGGCTGTGTCACGTGCAGGACGAGATCATCCGCATCCTGTATTCGGCGGCGACCCGCCATCTCTACCGCTCGCCGATCCCGAGCGGTGCCGAGCGCATGGCGGTGGTTGCGACCGGCGGCTACGGCCGCGGCCTGATGGCGCCCGAATCCGACATCGATCTGTTGTTCATCCTGCCCTACAAGCAGACCGCCTGGGGCGAGCAGGTTGCCGAAGCCATTCTCTATTGCCTTTGGGACATGGGGCTGAAGGTCGGCCACGCGACGCGATCGGTGGACGAGTCGATCCGGCAGGCGCGCGGCGACATGACCATCCGCACCGCGATCCTGGAGACGCGCTTCCTCACCGGCGACAAGCCGCTCTATGAAGAGCTGGTCGCGCGCTTCGACAAGGAGGTGGTGCAAGGCACCGCATCGGAATTCGTCACCGCAAAGCTCGCCGAGCGCGAGGAGCGCCATCGCCGCGGCGGCCAGTCGCGCTACCTGGTCGAGCCCAACGTCAAGGACGGCAAGGGCGCGCTGCGCGACCTGCACACGCTGTTCTGGATCGCGAAATACGTCTACCGCGTGCGCGACACCGGCGAGCTGGTCGAGCGCGGTGTGTTCGACGCGCAGGAATACCGCAGCTTCCGCCGCTGCGCCGATTTCCTCTGGTCGGTGCGCTGCAATCTGCACTTCTACTCCGGCCGGCCTGAAGAGCGTCTCTCCTTCGACCTCCAGCGCGAGATCGCGGTGCGGCTCGGCTACACCTCGCATCCCGGCATGCAGGACGTCGAGCGCTTCATGAAGCACTACTTCCTTGTTGCCAAGGAAGTCGGCAACCTCACCGCCATCCTCTGTGCCAAGCTCGAGGACCAGCAGGCCAAGCCCGCTCCGGTCTTGAGCCGGATGATGGCGCGGCTGCGGCCGACCGCGGCGAAGCGGCGCGTGCCCGACAGCGACGACTTCATCGTCGACAACAACCGCATCAACGTCGCCGCGCCCGATATCTTCAAGCATGATCCCGTCAATCTGATCCGGATCTTCCGCCTCGCGCAGAAGAACAACCTCGCCTTCCATCCGGACGCGATGCGCGACGTGACGCGCTCGCTCGGCCTGATCAACGCGCAGATGCGCGAGAATCCCGAGGCCAACCGGCTGTTCATGGAGATCCTGACCTCCGACAACGCCGAGATCGTGCTGCGGCGGATGAACGAGACCGGCGTGCTCGGCCATTTCATCCGCGCCTTCGGCAAGATCGTCTCGATGATGCAGTTCAACATGTATCATCACTATACGGTCGACGAACATCTGATCCGCTGCGTCGGCTTCCTCCAGGACATCGAGCGCGGCGGTCTCGATGAATTCGCGCTTGCGAGCGACCTGATGCGCAAGATTCGCCCCGAGCATCGCCCGGTGATCTACATCACGACGCTGCTGCACGACATCGCCAAGGGCCGGCCCGAGGATCATTCGATCGCCGGCGCCAAGGTCGCGCGGCGGCTCTGCCCGCGGCTTGGCTTCAGCGCCGCCGACACCGAACTCGTCGCCTGGNTGATCGAGGAGCATCTGACGATGTCCACGGTCGCACANTCGCGCGACCTGTCCGACCGNAAGACCATCGAGAATTTCGCCGCCGTGGTNCAGTCGGTCGAGCAGATGAANCTGCTGACGATCCTNACCACCGCCGACATCCGCGGCGTCGGTCCCGGCGTGTGGAACGGCTGGAAGGCGCAGCTCTTGCGCTCGCTNTACTACGAGACCGAGCCGGTNCTGACCGGCGGCTTCTCGGAAGTCGATCGGGGAAAACGTCTTACCGCCGCCTACGCCGAATTCCGGCACGCCTTCGCCGAATGGCCGGCGGAGGAGCTCGACGCCTATATCGGCCGTCACTATCCGGCCTATTGGCTCAAGGTCGAGCTGCCGCGAAAGATCCGTCACGCCCGCTTCGTCCGCTCAAGCGAACAGGCCGGCCACAAGCTCGCGATCAATGTCGGTTTCGACGAGGTGCGCGGCGTCACCGAGCTGACGATCTTCGCAGCCGACCATCCCTGGCTGCTGTCGATCATCGCCGGCGCCTGCGCTTCGGCCGGCGCCAACATCGTCGACGCCCAGATCTACACCACGACCGACGGCCGCGCGCTCGACACCATCTCGATCTCGCGGGAATACGACCGCGACGAAGACGAGGGACGGCGCGCCACCCGCATCGGCGAGATGATCGAGGACGTGCTGGAAGGCAAGCTTCGCCTGCCCGAAGTGGTGGCGCGGCGCACCGTGCGCAGCAAGGCGCGCCCCTTCGTGATCGAGCCGGAGGTCACCATCAACAACCAATGGTCCGACCGCTACACCGTGATCGAGGTGTCCGGCCTCGACCGGCCCGGCCTGCTCTACGAGCTGACCACCGCGATCTCGAAGCTCAACCTCAACATCGCCTCGGCCCACGTCGCGACCTTCGGCGAGCGCGCCCGCGACGTGTTCTACGTCACCGACCTCCTGGGCGCGCAGATCAACGCGCCGACACGGCAGTCCGCGATCAAGAGCGCGCTGACCCATGTGATGGCCGGCGACAAGGCGGTTGCTGCACCTGCGGCGTGATTCTCTTTCGTCAGGCCCGAAGGGCGAGGCCCGGAATGACGGGTGGAGAAATCGGCGCACGCCGCGCCTTTCAGACCTGCACCCCCTCGTGCCGCAGCAGCCAGCGCTTGCGTTCCAGCCCGCCACCATACTTCACCAGCGATCCATCCGCACCGATCAGGCGGTGACAGGGCAACACCACGCTGATCGGGTTGGCGCCGTTGGCATGGCCGACGGCGCGAATGGCCTTCGGCGTCTCGATCTTCGCAGCGAGAGCGCCGTAGCTCATCGTGGTGCCGGCAGGGATCTGCGCCAGCGCGGTCCAGACTTTCTGCTGGAACGGCGTGCCGGCGATGCGCCATGCGATGCTCGCGAGCTGGCCGAGGTCGCCTTCGAAATAGTCCGACAGCGCCGTCCGCATGGTCGCGGGCGCAGGCCGGTCGCTCAGATCAACCGCGCCGTAGTGCAGGCGCAGCAGCTCGCGCATGCGGTGCTCGTAATCTTCCCAGTCGAACGCGCGTAACGCGCCCTCGGCGTCGGTGACGAGCAACGCGGTCCCGATCGGCGTCGTCAGGCGATCGAGGCCAAAGCTCACGGAAGTCCTGGTTGATCGGCTGGCCATCGCGGCACCATCATATCGAAACACGCCCATCGCACTTGCCATGCCGGGCGTGCTAGCGTCCACCCGAAAGCTGACGCTTTGGGGGAGCTCAACTTGATTCTGATCGCCAATATCCTGGTGGCGCTGGTCGCCGCACTGCACGCCTACTTCTTGATCCTGGAGATGTTTCTCTGGGACAAGCCGCTGGGCTTGAAGACATTCCGCAATACGCCTGAGAAAGCCGAGATCACGAAAGTGCTGGCGGCCAATCAAGGCCTCTACAACGGCTTCCTTGCCGCCGGCCTGATCTGGGGTCTGGTCCATGGCAACCCGGCCTTCGCGTTCCAGATCAAGGCGTTCTTCCTGCTCTGCGTGATCGTGGCCGGCGCCTACGGTGCCGCGACTGTCAGCACGCGCATCCTGATCGTACAGGCGCTGCCGGCGGCGATCGCGCTGGTTGTGCTGTTCCTGACCTGAGGCGCCAGAGCGCAGCGCCGCGATCCTTGCGTGCGGCCTGCCCTTCCTCCACAATCTTCGGCAGCGATGGCGACCGTTGGCAATCAACGGGAAAAGACCGTCGACCGGAAAATTCCGTCAGGAGGAACACCCAACATGAGCAATCGCAGAGCCTTCATAGCTGCCACGGCGGCGCTCGCCTTCGTGGTCTCCGCCAATCAAGCCTTTGTAAGTCCAGCACTGGCCCAGAAGAAATACGACACCGGGGCGACCGACACCGAGATCAAGATCGGCCAGACCGTGCCGTTCTCCGGCGCCTACTCCGTCTACGCCAATATCGGCAAGACCCAGGCCGCCTACTTCAGGATGATCAACGATCAGGGCGGCATCAACGGCCGCAAGATCAACCTGATCCAGTATGACGACGCCTATTCGCCGCCGAAGACGGTGGAGCAGGTGCGCAAGCTCGTCGAGGGCGACGAAGTGCTGTTCACCTTCCAGCTGATCGGCACCGCGGCCAATGCCGCCGTGCAAAAATATCTCAACGGCAAGAAGATCCCGCAGCTGCTGGCCTCGACCGGCGCGGCCCGCTTCAACGATCCCCAGAACTATCCCTGGACCATCGCCTACAATCCCAACTACGTGTCCGAGGGCCGCATCTACGCCAAATACATTCTCAAGGAGCATCCGAATGCCAAGATCGGCGTGCTCTACCAGAACGACGACATGGGCCGCGATTATCTCGCAGGCCTCAAGAGCGGCCTCGGCGACAAGGCCGCCAGCATGATCGTCGGCGAAGTCTCCTACGAGGTCACCGACCCGACGGTGGACTCGCAAGTGGTCAAGCTGAAGTCGATGGGCGTCGATTTGTTCTATGACGCCTCGACGCCGAAATTCGCGGCGCAGGCGATCAAGAAGCTCGCCGACCTCGGCTGGACCCCGGTGCACATTCTCGACATCAACGCGAGCCCGGTATCTGCGACGCTAAAGCCGGCCGGCCTCGACATCTCCAAGGGGATCATCTCCACCAACTACGGCAAGGACCCCGGCGATCCCCAGTGGAAGGACGACGCGGGCGTTAAGGCCTTCTTCGCGTTCATGGACAAGTATTTTCCGGAAGGCGACAAGCTCAACACCGTCAACACCTACGCCTATTCGGTGGCGGAACTGCTGACCCAGGTGCTGAAGCAGTGCGGCGACGACCTGTCGCGCGAGAACGTGATGAAGCAGGTCGCCAACGTCAAGGGCTACACGCCGAGCCTCGCGCTGCCCGGCATGTCCATCACGACGGGTCCGAACGACTACCGCGTCAACAAGCAGATGCAGATGATGAAGTTCAACGGCGAACGCTGGGAGCTGTTCGGACCGATCATCGAGGATTCCGGGCCTGCNGGTTAGTCTCNCANACGGCTTCGTNGGGTGGGTTGGCAACACCAACCCACCCTACGAATTGCGGGCGCGGGCCCNCCTTGCGTTGCAGCAACGCCTCATCCACACTCGCCCTCAGCGGTGGCATCGGACACGCAATGTGCCCGGGAGACCATCGGCGATAACAAACTGAGGAAATTGCGAATGAGGAATGGAATTCTGCATATGGCCACGGCAACGGCGCTCACCCTGGCGCTGTCGGTCTCTGCGGCCAATGCCCAGAAGAAATACGATCCTGGCGCCAGCGACACCGAGATCAAGGTCGGACAGACCATGCCGTTCTCGGGGCCGGCGTCGGCCTATTCGTCGATCGGCAAGACGCAGGCCGCCTATTTCAAGATGATCAACGACCAGGGCGGCGTCAACGGCCGCAAGATCAACCTGATCCAGTATGACGACGCCTATTCGCCGCCGAAAGCCGTGGAGCAGATCCGCAAGCTGGTCGAGAGCGACGAGGTGCTGCTGACCTTCCAGATCATCGGCACGCCGGTGAACGCGGCCGTGCAGAAATATCTCAACGCCAAGAAGGTGCCGCAGCTGTTCGCGGCGACCGGTGCCTCCAGGTTCACCGACCCGAAGAACTTTCCGTGGACCATGGGCTTCAATCCCAACTATTTCGTCGAGGGCCGCATCTACGGCCAGTACATCCTGAAGGAGCATCCCAACGCCAAGATCGGCGTGCTCTACCAGAACGACGACCTCGGCAAGGACTATCTGAACGGCATCAAGGCCGGCCTCGGCGACAAGGCGGCCAAGATGATCGTGACCGAAGCCTCCTACGAGGTGTCCGATCCCACCGTCGACTCGCAGGTGCTCAAGATCAAGGATGCCGGGGCCGACCTGTTCTTCAGTGCGAGCACGCCGAAGCAGGCCGCGCAGGCCATCAAGAAGATTGCCGAAATGGGCTGGCATCCGGTCCAGATCGTCGACATCAACGCCACCTCGGTCGGCGCGGTGCTCAAGCCCGCAGGCCTTGACGCCGCCAAGGGCCTGATCAGCGTCAATTACGGCAAGGAACCGCTCGATCCGACCTGGAAGGACGATGCCGGCCTGAAGAAGTATTTCGACTTCATGGCAAAGTACTATCCCGATGGCGACAAGGACTCGAACTTCAACACCTACGGCTACAGCACGGCACAGCTGCTGGTGCATGTGTTGAAGCAATGCGGTGACGACCTGACCCGTGAGAACGTCATGAAGCAGGCGGCCTCGGTGAAGGACTTCGCCACCGACACCGCGCTGCCCGGCATCAAGGTCAACACCTCGCCGACCGACTACCGCGTCAACAAGCAGCTTCAGATGATGAAGTTCAACGGCGAGCGCTGGGAGCTGTTCGGCCCGATCCTGGAAGATGCGGGTCCGGCGGGTTAGTTCTCAAAAACGCCGCCTCAACGACGTCATGCCCGGGCTTGTCCCGGGCATCCACGTTCCTGGAGGCGCGAAAAAAAGTCGTGGATGGCCGGGTCAAGCCCGGCCATGACGACCGCGAGACATTGGTCCAACGGCATTCACACCGGTATCTCGCCAAAGTTCTTGCCCACCGGCAGCACGGCGTGCCGGATCAGGCGCGAATCCTCCACCGCGGCCTGGCGGTGCTTGACCGCCTCGCGATAGACGGGATCGCGGATCATCTCGACGAAGGCTTCAACGCTCGGGTATTCGGCGATGAAGCAATGGTCCCAGCGCTCGTCCTGCGGGCCGATCAGCATCAGCTCGAATTTGCCTTGCCAGACGATGCGGCCGCCGAGGCGTTCGAACACCGGGCCGCTCTCGCGGCCATAGGCCGCGTAGGCTTCCGCGCCGCTCGCCTTGCGGCCGTCCGGATAGGCCGCCTCCTTGCGCAACCGCACCAGGTTGAGCATGTGGATCGGGCCCGGGCGGTTATCGTCCCGGAATTGCGCGAAGATCTCCTTGGTCGGATCGATATGGCCCATGCGGNTTTCCTCTCGCGTGTTTCCTNGTGTTTTGTNCCGGCGATCCTAGCCCCGTCGTGCCATCAGTGGAACTGCGGCGGGCGAATGCCGCACCTCCTAATCGCGCGTTAACATCCGGGTAACCGGGCCTTAAACAGCGACCGCTAGCGTGCGGCGGGGCGGGCTGACCGGGCGTTTTGCGTATGGCGTGGGGAAAGAAAAAGGGTGGGCGGAAGGAGCCGCTGTTCGGCTTGCCCGCTGCGCTCGCCGATCTGCGCCTGACCCCGGCGGATCGCATTCCGGGCGGCGAGAACAAGCCGAAGAAATCGACGAAATCACCCGCCAAGCGCAAGNCTGAGGAATCCGGCGACGAGCCGCCGCGCGAGCGCAAGGCGCAAGCCGGCCGCAGCGGCGCCAAGCGCCGGTCGAAGTCACGCATCGGCGCCAGTCTCGGCCGCATGGTCTATTGGGGCGCGGTGCTCGGCCTGTGGGGCGCGATCGCCGTGATCGGCGTCGTGATCTATGTCGGCGCCCATCTGCCGCCGATCCAGTCGCTGGAAATCCCCAAGCGCCCGCCGACGATCCAGATCGTCGGCATCGACGGCAGCATTCTGGCGCAACGCGGCGAGATGGCCGGCGCCAATATCGCGCTGAAGGATTTGCCGCCGTATTTGCCGAAGGCCTTCATCGCCATCGAGGACCGCCGCTTCTATTCGCATTTCGGCATCGACCCCGTCGGCATCCTGCGCGCTCTCGTCACCAACGTCATGCATCGCGGCGTCTCGCAGGGCGGCTCGACGCTGACGCAGCAGCTCGCCAAGAACCTGTTCCTGACCCAGGAGCGCACCGTGCAGCGCAAGCTGCAGGAGGTCGAGCTCGCGATCTGGCTCGAGCGCAAGCATTCCAAGGACGAGATCCTGGAGCTCTATCTCAACCGGGTCTATTTCGGCTCCGGCGCCTACGGCGTCGAGGCTGCCGCGCAACGATATTTCGGCAAGTCGGCGAAGAACGTCACGGTCGCCGAGGCCGCGATGCTGGCCGGTCTCGTCAAATCGCCCTCGCGGCTTGCGCCGAACCGCAACCCCGAAGGCGCCGAAGCCCGCGCGCAAATCGTGCTTGCGGCGATGGCGGATGCAAAATTCATCACCGATGCGCAGGCGCAGGCCTCGATCGGCCATCCCTCCTACAATGTGAAGCCGGTCGGCGCCGGCACGATCAACTACGTTGCCGACTGGATCGGCGAGGTGCTGGACGATCTGGTCGGCCAGATCGACGAGAGCATCAAGGTCGAAACCACGATCGATCCGAAGCTGCAGAGCGTGGCGGAAGCCGCCATCATCGACGAGCTCGCGGCCAAGAGCGTGAAGTTCAATGTCAGCCAGGGCGCGCTGGTGGCGATGACGCCCGACGGCGCNGTGCGCGCCATGGTCGGCGGACGGAACTATGCCGAGAGCCAGTACAACCGCGCCGTGACCGCAAAGCGCCAGCCGGGCTCCTCGTTCAAGCCGTTCGTCTATCTGACCGCGCTCGAGCAGGGCCTGACGCCCGACACGATGCGCCAGGACGCGCCGATCGAGGTCAAGGGCTGGAAGCCCGAGAACTACACCCATGAATATTTCGGCGCGGTGTCGCTGACGCAGGCGCTGGCGATGTCGCTCAACACCGTCGCGATCCGTCTCGGCCTCGAGGTCGGGCCGAAGAACGTGGTGCGCACCGCGCACCGGCTCGGCATCTCCTCCAAGCTCGAGCCCAACGCGTCGATCGCGCTCGGCACGTCCGAAGTTTCGGTCGTCGAGCTGGTCGGCGCCTATGCGCCCTTCGCGAATGGCGGCCTCGCGGTCACGCCGCATGTCGTGACGCGGATCAGGACGCTGGGCGGCAAGCTGCTCTACATGCGCCAGCCCGAGGAGCGTAATCAGGTCGTCGATCCCCGCTATGTCGGCATGATGAACGCGATGATGCGGGAGACGCTTGTTTCAGGCACCGCCAAGAAGGCGGAGATCCCGGGCTGGCCGGCCGCCGGCAAGACCGGCACCAGCCAGGATTATCGCGACGCCTGGTTCATCGGCTACACCGCCAACCTCGTCACCGGCGTCTGGCTCGGCAATGACGACAATTCACCGACCAAGAAGGCGACCGGCGGCGGCCTGCCGGTGGAAGTCTGGTCGCGTTTCATGAAGACGGCGCTTGAAGGTGTGCCGGTCGCAGCACTGCCGAGCGCGCCCGGTGGCTGGGGCCTGTCGAACCTCGCGCAGGCGGCCTCGCAGGTGTCGCCGCCGACAGTGGCTGCGCCCGTCCCAGCATCGGCCAACAATGGCG
>JGI25160J50197_1001112_pt1 | contig 13726 bp, 11 predicted proteins | sample AraplaMF_Cvi_mMS_FD_50197 | JGI IMG/M metagenome (IMG submission 50197)
ACATCGTCACCGGCGAGGCGAAGCGCGTGAAGGTGATCCCCGCGCTGGCCGTGATGCGCAAATCCGACGGCCGCAGCACCGTCCGTACCCTCAGCGCATCCGGTGACGTCAGCGAGCGCGAGGTCAAGACCGGCCTCAACGATCGCACCATCGTCGAGATCAGGTCCGGTCTCGACGAGGGCGAGCGGGTCGTCACCGGAGAGGCGAGCGAGCAGACCGCATCGCGCGGTGCGCCGGGTGGCGGTCCGCCCGGAGGTCTCTGACATGGCCGATCCGATCATCGCGCTGGAGAACGTCCGGCGAGAATTCGCGACCGGAGACACCAGCGTGGTCGCGCTCGACGACATCTCGCTGGGTATCCAGCCCGGCGAGATGGTGGCGATCATCGGGTCGTCCGGATCGGGCAAATCGACACTGCTCAACATCCTCGGCTGTCTCGACCGCCCGACATCCGGCACCTATCGCGTCGCCGGCAAGGACGTCTCCGACCTCGATGCTGACCAACTGGCGGCGCTGCGCCGGGAGCATTTCGGCTTCATCTTCCAGCGCTATCATTTGCTCGGGGACCTCTCCGCGGCAGCCAATGTCGAGATTCCGGCCGTCTATGCNGGCATCAATGCGCGCGAGCGCCGCACGCGCGGGACCGAACTGCTCGAACGACTTGGCGTGGCGNCCCGGGGCGGTCATCGCCCGAACCAGCTCTCCGGCGGCCAGCAGCAGCGCGTCTCGATCGCGCGAGCCCTGATCAACGGCGCCGAAGTGATCTTGGCGGACGAGCCGACCGGCGCGCTCGACCGGCGCAGCGGCGAGGAAGTGCTCAAGATCCTCAAGGAGCTGCATCGCGAGGGACGCACGATCATCATCGTCACGCATGATGCCGATGTCGCCGCACGAGCCGAGCGCATCATCGAATTGCGGGACGGCAAGATCGCCTCCGATCGCCGCACTGAATCCGAAGCCGCGACAGCACCGGCCGCCAGGGTTTCCCGATCCGCAAGGAATAGCGGTGTCGGCTGGTTCGGTACGATGGGGCGCTTGCGCGAGGCATCGCGCATGGCGTTGGCCGCGATGGCCGCGCACCGGCTGCGCGCCTTCCTGACCATGCTCGGCATCATCATCGGCATCGCCGCGGTGTCCTCCGTGGTCGCGCTCGGCAACGCGTCCCAGCGCAAGGTGCTGTCCGACATTGCGAACCTGGGCACCAACACCATCGAGGTGTTTCCGGGCAAGGATTTCGGCGACGCACGGGCCGGCAAGATCAAGACATTGGTGCTGGACGACGCCCGCGCGCTGGACCGGCAGGACTTCATCGCCGGGGTCACGCCGACGGTCTCGACCAGCACGACGGTGCGGTTTCGCGGCAACGAGTCCAATGTGCTGGTGAACGGCGTCGGCGCGAGCTACTTCCAGGTCAAGGGCGCCAGGCTCGTGAAGGGCCGCCTGTTCGACGCCGACGCGATCCGCACTATCGAGCGCCAGGCCGTCATCGACGACAACACCCGCAAGACCTTCTTCGCCGCCGACCAGACCGCAGGCGTCGGCCGCGTGATCTGGCTCGGCAAGGTGCCATGCCGCGTTGTCGGCGTCATCGCCCAGCAGCAGGGCGGATTCGGCTCGAACCAGAACCTGTCGGTCTACCTGCCCTACACCACCGTGCAGGCCCAGTTCACGGGCGATCGTGCGCTGCGCAGCATCCTGCTGCGGATCAACGACGAGATCTCGACCAATCTGGCGCAGGACGCGGTGACGACGTTGCTGACGCAGCGGCACAACACGAGGGATTTCGTCATCCTCAACACCGACGATATCCGCCGCACCATCACCAGCACGACCCAGACGCTGGCGTTCCTGGTGGCGGCGATCGCGGTGATCTCGCTGGTGGTCGGCGGGATCGGCGTCATGAACATCATGCTGGTGTCCGTGTCGGAACGGGTCGGCGAGATCGGGGTGCGCATGGCGGTCGGCGCCCGGCGCAGCGACATCCTGCAGCAGTTCCTGGTCGAGGCGACCCTGATCTCGTCCATCGGCGGCATCGCGGGCATTCTCGTCGCGATGCTGCTCGGCCTCGCCGTCAACCTCGCCGTGCCCGGCTTCGAGGTCAGCTATTCGACGTTCTCGATCGGCGCGGCGTTCATGACCTCAACCGGAATCGGCGTGGCCTTCGGCTTCTTCCCGGCCCGCCGCGCCGCGTTCCTCGACCCCGTGGTGGCGCTGAGCCGCGACTGACCCTAGGATTGCCCATGACCACAGTGCTTCGGACGGGACATTCGTCCGCAAATCGACCGGCGATCGGGGCCTCCGATGCGATTTCAATCATGACCGACGGCAGCCAGAACATCCTGATCGTCGAGGACGACAAGCCGACACGCGACCTCATCTCGCGCTATCTGCGCGATCACCATTTCTCGGTCGACGCGGTCGCCAACGGCAAGGAGATGGACCGCTATCTCTCGAAGGACCGGGCCGACCTGATCGTGCTCGACCTGATGCTGCCGGGCGAGGACGGCCTGAGCCTCTGCCGCCGCCTGCGGACGGACTCCACGACGCCGATCATCATCCTCACCGCCAAGGGCGAGGATCTCGACCGGATCCTCGGCCTCGAGATGGGCGCCGACGACTATCTGGCAAAGCCATTCAACCCGCGCGAGCTGCTCGCCAGGATCAACGCGGTGCTGCGCCGGCGTACGAGCGGCCTCGCCGCTGGCTCCGCCGCAGCGCGTCTCAAGTTCCAGGGCTGGACCATCGACCTTCGCCTGCGGGAATTGCGCGATCCGGAAGGCGCTCAGGTGCCGCTGACCAGTGCCGAGTTCGATCTGCTGCAGGCCTTCTGCGAGCGGGCCGGCCGCGTTCTCACCCGCGACAACCTGCTGAGCATGACGCGCGGGCGTCCCGGAGCAAACTTCGGCCGCAGCATCGACGTGCTGGTCAGCCGGCTCCGCCGCAAGCTCGACCGGACGGAAGCAACGTCCGTGATCAAGACCGTCCGCATCGGCGGTTACGTCTTCACGCCGGTGGTGGAGGAAGCATGAGCCGCACCGCCGACATCGTCGCGCTCTTCAGCTTCCGGCGGATCAGCGGCCAGATCGCCGCCTTGATCCTGGGATCGCTGATCCTGATCCATGTCCTGATCGCCGGATATTTTCTCCTCAACCAGCCGAAGCTGCTGGCGGACACGCCGCTGGAGCAGATCGAGCTGATCGTGCGCATCATCGCCAACACGCCGAAAGCCGAGCGCGCGCCGGTCCTCGACAGCGTCAGCCGGACTTTTCCGGCGCTCGCGCTCCGATTGCGGAACGGTGGCTCTGCTGCCGCCACGCCGCAGTCGATGCGGACGTCCCTGCCCATCCCTTCCGCGCTCGGCGTCAGGGCCGAGCTTGTTCGCGGCAGCGGCGCCGACGGCGAGCGCGTCTGGTTCTACCTTCCCGGCGACGACGTGCTCGAAGCCACGATCGGCTCGCCCAGAATGCCGGGCTTCGTCAGCGGCCTGTGGACATCGACGCTGCTGTTCCTGGTGGCGAGCCTGACGCTGCTCGGCGTCTGGGCCGGCCGCGCACTCTCCTCGCCGCTATCGGCCTTCGCGCGCGCGGCGGAGGATTTCAGCCTGAGCCGATCCTCCGCGCCGCTGCCGGAAAACGGACCGGAGGAGATCAGGTCCGCAGCGAGGGCGCTGAACCGGATGCGCGATCGCATCACCACGCTGATGAACGACAGGACTCGCATGCTCGCGGCCATCAGCCATGATCTGCGCACGCCGATCACGCGTCTGCGGCTGCGTTCGGAATATATCGAGGACCCGGCGCAACGCACGCAGACCGTGCGCGACCTCGACCAGATGCAGTCGATGCTCGAATCGGTGCTCTCGCTCCTGCGCAGCGAGAGCCCGGTCAAGCCGACGCTGGTGGACGTCGCGGCGCTGCTGCAAATGGTTTGCGAGCAGTTTTCGGATTCCGGATTCGCCGTCACCTATTCCGGCCCGGACCGGGCCGCCTTCATCCTGCGGCCCGACGAGATCACCCGCGCGGTCACCAACCTCGTCGAGAACGCAACGCGCTTCGGAACCCGGATCGAGGTCGCGCTGTTGGCGGCCGGGGACCGGCTCGTCATCGACGTCTCCGACGACGGGCCGGGCATTCCCGAGGACAGGAAGGCCGCGATGCTGGAGCCCTTCGTGCGCGGAGAGGAAGCCCGCACCATGGACGAGAGGGCCGGTTTCGGTCTCGGCCTCTCGATCGCGCAGACGATCGTGACCGCGCATGGCGGATCTCTTCAGCTGCTCGACAACGCGCCAAAGGGCCTGCGTGTCCGCTTGCAGCTCGCGCGGGCCGGCCGTGACGATTTGGAAGAGCCCCGGACATAAAGCCGCGGCATTTCCCGGGCTTGTCGATCGGCCTGCCTGCTCTCCCGGAGTTCCCATGTCTTCCGCCGACCGGCCTTCGACGCGCCTTGCGACACGGCTTGCCTTCCTCGTCGCGGGGTTCGGCATCTCGTGCTGGGCGCCGCTGGTGCCGTTCGCGAAGACGCGGCTCGGCGTCGATGACGGCGTGCTCGGACTGCTGCTGCTCAGCCTCGGCATCGGCTCGGTCATCGCGATGCTGGTGACCGGAATAGTGAGCGCGCGCTACGGCAGCAGGCCGATCATCATTGCGGGCGGGTTCGGCCTGGCGCTGGTCCTGCCTCTGCTCGCCATCGCGGCGTCGCCTGCAACGCTGGCGCTGGCGCTGTTCGCATTCGGCGCCGCGCTCGGCTCGATCGACGTCGCCATGAACATCCACGCAGTCGAGGTGGAGCGCGCCGCGGCACGCCCGCTGATGTCCGGCTTCCACGCGCTGTTCAGCATCGGGGGCTTTGCCGGATCCGCGCTGATGACGGCGTTGCTCTCGCTGCAATTCGGCACGCTCGCCTGCACCTTGATCTGCTCCGTCCTGATGCTGATCGCGATGGCCGCGACCTCGCCGCGCCTGCTCCGCTCGGTGCAGGTGCAGGAGGGCCCGCTGTTCGTGCTGCCGCACGGATCGGTGCTGCTGCTCGCGCTACTCGCTGCCATCACCTTCCTGGTCGAAGGCGCGATGCTGGATTGGGGCGCCCTCCTCGTCATCGGCGCAGGTCTCGTCACCGAGGCGCAGGGCGGTGCAGGCTATATCGTGTTCTCGATCGCGATGACCGCGGGCCGGCTCGGTGGCGACGCCGTCGTTGCGCGCATCGGCGACCGCACGACGTTGCTCTGGGGCAGCCTGATTGCGATCGCCGGTTTCGTGGTCCTGCTGACGGCGCCCGTTGCGGCGGTCGCCATCGGCGGCTTCCTGCTGATCGGGCTCGGCGCGTCGAATCTCGTGCCGGTGCTGTTCCGCCGGGCAGCGCGGCAGACGGTGATGCCCACGGGGCTTGCGGTCGCGGCGATCACGACCGCGGGCTACGCGGGAATCCTGATCGGCCCCGCCGGCGTCGGCTTCATCGCACGTTTTGGCGGATTGCCCATGGCGTTCTGGCTGCTGGCTGCGCTGATGGGTCTGGTCACGCTCACGGCGCGCATCGTTACAAAGCACACGCATTCGGCGACAGCGACCTAACCCATTCCATCGCCGACATTATCCGCGCGGGCCGAAGCCAGCCCAAGCTATCTGCGCAGGTCTGCCAGCCATGCGGCTTTCAACCGGTTTACTGTACGGCTCGTTCTGCTAGACCACAACAAGATACCTTTTGACTCCCGTTGCGGGGGCAATGGCACGTGCCAGCTGACAATAGCAATCAAGATTCGGCCATTTCATTTGGGCCATTTCGACTTTTTCCCAAGTCCCGGCTCCTGGAGAAGGAGGGGGCGCCGGTTCACGTCGGCGGCCGCGCGCTCGATATTCTCATCCTGTTGGCCGAGCGCCCCGGCGAAGTCGTCGACAAGAGAGAGCTGGTCAAGCGCATCTGGGCCGAGGTGAATGTCGACGAGGGCAGCCTGCGCTTCCATGTCGCAGCGCTGCGCAAGGTGCTCGGCGATACCGGCAGATCGGCCCGTTATGTCCTCAACGTGCCCGGCCGCGGCTATTGCTTCGTCGCCCCGTCCGCCCAAACCGCCTCGCAAGCGGTGCCGGTCGCCGCCGACATCATTCTCCCCCGCTCCCTGCCCTCCCAGCTTGCCAGGATGGTCGGGCGCGAGGAGGTCATCGAGAAGATTTCCAACGGCCTGACGCTCTATCGCTTCATGACCCTGGTCGGTCCCGGCGGCATCGGCAAGACCGCCGTCGCCGTCACGGTCGGGCATCGGCGCTCGGCGGATTTCGACGGCCGCGTCTTCTTCGTCGATTTCGGTCCGCTGCGGGACGCCAGCCATGTCCCAACCACCATCGCCGCCGTGCTCGGACTGACCGTCAGCGCGGAGGACCCGACGCCGGCCATCCTGACGTTTCTGAAGAGCGGACCGGCCCTGCTGATCTTCGACAGTTGCGAGCANGTGCTGGACACGCTNGCGCCGATCGTGGAGCGCATCGTTCGCGAAGCGCCGCAGCTTCGTGTTCTCGCCACCAGCCGCGAATCGTTCCGAAGCGAAGGCGAGCGGATCTTCCGGCTGTTTCCNCTGGATTGCCCGCCCGAGCGCGAGGGCATCGACGCCACCGAGGTTCTCGCCTATCCCGCGGCCCAGCTCTTCGTCGAGCGNATCGCGCAGAGCTCCGGNCCGTTCCAGCTCAGCGCGGAAGAGGCGCCGCTCGTCGCCAGCATCTGCCGGCGGCTCGACGGCATTGCGCTGGCGATCGAGCTCGCGGCGGGCCGCGTCAATGCCTATGGCATCGCCGGCACCGCCTCCCTGCTCGACAGCCGCTTCTCGCTGCAATGGCGCGGACGGCGCACGGCCGTNCCGCGGCACCAGACGCTCGCCGCCGCCCTCGACTGGAGCTACGACCTGCTGCCNCCGGCGGAAAGCGCCACCTTGCGACGATTGTCGGTGTTCGCTGGNCCCTTCGCGCCGGANGCGGCCGCCGCGGTCGCNTCCGGCGANGGCCTCAGCACNCCGGAGACGCTGGAGGCGATCGACAGCCTGGTCACCAAATCGCTGATCTCGCCATCCGGCTCGCGNACGCTGCGCTATCGCCTGCTCGACACCACGCGCACCTACGCGCTCGGCAAACTCAACGAGCGCGGTGAAAGCAGGCAGTTCGCGCGGCGTCATGCCGAGCATTTTCGCGATTTCTTCGAGCGCGTGGGGGCCGACACGTCGACACCGCTGCCCGAATGGCTCAACACCTATGGTGGGGAGCTCGACAATGTGCGGGCTGCGCTGGACTGGGCCTTCGCGTCCGACGGCGACGCCGAACTCGGCATCGCGCTGACGGCGACCGCGGTGACCCTCTGGGTGCGTCTCTCGCTGTTCGCCGAATGCCGCGAGCGCTGCAGAACGGCCCTGGCGGCGCTCGGCGACGACAGCGGCAACGACGGCATCCGCATGCAGCTCTTGTCGGCACTCGGCTGGTCGCTCATGTACGGCGAGGGCCGCGCCCGCGAGGCGCGCCCGATCCTCGAGACGACCCTCGAGCTGGCGGAGCGCCTCGACGACAAGGATTTCCGGCTGCGCGCGCTCTGGGGCTTGAGCATCGACCAGTTCAACAACGGGCAGTTCGGCAAGGCCCGCGCGCTCGCCGAGCGCTTTGCGNACGCGGCTGCGAATTCGCCCGACAATACCGATCTCATGCTGGGCGACCGGCTGATGGCCGTCGCGTTGCATTANCTNGGGGATCAGAACGAGGCGCGCCAGCGCATCGACCGGGTGAACGCCTCGCTGCATGTGCTGGTNGAGAAGCCGAAAATCTTCCCGCTCGATCTCAGGATATCGACGCAATATTTCCGGGCCCGCATCCTGTGGCTGCAGGGCCTCGCCGATCAGGCCCGGGCGCTCGCCGCCAACAACATCGAGGAAGGCCGTGCCAACGGCCATGCGCTGACCTTCTGCAGCGTGCTGGGGCAGGCCGCCTGCCCGATCGCGTTCTGGTCCGGCGATTTNGAGGCCGCCGAGCGCCACGGCGCCGAACTGCTCGAACACACCGAGCGCCACGGAATCCGGCTATGGGGCTTGTGGGCACGGGCCTTCAACGCCGCGGTCGTGGCCAGGCGCGGCGACGTCGCGACGGGCCTGCCGTTGCTGCGCGAAGAGCTCAATCGCGCCGGCGACGCGCGCTTCCTGCCGCGCTTCCTCCCTTTGCTCGGCGAACTCGCCGCCTGTTTCCTCGAGGCCGGCCAGGTCGATCGCGGCATCGGCGTGATCGAGGATGTCCTGACCCGTTGCAACGACCGGCAGGAGCTCTGGTATCTTCCGGAGCTCCTCCGCATCAAGGGAGAATTGATGCTCAGAAGCGCGCGGCATTCGGACGAGGCCGAGGCACGCTTCCGCGAGGCGATGGGCATCGCCGTACAGCAGGGCGCGCGCTTCTGGGAGCTTCGATGCGCGACCAGCCTCGCGCGGTCGATGAGCGGGGCCGGCTGGAGCGCGGAAGCCCGGGCGGTTCTCGACCATGTCTGCGGGACGTTTGCCGAAGGCTCCGACATCGCCGACATGCGCATGGCCCGCGATCTCATCGCGCAATCGCGGGCCTGACGGCGCGTGGTGTCTTGAGCTAGCCTCCCGCAGCCATCGCGCGGCGCGGCAGCTTCCAATCCGGCCGGATGAAGTGGCAGGTGTAGCCGTCCGGATAACGTTCGAGATAGTCCTGATGCTCGGGCTCGGCCTCCCAGAACTCTCCCGCGGGGGCGACCTCGGTCACCACCTTGCCCGGCCACAGGCCCGAGGCCTCGACGTCGGCAATGGTGTCTTCGGCGATCCGCTTCTGCTCGTCGCTCGTATAGAAGATCGCAGAGCGATAGCTGGTGCCCCGATCGTTGCCCTGCCGATTGAGCGTGGAGGGATCGTGGATCTGGAAGAAGAATTCCAGCATGGTCCGGAAGCTGGTCTTGGCGGGATCGAACATGATCTCGATCGCCTCGGCGTGGCCTTCGTGGTTGCGGTAGGTCGCGTTCTTCACCGCACCGCCGGTGTAGCCGACGCGTGTGGAGATCACGCCTGGTTGCTTGCGGATCAGATCCTGCATGCCCCAGAAGCAGCCTCCGGCCAAAACTGCGCGTTCCATCGTCATTTGATGCTCCCTTGGTTTCGTCGAGATGCTTACCTTTGCTCTGCAATCCCATGCAAGCGCGGGTCGTCCTTGTCGTCGTGATATTCGAGGCCCAGCGGCCCGATCGCGCTCACTTGCGTGACATACTCGCCGGACTTCGCCCAATGGAAATGCCAGGTGTCGCCGGGCAGCACGATAACACTGCCCGGCGGATAGGCGCTGACCTTATCGCCGTCAAAGCTCTCGCCGAGCCCGATGTAGAACACGCCCGACATGACCGTGTAGATGCGATCCTCGGGATGCCTGTGCGGCATCAGCCTGGTGCCGCCGGGCACCTTGACCCGAACCACGTAAGGCCCGGGCGCGGCGGGATGTCCCACCATGACGGCCAGCCGCGCGCCCGGCGGGAATGCCGGGAAGGGTTGCCATGCGATATTCTCGGGCAGGATCGCCCGGAATCTGTCTTCGTCCGGCTGATGCTGGCGAGGCATATCTTGACGCGACATGGCAAGCTCCTTCCGTTCGCTCAGCCCAGCTTGGCGTCGAGCGTGATCGCGGCGTTGAGCACCTTCGACACCGGGCAGTTCTTCTCGGCTTCACCGGCGATCTTGGCAAAGCCGGCCTCGTCGAGGTTCGGCACCTTGGCGCGCAAGGTGAGCGCCGACTTGCTGATCTTGAAGCCCTTGCCTTCGGGCTCGAGCGTGACGGCGGCTTCGGTCGAGAGCTCGTCCGGCGTGAAGCCGGCCATCTGAAGGCCAAAGGCCAGCGCCATCGTGAAGCAGCCGGCATGGGCCGCCGCGATCAACTCCTCGGGATTGGTGCCCTTCTCGTTCTCGAAACGGGTCTTGAACGAATAGGGCGTGTCGCTGAGCACGCCGGATTCGCTCGAGAGATGGCCGGTGCCGTCACGGCCGGTCCCCTTCCAAACTGCTGTTGCCTTGCGGATCATCTCAATTCTCCTTGCTTGTTTTTGCACACCAGCGCTGTACCAGTGGAAGGCGGCATCGGCGTGACCGCCCTCCGCCGCTCCAACCGGCCGAGCATCATAGCAGTTCCCTCAAATCCCGTGCCGATGACATCGAAACGGATTTAATTCTTGTTTTCACGCGAACGGCATCCACTTCGCGCGAGAACGCTTCAGCTGCCGATCTGTCCGACGTGGAAGCCGAGCCGGTTCTCGACATCCCCGGAGCGGTGGAAGCCGCGCGCCATCAGCGCCTTGATGCGGGTCTGGCTCGCGGGGCGACCGAGCGAGGCCAGGAACGCGTCCCACTCCGGCTTGATATCGACGTCCGGCGGCAGGCTTGCGACATCGACAAGACGCTTGGTCTCGGCGATCGCCTCCTTGTCGAACGACGCGATGCGCATGGCGAGCGCCTCGACGAAGCCATCGAGCTCGGCGTCCGGCAGCGACCGGTTGACGTAACCGTAGCGTTCGGCGAGATCGCCATGAATATCGTCGGCGCCGAGCAGCACTTCGAGCGCGCGGCCGCGGCCCATCAGGCGCGGCAATCGCGCCATCGGCCCGCCGCCGGGCACGAGGCCGGCCCCGACCTCCCATTGCGACAGGATCGCCTTCTCGCGGCTGGCAAAGCGCATGTCGCTCGCGAGCGCGAGCTCGCTGCCGACGCCGGTCGCGCGCCCCCGGATCGCGGCGATGGAGACCACCGGTGCCCGGCTGAGGCGCACCAGCGTGTCAGGCAGCGACTGCAGGCCGGTCGGCCCGGGCGGGACCTTGAGCGAGTCCTCGAGCGGCGCGAGGAAGTCGTAATGCGTGATGAAGAAGCCTTCGACCGCGCTGTCGAACACGACGACCTTCACGTCTGGATCGGTTTCGATCGCCGTGACGACGTCATTGAGCAATGGAAGATGCCTCGGGCCAAAGATGTTCACCGGCGGCATATCGAAGGTGACGCGCCAATAGGTCGGCAGGCGGCGCTCGACGCGGATGTCTCCGGTCGTAAAATTGCGTTCTGGACGGTTCATGTCTTGCACTCCTGAAATGTGGGTTCGCAACTCAGATCGATTGCCGCAGCGGACGGAACGCCGTCCGCACTTCCGCGGAGAACAGCGCCGGCTGCTCCCAGGCCGCGAAGTGTCCGCCCTTGTCGAGACGGTTGTAGTGGATCAGCTTNGGATAGGCCTTCTCGGCCCAGCTCCGCGGCGCGGCGTAGATCTCGTCGGGAAAGACGCTGACGGCGACCGGGATCGTGACGTGCTTGGGCGCGAAGAACACCAGCTTGTTCTCCCAGTACAGCCGCGCCGACGACACCGCGGTGTTGGTGAGCCAATAGAGCGCAACGTTGTCGACCACATCGTCGCGCGACAGCCCTTCCGTCCCGCCGTCGAACACGCGTGCGATCATCGCGGCGCTGCGCGCATCGTGGTCGAGCATCCACGTCGCGAGGCCCGAAGGCGAATCCACGAGACCGTTGAGCGTCTGCGGCCGGTTCGACATCTCGATCGCGTAGCCAAGACCGTGCTTGTAGAAATCATCGAGCTGGTCGTAGGCAAGGCGCTCCTCGGCCGAGAGGTTGGCCGGGCGCGTTCCGCCGGGTTGCAGCGCCCTGGCGACGTCGTCCGGAACGGTCGCGGGCATGTTGGTGTGGATGCCGAGCAATTCCGGCGGCGCGATCAGCGCCATCTGCTCGGTAACCGCGTTGCCCCAATCGCCGCCCTGCGCGACATAGCGATTGTAGCCGAGCCGCTTCATCAGCACGATCCAGGCCCGCGCGATACGCTGGGGATCCCAGCCGAGCACCGTCGGCTTGCCGGAGAAGCCGTGGCCCGGGAGCGAGGGAATCACGAGATCGAATGCGTCCACCGCCTTCGCACCATGCGCGGTCGGATCGGTGAGCGGACCGACGATCTTCATCTGCTCGACGATCGAGCCGGGCCAGCCATGCGTGACGATCATCGGCAGTGCATTCTCGTGCCGCGAGCGGACGTGAATGAAGTGGATGTCGACGCCGTCGATCTCGGTGACGAATTGCGGCAGGGCGTTCAACCGCGCTTCCAGCTTGCGCCAGTCGTAGTCGTTCTGCCAGTAGCGCACGAGCTGTTGCACTGTCTTCAGCTGCACGCCCTGGGACTGATCGGTGACGATCTCGCGATCCGGCCAGCGCGTGGCAGCCAGGCGCCGGCGCAGCTCGAGCAGATCCTGCTCGGGCACGTTGATCTGGAAGGGGCGAATGGCGCCGCCCGCGGCAGCCTTGACCGGATGCAGCGGCAAAAGGCTCGACACGCTAGCGGCAATCGCAGTCATCGCGGCCTGGCTCAGCAATTGACGGCGGTCGGGATTGAGGCTCTCGGATCGGTCTTGCGCGGTCATGTTGATCTCCCTTGCTCTGGTCGGTGACGCTGACTGAATTCGAGATCAGCGCGTCCGTTGGTGTGCAAAGAGATTGGCTCAGGCCTCGGCAATTTGCTCGTTATGCACTGTTAGCCTGCGTTAACCGTTGCGAGTCCGCGCACGGCGGGAGGGTGACGACACAGGCGCAACGCGACACGGCGCGCGACAGTCGTCGCGCGCCGTGTCGGCCAGGATCGGGAGATATCTTACGCTGCAACTCAAGTCGGCAGTGGCTGGCCGGCTTGCTCGCGGATGATGTAGTCGGCGTACCAGTCCGCCCAGTTCTCGTCGTGTCCGCCGCTCCGCGTCTCATGCTCGCCATGCGCCAGCGCCGCGCGACGCAGCGCTGCGGCCAGATCGGTCGTCGAGGCGAATGTCGTGGTGTCCGGCGCGATGCGTCCGGGCAATCGTGTGGTGATTTCCTGGAACAGCCAGCCATTGCCATCGGGGTCACTGAACGCGGCGAACGAAGCATAGCTGCCGCGCTTCGGGTCAGCACCGCTGACTCGAACGCTGCCGAACAGATAAGGCTCGTCAGGTCCGGCGTGAACGTCGCCGGCACCGTGGAATGGCGCGCTGACGTCGACGCCGCGGTCGAGCAGGTCCTGTCGTGCCGCTTCGAGATCGGACACGGCCAGATACAGGCCTCGCGCCGAGCCGGGCGCTGCGGCTGTGACGTTCCGGCCGAAGATCACCGAACAGGCCGAGCCCGGCGGCGTGAACTGGATCACGCGCCACTCGTCGCCTGAGGCGAAGTCGGCGTCCAGCCGCCAGCCGAGTCGCGCATAGAANGCCTTGGCGCGGTCGACATCGGACACCGGGATCACGATGACCTCGAGCTTTGAATCANCTCCGCGGGATTTCGAGGGCCTGGTTGCGGNTTCTCGATCGATTTCGATGGTGGTCATGTCGAACTCCCTGAGGTGAGACATGGTTCAAGCACGAAGCACGGTCAGGCCGCGGCGGGCATCACGATCGTCACCCGCGTGCCGCCCTGCCCCGCCTCGCCGTGCAGCCGCGCGTGGATGCTGCGTGCCAGCCCTTCGAGGATGCGGCTGCCNGTGCCTTGAAGCGGACCGGTTGCGCCGATGCCGTTGTCGGCCACGGTGCAGAGCCAGGCGCCATCGCCGCTGGNCAGGTCGACGCGGATCAACCCACCGGACNTGTTCGGGAACGCGTGNTTTGCNGCGTTCGTGATCAGCTCGGTCAGCATCATCGCGAGCCGATGACAGTGCGCCGCCGGCAATTTGCCGCTTTCGATCGCAGCCTCGCAGCGGATGCCGGCCGG
>JGI25160J50197_1001125_pt1 | contig 13662 bp, 20 predicted proteins | sample AraplaMF_Cvi_mMS_FD_50197 | JGI IMG/M metagenome (IMG submission 50197)
TATAGTCCAATTAATTGAAACCATCCAGGGTTTTAAGAAAAACATTTATGGTTCGTACGGTGATAAGGTTACGGTTACATCTGTCTTCAGTAATGTTTTGATTGTAGCAGACAGCAAAGGCAGAAAATTTCCGGTTCATGAAAGCAAAGTAAAGTTCTTATATACCCCCAGCAATAAAACAGTGCAGCCGGTCACTTAACACCGGGCGTAGTTCTTACCGGGTCGGGTTTTCAGCATTTTACCGGCCCGTTTTTTCTTCAGCATAGCATTTCCCTTTTATGATAAAGACACAAGTAATCGGCAATCTTGGAAAGGATGCCGTCATCCACAACGTAAACGGCAGGACCGTAATAAACTTCGCAGTTGCTTCAAGTAAAGAGTTTACGAATTCCCAAGGTGTAAAGACTACCGCCACTACCTGGGTAAGCTGTTCGTACTGGACAGAAAAACTAAGGGTTGCTGATTACCTAACAAAAGGCCAACAGATATATGTTGATGGCGAAGCAACAGTAGACACTTACCGCAACTCACAGGGTCAGACATGCGCACAAATGAAATTGCGAGTTGATACTATCACTTTAGTGGGCAAGGCACCCGAATCAAATACAGGAATATCCCAAACGCCCACAGCTTCCGCGCCCATTCATACCGAAAACCATGTAGACGACTTACCATTTTAAACCAAATAAATCTAACGACAATGCTTAAAAAGAACATTGCCCCGGTACTATTATCCGTGTATGGTTTCCTTTCTTTTGCTTTAATCACACTTAAGATTGTAAACGTTCCTTTTCTTTCCCGGCTTACCTGGGTCTGGGCTACACTCCCTTTGTGGTCTTTCGTAATCCTAATCATCTGCTTTGTGCTATGCTGGTTTTGCTGCATGTACATCATTGGGATTGTGTACTACTTCCGTGGTATCATTCACAGGAAGTAGGTCGGAACCCCGTTTTAAATCCAATTATCAATAAAAGTCCCACGTGTTTTAAATCATTAGTCCTAACGACATGAAGAAGCTTAAATGCATTGAAAGGGGATGTAGAAAAACCGTAAGCAAAGGAAGTCGAATGTGCTCGGCTTGTCAGTCGAAAAAATGGAGGCAAAAACACCCAATCAGGGCTTCATACAATACACTGAAGAACAACGCCAAAAGAAGGGGAAAAGAGTTTACCCTAACCTTAGAACAATTTACTGCCTTTTGCATTTCCACTGATTATATAAGAGGCAAAGGCAAGACTTCTAAAAGCTATTCCATTGACCGTGAAAAGAATTGGTTAGGATATACACCAGACAACATAAGGGTTTTGCCCCTGGGGGTCAACTCTCGAAAGGGTACAAAAATTTTGGAATATGACTGGCAAACCGGATATGCGACGGTCAATTACAATCGAGGGACTGAAAACTTTAATTCAGAAAACATCTTTTAATCGCATGAAAAATTCAAAAGCTCTTTTACATATTGTTTTATTCGGCTTGTTTCTTACTTCACGCCTCTTGCTTATTGTTTTCCTGTTTATAAAGCTCATGGCCGCTATCGGTCCAGTATGGGCATTAAGTATTGCCGTTTGCCTTGGATATGTATACAACAGATTATAAATGTCTGAATGTAAACATCCAACGTGCGGCGATACATGTCGGCGTGAAAAGAGAATTAAGAAGGACCATTACATCAACCGGACACCCCTAAAATCAAAGCCGGTTAAAATCAGGAAATACAGTAAGAAGCGGGAAAAGATAAACCGCAAAGAATATGGCCCCAAAGCCCGGCGATACGTTTTAGATCATCCTGTTTGCAACATCCAAAGCCCTGTATGCACCTACTTCGCCACATGCGTAAACCACATACGAAGCAAAGACACAATACAGGACTTGTTAGATGATCAGTATTGGGAATCATCGTGCTTTCCGTGCAATTCTTGGATAGAATCAAACGACGCCTGGGCAAGAGAAAGGGGACATAAAGTGTCAAAGCATCAAATAACCACCAATAGATTATGAACAACATAAGTGTGCCAGCAGATGAAATTTTAAAGGCTAAAGAAAAGTTCTTCAATGAGAGCGTAGCCATATCAGAAAACCATAAAGGCAATGCTTTTATGCAGGTGAACGAATTGTACAACCTGGTAGAATCGATTTATACAACAGCCTATCAAAGCGGCTACCGGCAATCTGAATTAGAAAACATTATCAACAATTAAGTCATGACCTATACACCGCAGGCCTTAGTAATTAACATGCAAACCGATCTAATAGAAGCTTCTACCCTGTTAGGAAAGCTTCAAACTCTGGAACATTTCGGACAAATCTTTTCTGAAGGTGAACAGGGTTCAATCAAAGCAATGGTAGCCAACATTGACACAAAAAAGGAGCTATTACAGCAAGTAAATCAACAAATTTTTCATCTATAACCCATTTTCCAATGAACGCAGCAGAATTACTTAAAGAAGCTTACATGTTGTTATGTACACGATTAGTAAAATCGCCAACTTATGACGGCAACAGAAAAGCGTTAGGCGATAAGATCGAATCATACTTAGTAAACAAGTGCGACGGCATTGCAGCAATCGAAGCTGAGCGCATGGAGCAAATAAACAAACATGGCCGAACGCTTAACTATGACGTTGAGCATAATACAGGCGGAAGCCTGAAGATGGCAGCAGTTGCCTTGCTTACAGAAAACGAAGGAGAGTTTCCAGCGGACTGGACAGACGAGATATGCCAGCACATGATAAACAAGTCAGAAGAAGAACGTTTAGAAATTGCCGGTAGCTTGATAGCTGCAGAAATAGCCCGGCGCAAGTATATCACCGCTACAGCAGAAGACCATGAATAGTATAGAGGTCACCGACTTAAACCGCATAGAAGCCGAACACATAGGCAAGCCGGGCCGCATTTTGGTAAACGTAACCAACTCAAAGCAACGAGTTACACTTACAGAAATAAGGCTACTAGAGGGCTGGAAGGCAGAAGGCTTGCAGTTTGCATTCCTACAAGTCAAACACCTGGTCCCTGATGCCTGTAAAGTTCATATAACATCATTTTCAATCAGCAACTAATACAAACCTCAATGGAACTAGTAAAAATAAAGACAACCGTTGGTGTTGTTCTTCAATTCAACATAGATGTACCCAAACAGGTAAAACCAAAAGTTGACAAAGAGTTTATAGAAGACGGTGAACGCTTCTACAGTATTGCAGACGGTCGCATATTCAAAGCGGATATGTACGATAAAGCTTTTGGTGCTGCTTTTATTCCTGGTCCAATAAGGCCACGCGGTACACGTGACGCGTTAAACTACATGCGGAGAAATTAAACATATGATGATCATATGTACATCATATGTTCTTCATATGAACAACATATGAAGAAGACATGTAAAACATGTGATCAACATATCTGTAACATACGTCGATCATATGTTAAACATATGATCACGCAAACTCAAAAAAAATAGGTTATGGCAAAAGATCCAGCGTTCCTTTTTTATCATACAGATGCATCAGCGGACACTCAGTTTATGAACAGACTGGAAAGAGGTTGCTATTTTGATTTACTTAAGGCGCAAAAAATGTTTGGAAGGTTCACTTTAGATCAAATAAAAAAAGTTTTAGGAAGTGATTTCGAGACATGTTGGCCGAGCATAAAAATTTGCCTAACGTTCGTTGAAGGAGTGTATTTTATAGCTTGGGTTGAAGAGTCGATTAATAAAAGAAAAGATTTTACTGAAAGCAGACGAAATAACAGGAAAAATGCTAAAAAGTCCGAAAACCCTATCATATGTCAATCATATGATCAACATATGTCGAACATATCTTCATCATATGTCGAACATATGGAAAATGAAATAGAAAAAGAAATAAGTAAAGAAGAAAAAGGGGGTGTGGGGGAAAAGGAAGAAACCCAAAATCCGAAAACGCTGAACATGCCGCAAGATGTTTTCATAGTTCCCGAAATGCTTTCGATTTGGAAAAAAGAAAATCCGAAATACCTGGTCCAGCGCGACAAAGATTTTCCGGCTTTGATGAAGCTTGCCGAGGTCATCGCCGAGCAATCGAATGTGAAGGCCACAGATGCCGTTGGATTCAAAATCGTCAAGGATGTATGGACAGGAATAGTCCAATTTGTGGCAAAAGATCCGTTTTACAAGAACTTCTCACTGCTTCAGGCAGAAAGGCACATCCAAGGAATTTCAGCGAAAATTTCAGCCTCTAATGCGGAAATTCAAAAAAGCGGAAATAATGCTTCAAAACAATCAACAATTCTTACAAACGCTGATGCTGCACAGAAGGCAAGGCAAATTCTTCAAAACAAATATGCGGAGGTATAAAAGAGCCGCTGGTCGATGCCAGCGGCTGAGTTTACTCTATCAGAAGCCCGTTTGTCTCAAACAAGATAAAAATCATTTTTCAAAAAAGCAAGCCGGGACAAGAATGCCCCCGCTTCTCTAACACATGAGTAGCCAAGGGCTAATCAATATTAAAGATAAAAATTTCAGTTTGTCAATAATTTCTTGTGATGCCAGAAGCAGGGGAAGTGTGCAGTAACAAAGAAGTGGCGTGCATAGAAGGCCACGCTTTAGCGAGACCTCCGCAGCACGACTTTTATTAGGGAATAGAAAACCTCATTATATAAAAGGTCGCAACAAGACTATTGCGACCATTATATCTAATTGAAAGATTCAAATCCGCCCAGAGCAGGAATGGTCCAGGCACAACATTGACTTATATAACTCTTCAATTTAATGTGTTTTATAACAATATGCAAGAGTATAAACGTCCTTTTTGCAAAAAAGTTCAACATAATTGGCAGGCAAAAACTTATAAAAAAGCCATAATTAAACACAAAAGCCGCATCAAGACTAATGCGGCAAGTATAAATAAAAAACTATAGGCCATTAAAAACTCTAATCCTCTAAAGCTATTAAACAAATTTGAAAAGGCGAAAATTTAAACGAAAAAGCCACAACAAGAATATTGCGGCTTAAAATACCTTTCTAAAAATTAATATCAAATCAGCTTGTATTACAACAAAAGACGCTCCATAAGTTTACAGACTATACTAAAATAGGCTACACGCAGTACAAACAAAGAAGCCACGACAAGAATACCGCGGCTTTACACTTTCTCAAAATAAAATGAAATAAGATGAGTAAAGAGCAACAAAAGTCACACCATGATGATTTAATCAAATTTATAATTACAGAAATTCGGCGCTTTCATAAAACTTGAAATAAAAATCCCCAGCCTTGCGACCAGGGAGAACCTTAAAAAACCAAACTCGAAAATCAATTGCAAAAGTATCAATAGTAAAATCAAACTCAACTTAAAGTAAGCTTAAGAAAATGTTGAAGGATATCTATGTGCACAAAAGCTACAACTCACAATTGCTGGTAACCCGTTTGAAGATTTTAAACTAAATCGATTGTAAAATTAAAAGCTGCACCAAAAATAGTACAGCTTAAAAAAACTTCTCATTAAGATAAGAAATTAGGTCAAATGCCGCACCAGAATTATGTAGCGCGTTGCTAAACATTTATTCGCAGCGCTTTATAAAATAAGAAAGCCACACCAAGATTAGTGCAGCTTTGACCCTCATGTCTATAAAATGACGGATATAAAAATAAAACAAAAGCCGCACCATGATTAGCGCGGCTGCATTCAAAAACCAATATGAAAAAAAGGAACATAATGTGAGCTTGTATAGCAACTCAGTTAGCTGTCATACTTAAATCTTCTCTTAAAAGAGTTTGAAATCAAATGCCAGACCATAAAAAAATAAGTAAATGCTAGCTTAACAGATGACTTATTCCTTAAGTGTGATTAAGAAGGCGATGAAAATTGACTCAGAAGTGTAGAAAAAAGTCACAATTGGATTTTCCCGGTGCTATTTCGGTTGAATAAAAAGGCAGACCACTGGCAAATATAAAAATGGTATTCAGGGTTAAGTGAAAATAAGAACAGCCGTGCAGGATTGCAGACCTATTAAAAAAAGCCACACTAAGAATAATGCAGCTTCACATAAATCCGTAAACAATAGAACAAATTCTAACACTCAAAGTATAAAATCTTTTGACAAATAAAAACATGGAAATGAAAATATTAATCAATGTTGAATGCGAAGACGAAAAAGACCTAATGATACATCTGTCAGTGATTCGCCAACAAATTCGTCAATCGTTTAAAATCAACCCCAATGCACTAACCCATGAGATAGCCGACGATAATTGTTATGGGCATCATCACGTAAAAATCACCATGAATGAAGATTGAACAAATTTTAAAAGGTAAGAAGTACTACCAGGTCCGGGATAAAGCAGTACGCCGGTCTTCAAAGCGTAGGGTTACGATAGAAGTTATTTACGTACTGGATGTTAACCGTCAAAAAAGTGAAGTATTGGCCAGCACGAACGGAACCGCCCCTAAATGGGTAAAGTCACAGTATTACAAACATTGGGAAGAAAAAGAAAGAGCAACAGCATGAGACAACTACCAATAGCGAACACAACAGTAATGCCGGTAGCAGTAGTAAGGCAAGAGGCATTACAACATATGCCACCCGCTGAGAGAAAGATTATACAGTCGGCGTTATCCCCACAAATAAGACAGCTTAAACCCGGAATAGTGTTGAGTGATCTCGTAACGATACTGACAACAATCTACACTATCGCCGGGCAAAAGGCTGAGCCGGAAACATTAGCAATATACGCAGAAGCGTTCTACAGCAAGCTAATTGAGAGTATTCCAATAGTTACCATTGACGAAATCAAAACTGCCTTAACCAAAGGAGTTTTTGAAGAATACGGAGAATACTACGGGCTAAATGTAAAAACGTTTATTTCATTTGTTCGCTCCTATCTTCAAAGCGTTTCACGAAAGCTTGCGTTTGAACAGCACAACAAAATAACCAATAGCTTACAAGAAAGCAAGCCCACACCTGAAGAAGTTGAAAAGTCACGGATTCAGTTTGTAAATGAACTCTACGAAGAGTATTTAAACGGCAGATTACGCGTTGACTTCATTCCGGCATACCTGTACGACTTTCTCCTGTCCAAAGGCATGGTAAATGCGGAATTAGACAGATCCCGTGCGCTGCTCCATTATGAGCATCGCATAAACACGGATGAAACCCGTTTCCTTCGTCCGCGGAATGTTTATAAAGAAGACACCAGCAAAGAATCTGCATTGCATAGCATAGCGTGCCGTTTTGCAATTGAAGACATGTTTGGTAAGTATCAAAATGAGTTTAAGAACACAATATTTACCGATTAATGAAAACATGTATTAAATGCGGCCATCCGAAAGAGGACAAAGAGTTTTATTCAAGGCCTGATAATAACCAGCTTCTTAACACCTGCAAAGCCTGCAGGATTGAATATAACAAGTCATATCGTCTTAACGGTCCCAAACTAAAAGAAAAGCAATTGTCAGGCTTATTGTTACACTGTAACAAGTGCGATGCTGATAAGGACACATCGAATTTTATAAAGCGAAATGGCAGGCAAGGTTATTACCAACCCTGTAAAGCCTGTAAACGCGAATATGAGAGTGACAGGCGGTTAGGAATTAATAAGCGTAGCAGATTATTCAAAGACGAAGATTTTGCGTTAATGATGCCTTTCACCACCACATACGAACCTATTCCAAGGCATCGGCCACAAGCTTAATGATTTTCTCCAATCCGCTTTGATTGGTTATTGAACCTTCAACCAGATGCCACGACGGTCGTTTATGTTTAAGTCCTTTCGATCTAATGAAAAGCCGGTTTGTTTGTAGTAGTATTGATTTGTTTCGACCCGATACTAAAAACTGTTCACTGTCTTCATAACAGAGTGTTCGCTCTACTTTCAAAAAGTATTTCCGGCTATCATGTTTAAGTAAAATATAGAATGTCATATTAACACCATGTGGATAATTGTTTGATAAAAATACAACCTTGTAAACTATCATAGCCCCGCATTCGCAAGCGCCTTGGCGTAAATGTTCGCAGTTATGATTATAATAATTGATACGCAAAAGGCTACAAAACATCTAAACGAGTTGGGCAAGCTGCTTTCGAGTAAGCAGCTTGCTTTAGCTACGTCCAGAGCAATTAACAGAACAATGTTACAAGGACGCACTGTTGCACGTAGAAAAGTTTCTGACAAATACAACATCCCGCAAAGAAGTCTTACAGCAGTAGACGTTATAAAAGCCACTGCATCAAGATTGCACGGAGAATTAAAGGCTGATTATTCAACTTTGCCGCTTTCTGCATTTACGCCGAAATTTGACACCTCTACCAGATCAATACGCTTAACTAGACGTGGAGAGTTGAAAGTAAAGGACCGCACGCGGAAAAAATCTAACCCCGGCAAGGGTGTTTCTTTTGAAGTAGAAAAAGGCAAGCGGGCTACTATACCTTTCGCATTTATGGCTCCGAATAAAAAAGATGTTTTTGCTAGGGGAGCATTCAATAATAGCAAGTTTGTGTTGCGTCTTAAGCGTCAACAGGCAAAGGGTAATGATTTGCCTATACAAGCATTAAACACAGTGTCCATATACACTGCTGTTACCAATCCATACGCATTACAAGCAATTAAAATGAAGGTTGAGGATGCATTTCCAAAAGAATTAGAACGCGATTTGAGGTATAGAATTGGGCGTCTAAAGCCTCATTCAGGGCCGTCTACGTAGGTCGTCGCACACCTCAAAAACGACCCTGGGTCCTCCCCCGGAAACCACTAAGCGGCTGGCTACAACCGCGAAACTTCAGTAGATATAGAAAAAAATTAGGTTGACAACTTCGCACTTTTTTCATGGCAAAACAAACTGCTATAAGCCGCGACAGCAAAGGATTTGAAGCGGCGGACGTATCAAAAATAAAAAGGGTCAAAATTTCGGATTTATTTTTTGACGACCGAAACGCAAACCAAGGCACCGATTTAGGTAAACAGCTTGTAAAAACATCAATTGCAAAGTACGGTGCAGGTCGCGGCATCCTGGCTGATGCTGATTTAAACATCATCGCCGGTAACCATGCTGTTACCGAAATGATGGAGCAAGGTATAGAAGATGTCATTATAGTTCCCACGACTGGCAACACACTTGTTGTTACCCAGCGAACAGATGTAAAACTAAATAGTAAGGTTGGCCGCGAAATGGCCATTGCTGACAATCGCACAACACAGGCAAACCTTTCCTTTGATGTTGACTTACTGGAAGAACTAAACAACGAATTTGACTTAGACCTTTCAGAACTAGCAATAAATCTTGATGACATGGAAAATGTTATTGAAGAAGACTACACGCCGGAGGAAAACAATGAATCAAGCGGAAGCGGTGAAGCAGAAGGCAAAATAGAACAAACGTTTTTCCCTTTAACTGTTGCGCTTACCAGGACTGAACGTAACGCATTTGATCAATGGAAAAAAGAAAGAAGTATTGAAACAGATACAGAAGCTTTTCAACTGATGTTTAAGATGGTTCAGGATAACTAACGGCAATGGGACGTAAAGCACTGGAAAAAATATCACAACGGGAATACGGGCGGCGCATTGGAGTAAGCAATGAGGCCGTAAGTAAAGCCGTGCGTGAAGGAAAGATTAAAAAGGGATGGGACAGTAAGGAAGGAAAGATAATCGTTGAACACGCTAACGCTGAATGGGGTTCAATCCACATGCAAGCCAATGTCGAAAAGTTGTTAGAGAATAAGCCATTTAACAGCAATTTCATGCCAAGGCCAATAGGTAGCGGCTTAACTCTTAACGGCGATAGTTCATACGCAGATGCAAAAAGAGTAAGGGAAATTTTACAGGCGCAATTAGTTGCCATCGAACTAAAAAAAGTAAAGGGCGAACTGGTAGACAAAGAAGAGGTGTATAAACAACTTTTTGCGTACGGTCAACAAATCAGGACTGTCTTTACTTCCATCCCTGATAGAAATATTGACATGATCTTGGCGGCAAAAAGCCGGGCCGAAGCTCATTCACTTTTAACAACCGCCATGTATGAGGCATTAGAAGCAATTACAACACGTGAATTTAATTTCATTCCGCCTCAACAATGATCTTTGATTTAGTAAAAGGTTTTATTGATGGTCTTCGACCTGAACCCCGCTTAACTGTTACCCAGTGGGCTAATACTCACAGGATGTTAGACAGTAAGGCAGCAGCAGAGCCGGGACATTATCGCAGTTCGCGAACTCCTTACCTGGAAGAGGTAATGGATAATTTAAGCGTCACAAATATTATTCGTAAGGTTATAGTAATGAAGGGCGCACAGGTTGGCTTTTCTGAAGTGGGCTTTAATTTCATTGGCTACTCTATCGACGTTGCACCCGGTCCTTTTCTGTTGGTAATGCCAACAGTAGACACAATGGAACGAAATTCTAAGATGCGCATTGCTCCAATGATAGAAGCAACGCCAAGACTTCGCGAAAAAATTTCGCCCAACACAAAAAAGAATAGCGGGAATACGATCTTACAAAAAGAATATCCGGGCGGCGTTTTAATCATGAGTGGTGCAAATGCCGGTGCCGGTTTACGTTCAATGCCTATTCGCTTCCTGATGCTTGATGAAGTGGACGGCTATCCGATGGATGTTGAGGGCGAAGGTTCGCCGATTGGTCTTGCTGAACAGCGTACCGCAACATTTCCAAACAAAAAGATATTTGAAATTTCAACGCCTACCATTGAGGGACTAAGCATTATCGAAGCTGACTTTTTAACAACAGATCAGCGCTATTACTTTGTCCCCTGTCCTTTTTGTGGTTGCGCTCAAACGCTTAAGTTTTCGCAGTTAAAATGGGAGCCTACAAAATGGGAAGATGTTCACTACGAATGCGAGCACTGCAACGAGCCAATAAAAGAAAGATTTAAAACGGGGATGCTTGCAGGTGGTAAATGGGTTGCAACCGCGCCGCAAAATGCAAACATGTACACTGTTGGTTACCATCTTAACGCGTTATACAGCCCTTTTGGCTGGAAGTCATGGGCGGAGATAGCCGAGCAATGGGAAAAGGCAAAGGGTGACGATTCAAAGCTAAAAACATTCACCAATACTGTTTTAGGGGAAACCTGGAAGGAAAAGACAGATGCGCCGGAATGGGAAAGGCTTTTTGAAAGGGCTGTTGATTATGTTGTAAATAAACCGTTCAAGGAAGTTGTATTTATAACGGCTGGTGTAGACGTACAGGGTGACCGTATAGAAGTTGAAATAGTTGGCTGGATGTCGGGCAGGAAAACACAGCAGATTGATTACCGTGTTTTACTAGGAGATACTTCCAACGCTAAAAAAGAGGTATGGCAGGCGCTTAATAAAATTGTTTCTGAAGTATGGGAACGCGAAGACGGTGTGTTACTACCGCTTCGTTTGATGGCAATTGATAGCGGTTATAATTCTGCAGAAGTATACAAATGGTCCAAACAGCACACATTTTCCCGTGTCATCCCTATTAAGGGTTCCGACACATTAGACAATTACTTTTCGCCACCCAGGGCATTAGATATTGTGAAGCAGGGTAAAAAGATTGGCAAACAAAAAGTTTGGCAGGTTGGTTCCTCTTTTATCAAATCGGAAGTCTACAATAGTCTAAGGCAAAGTATAGACCCTGAAACAGGCAATGTGCCTGATGGATATTGTTACTTCCCCAAACGTGACGCCCATTACTTCCGGGGCATTACCGCTGAAGTACAGCAGGACAAAAGGAACAACAAAGGTTATATACAAAGGTTATGGATTAAGAAGTATGATCGAAACGAGCCATTGGATTGCCGTATATATGCCCGCGCTGCAGCTTCGGTGATTGGTATGGATAGATGGAACGAAACACGCTGGCAGCAGGAACAAGAATTGATCGGAGCGCAAGCACCTAAAATACAAACCCCCAAGCAGCCAAAGCCTGCAAGTGAAAAAACAAAATCTACTACAAAATCCAAGTCTGGTTACTGGAACCGAAACCGTTAAGCATGGCCACCATTACTTACCAATTGCTTCAAAAGCCAATTGAAGAAAGAATTATAGATGCCGCGTGTATCTATTGGAATGTTGAGCGCTCATACTTCAGCGCAGCCTATCCTGATAACATTGCTTCAGAACGTAAAGCAATCGTTTATTACCTGATTAAAACAAACACAGATTATTCGCTTACCTACATAGCGTCGTTGTTTGGATTTAAGGCGCATGGTGCCGTAGCAAGGATAATAGATAACATTGAAAGCAAAATGCTTAGGATGAAACAGACATGCAACGACATTAATCAAATCCGGCACTTAGCGGATAAATTAGACGCGCAGTTTATAACAACATCTGTGATGCTTATCAATAACAAAATAGTGCAAGACTAATGGCAGATTCACCTTACACACTCAAACAATACCAAGCCCTTTGCGCCGCGTACGCACAGGGCGCTTTATCTGTTAAATATGGCGACAAAGAAGTAGAGTATAGATCATTACGCGACATGGAACAAATCATGGAAAAAATGAAAGTTTCATTGGGCCTGGCAACGGCAAACAGAAAAAGATATGCAAGATTTTCAAAAGGATTAGTATGAATATCTTAGATAAAGCAATCGGTTTTTTTAATCCCAAAGCGGGCTTTAATCGTGTTGCAAACCGGGCACGTATGCACGCAATGGATATGCAGATAAGAAGGTATGAAGGGGCTGCTGAGGGCCGCAGGCATGCAAACTGGTTAATGCGTAACAATCCCAGCGTTAACCAGGTTGTACAAAAAGATTTAAAGAAGCTGGTCAGCCGGTCCCGTGAATTGACCATGAATAACCCTTACGCCCGTAAAGCTCCAATACATCAGGCAAACAATATCGTAGGAACTGCTATTATTCCATCCCCGTATATTGTAGATACCGTAAAAGATGGACGTGTTAAGGAAAATTCAAACAAAGAAGAAATTTTAAAAGCTGTTAATGCTGCATGGAAAGAATGGGCCACTGAACTAAATGCAGATCATGACGGTGTGATGAACTTTTATGGCCTGCAATACTTAGCCATAAGAACTATTGTTGTTTCGGGTGAAGTGTTAATGATTCGTAAACTTGTCAAAACAGACGTTAACAAGTACGGGTTTCAACTGTTGCTTTTGGAATGCGATTATATAGACAGTACTAAGCACAACGATTCTGATACTGACGGCGGTTACACTTTCTACGGTATCAAATTCGATAAGAGTAATAAGCGTGCGGGTTACTGGATTTATGATCGCCACCCATCGGACGGGCAAGCAAAAAGCAGCTTTGTAAAGATTGATGATATTATCCACGTGTACGACGTAGAACGTGCCGGGCAAATGCGTGGGGTTCCCTTTGCGGCCTCTACCCTACTTAAGCAACGTGACCTTGACGACTATGAAGACGCTGAACTATTGGGGAAAAAAGCGCAAGCCTGTATGCCCATCTTTGTCACCAAAAATGACGTAACCGGCGATGAAATAGGCGAAAATGAAAAGATTGAAGATTTAGAACCAGGTCAAATTAACTATTTGAACAGTGGCGAAAATGTTACAATGGCTTCAACGCCCGTTAGTGCAGGTTTCGGTGAGTATACCAAAACGCAACATAGAGCGGTTGCCAATGGTTACCTAATGACCTATGAAATGTTTACCGGTGATCTTTCCAATGTAAACTTTTCTTCAGGCCGTATGGGTGCACTTGAATATCAAAAAACGG
>JGI25160J50197_1001134_pt1 | contig 13617 bp, 7 predicted proteins | sample AraplaMF_Cvi_mMS_FD_50197 | JGI IMG/M metagenome (IMG submission 50197)
CATGTCGCGCCGCGCACGCCGGCGGAAGCGGCACTCGCTGCGATCTGGGCCGATCTGCTGCGCCAGCCCAACATCGGCATCACCGACAATTTCTTCGAGCTCGGTGGTGATTCCATCATCTCGCTGCAAATGGTGAGCCGCGCGCGGCGCGAAGGCGTGCTCATCGAGCCACGCGACGTGTTTCGGCATCAGACCATCGAGGCGATGATTGCGTTGTCCCGCGATGTCGACCCCNGCNAGGACGTCCCGGCCTCAGAACGCGGCTCACTCTCGGGGTTGTCCGGCGAGCAGCTCGAACGGCTTGGTCTGGATTGGGCCCGCATCGAGGACGTCTACCCGTTGTCGCCGATGCAGCAGGGCATGCTGTTTCACAGCCTGCGCGATGCCGGCAGTGGCGTCTATGTCAATCAGGTCAGCGTTGAGGTCCGGGGTCTCGACCCGGAACGCCTTGGCAATGCCTGGCGCGAGGTGAGCGCACGTCACCAGATGCTTCGAACCGGTTTCCTGTGGCGTGAGCTTTCCGGTTCTCCGCTGCAAGCCGTCTATCGCGACCCCATCGTGCCGTTCGAGCAAGAGGATTGGCGTGGGCAGGCGATCGGTGACGAACGGATTGCCGCCGCCCTTGCTGATGAACGCGCCGCCGAGTTCGATCTCCAGGCACCGCCGTTGCAGCGGGTACGGCTGCTGCGGCTCCAGGACGACCTGTATCGGCTGATCTGGACCTATCATCATATCCTGATGGACGGCTGGAGTTCGGCGAGGTTCGTGGGAGAGGTGCTGGAGTGCTATTACGGCGGCACGCCTGCTGCGAATGCGACGCGCTACCGCGACTACATCGCCTGGCTACTGGCGCAGGATGCCAGGGCTGCCGAAGCCTTCTGGCGCGAGCAGCTCAAGGGCTTCGACCAGCCGACGCAGCTCGCCGATGCCTTCGGCGCGCGCCGCCATCAGGCATCCGGCCACGAACGCTGTTACACGCGTCTCGGAGAGACCGCGACCGCAGAGCTGAAGGCGTTCGCGCGCCGCGAGCGGATCACGTTGAACACCATCGTCCAAGGCGTGTGGGCGCTGCTGCTACAGCGCTATACGGGCCAGAACACCGTGACGTTCGGCGTGACCGTGGCCGGTCGTCCCGCTAGCCTCGACGGATCCCAGCAGATGCTCGGGCTCTTCATCAATACGCTGCCCGTGATCGAAACGCTTCCGTCCGCCAGCGCCATCGGAGATTGGCTGCGCGCGTTACAGGACCGAAATTCGACGATCCGGGACTATGAGCACACGCCGCTTTATGACATCCAGGGCTGGGCCGGTCGCGCCGGTCAAACGATGTTCGACAGCATTGTCGTCTTCGAGAACTATCCGATCGAACGCAGCATGCGTCGCGGCGCCGGCGCGTTGCAATTCAGCGGTCTGAAGAATGTCGACGTGACGAACTATCCGATGGACCTGTCGGTACTCGTCGAAGACACGCTTCAGGTCGAATACACCTATATGCCGAGCCATTTCACCGCGGTGCAGGCGGAGCAGATCAGGACGCAGTTCGAGCATTTGCTGGCTGCCCTGACGCGGGACGGCACGGCTCTGCTCGGCAGCATCTCTCCCGTCACGGAGCTCGATGCTGCGCTTGCAGATCGTTGCAATCGTCACGCGACGTCAAGCGTCCCCGTGCCACCGGTGCATGAGGCGATCGCCAGCCATGCGCGGCGTCATCCGGAGCGGACGGCGCTGACTATCGGCAGCACGGTGCTCTCGTTCGGAGACCTNGAGAGCAGGGCCAATCGTCTCGCCCATCACTTGATCTCCCGCGGGCTCAGACCCGAGCAGCGCGTCGGCGTAGTGGTCGAGCGAACCGAAATCACGATGATCGCACTGCTCGCCGTCCTCAAGGCAGGCGGCGCTTACGTTCCACTCGATCCCGAACTGCCGCCGGAACGGCGTGCGTTCGTCATGCGCGATGCCGCAATCGCGTTCTTGTTGACCGGACGGCTCGGGATCGAGGGCAGACTGGATGGTATCGAAAGAATCTCGCTGTCCGCGTTCGATTTCGACGCTGGTCCCGACCATCGACCGCAACCTGAACTGCATCCTGAAAACCTTGCCTATCTGATCTACACCTCGGGCTCCACAGGGACGCCCAAGGGCGTCGCCGTCACCCATGGGCCGCTGGCGATGCACTGTCACGTCACGGGAAGCCTCTACGAGATCGACCAAAGCTCTTGCGAGCTGCATTTTCTGTCGCTGGCCTTCGACGGTGCCCACGAGCGCTGGCTCACGGTTCTGTCACATGGCGCACGGTTGCTGATGCGCGACGCCGAATTGTGGACGCCGGAGCAAACGGTCGAGAACCTGCACGCCCATCGTGTCAGCCATATCGGATTGCCGCCGGCGTACCTCCAGCAGGTCGCAGAGTGCGTCGAGCAGAACGGCAACCCGCCGCCGGTCAAGCTCTACTCGTTCGGCGGCGAGGCGATGCCGAAGGCGGGTTTCGACAAGGTCAGGCGCGTTCTCAAGCCGCGTATCCTGATCAATGGTTATGGCCCGACCGAAACCGTCGTCACGCCGCTGGTCTGGAAGGTCGATGGCGCCTCTGAATGCGACACGCCCTATGCGCCGATCGGCGTGCCGGTCGGCGATCGCCGCGCCTATATTCTCGATGGCGGGCTCGACATTATTCCTGCCGGTGTTGCCGGCGAGCTCTATCTCGGCGGCTTCGGGTTGGCGCGCGGTTATCATGGCAAAGCCGGCATGACCGCGGACCGGTTCGTGCCTGATCCGTTCTCAGAGGTGCCGGGCGCCCGCCTGTACCGCACGGGTGATCTGGCGCGAACGCGCGAAGACGGTACCGTCGAATATCTCGGCCGGAGCGACGACCAGGTCAAGGTCAACGGCTTCCGCATCGAGCTTGGAGAGATCCAGACCTCGCTGCTCCGTCACGAGGCGATCGCGCAGGCGACCGTGGTGGCAGTGCCGGGCACTGCCGGCAATCAGCTCGTCGCCTATGTCGCACCGAAGGCGGCGGGCGACGCCTCGCCGGCTGCGGCCGAGGCGCTGGCAGAGAGCTTGACCGGTTTCCTGAAGCAGATCCTGCCGGCCTATATGGTACCGGCGCGGATCATGACGCTGGAGCGGCTGCCGACATTGTCGAGCGGCAAGATCGACCGGCGCGCGTTGCCGTCTCCCGACGCATCGGTGCGGAGCTTCGTCGCGCCGCAAGGCCTGACAGAGACCGCGATGGCTCGCTTGTGGTCCGAGATACTGAAAGTGCCGCAGGTCGGCGTCACCGACAATTTCTTCGAGCTTGGCGGCAATTCGATTCTGTGCCTCAAGGTCGTGGCGCGGCTCCGTCAGGACAAGGCGTTCGGGATCGAGATCAAGCTGCGCGATCTGCTGCAGAAGCCTACGATCCGCTCGCTGCTCGCCGGCGACGCCACCGCGGCGTCCGCCGTCGCGCCGACGCCATCGGCGCTGCTGCCGCTGAATGCCGCGGTTCGCGGCGTGAACCCGGTGTTCTCAGTGCATGGCGGCTTCGGCACGGTCTTCGACTATGGGCCGCTGGCGCGCCGTCTCGAAGGGCGTCGGCAGGTGATCGGTCTGCAATCGAGAATGCTGGTCGATCCGTCGTGGACTGACGCCTCCCTCGAAGCCATGGCCGTGGACTATGCGGCCGAGATCAGGCGGGTGCAGCCGCGAGGCCCTTATAGCCTGGTCGGCTGGTCGCTGGGAGGGCTTCTCGCTAGTCTCGTCGCAGCCGATCTCGAACGCGGTGGTGAGNGCGTCGATNGTCTCGTCATGGTCGATAGCTTCGTGCCGNGGCAGTCGGACGGATCGAGCCGGCAGGAGGCGATCGCCCACTGGGCCGATGATCTCGCCGGATTGCTGTCGACCGTTCTTCCGAACGCTGCGGCCTCTCGTATCAAGGCGCAAGCCGACGCAGCGAAACGTGCGGATCTGCCGGAGACGCCGGACACCATTCGCGATCTAGTCGCCTCTGTTGTGGAGCAGGGCAGGGGCGTGAGTGTGGACGACGCCCCGCTCGGCGCGGATGATTTGTCCGCAGCCTTCGTAGTCGGGCGGCATCTCAACGGGCTGGCGCAGAATACTGCTCTGCCGCGGGGCCTGGAAGCCGCGCCGTTCTGCTGGTGGACGTCGGCTCGTCTGGTGCAGCGCGACCGGCTGGAAACGCAGTTGCCGAAGGCGGTCGATCGCGGCCTTGTCGGCGACAACCATTTCATAATTCTGAAGCATGCTGGCCTGCTCGACGAGCTCTGCGACCTGTTCGTGCAGGCGACGGCGTCGACGATCGCGCCGGATACGGTTCCGGAACCGGCGGAGTGAGCTCTTGAGTGTTGATCCAGATATCGCCGCATTGCTCGAGATGGTGCAGGCCGGCACCGAAAGCGGCGCGCGCATTCCGTTTCCGCAATTGACCGCGGTGCAGGCGCGGGCCGATTTCGATGCGTCCTCGCCGCTGCTCGATGTTGATCCGCCGGCGCTCGGCTGCGAGCGCCGTCTTTCGCTGCCGACGCGGGATGGTGCGATGATCGAGGCGCGGCTCTACGCAAGCGAGGCGCCGAGCGATCGCAATCCAGTGCCGGTCCTTCTCTACATGCACGGCGGCGGCTTCGTGGTCGGAAGCCTCGATTCGCATCAACCATTGTGCCGCGGTCTCGTCGAGGACAGCGGCGCGGCAGTGCTGTCGGTCGGCTACAGGCTTGCACCGGAGCGCAAATTTCCGACCGCCTTCGAGGATGCGGTCGATGCGCTGGCCTGGATCGGCCGGGAAGGCCCTGCGGTCGGGCTCGATGCGCGCCGCGTTGCCATCGGCGGCGACAGTGCAGGCGGGACGCTTGCCGCNGCTCTCGCGATCGAGGCGAGGTTGAACGGGGGCCTTCCACAGCCGCTGCTGCAGATTCTGGCCTATCCNGGCCTCAGCTCCCGACAGACCTCCGCGTCGTACGAGCGATATGGTACGGGCCACCTGCTGGAGCGCAGCACCGTCGATTGGTTCTTCCAGCAATATCTTCGCGATGATTCAGATCGCGACGATTGGCGCTTCGCACCGCTTGCCGCGAACGACTTGTCGGGCCTCGCTCCCGCGTTCATTGTGCTCGCCGAGTTCGATCCCTTGGTGGATGAGGGCCGCGACTATGCGGCCCGGCTCCGCGCGGCCGGCGTTCCCGTCGACCTGCACGTCTATCCCGGCATGATCCATGAATTCCTGCGCATGGGGAATATCGTGACCGATGCCTTGCGGGCGAGGGCGGCGATCGGGCAGGCGCTGGCCAAGGCNTTTCTTGCCGCCGGCGAAAAGGCGGCTTGATATGGAAATGCAGCGTGNACGAGAGTATGTCATGACCATCATCGTCCCGCGGCCCCCCTGCAAGGGGCTCCTGAACCGAATCCCATGAGCACGTTTGTCCCAGACCACAGGCTGTCCCGCCGCACGTTTCTCGGCGCGAGCGCCGCGATCGGAGGCTCGGCACTCGTGGGTGCATGGCCGATGGCATTTGCCCAAGCCGGTGGATCGCAATCCGGGCCCCGGATTGCCGCACTCGGCTGGGCCTGTGCCCAGACGATATTGGCGCTCGGCGTCGTGCCGCTGGTGATACCGGAGATCGAGCGCTATGGCCGGCTCGTCGTCGAGCCGCCCGTTCCGTCCGGCGTTCAGGAGATCGGTTTGCGTTCGGAACCAAATCTCGAACTGCTACAGAGCTTCGCGCCCGACATGATCGTCATCGATCCCAGCATCGCCGCCGCCATACCCCGGCTCAAGCTGATTGCGCCGGTCGAAACGTTCACGATCTTCAGGCCCGGCGGGCATCCTCTCNACACGGCACGCCGTTCGACNATGGAGCTTGCGAAGCGTCTCGGGGTGCAGTCGGTATGCGAGGCCTATTTCGCCCGCTTCGATGTCGCCATGGCCGGCTACCGGGAACGACTCCGCGACCGCGGAGGCANGCCATTTTATCTCGTCAGCGAGATCGCGCGCAATCGCGCNCTCGTGTTCGGTCCGAACAGCCTCTATCAGGAGGTGCTCGATCAGTTCGGATTGAAGAATGCCTGGACCGGACAGAGCGGCCCATGGGGATATACCAGCGTCGGACTGGAAGTTCTCGCCGGGGTTCCCGACGCGCGCTTGGTCCTGATGAGCTCACGGGTCGCCGACGTCGAAGCCTTGCTGAAGGCAAGCCCGGTGCTCCGAACCCTGCCGTCTCTTCGCTCGCATCGTCTGACGGTTCTGGACAACCAGTTCTTCTATGGCGGCGTGCCGGCGGCTGAACGTTTCGCCCGTCTTCTCGCCGAACGTCTGCCGCGGGAAATCCATGAGCAAGGTTGATGCACTGCCGACCCGGTCCGGCTTCGACATGCATCCGGCGATGCTGATCGGGTTGTTGGTGGCGGTCGCGGCCGCGCTCACGTGGCGGAATCTGTCCGGATATCTGCCCGCCAGCGCCTGGTTGCCGGTGCTGTGGCGGCCCGAGATCACCGATCCGCAGCAGATGCTCGTGCACTACACCGTGTTTCCGCGCATCGCGGTGGCGCTGCTGGCCGGGGCGGCCCTTGGCCTCGCCGGTACTGTCTCTCAGCAGGTGCTGCGCAATCCACTCGCAGAACCGAGCACCATCGGTGTCCTGAATGGCGCCTATCTTGCGCTGGCCGTGACGACCTTGTGGGCGCCGTCGCTGCTTGCCTCCGGCCGAGAGTGGATTGCGCTGTTTGGCGGGTTCGCTGCGTTCCTGTGCGTGTTCGGGCTGACCTGGAAGCGTGCGCTGTCGCCTGTGGTGCTGGTGCTGGCCGGGTTGATCGTCAGCTACTATTGCGCCGTGACCACCCAGGCGCTGGTGCTGCTCAACCACGAATATCTGATCGGGCTGTTCATCTGGGGTGCCGGCTTCCTCAACCAGCAGGACTGGAGCAACGTCACGTTCCTGGCGCCGCGGCTCGTGATTTCGATCGTACTGATCGCGGCGATGGTTCGTCCGCTCACCCTGCTCGGCTTCGACGACGAGACCGCGCGCAATCTGGGCCTCGGATTGACGAGGGCCCGGGTCTTCGCGCTCGTCATCGCGATCGCGCTCAGCGCGTCGGTCGTCAGCGTGGTGGGCGTCATGGGATTTATCGGCCTCTCCGCGCCGGCCATCGTCATGCTCTCGGGCGCGCGGCGTTTTCGCGATAGACTGATCTGGGCGCCTCTTTGCGGCGCCTTGCTGCTGTGGCTGACAGACCAGCTCGTGCTCTTGATCCCGCCAGGCTATCGCGAAATGCCGGCCGGTGCGGTGACAGCCCTGATCGGCGCGCCGATGCTGCTCGTGTTGCTACCACGGCTGCGGGCCGCCATGCCGATGGCAAACCTCACGCCATCCGCTCCGCAACGTCTCGATCACCCCTGGCGCGTGATCCTGCTCGCCCTCGTCTTGCTGCTGCTCGCCGTCTGGATCGCACTCGCCCTCGGTGTCGGCTCAGATGGCTGGCGCTGGAGTGGTCTGTCCGGCTTGCAGGAATTCTGGCCGTGGCGCTGGCCGCGCGTGGTGTCGGCACTGGCGGCAGGTGCGACGCTGGCGGTCGCCGGCACGCTGCTGCAACGGATGACGGGAAACCCGATGGCCGCGCCGGAGGTCATGGGCATCAGCTATGGCGCCGCGATGGGGGTGATCGTTCTGCTCTATCTCTTTCCCGCCCACACGCGGCTGGCGCAGATCGCCGCGGCGGGAATCGGCGCCTTCATCGTGCTGGCGCTGGTGCTGCTGTTCAGCCGGCGGTCCGAGTTCAGTCCCGAGCGCGTGCTGCTGGCCGGCGTCGCCATGAGCGCGGCATTCGGCGCGATCATCGCGATGGCGCTGGCGACCGGTGATCCGCGCATCGGCACGCTGCTGTCGCTGCTCACCGGCTCGCTCTACCAGATCGGCCCGGCCGAGGCCGGGGTCCTCGCCGCCGCAGCGTTCATTCTGCTGATCATGGTGCCGATGCTGTCGCGCTGGCTCGACATCCTGCCGCTCGGACCGGCGACCTCGCGTTCAGTCGGCATCTCGCTGGCTCGGAGCCGCATCATCATCATGCTGCTGACGGCACTGCTGACGGCAACGGCAACGTTGATGGTGGGTCTTCTGAGCCTNGTGGGATTCATCGCGCCGCACATGGCGCGGATGATGGGCGCGCAGCGCGCGCTGCATCAGGCGGCGCTGGCCGCTTTGATCGGTTCTATTCTGATGGTTACGGCGGATTGGGCCGGACGCATGGTAATCTTTCCGTTCCAGATGCCCGCCGGCATTTTCGCGATGATGCTTGCCGGGCCCTATCTCATCTGGCTGCTGCGGCCGCAGCGCGGCTGATCGAGACCCGAGCGCTGCCGCTTACCGCGCGAAGCTGATGAGATGGCCGTGATCCGGTGATGGCATCACGCCCATCGAGATGCCGTAGATGGTTTCGAGCTCGGCCGGCGTCATGATCTTGTCCGGCGTGCCGCGGGCAATCAGCTTCCCGGAATGGAGCGCGATGATCTCGTCGCAGAAGCGGGCGGCCATNTTGACGTCGTGGAGCACGACGACCACACCGAGACTGCGTTCGCGGGCGAGCTGCTTGACCAGCGACANCACCTCGATTTGATGAGCGATGTCCAGCGCCGAGGTCGGCTCGTCGAGCAGCAGGCATTCGGCATCCTGCGCAACCAGCATGGCNATCCAGACCCGCTGGCGCTCGCCGCCCGACAGCGTATCGACCAGCCGGTCCGCGAACGGCTCGATNTGGGTNAGCGCCATGGCGTTTGCGACCTTCTCGCGGTCGATGTCGCCGAACCGTCCGAGGGCGCCGTGCCAGGGATAGCGACCGAGTGCGACCAGCTCCTTGACCAGCATGCCGGCGGCGGGCGGCGTCTGCTGCGGCAGGTAGGCGACCTTGCGGGCATAGTCCCGATCGCTCCAAGCGCGCAGCGCGCGGCCCTCGAAACGGATCGTTCCGGACGAGCTTGGCTGCTGGCGCGCCAGCAATTTCAGCAAGGTCGATTTGCCGGAACCGTTATGNCCGATCAGCCCNACGACGCTGCGGGCCGGAAGGGACAGGGTGAGCGGTTCGAGCAGCGCGCGCCCGGCCACCGCGAAGCNAACCTGGTCGAGCTCGAACAAGGAGGCGGGCGCTTCCAGCGAGGCCTGCGTGCTGTCGGTCGGCAAGGCCAGCGTCGTTTCGCCCCTCTGCGCGTGTTGGAACGTCATGGTTGGCGCAGGCTCCAATAGGCGACGGCCAGATGCTGATCGCGGGAGAGCTTTCGTTCGTCGCGCAAATGGCTTCGCAGAGCTTTTAGCGCCTGCGCCTCGCACGCGACCCAGGCGAAGACCTCTCGATGGTCGGGCCATTGCACTGCCTTGACGGCGTCGACCAGCAGCTGCGTCGTCCCGGCCGGATGGCCCTCGCGATGCAGCCAGCGGACCGCTACGCCGCTCGGCGCGACCAGCGGAATTTCTTCGTGCCGATCGGCAACCTCGATGAAGACCTCGCCAGTCGCCGTCGCCGGCAGCGTCTCGAGAATTCGCGCGATTGCGGGTAGGGCGGTTTCGTCACCCGCCAGCAGCAGCCAGCGCGCCGGGCGAATGCCNCGGCCGAGAGGGCCGGCCATGCCGCAGACGGCGCCGGCCTTTGCGTCTACGGCGAACGCCGAACCAGGTCCGGNGTGATCATGCACCACGAAGTCGATATCGATCTCGCGGCTCTGCAAGTCGATGCGGCGGATCGTGTAATAGCGTGTGATGGGCCTGCGGTCGGGCTCCGGCCACAGGATACGTCCGTCAGGAGCGGGCCACGGCCATTCAGGCTTGGCGAGGCCTTCGGGCGGGAAGTACAGCCGCACGTGCAGGTCGTCGTCGTTCACGAAACGGGCGATGTCGTCGCCAGTGAAAGTCAGCCGCCGCATGTGCGGCGTCAGGGTGATCGCGGNCTTCAGCCGCACCTCGCGGAAGTTGGCCAACATGCCGCCGNTGGATTCATGACCGGACCAAACGATGGTCGGGGCACTGTCTCCCGCGAACTCGATCACATGAGAGGCTACGACCGAGCGCAGCATTTCCAGATTGCCCTTGTCGNTGGCCTCGACGCGGATCTTGAGTGCTTCGGCNTCGACGGCGAGGGAACTGGTGCCGAAGGGCAGCTTCGCCACCATGAGGCCGTCCCGGTCCTCGAAGGCGATGTCATGCTCGGCCAGATGATCGATCATCCGCGCGGCGAGGCCGGCGGCATCGGGAAGCGCGATGCGGGTTTCGGAGATAAGCAAGTCCAAAGTCATTCTCCACCGGGCCTGTCCGATGCTGGCCTGCAAGTGCTTCGATGTCCGGATGTCGCGGCCTCGCGCGGTGCGGGATCAAAAATCCTGCTCGCTCGCCGGCTGCGATGCAAAAGCGGTACTACCCGCATCATATTAAAGGCATTGCCGATCCCAAATTAGAATCCATCGAAAGAACATGGAAAATAAGCGCTGGAATTGCGGTGCTGCCATCTTGTATCCGCATCACATCGGCACGGCTTGTTCTGATCGCGACGAGCCGTATAGGTTCGCTTCAGGTCTCCTCCAGCGCGGCTCTCATCATGAACTCACGAAGCGGCCTGACGGCGCAGATCCTGCATCTCCTGCGGCCTTACTGGCCGCTCGTGCTCGGCGGCATCGTTCTAGGTCTGGTTGGTGGCGCCTCTGTCGCGGCATTGCTCGCGGTCGTCAATCGCGGGCTTTATGCCACGCAGGCCGACGTCGTAANGCTGCTTCNCGCATTCGCCGGNCTGTGTCTCCTGATCCTGATCGGTTCCATCGGTGCCGATATTAGCGCCAATTACGTCGGACAGCGGATCATCGCCGAACTTCGCAAGTCGCTGGCCGCCAGGATCCTGGCTGCGCCGATCGATCAGCTCGAAATCTACCGGACGCATCGTCTGATCCCGGTTCTCACGCAGGACGTNGACACGATCAGTGATTTCGCGTTCTTCTTTTCGTCCTTTTTCGTGTCGCTCGTGATCGCGCTCGGCTGCATGGTTTACCTGGCGGTGCTGTCGTGGCCGCTTTTCCTGATCACGGGCGCCGTTATCGTCCTGGGATCGCTGGCGCATGGATATGCAAGGACGCGAGGCGTTCACGGCTTCAGTGCCGCGCGCGATTCTGAAGATCAGCTGCACAAGCAGTATCGCGCGATCGCCGAGGGCGCCAAGGAGCTGCGTCTCAATCGTGTCCGTCGGCGTCGCGTCTATGTCGAGCAACTCCAGCAGACCGTCGACCGGATCAGCTCGGTGCAGATCAGGTCGATCAATCTGTTCGTGACGGCGCGGGCGTTCGGCACGATGCTNTTTTTTGTGGTGATCGGCGTGGCGCTGACCTTGCGTCCGTTCCTGTGGCCTGACAGTCCCGCAGCTGTGTCCAGTGGTTTCGTGCTGGTGTTGCTCTATATGCGCGGCCCCGTTGACCAGGTCATCGGTATCCTGCCCGCGCTTGGCCGCGCCCAAGTCGCGATGCGCCGCATTACGGAGCTCTCGGAGCAGTTCTCGACCCCCGAGCACGATCTGCTGGCCGATGCTCCCGCCGGGCCGCGCAAGACCACGATCGAATCCATCGAGCTCCGCGGCGTGACCTATGCCTTCCGCGCCGCGCCGGGCAGCGACCCCTTTGTCCTTGGGCCGGTTGATCTGCTCGTTCGGCAAGGAGACATCGTTTTNATCGTGGGGCAGAACGGAAGCGGAAAGACGACCCTCATCAAGCTATTGCTGGGCCTCTATACTCCGCACGGCGGCACGGTGCTTCGCGACGGCTTGCCCGTCGTGACGGAGACGCGGGACGACTACCGCCAGCTCTTCACGACCATTTTCTCCGACTACTATCTGTTCGAAGACCTCATACGTGGAGAAGGCGTGGTTCCGGATGTCGCGGAGCGCTACCTCCAGCGGCTGGAGGTCGCGCACAAGGTCTCGGTCGAGAACGGCGTGTTTACGACGACGGACCTGTCCACCGGACAACGCAAGCGATTGGCCCTGATGAATGCATGGCTCGAGGAGAGACCCGTGCTCGTATTTGACGAGTGGGCCGCTGATCAGGATCCCGCGTTCCGGCACATCTTCTACACAGAGCTGCTGCCCGATCTGAAGCGTCTCGGAAAGACCATCATTGTGATTTCACACGATGATCGCTATTTCGGGGTTGCTGATCATTTGATGCGGCTGCGCGAAGGTAAGATCATCGCAAGCGAAGAGAAGGCGGATAATCTCGCGGCGGCCTCCGCAGTTCCAACCGACGCGCCGCTTTAGAGCTATTGAGGCACAGTGCGGGTGCTTTTTTGTCGCACGAGAACGACAACATGCGATCTTGTTTTGCGCGATCCTGTTTTACGACGGGCTGTCAGATTTTTAGAGAATCTAATCTGCGTGTGCGCGCATTCCTTGTCAGCCTTTAGGCGAGTGATCTACACCACCATCAGCGATGATCGTGATGTGAGGGCCGGATGAACAAGGCTTCCGATTCCGGGGCTGAACCTCTTGAGTTCCCGGTTGGTCCATATTCCGCTTTGACCGTTTTCCAGGAGGGCGATCGCGTTCGCGTCGTTGCTGACAGCGTAACGGTGTTGGAACTGCGTCTTCGGGAGCGGGGCGATCACCTTGAGGTCCTGAATGCGTCGGACGACCGTGACCTTGCGGCACGAGCCGTGTCGGCGTCTGCCGAGGCGCTGTTTGCCTGGCGGCCGGGTGTTGATCGGCTCGTTCTGGATCTCGGCGGTGGAGCATCGCTTGCTCGGGAGTTGATGGATAGCGGCCTGGCCATCATGTGCGAGGGACAAATGGTGCTGTTTCCCGAACTGGTCATGCAGCGCCGGGACAATTGGCTGGTGAACTCCGGACGACCACCATTGCCGCAGCTCCACGTCATGACGGACGGACGGCGACATCCACGACGCGCCGCAAGGCCGATGGGAAAAGTGTATGGCCGGTTCATCCCCTGGCTGTCAGAAGTCATCTCGTTTCGCGTCGCCGATCTCGATAACGATCTCCATTTGTTGCACCGCTGGATGAATGACCCCCGCGTCGATGCGTTCTGGAACGAGGCAGGCGATCTCGACAAGCATCGACGATATCTGGCCGGCATCCTGGCGGATCCTCACATGCTACCGCTGATAGGCTGCTTCGGTGATGAGCCGTTTAGCTATTTCGAGGTCTATTGGGCCAAAGAAAATCGCATCGCACCGTTCTACGATGCTGCCGACTATGACCGGGGATGGCACGTGGTCGTCGGAGAGGACGCCTTTCGCGGCCGTCGTTACATCAGTGCGTGGCTCCCCTCGCTGATGCACTACATGTTCCTCGACGATTGTCGTACGCAGCGGATCGTCGGGGAGCCGGCAGCGGCGCATTCCCAGCAGCTTCGCAATCTCGAGCGCTCGGGGTTCGCGAAGATCAAGAATTTCGACTTTCCCCACAAGCGGGCGACCCTGGTGATGCTGTTGCGCGAGCGCTTCTTCGCCGATCGGCTCTGGCTTCCGGCAGCCGCCGATCCAGCGGTCTCGTCCTAAAGCGCAAGCGGAGCGTGGATTCATGTCTCATCAACTTGCGATCGAACACGACGTCATCGGCGTCGGATTCGGACCTTCCAACCTCGCGCTCGCC
>JGI25160J50197_1001137_pt1 | contig 13604 bp, 9 predicted proteins | sample AraplaMF_Cvi_mMS_FD_50197 | JGI IMG/M metagenome (IMG submission 50197)
GCAACTTAAGGGGGGCGTTTGAAGATCGGCTTAAATAAGAGAATAAAGAGATCATGAATTTAAGACAGTGAATTGCGGATTAAGCCTGTGCCACAAGCACTTTTCGCAACGTTCTGTTGACCTTCGCAAGGTCCTGTTCACCCTCCGTCCGCCGCAGCTGTCGCATTACAGAACAGCCCCGCCCCGTTTCGAAACGGGCGCGTAAGAGCTGTGGCGGAACCGGTTGGTCAACGAAAACTTACCGCAAATTTTAGGCAACCAACGGTCAACCAAACGGCCACAACTGCGCAAGCTCCGCTGCGTGTCCCGGACCAGCGAAGCGCAGAGCCGGGACCCAGAAAGGAGAGATGGGCCCCGGCTCCGCCGCGCATCACTGCCTGCTGCGCAGCGTCCAGGGCACGAGCGTGAACGCCAAATAAGAGAGTAAACGTTGAAATCGTCTGCTTGCTATGGCGGGCGCTCGCGCGCGGCCATCCAGGCGAGCGCGAGGTAGGCTGCGAGCATGAAGGCTTCGACGCCGACGACGATCAGGCTGCCGCCGTAGATTCCCGGGAACATCAGCTCGATCACCGCCATCGACACCACGGTCGTGAGCCACACCACCGCGCCCCATGGCGTCGCCAGCCACAGGCCGACCGCGGCGACGAGTTCGATCACGGCGAAATAGACGGTGGCGGACTGCCAGGCCATCGACTGGTTCTCGAACGCCTCGTCCTCGCCGCCGACGAAGCCCGTCACCTGCGCCCAATGATAGAGACCCTTCAGGATCGAGAGCAGCGCCATCACCCGCAGGAACAGCACGAGCCGGCGCGTCCAGACATTGTCGTCGGATTCCGGGCGCTCCGAGGAGATCGCAGCCACCGACATCGCGCTGTCTCTGGCACTGTCTCTGACGGCGTCCCTGGGGCTGCCGTCCCGGGCCGCATCGCGGGTGGTGATCTCGGACATGGCCCCCTTCTGGCTGCTTCGGCCCGCAAAATCAATCGGCGGCCCGTCAGGTCAATTCTGCCTTGCGGCAGGTCAAGCCGCGGTGACGGGAACCATGCGAGCTGGTATAAGAATAATTCCAGCCGGAGGAAGAGTGATGGCGATCAAATACGGACGTCCGATCGAATTGCGCGAGGTTTCGCGCCGGGAGGGTGCTGCGGTGCCCCATGCCCTCGATCTGACCGTCCGGCCGCGCCGCAACCGCAAGGCCGAATGGGCCCGGCGGATGGTGCGGGAGAACGTGCTCACCACCGACGACCTGATCTGGCCCCTGTTCCTGATCGACGGCCACAACAAGCGCGGGCCTATCGCATCGATGCCCGGCGTCGAGCGCCTCAGCGTCGACCAGGCCGTGCGTGAGGCCGAGCGCGCCATGAAGCTCACCATCCCCTGCCTCGCCCTGTTTCCCTACACCGAGCCGTCCTTGCGCGACGAGGAAGGCTCCGAAGCGACCAACCCGAACAATCTGGTCTGCCAGGCCGTGCGGGCGATCAAGAAGGAATTCCCGGACATCGGCATCCTCTGCGACGTCGCGCTCGATCCCTTCACCAGCCACGGCCATGACGGCCTGATCTCGGACGGCAGGATCCTGAACGACGAGACGGTCGCCGTCCTGGTGCGTCAGGCGCTGGTGCAGGCCGAAGCCGGCTGCGACATCATCGCGCCCTCGGACATGATGGACGGCCGCGTCGCCGCGATCCGCGAGGGGCTGGATCACTCCAGCCTGTCCGACGTGCAGATCATGGCCTATGCGGCCAAATACGCTTCCGCCTTCTACGGCCCGTTCCGCGACGCGATCGGCTCGGCCAAGACGCTCACCGGCGACAAGCGCACCTATCAGATGGACAGCGCCAACACCGACGAGGCGCTACGCGAGGTCGAGCTCGACATCGCCGAGGGCGCCGACATGGTGATGGTGAAGCCCGGCATGCCCTATCTCGACGTCGTGCGCCGCGTGAAGGACACCTTCGCGATGCCGACCTTCGCCTACCAGGTCTCCGGCGAATACGCCATGATCGCGGCTGCCGCGGGCAACGGCTGGCTCGACGGCGAGCGCGCCATGATGGAGAGCCTGCTGGCGTTCAAGCGCGCCGGCGCCGATGGCGTGCTGAGCTATTTCGCGCCGAAGGCGGCGGAGAAGCTGCGCAGCCAAGGTTAGGCTGACGCCGGGCTCCCCCGCCCCCGAATCGCCGGAATATTTCGGCTTGTTAATGTCCGGGTGCCCTTGGCACGGGGATGGCCTGTTCCCATGTCCTGCCACGGGAGAACGCTCCTTGGGAGACGGACATGTCGTATTCGGATTCGGGCAATACTTGGCGCAATGACGGCGGGGCGCAGCCGCACGCTTACGACCCCTATCTGCATCCGGAACTGTTCCGCGGCGTTGCGACGCGGCGGGTGTTCGCCTTCCTGATCGACATGGTCGTGATCTCGGTGCCGGTCATCCTCGGCTACATCTTCATCGCGCTGTTCGGCGTGGTCACGCTCGGCATCGGCTGGGCGCTGTTCTGGCTGGCTTGGCCCGCCTCCGTGATCTGGGCGATCGTCTATTACGGCGCCTGCATTGGTGGCCCCTCCTCCGCGACGGTCGGGATGCGGGTGATGGATCTGGAGCTGCGCACATGGTACGGCGCGCCGGGCTATTTCGTGCTTGGCGCCACCCATGCGGTGCTGTTCTGGGTGACGGTCTCGTTCCTGACGCCCTTCGTGGTGCTGCTCGGCCTGTTCAATGGCCGCCGGCGCCTGCTGCAGGATTTCGTGCTGGGAACGGTCGTGATCAACAATTCCGTTCGCGCGCCGGTGGCGCAGGCGGCAAGGACCTATTGAGGACCTGGCGATCAACGGCCTGCTAACTGGGATGCGCTAAGCTGGCTGATCTGACCTGCCGAGCTGGCCAATTGACCGGGGGCTTCCGTAGCGCGATGCTGATACTCACCTTGGAGGCCCACGACGTCCCTTGACCCAGCACTCGCGCGACACCCCCCAATTTTACCTCACGGCGCCCTCGCCCTGCCCCTATCTGCCGGGCCGGCACGAGCGAAAAGTGTTTACGCACCTCGTGGGTGAGCGCGCCGGCGACCTCAACGACCTCCTGACCCATGGCGGCTTCCGCCGCAGCCAGTCGATCGCCTACCGGCCGGCCTGCGACCAGTGCCGTGCCTGCGTCTCGGTCCGGGTCGTCGCCAACGAGTTCCGTCCGTCCCGCAACTTCCGCAAGGTGATGGCGCGCAATTCCGACATCATCGGCGAGCAGCGCAGCGCGGTGCCGACCTCCGAGCAATATTCGGTGTTCCGCGCCTATCTCGACGCCCGCCACCGCCACGGCGGCATGGCCGACATGACCGTGCTCGACTACGCCATGATGGTCGAGGACAGCCATGTCGAGACCCGTATCATCGAATACCGCAAGCGCGGCCCCGACAGCGGCATCACCGGCCGCGGCGAGGAACTGATTGCGGTCGCGCTCACCGACGTGCTCAGCGACGGGCTGTCGATGGTCTATTCGTTCTTCGAGCCGGGTCAGGTCAGCCGCTCGATGGGCACCTTCATGATCCTGGACCACATCGCGCGTGCCCGACGGCAAGGGCTGCCTTACGTCTATCTGGGCTATTGGATCGAGGGCTCCAAGAAGATGGACTACAAGGCCCGCTTCCTGCCGCAGCAGCGCCTCGCGCCCTCGGGCTGGCTGCGCATCGACGCGCAAGGCGATGCGGCGTCCGAGCCGCAGGACTGAAGCCCGACTTCGCAGCTCTCAGGGGGCCGCAGCTTCGGCCNCCTCCGATGTCGCGAACTTTGCAGCCCCCTCCTCACCGACGATGAATTTGAGCGCCGCAAGTCCCGGCAGGAAGAAATAGCCTCCCCCGAGCGTCGTCGTGAAGTTCGCCAGAGAGACCTCTCCACCGCTCGGCAAGCCTGGCAACGACAAGGCCTTCGGGAAGGCCTGTGGATCGGACGACCCGACGAGCGGATCGTCGGCGTGAAGGTTGACGAAACTCGGATTCCGCGCCCAGCGCTGCTGGACGAACTCGAACTGCCGCTCGATATCCGCATTGCAGGCGATGAAGAAGATGCCCTTGCGCGTCTCGCCGTCGCTGTCCTCGCGATACGGCCGGCCACGCCGCAGCAACCGGTGTAGCTTGGTCGACGTGATGCTCGATTGGACGTCGACGCCCAGCGTATCCCGCGGATTCACGCGTCGAATGTGCGCGCCCTTCGGGCAAATGAAGCCGTTGGCGTCGTCGACACGATAGCGGAATGCGTCGAGCTCCGAATCCGTTTTTGAGTTGCCCGCGTCGTATTTCCAAGCGAGCGGCCAGCCATTGTCCTGGCGCCCCATCATTTTATTGCAGACATCCTGACCGTTCGCCTCCCGAAAGGCGTCGAACGCCTCGACGTCCTGCTCGATCTGGCGCACGGCGAGGTAGCTTCCGTTCAGGGCAAATCGTCCGCCGGGATGTTTGGCGAGGCCTGAGCGCCCCCATCCCTTCACGTCCGGGCAATAAGTGAGCTCATCATATTCGTTGCGATAGCCGAGGATGAACTCTCCAGGCTGGACGACGCGATCGTCGTACAGCGCATCGGCCTCCTTCTTGTCCTTGTCCTTCTCTGATCGGAGCAGTCGGCCACTGTCGTCTTGCCTCAATCCCTTGATGACGGGCTGCGCCAGGCCGTCGCGAAACCCNAACGCTTCGCGCAATTTCTCTTCCTTGTCGCCTTCAAGTTTTTGAAATGAGCAAGGGTCGTTATCGATCTGGATGGCGCTGAATATCGTCTCGTCCGGGCGCGAAATGATTGGCCCGACGCCTCTCTTCGTCCATTCGGCGATCAGGACATGCACGGCATCACCGCTGTCGCCATCAACATCGGACCAGCGCCATGCCCGGGGGTTATCCCTCAGCAGCAACACGCGTGCATCGCTGCCCATGCCACTGCGGAAAGGTGTCGGGAATGGATAAATGTCGTCTTCCACGCATCCGAGCTTTGTCAGCCCCGAAAAACTGAACGCGATCGCCGCAGCCCTCTCGAGAGGATTCTTTTTCGACTTCTCGACGTCCTTTGCGTTGGCAATGACGCCGCTTTGGACGAATTCTGCGAGCCACGCCCGGGCTGCGTTCTCCTGCCCGTCCCTGATCGTCAGCAGCCAGAACCGACTGTCTTGCAGCCAGCCGTAGCCGCTCCTCAGCATTCCCTGGATGTCATCGAAATGCTGCGCGAGATGTGCTGCCGCCGCTTTCATGATTCGATGGCCCTCATGATCAGGTCGTCGTTGCTGTCGTTCCGCTCTCCGAACAGAGCGTCGCGCAGTCCCGTTGCGAGGTTGATCTGGTCGACAGGTTCTTTACGCGCGTCAAAGCGAAACATATGCGGAAGCATGCTGTCGCGAGCATATGACTTGAACTGCAACTCGCGCTTCACGCCCCGGAACACGATAAATCGCGTCGGCGGGAAGCTGCGCGCATGGATCACGGCGGGCTGGCCGATCGCTGCCGCATCACGGGGCTTCAACGTGGTCCACCGCCATGCGAGATTTGTCCCGATCGTGGCGCCATTGATGAAATCGTCGAGATAGCCGCCGAAACTGCCATCATAGTTCGAGCAGAACAGATAGCGGCGCCCGTCCTCGATGATGTGCCAATGGCCGAAATGAATGCCCGGCGCACTGCCCAGCCGGCTCTCGGTAAAGATCACACGGCCAAACAGCGTCACGATGCGCAGCGACGCCCGGATCCACCAGGCACTCCAGCCATTCGGACTGCGGAGATCCGTCAGGCTGATCATATGGGCGGTTTCGCGCACCACCAGCCCTTCGCTGTTCTCGATCGACGGATCGACCTGTTGGGCGCGAGGCACGTTGTCTTCGTAAGGTTGAAAGAACCAGTTGCCAACTTTCGCGAGATCCTGACTGATCCGGGACAGCAGGCCGACCGCGCAGATCAACACGACGATCGCGAGAATGACGAAGGCGATGATCTGCCATCCGAGAAATCTGGCAGTCAGTGCTGCGTATGCGTCCACGATCGTCGAGGGCCGGAAGATGAAGGTGAACGCGAGCACGGCGAGAGCGAAAGCGATCGGCACGCTGAGCAACAGGCCGATCCGATAGGTAAGCCATGACGACCACGTGTCCGTGGGCCGGTCGAGCTCGCGCCCCACACTCTCCAGCCAGCGCCGCCACGTTCTGGAAAGGGCTGGCAGAGCGATCAGGAACAGCCATACCAAAATCCCGAGCCCAAGCAGCGCAAGTACGCTGCGGATGCTGACGTCGAGCACCCAGCAACTCGCGCTTGAAATGAAAGCCACCACGTCCGTCACGCCGGAATAAGGCGGCCCGAACAACCAGGTGCAGACGCCAAGGGCACCGCGCGGCACCGCGCCGACCAGCCAGACTGCGATCAGCCACAGCACGAACAGCGTCAGCACATAGCCGATTTTTGCAGAGATGCTCGCACCCTTGCCGCGCCAGTACGAACGCGGTGCCGGATCCAGTGCCCAGACGAAACGAGGATTCTGGAATGCCCTTTGCGCGAGCGCCAGCGCGAACGCAGAGCGATCATCGCCATGCAGCATGGCCTGCTTCATGGCCCGCGCCTCGCCCCGCGTCCATTCAAGCAACTCCTGCTCCTTCTCGATCTGCCGCGCCGTTCGGTCGCGGGCGCCGATGAAGCCGCCATCGGCGATGCTGAGATGCTTCATCAACATCTTGTGCAGCTTGTGGTTGCGCTCGCTTCTCAGCGCTGTGGCGTCGCCGGGCCAGAACGAGCTGTACAGCGACCACATCGCCTCGCTCCAATGGTAGACCAGCCGGTAGAGCATATCGTAGGGTTCGATCCCCTCTTCGATGGCGAGTTCGAGCATCAACAAGGGCCTCTTGTCGCCTGCGTCGGCCCTGGCCGGCAGCAACGCAATGGAGGCGAACTGGACCACCTCGACGTCTCGGAGCAGAGCGTACAGCCCCTTGGAAACGGGGCTGTCTTCCGAAAGATCGGTCGTGCCGTTCCAGCCTGGCACTATGATGCAGATCATCTGCTGGCGGACTATCTCGAGCATGCCCGTCCTTCTCCCGCCTGCTAGATGAAGCTCACGCGCATTTGCGACATCAGCGCTCCGTCATAGGCGATGGCCTTGCCCTCCCCCCGCGCCAGTTGCAACTCGGGCAGGGTCANCAGACCGATCAGCGCGCTGGTCAGGATCTCGACCGCGTAGACCATGGCCGGACACTGGCGCGTGCCGTATCCGAACATCAGCCAGCGCAGATCTTCGTTCGCACCCCAGTTGCGCGCCGGAGAAAATTGGCTGATGTCTTTGTCTATCGCGGTATCGAACATTGCGGCGATCCCCCAGATCGCCATCTTTCCGCCGGCGGGGCACTTGGCGTTGTGCCGCGCGCCCGTCTCGAATTCCGTGTCGCGCGGCACATCGCGCGCGAGCAGCGGAAAAATCGGGCGGAAACGCAAAAGCTCGAGGACATGGTTTTGCACCAGCTTGCGAAAGGCCTCGCATTCCCAAACCTCGTTCGGACCCTTTTCCAGGAGTTGCTGCGCCCGCGCGCGCAATGCCTTGTGAACATCGGGACGCCCCAGCAATTCTTGCACCGCGAGCGCCCCCGATTGCACGGTGACCGGATGCGAGATCCAGGCGAGGCCAACGGCGTTCCGTTTGATGACACCGAACGGACAGGAGGTTCCCCATGCAAGCTGGATGTCTTTGCCCACACCAGCGATACGCGAGCTCAGCGCGTCAGAGTTGAGTTCGGCCCTGCGCTGCACTCTCAGCGTCGCCGAGTTGCCAGCCAGGAGTTGCCCCGCCACATAGCGTATCTCGAGAAGATATTGCCGCTGCAGCCCAGGATCATCGAGGCTTCCGGTCGCGCCTGCTGCCACCCTGTCGGTGGCCTCCCCGAACAACGGATGCATGGCGCGAAACACGATCCACATCAAATAATTCTCGATGAGATCGAACGATTTGTTCTTGCCGAACGGCCGGAGCTTCTCAACGTAGTCTCGAACCGCGAGATCGGCCGCTGCAGGCAATGTCGGATCCAAGGCGGCCAACCGACCATCCAGCAGATCCTTGTCCGTCTTGTATGTGGCGTCTGGATCCATGCCAATCAGGTAATCTCCGGCCGACAGGTTCGCCGCGTGCGCGGTGTTGGAGAAACTGTTCGGCCTGGTCAGTACCTTTTTGACCGCGTCGGCGCGGACCGCNATGCCCAACCAGCCGCCGACGAATGGCCAACGCCGAAGCACCGCGCCGATCGCGCGCAAAGCGCCGGGATGGCGGTTGGCCCAACAGAAGATCCCGTAGGTGAGGCTCCGAAGTCCCGGCGGCATTGCATCAGGAGTGCCAGCTGAGAGTTTCATGCTGCGTACCCGTCCTTACGCCAATCTGCGAGCACCGCGGCGGCACGTTTGCGGTAGTGAGGCATGCCCAGACGCTCCGCCGCCTCGGCGGCTCGCTTGAAATGCGCTTCGGCACCTGCGAGATCGCCGGCCTGCCGCAAGGTCTCCGCAAGCTCGTACAGGGCTTCGGTCTGGTGTCCGTATTCCTCGGCGGCCTGCTCGACCGCCTTGCGTCCGACAACCAGCGCATCGTCCAGTCGTCCGAGCTTGCGATAGGCGACAGCCAGGCCCACGCGCATGAACGTCCTGCCATAGGGGCCGGCCGACTCGTAGATGCGATCGGCGAACCCCTTCTCCAGCATGGGCACCGCTTCGGCGGCCTTGCCGTTGCGCGCCAGCGCGCTGCCAAGAACGCCGGTGCATACGGACAGCATGGTCGGCACGTTGTATGTCATGCAATGCTGCACACCCGTGCGCATCAAGGCCTCGGCACGGTCGAGCTCGTCGCGTTCGATCCAGATCTGCGATTGGACGGTGTCGACCAACAGACGGGAATATGGGTGATCGATGTCCGATAGGATCTCATAGCTTCTGGCGCAGAATTCATCGGCAGCGGCGCCATCCCCGAGGCGCCACAGCGTGCTGGCATGAAAGGCGTACAGGTTGACGATCGGAATCGCGGCCCAGCCGGGCTGGACATAATGCGCCGACAGTTCCGGCTGGTAGTCGGACAGCAGCACGCGGCTTTCGGCCGCCGCTTCGGCGTATCGCCCGAGCGCATGCAGGTGCATNAGGCGGGTCTGATGCGCCGCCATCATCATGTGACGACGCTGTGCGAGGCGTGCCGCTTCCAGGCCCTGCGATGCGTAGCGCAGGCCTTGCTCGAAACGTCCGCGCATCCAGAGAAATACTGCCGTCTCGGTCGAAACCGCAGCCCTTGCACGCTGATCGTTCAGTTGCACGGCGATGGCTTCGGCCCGCTGCATGTTGTCGAAGATCTCGTCGATCTGCCCGAGGGCCAGCATCGCACCGATGGCCTCCAGCCGCAGCGCGAGCTCCAGGGTCTGGGCGGTCGTCGTTCCCTCGACGCGCTGTGCCGCCTGTATGCCGTTCTCCAGCAATTGGACGGCCTCCCGATTGGCCGAGCGCGAGATCGCGCGAGCCATCGACTTGACGGCGAACTTTGCCGCCTGCTCCCATTCCTCGCCCCCGAAGGCATGATGCGCCAGTGCCGGCGCGGCATCGACATCGGCGGCGCCGGGCTGGGCGTGGAGCGCCAGGAAGGCCTGGCGATGCAGGGCCTTGAGCCTGGCGCGCGTGAGGACCCCGAGCACGACGTCACGGACCAACGCATGACGGAATGCGAAAGCGTGCGACCCGCGCGAGCTCCTCGCCTGATCCGGCCCCGTCAGCAAGCCGGACGCGACACAAAGACCCAACAGCTCTTCGGCGCGATCGAGGTCCACGGCCTGCATTGCGGCAACCAGGTCGTGCGTGATGGGATCCCCGAGGATGGCCGCGGCCTCGATCGCCGACTTGGCGGCGTCGGGCAGCCTGTCGACCCGCGCGCCGATCACCGCCGCGATGGAGCCCGGCACGCGNAGCTCGGCGAACGGCCTCTGCAAGCGNTAGGCGCCGGGGGTGCCTTCCAGCGACCCGTCGTCGATCAGCGTGAAGACCAGTTGCTCCAGGAAGAAGGGATTGCCGTCGGCGCGCGAGACCAGTTCGCTCGTGATGCCGAGCACGGACGGATCATCGCCGAGACAGGCGCGCGCGAGCCGGAGCATTTCTCCATACCCCAGCGGCTCGATCATGTGCTCGGCAAACCAGGACGCCCGTTGCCACTGGTGCTCGAAATCCGGACGATAGGTGGCGCAAATCAGGACCGGCAGCCGCTGAAGCTTGGGAAGCAGGCCCTCGAACAGCCGTCGGCTCTCGCGATCGGCCAGGAAGACATCCTCGAGCACGAGCACGAAGGCGCCGGACCCCACGCGTCTGCGCACGAGCCAGAGCAACGCCTCGCCGATCCGGCGCCGCCGTTGCGTCGGGTTCAGCGCCAGCCAGGCTTCATCCGGCGCCGCAAGTCCCAGCAGATCATTGACCGCCGCCAGATGCTCGGCGCCGTCATCGGGCCATTCCGCAATCAACGCCTGCTTGGCCGAATGCCGGATGTCGGCCGCACTGGTTTGCGGAAGCCCGACCAGACTTGCNGTCAGATCGGTGGCGGTGCTGTAGGCACGCGTGCTCGCATACCCTCTCGCCTGCGAAAAGCAGATCTCCATCCCCTCTCGGGCGAGGCTGTCCATCCAGTCGACGATCAGGCGCGACTTGCCGATCCCGGCATCGCCGCACAACCCGATCGCTCGCATGCCGGACTTCTGAACGGTCTCCAGCGTCCCTTCCAGGATCCGGAGCGTGTCTTCGCGTCCGATCAGAGGCGCCCAGCGCGGCTTCCGCGTCAACGGCGCGGCCGCCGAACTTTCGGTCTCCACCACGACTTCATGCACTTCGATCGGAGCATCCAGTCCGCGCACGGCCCGCATGCCGGCCGTACGCGTGTCGATCTGCTGGGCGACCAGCCGCTGCGTCGCGGCGCTGATCAGGATCCCGCCGGGCGGCGCCATCTTCTCGAGCCGCGAGGCGAGATGGATCGTCTTTCCGTCCGCGCCGTAATGGGACCACCGGTACTGTCCGACGATGCCGACCAGCACCTCGCCCGAATTGATACCGATGCGCAGNGTCGGGCTGACGATGCCTCCGACGTCATNGCCCGGGATGGATGCTCTCTGCATCTTGAGAGCGGCAAGGCACGCCCGCAGGGCGTGATCTTCCTGGGCCACGGGCGCNCCGAACAAGGCGACGAGGCCATCGCCGAGCAACTGGCTCACCGTGCCGCCATAGGTCTCGACAGCCTCAGCCAAACGGTCCAGCGCCCTGCCGAGATAGGCGCGGGCTTCCTCGGGGTCGACATGCTGCACAGGGAGGTCGAATTGCAGACGTCGACGAACAGCACGCTGACCTGCTTGTTTTCAGTCAGCATCTGCGAGCGAACCGGAATATGATGGTGCAGCTGGACGACTTGCGCGTCGCGGTTCGGGGCGCCCGGCTCTTCCGCGCTACGATTGAGACTCGCGCCGCATTGAGAGCAGAAGCGATGCTCACGGGCAATATGGGCAGAACAAGCGGGGCACCTGGTCACGGCAGCACACACTCATCAATGACTTGAACTAAATTACAATGCGTTCTGGCTTGAACATCGCCCCTTCGAGGCGTGAACCCGCTCAGTAGAAAAACAAGCTGTCGATCAATTCAAACGATCAAACCGAATATTTCGTGCGCCAATAATATTCGCGCACAACCGATAGATGAATCCTGAGAACTGCAGTGGCCGCTCTGGTCCGGCGCGGGACCCGCCGATCATCCCGCCGGAAGCAAAATCAATGCTGAAACAGGGATCATTATTGTACGCCCGGCTAGCAATTGCAACCAGTATACGCGTCTCGCACAAATTGAAAAGTGACACTTGTCAAATCGACCCCGACGTCTTCCGCGGCAAACCTGCGCGCGAGAACGGGGAACAAAGTCGCCAGCCGGCACATCTTACGGGCGAGAGGCTCGCGTTCGGGAAGGTCATGCCCGCTGTCTGATCGGGCAGCCGTCGAGGCGAGGCCCGCTTGAACGGGCCGGACAGATCGCGGCCCTCACCCGAACATCGTGTCCACCAGCAGCTTCACGTTCAAAGCCACGATGACGCCCGCCACGATCCAGGCGATCGCCGCGACATATGCGGGAACCACGAACTGCCCCATCTTGCGGCGATCGGACACGAAGCGGACCAGCGGGATCACGGCGAAGGGCAGCTGCATCGACAGCACGACCTGGCTGAACACCAGGAGGTCCGCCGTGCCGCGTTCGCCATAGATCGCGGTGACCACGATCACGGGGATGATGGCGATGCCGCGCGTGAGCAGCCGGCGCGCCCAGCTCGGCAGGCGCAGGTCGAGAAAGCCCTCCATCACGATCTGGCCGGCGAGCGTCGCCGTCACCGTCGAGTTCAGCCCCGAGGCCAGCAGCGCCACTGCGAACAGGGTCGAGGCGATGCCGAGGCCGAGCAGCGGCGACAGCAGCTCGAAGGCCTGGCCGATCTCGGCAACGTCGGAATGGCCGCTCTTGTGGAAGGTCGCCGCCGCCACGATGAGGATCGCGGCGTTGATGAACAGCGCCAGCATCAGGGCGATGGTCGAGTCCGTCGTCGCCCATTTGATCGCCTCGCGCCGGCCCGCGTCGTTGCGCTCATAGGCGCGCGTCTGCACGATCGAGGAGTGCAGATAGAGATTATGCGGCATCACCGTCGCGCCGATGATGCCGATCGCGATGTAGAGCATCTCGGGGTTGGTGAAGATCTCGGCCTTCGGCATGAAGCCGTGCAGGACCTCGGCGACCGGCGGTGCGGCCGCCACGATCTGGACCCCGAAGCAGACCGCAATCACCGCCAGCAGCGCGATGACGAAGGCTTCGAGGAAACGGAAGCCGCGGTTCATCAGGAGCAGCAGCAGGAAGGCATCGAGCGCGGCGAGCAGCGCGCCGCCGATCAGGGGAATGCCGAACAGCAGCTTCAGCGCGATCGCGGTGCCGATGACTTCGGCGAGATCGCAGGCGATGATCGCGGCCTCGCAGGCCAGCCAGAGCAGGAAGTTGACCGGCGGCGAATAGGTGCCGCGGCAGGCCTGTGCGAGGTCGCGGTCGGTGACGATGCCGAGCCGTGCCGCCAGCGACTGCAGCAGGATCGCCATCAAATTTGAAAGCAGGATGACCGAGAGCAGCGTGTAGCCGAACTTCGAGCCGCCGGCGAGATCGGTCGCCCAATTGCCGGGGTCCATGTAGCCGACCGAGACCAGATAGCCGGGGCCGACAAAGGCGAGCAGCCGGCGCCACCAGCGGCCACCGAGCGGAACGGCGACCGTAGCGTTGACCTCGGGGAGGCTTTTGGTGACGGGCGCATCTGCGCGCCAGCCGGCGGCGTCGGGGGTCACATCAGGCGATCGGGCATCCATGCGCCAAGAATACCGAGTTCGAGGCTTATTGCAACTCATTTGCAACTGCATCTGGAGGCATGGGTCTCGCTCCTGTCGTTGCTCGCCGCCGTGTCGGGAAGCGGGTGGGTCTGGCGACCCTTGGCAACGGATACTGGCGCCAACCCGACTTTGCAGGAAATGAGCCATGTCAAACCCGCCTCGCCTTCCCGACACTTTTGGCCGCCTCGCCTGGTCCAATCTC
>JGI25160J50197_1001146_pt1 | contig 13557 bp, 11 predicted proteins | sample AraplaMF_Cvi_mMS_FD_50197 | JGI IMG/M metagenome (IMG submission 50197)
CGAGCATCGCGCGCGAAACGAGCCGCGGCGCCGGACGGCCGGGAATGAGAGCCGTGGTAATGACAATGTCCTGCTTGGCGATGTGTTCGGCCACAAGTGCCGCCTGCCTGGCCTGATAGTCGGCCGACATTTCCTTGGCATAGCCGCCAGCCGTTTCCGCCGCCTTGAACTCGTCATCCTCGACGGCGATGAACTTCGCGCCAAGAGATGCAACCTGTTCCTTTGCAGCGGGGCGAACGTCGGTTGCCGAAACGGCGGCACCGAGACGGCGCGCCGTCGCAATCGCCTGGAGGCCTGCAACGCCTGCACCCATCACGAAAACCTTGGCGGCAGGAATAGTGCCCGCTGCCGTCATCATCATCGGCATCGCCCGGTCGTAAACGGCGGCTGCCTCGATAACCGCTTGGTAACCTGCAAGATTTGCCTGCGATGACAGCACGTCCATCGACTGCGCACGCGTGATGCGCGGCATCAGCTCCATGGCGAAGGTGGAAAGACCTGCCCGCGCCATCGCGGCGACCGCCTCGTCATTGCCATAGGGATCCATGATGGCAATGACGACCGCGCCGGTCTTATAGCCGGCGATCTCGCTTTCGCTCGGCCGGCAAACCTTGAGGATTACATCGGCGGACGCTGCATCCGCAAACGTGCCGATTGCGGCACCGGCGGCCTCGAATTCACTGTCCGGAATGCGCGAAAGCGCCCCGGCGCCCGCTTCGACGATGACATCGAAGCCGAGCGCCTTTATCTTTTTCACGGTTTCGACGGACGCCGCAACGCGNGTCTCATCGCCCGTGATTTCCTTGGCTACGAAAACGATATTGGCCAACTGCCCCCTCCTCCGGGTCAGCTGGGCCGTGGCAGGCTGCTTGCCTGCACGGGCCAAGCATCTACATCACAAAATTCGGAAGACCGGGCCTTCCCGCGGGCCGCGTTTAGCGGAGCAGGAAGATGCCGGCGACGAGGATGATGAGGAAGACGAGGATGCCNCCGAGGAAACCGGCACCGCCGAAGAAACCGGCAGTCATGGCAAGCATCAGGGCGATCAGAAACATCGTGCCGTATTTCGTGCCGGCAATGAACATGTCGTACGTCTTTTCATGTTCCTTGTAGTCCATCGGCGCGCCGGTCTCNACCGGTCCGGTATGATGTTCGGCCATGAATATCGTCTCCCTGAAATGCCTTAGCGCTGCCTGATTCCCCCGCGTCAGCGAGGCAAATCCCTCTCCGCAGGGATTACACAATGACGGGCGAAAGCGCAATGCATGAGAATGCCGCAGGAACGCCTTCGCCGGGGGCGGAAAAGGCGCTCCCTCGAGGAATCAAAGCGGCAAGTCAGTTCCAAGCTGGCCTTCCGGTACGAAGCGCGCGGTCGGGACGATAGTGAGCGAAGGCAGCGTGTTTTCCGGGCCGCGCGCGAACATCATCCGCTGCTCGCTGGCGCTGGAAATGAAGAACGGATAACGCGTGAGAAGCTTGCGGCCGACCTCGATGACATTGGTCGCCATCAGCGTCATATCGATCCCGTAATTCTTGGCCCTCTGGCCCGGCACGACGGTGTCGGCGTAAAAGACACGCTTGTAGAAGGCCGCATGCGGNGGACGAACGAACTGCAGNACCCGGTGCGCACGGAAATGCGCCGCGGCGACAATGCTCGGTCGCAGCGTCAGGTATGGGATCCAGGTCAGATCGGCCGTCAGCTCCGGATCNGCAGCAAAACGCGCCGGATCGATCAGGCTGAGACCGGCATCCAGCAACGCGTCGATCGCTTCTGGAAAGGCGCCGGCCGACTGACTGACGCGATGCTCAGGCGTCACATGGTGGATGCGGATCGTNCTGACCAGCTCGCCGTAATAATAGAGCCCGAAAACATAGGCATGGCTGTCGAAATCGGTGTCGTCGAGCAGTCCCTTCGGTGCCAGGGCAAGCGTGTCGTGCGCCTTGTAGGCCTTGTAACGCAGCCTCTCGACATCCTCCATGTCCTCGGTGCTTTCGACGCGGCGATATTCGACATTATCAAGAATTTCGAGAACCTTCTTCGAAAAGTCACTCGTACTCAAAGGGACAGACGCCATGATGGACCCCGTTGTTAACGGGTCATTAATCATACCTCGCTCGATAAAGCGCAAGATTTGAAGAAAATTTTGGACGTATTTGAATTATTAAGGTTAACGGCCGCGACTATGCCCNCGGTCACACCGACAGGTAGCGGCGGATCAGGCGACCTTGGTGCGGCGACGCGGTGCCGTGCGGCGGTTGAGAGCCTGGGAGAGGATGCCGATTTCCTTCGAGGGGACCGGCGGGGAGAAGACGTAACCCTGAATGAGATCCGTGCTGCGGTGCTTGTTGAGAAGCGCCAGCTGCTCCGGGGTTTCGACACCCTCGACAACGATCTTGAGNCCGAGCTCGCGGGCAAGGTGGACCGTGCCGCGCAACAGCTTCAGGCGACGNGTATCTTCGACNATGTTNCGCACGAAGGAGCGATCGATCTTGACGATGTCGAGCGGCAGCGTGTCGAGATAGCTGAGGCTGGAGAAGCCGGTACCGAAATCGTCGATGGCGATGGTGATGTCGCGGCTGCGCAGNTCAGCGAGGATNGCGCGCACCACCGCCGGCTCGTCGATCAGNCTGCTTTCGGTAATTTCCAGATGCAGGCGTGATGCCTCCAGACCGGAATGCNCCAACGCGTCCGAAACAACCGACAGGATGTCCGCGTCGCGCAGGTCGCGTGCTGAAAGNTTGACCGAAACGGAAATATGATCCGGCCAGCTCATGCATTCTTCGCAGGCCTTGAAGAGCACGAANCGNGTAATCTGCGAGATGATGCCCATCTCTTCGGCGAGGCGGATGAAGACGTCGGGCGGAATGGAGCCCTTTTCCGGATGTACCCAGCGAGCGAGTGCTTCAGCGCATTCGATGCGCAGGCCATCAGCCCTGAACATCGGCTGGAAGACGAGGTGTAGCGAATTTGCGGCCACCGCCTCACGCAGGTCCGCCTTGAGCTTCTGCTGCTCGATATAGCGGCCATCCATTTCGCGCTCGAAACCGGTAATGCCGCCCTTGAAGCGCGACTTGCTTTCGAACAGCGCAAGGTCGGCTTTGACGCTCCATTCNTCCATGGCGAAGGCGTCGCTCTCGAGGACGGCGTACCCGGCACTGAGCGAGACGAGGAAGGTTACCTCGTCAACTTCATATTGCCCCTGGATCGTCGCATGCAGCTTGCGGATGTCGGCNTCCAGTATCTGTCGGTCACGCGCATGCGGGAAGAAGAGGATGAATTGGTCGCCCATCAGGCGGCCGACGATGGCGCTGCCGGCCATCTCCTTGACGCGCATGGCGATGGCGCAGAGCAAATGGTCGCCGGTTACGTGACCCCGCATGTCGTTGACATGCTTGAACTCGTCGATATCGAGGATCATGAAGCCGACAGGACCGCGTTTCTTCGAATGTCTCGCCAGATAGTCCTGCACAAGGTGACCGAAATGCTCGCGGTTCGGCAGGCCGGTCAGGGCGTCGAAGCGCACCATGTGCAGGATCTTCTGCTCGGCCTTCACACGGCTCGAAACGTCTTCGAAGATCAATACCGCGCCACCATCTGCGCGCCGGCTTGCCGAGAATTCCAGCGACAGTCCCTCCGGGAAATGGATGAGCGTACGCGAAAGGCTGCCTTCGGCCACCNGTGTCAGTTGCCGCAGGATCAGCTCCGGCTGCGAAGCGTCCATGAAGCTGTACCGCGCGCCATAACGCAACACAGCGCCGAGATCGCGATCCTTCAGTCGGTCGGGTGCGCCAATTTTCAACAGTTCGCAGGCCTTGCGATTGATGACCTGGATCCGGTTCTCTTCATCGACCATGACGAGGCCNTGCGGCATATTATTCAGCGCCGTATCAAAGCGCTCGGCGATCGAGGCNATCTCGCGACGTGCGATCACGTTCTCATAGAGGAACTCNCGCACGCCGGTGGCCATGGCCCGCGTCGTCAGCCAGAACGGAATGAGGAAGACCGAAAGGATGCCGCGGTAGAAATCGAGCGTCATCACGCTGCAGATGATCATCGGCAGGCAGCAGGAGAAGGTCTGCAGGTCGACCGCCATGCGTGAGCCATAGTTGCGGCCGACGACCGAAACCATCGTCGCCATGGTCACTGCAATGCAGGCGAGCTCGGCAAAGGAATCACGCGTGAAAAAGATGGCATACCCGCTGCCNATGCCGAGAAGCGTGGTGATGCCGGCTGCGCCGACCACGAGAATCTTCTCCCAGCGCTCGATCTCGGCAAAAGAGAGCTTCTCCTTGTCCACCTTGTCGAAGAGGCGGAAAATCGCCATGCGGGCGCAGAATACCACGATGACGGCAACAGCCAGGAATATATAGACGGGAGACTCGGTCTTGGCGGCGACNGCCAGGAAAGTGGCGGAGTGTACGATGACGCCAGCCAGAAGCGTCATGCGATTCCCGGACAGGGAATTCACAAACGACAGATACACATCCTTAGGGACCCTATTCGGGTTATGTGGCTTCATCCATACTTTCCCTGTGCGCGGGAAATGTAAACCGAACCCTTTAAAAATTGATTTCAAACGGTTCAAACATTTGGTCAATTTTTCTAAAACCATAGGATGAACTACTCATCCANGGCGCGATATTGCAGCTTTACGGCGAGGATTTTGAAAAATATATCCAAGCCTGAGTTGCCGGAATTTTCATCGGCATCACCNGCGCTGGCCGCATAAGACTATACTCCAAGGCGGGCCATTTATCCTTCCAATTTCAAAAACCCTGGTTTACACCGATTGAAGGGGAGAACTGCCGAAAACGGCAAGACAATAAGGGGAGGCGAATGTCGGTATTCCTGGCCGTCAGCCGGCTGATCGACTCGATCAGTGAATTCTTTGGAAAACTATCAGAATACATGGTGCTTCTCTGCTGCCTGATCAGCGCCGGCAATGCGATTGTACGCTATGCATTCAACTATAGCTCGAACGGTTGGCTCGAGATCCAGTGGTATCTCTTCGCCTTCGTCGTGGTACTCGGTGCCTCGCATGCGCTGCGCAACAACGAGCATGTCCGCGTCGATTTGATCTATGGGTCGGTTTCCGAGGGAAGATCTGGATCGACATCGTTGGTCTCATCCTCTTCCTCATTCCCGTCTGCATCTTCCTCACCTGGGTCTCGTGGCCCTTCTTTGCGCTTTCCTACCGGCAGGGGGAAATATCGGGCAACGCTGGCGGACTGATCCGCTGGCCCGTCAAGCTNGTTCTTGTCGCCGGTTTCGCGCTGCTCTCCCTTCAGGGCGTTTCGGAGCTGATCAAGCGGATCGCAGCCGTTACCGGCCATATCAGCATCGATACGAAATACGAAAAGCCGCTGCAGTAACGCGCGCCTGGAGGAACAGATTTGTTTGATTTCGGCATCATTCCGCCGGCCATGTTCCTGGGCATGGTCATTTTCATGCTCTACGGCTTTCCGGTCGCCTTTTCGCTGGCCGCCGTCGGCCTGTTTTTCGGCATCATCGGCATCGTCACCGGCCATTTCGACGAGGCCCTGCTGCAGGCCCTGCCGCTGCGCTTCTTCGGCATCGTCTCCAACGATCTCTTGCTTGCCATTCCCTTTTTCACCTTCATGGGCGCGGTGCTGGAGCGTTGTGGGCTGGCCGAAGATCTGCTTGAAGGTACCGGCAAGCTCTTCGGTGGNGTCCCCGGTGGCCTGGCCTATGCTGTCATCCTTGTCGGCGCCGTGCTTGGCGCTATCACCGGCACGGTTGCCGCCTCGGTCATCACCATGGGCGTGATTTCGCTGCCGATCATGCTGCGCTACGGCTACAACCCGCGCCTTGCCACCGGCGTCATCGCCGCCTCCGGCACGATCACCCAGGTGATCCCGCCCTCGCTGGTCCTNGTCGTTCTCGCCGACCAGCTCGGCAAATCGGTNGGCGACATGTATCGCGGCGCGATCGGCCCCTCGATCCTGCAGGTGGCGATCTTCGTCCTCTTCATTCTCGTGCTGTCGATCGTTCGNCCGAAATCGATGCCGCCGCTGCCAAAGGAGGTGCGTGGCGATTTCAACTGGGCGCTGCTCATGAAGGTNCTGATGGGCATGGTGCCNTCGATCGTGCTGATCTTCCTGGTTCTCGGCACGATCTTCATGGGNCTTGCGACGCCAACGGAGGCNGGCGCGCTCGGCGTCGTCGGCGCCATGGCGCTCGCGGCCATGAACCGGCGCCTCACCTGGCCGCTNATCCGCGANGCGATGACATCGACCACGCACATCACCTCCATGGTGGTGATGATCCTGATCGGCTCCACCTGTTTCAGCCTGGTCTTCCAAGGCATGGATGGTTCGCGCTGGATCGAGCANATGCTATCGGGCATCCCAGGCGGCCCGGTCGGCTTCCTGATCTTTGTCAACATCTTCATCTTCGTGCTCGCCTTCTTCCTCGATTTCTTCGAGATCGCCTTCATCGTCATCCCGATGCTCGCCCCCGTCGCCTCCAATCTCGGCATCGACCTGATCTGGTTCGGCGTGCTGATCTGCGTCAACATGCAGACGAGCTTCATGCACCCGCCTTTCGGCTTCGCGCTCTTCTATCTGCGTTCGATCGCCGGTCGCGAGGTCAAGACCTCGGATATCTACATGGGCGCGCTCCCTTGGGTCGGCATGCAGCTGATCCTGGTGGCGATCGTGATCTTCTGGCCGCAATCGGTGACCTACTGGCTGGACCACGGCCCGAAGGTCGACCCGAACTCGATCAAGATTGAAGTCCCGGGCTTCGGCGGCCAGCTCGGCCTGCCGCCATTGGGAGCACCAGGCGGCAGCGGTTCCCCGCAGATTCCGGGTCTGACCTTGCCGGCCTTGCCGAGCGCGCCCCCGCCTCCCCCCGCACAATAAGGAAAACAAAAGCCCCGGATCTTCATCCGGGGCTATCTTTTTGATATCGCTGAAAAAAGAAAGTCTCTTAGATTTTACCGGCCCGTTGCTGGATCATCATGAACGTATCGAACGTGTATTCCGAGAGCTGCATCCAGAGATAGGCATCCCGCTTGAAGGCGGTCTGATCATCGTAGATCTTCTTGAAATACTGGTTCGTGCCTGAGATTTCACTGTAGATGCCGGTCGCGGCCTGGAAGCAGGCTTCCATGATCTCCTGGCTGAACGGACGCAAGGTCGCGCCTTCGGCAACAAGCTGCTTCAGCGCGCCCGGGTTCTTCGTGTCGTATTTTGCCAGCATATTGGTGTTGGCGAAGGCGCAAGCGTCTGTGAGCGCTGCCTGATAGTGCTTTGGCAGGTTGCTCCATTTATCGAGATTGAAGAAGGCATGCACCGTCGGGCCGCCTTCCCACCAGCCCGGATAGTAGTAGTACTTCGCCACCTTGTGGAAGCCGAGCTTCAGGTCGTCATAGGGGCCGACGAATTCCGCTGCATCGATCGTTCCCTTTTCCAGCGCCGGATAGATGTCGCCGCCGGCGATCTGCTGCGGGATGACGCCAACCTTCTCCATGACGCGACCGGCGAGACCGGCAATACGCATCTTTACGCCCTTGAGGTCGTCGAGCGTATTGATTTCCTTGCGGAACCAGCCACCCATCTGCGCACCAGTATTGCCGGCCGGCAGGGCATACATTCCCTGCGTGGCATAAAACTCGTTCATCAGGGTGGTGCCGTTGCCCTCGTAGAACCAGGCATTGGTCAGGCGGCTGTTCAGCCCGAACGGGATAGCCGTTCCGATAGCGTAGGTCGGGTCCTTGCCGACAAAATAATAGGAGGTGGTGTGAGCTGCCTCGACGGTACCAGCCGCGACCGCATCAACGGCCTGAAGGCCGGGCACGATTTCACCGGCTGCGAAGGGCTGGATCGTAAAGTTACCGTCGGTGGCAGCGGCAACATGCTTGGCGATATCGTCGGCGCCGCCGTAGATCGTGTCCAGGCTCTTCGGAAACGACGAGGTCATGCGCCAGGCTATCTTCGGGTTTTCCTGCGCAATTGCAGGGGCTGCCAAAGCTGTTGCGGCAACGGCACCGGCGCTCGCTGTTCCGGCCTTTTTCATAAATGAACGACGATCCATCAAAAACCTCCCGTATAGATGGCACTGCGTGGTCAATCCTCACCCCTACCCGCAGTAATGGCAAAGCTAAGCATGGCGGAAGAAGCGTTTCAAGCTTTAGTCTATTAGTCTTTGGGATCACGACGCTTCTGTGGCGCAAGCCACACATCCATCGAAATCAGCGGCTTAGCTGCATCCTGCCGGCCGCTTGCGCGATGAAGCGACCGGGCTTGCCTTCAGGGCAAACGGTCAATGATGATCGTCATCCTCATCGTCATGCTCATGTTTCAGCCATGTGCAGAGTTCGGCCGGAAGCAGTTTTTCGTAGGCATCGTCGCTGCCGACAAATTTTCCGAGGTCCCGGACGCTGACGAAGCCGACATTCGGGAAATGCTCGGCGGCGTTGCGCAGGAATTCGAACTTCTCATCGCCGATACCGACCATCACGTAGTAGATCTGCGATTCAGCCCGTTCGGCCTTCTGCAGCAATTCCCAGGCAGCGTCCCGGTCGGCATTTTCCCCGTCCGTCAGGAAATAGTTGATTGCCGGCGTGCCTGATCGCGTTTCTTCACCGAAGGCATCACGCCGCATGCCGAAGATCATGCCCAGCAGGCCGCCTGCCCATTCTTCTTCCATCAGACCATAGGTCATCAGATTCGACCGGATGACTGGACCGTAGTCCGTGCCGCCCCACAGGATCGACTCCAGTTCTTTGTTGGCGACGATTTCACGCTGAACGTAACCGTCGTAATTCTTGGCCGTGGCCGGCGTCAGAGACGCCATGTTCTGTCGGTTGGAAAACACCCAGGTATCGATACGCCCGTCATCGTCGAAATACAGAGCAACGGGAAGGATGCGCTCCAGCGCTGCCTGCACAGCGCCGGATTTGAAAAGTTCGCTCATGGAGCCAGAGACGTCGATGTTGATGCCGACCTGCGCCGGTATGCGCTCGTGAATGCCCTGCTTCTGCAAAACGAAACCGACACGGCGAACCTCTTCCTCCGGTTTCTGCAATTTGAATGTCGTCACGGCCTGTTCCTCTCCAGTTTGAATTTGCCAAGTATCCGGGTGTGAAGATTGCGAAGCGGCGTGCGTGTGCTTGCCAGCTCCGCCGATTGAGCCGTCAGCGCCGCGGAGTAGGCAGCATGCCAGGCCGGCAGGTCTTCCTGCAGCAATCCCTCCGCTGCGCGGGCGAGCGCGTCGATTTCCTGCGAGACCGCTGCAACGGTCCAGATGCTCATCTCGACGGTCGCTTTCGTCGCTGAAAGGCTTGATGTCCGCGTTTCCAGGGCTTCAGACTGCGAGGCATAATGAGCCTGCCGCTCGCGCTCGGGCAGTTGAAGGCTGCCGATGTGATGGACGAGGAATCGACCGGCAAGTATATGCGCAGCAAGATTGTTCGCGAGCGTCTTATAGGCCTTGCCCACAGCGCGCACCTGATTGGCAACGGCAACGATGTCGGGCGCAAGCGCATCGAGCTCCGCCACCGATTTTCGGACCTCCGGATAGAGGCGCGAAAAGAGGCCTGCCGGGTCACGGGGCGCGGCGAGAGCTTTGACANTGCTGAGAAAACCGCCACGGANNGCAAATACCCTGTCGGGATCGAGTTCNGTNAGGCGCTGCAGCAGCTCGGCTGAGAGCTGCCGTCCCCGCGCCAAGACGTCACTGCTGACGATCTTGAGTTCACCGTCCGCCAGCCTCCCATGCTCGGNCTGCAGAAAAGCACCGAAACGAACNACGTCATCGAAATAATGATCGTCGAGATTGATGCTGTCGACGATCCGCAACGCCGCTTTCGCAGCCGCCTCCGTTACGCTCGCATCCATGTCCTGAAGCTCAGCCACGCTGCAGGAGATGCGGCGCCTGATCTCTCCCGCGGCAAGAACCCGAGGGCGGTCGCCCTTGGGTGTCGGGGCTCGAGGCGCGCCGAACAGCACTTTCGGCTGCCGGCTCCCACCCTTCTGATCGGCAACAGGCTCGGGCGCAGCGCTTTCCGGAAAAAGCACCCTGGGTGATCCGCCCGGCTTTTTCTCCGGCGGTTCATCTGCCTTGCCGCTGGTCAAGCAGAGCCTCCGCTCAGCCGAGATAGGCCTGGATGACGTCGCCGAGACCCGCGTTCGATCCCGCGCCGACGGCATAGAATTTCCAGGATCCATCCGCCTGCTTCAGGAAGGATGCGACCTGGATCGTCGTCTTGCCGGCAAATTCCGCCGTCAGCTGATAGCGGCANAGTTCGTCGTCCATCGCATCACAGACTTCGATATAGGCGTTCTTGACCTTGCCGAAATCCTGCTTCTTGCGCGCGGCGTCATGGATCGTTGCCCAGACGGCGAGTTCGGAGATTTCGCGCGGCAACTTCGCCAGCACGATCTTGAACTCCTCGCGAAAACCCTCGTCGTGATGGCCGCCGCCATGATGGTCTTCGTCACCATCATCGTCATCAGGCTCCGGCTTCGTGAGAGCACCGCGCCCGGTGCGGTCGTCGCGCTCGTGCCACATCGAGCCGTCATCGGTCTGGAAGGATCCATCGGCATTCTTGGAAAGCGAGCCTTCGGGATTGCTGGAGCTGCGCACGAAGGCGTAGCACAGCGCATGCGACCCATCATTATAGAGCCGTGCCCTGTTGGAATCGCCGCCGGGATGAACCAGCGCGAAACAATGCACGTCGAGATCGAAGGCCGGGCCGGAACCTTCCGGCGGATCCCAGACCAGTCCGGAATGAACGAGCTGGATCTCCTTCTGGATCTGGAACGACTGACCTTTGTTGAGATTGAAGGTTGCCATGCGCTTGTCTTTCTCCTGAGATCTCAGATCGGGCGGGCAGTCACGATCTGGCGTGCTTGTTCAAGCTTCGTGCGGGCAGCGGCATAGCGCTCCTTGTTGCGTTCGCCTTCGGCGACGACCTTGTCGGCGATTGCTCGAAGTCGCTGCGCGGTCCCGAGCACGAGATCGGCATCGGCAAGCCGGGTTTCACCGGCCGCCTTGACGGCATTGACCGAAACATCTTCGAGCACTTGCGAGCCGTATTGCTGCAACGAAGTGCGCAATTCGCGCCGCATGGCATTGATCTGCTGAATCGACTGCATCTGGAAAAGCGCGTGCAGCCTGATGAGGATCGACTTGATATCGTTGAACTCGGCATTGGCGGAAGTGACGGTATCCGCAAGGGTCGCCAGGGCCGCACCCCGCGCAATGCCGATCGAGTCGAGATCCGTCGGCGCCTTGGCATAAGCCGTTTCGAGAACGAGCACACGGTTCTGGAAGATATCGAGCTTCTGCGAGAAGTCGCGGGCTTCCTGAACCTTCAGCGGATCCCCGGAGACGGCCTCCTGCTTCAGCCGTTCGAGCTCCCGCATTGCGTCTGCGAGGATATGTCGGCCCGCCTCGACAAAAACGCCGAGTGACACGATCGTATCGCGATATCCTTCTGCCAGCGTGCTCATGCGCGACACTTCGAGGATAAGCTTGCCGCTCTCCTCGTCGATCTGTGCTTCCATCGGCTTGATGAGATCGCCGAGCGACTTGGCCTTGCTCTGCAGCATGCCGCGCACTTCGTCCGTCACCGTCTTCAGCCGTTTGGCAGGATCACCGAGGCCGATCGCCATCAGCAGGCGTTCGAAGAAGCCGCCCTTCAACTTCTCCCGGATGCTTGCTTCGAGCTCCTTCAGATCCGCATCTTTCACACCTTCCCTGATCGTNCGGAAGAGTTCGAAAAGNACNGGCGACTGGGCGTTGGTAATCTGCGAGAGGATCGTATCAAGCTTGGCGCCGAAGCTGCCGATCGCCTCCTGGCCGAAAGTGATCAGCGTATGCGGCTCTGCAGTTGCCAACCGATAACGTTCTGCCAGATCACTGACATCNCCTGCCTTTTCCGGNGGAAGAACGACCGTGACGATAGCGGGCGGGCCACCCGCCGCGACCGAGGGCATCAGGTCAGTTTTCGTCTCGAGTGCCGTCGTCTTCGGTTCCGACATGGCGTCAGTCCTCTTAGTCCCCTTNCCGATACGACCCAAGAGGTCGCGCGAAAGTTACGAACACAGGTTGCATAAATCGGCTGGAATGTAATTCAAGGGATGACACTCGGCAACACGATCTCTCAGAATATCGGATGCGTTTGCAGACATTCCAAAAATCGTCGCACCTGAAACTTGAAGAAACCAGAAAACTTTATATTCAATTACTTAGCCAGATCCGAACAAGCGTTGGACATTCCAGCCGCCGCAATTTGGCCACCGCCTGCATCCAAACGTTGACTTGCTGGCCATTCTGGCCGCAGAAACGTCCATTATAATTTCTCCGGGGCGAAAATGACGAAACCGATCGTTGCGATTCCTGCCGATATCCGCAGTCTAGATGGCGCGACGTGGCATGCCGCCCAGCATCAGTATCTGCGCGCAGCGCTGAATGCTGCCGGTGTGATGGCCTTCATCATCCCGGCCTTCGAGGAAGGTTATGATACGGACGCAATTCTGGATCGTGTCGACGGCGTACTGGTTTCCGGCTCGGCCAGCAATGTGCATCCCTCGCTCTACGGCATCGAAGCCACCGAGGCCGATGGCCCCTTTGACCCGGCCCGTGATGCAACGAGCCTGCCGCTGATCCGCCGCGCAATCGACCGCGCCATCCCGCTTCTGGCGATCTGCCGCGGCATTCAGGAACTTAATGTTGCGCTGGGTGGCTCGCTCGCCAGCGAAATTCAGGAACAGCCCGGCATATGGGATCATCGCAAGCCCGATGTGACCGACCGCGACGGCATGTATGCGATCCGCCAGAGTGTCTTCGTCAAGGAGGGTTCCTGCATCGCTGGCATCATTGGCGCCGGCGAAATCCGCGTGAACTCATTGCATCGCCAGGCTATTGCCAAGACCGCGCCCCGACTGCAGGTCGAAGCCACGGCAGAGGACGGGACCATAGAAGCAGTCTCCGTCATCGACGCCAAGGCTTTCGCCGTCGGTGTGCAATGGCACCCGGAATACTGGGCCGAAACCGACAAACCGTCCAACAGGATCTTCACGGCATTCGGCGACGCTGTCAGAGATTATGGGGCCGGCAAGCTGCCGTCACGGCCGGCGCAGGCAATCGCCTGAAACGAAAAGGCCGCCGGATCTTTCCGACGGCCTTTCTTCTTCCAGTCTATAGGCTCAGCGACCGCCTTCGATCTTGCGGTGACGCTGGTTGGTACCATTGACGCCATAGGGATATTGCCCCGGCGTCGGCGCACTGATCTCGTTGAGCCTGGTCGTCTCTTCAGCCGAAAGCACCAATTCCGCAGCGCCGAGATTGTCGGCGAGCTGTTCTGATGTGCGGGCACCGAGAATGACCGAGGTCACGGCCGGACGCGCCGCGACCCACGAAAGCGCAACCTGTGCCATGCTGACACCCCGGGTCTTGGCGATCTCCTCGACCGCCACGATAATATCCCAGGTCCGTTCCTGGGCATTGCGGGCCGCATAGGCCTCGCCGCCGCGATTGGGATTTTCGCCGAGGCGCGTCGCACCCGTTGGCATCTCGTCGCGCCG
>JGI25160J50197_1001153_pt1 | contig 13498 bp, 8 predicted proteins | sample AraplaMF_Cvi_mMS_FD_50197 | JGI IMG/M metagenome (IMG submission 50197)
GCCGGCAAGCTCACCATCAACGTGCTCGGCGACCGCCTGCTGACGACCCAGACCATCGACGTCAAGGAAGGCACCGCCCAGGTGAAGCTNCCGGTCGGCAAGGANTGGGGNACGGGCGCCTACGTGGTGGCAACGCTGCGCCGCCCGCTCGATGCCGCGGCCCAGCGCATGCCGGGNNGGGCGATCGGGCTGAAATGGTTCGGCATCGACAAGCAGGCCCGCACGTTGCAGGTGAAGCTGTCGCCGCCGGCNCTGATCCGGCCGAACGCGACGTTGAAGATTCCGGTCAAGCTCGACGGGCTCAATCCGGGCGAGGACGCCAAGATCGTCATCGCCGCAGTCGATGTCGGCATCCTCAACCTCACCAATTACAAGCCGCCGGCGCCGGACGACTANTATCTCGGCCAGCGTCGCCTGAGCGCGGAGATCCGTGACCTCTATGGGCAGCTGATCGACGGCATGTCGGGCACGCGCGGCCAGATCAAGTCCGGTGGTGACGCCGGGGCCGCGGAGCTGCAAGGCTCGCCGCCCACACAGAAGCCGCTCGCGCTCTATTCGGGCATCGTGACGGTCGGCGCTGACGGCACAGCGGAAGTCAGCTTCGACATTCCGGAGTTCGCCGGCACCGCGCGCGTGATGGCGGTGGCGTGGACCGCGACCAAGCTTGGCCGCGCCAATACCGATGTCGTGATCCGCGACCCCGTGGTGCTGACCACGACCCTGCCGCGCTTCCTGCTCAATGGCGACCGTGGCACGGTCAATCTCGAGATCGACAATGTCGAGGGCCAGGCCGGCGACTACGTCATCAACGTGAAGACCGGTGGCCCGGTGAAGATGACCGGCAACCCCGCGACCACGGTCAAGCTCGCCGCCAAGCAGCGCAACTCCTTCGCGCTCGCGATCGACGCGACCGCGGCGGGGCAGGCGACGCTCGACGTCGACATCAAGGGGCCGAACGGCCTGACGCTGGCGCGCCATTACGCGTTCGACGTCAAGGCTGCGACGCAGGTGCTGGCGCGGCGCTCGATCCGGACGCTGGCGAAGGGCGAGAGCCTGACGCTGACCTCGGACATGTTCTCCGACCTGGTGCCGGGCACCGGCAGCGTCTCGGTCTCGGCCAGCCTGTCGACCGCGCTCGACGCCGCGACGATCCTGAAGGCGCTCGATCGCTATCCCTATGGCTGCTCGGAGCAGATCACGAGCCGCGCCATGCCGCTGCTCTATGTCAACGACCTCGCCGCCGGTGCCCACCTCGCCATGGACACCGAAGTCGACCAGCGCATCCGCGATGCGATCGAGCGGCTGTTGGCCCGTCAGGGCTCGAACGGCTCGTTCGGCCTGTGGTCGGCCGGCGGCGACGATGCCTGGCTCGATGCCTACGTGACGGACTTCCTGACCCGTGCCCGCGAAAAGGGTTTCGCGGTGCCGGACGTGCTGTTCAAGAACGCGCTCGACCGTGTCAGAAACTCCGTCGTCAACGGCAACGAGCCGGAGAAGGACGGCGGACGCGATCTCGCTTACGGCCTCTACGTGCTCGCCCGCAACGGCGCGGCGCCGATCGGCGATCTCCGCTATCTCGCCGACACCAAGCTGAACAACCTCGCGACCCCGATCGCGAAGTCGCAGCTCGCGGCGGCGCTGGCTCTGGTCGGCGACCGCAACCGNGCCGAACGGGTCTATGGTGCCGCGCTCGACAGCCTNGCGCCAAAGCCCGTCCTGGAGTTCGGCCGCACCGACTACGGCTCGCAGCTCCGNGATGCCGCAGCNCTGGTGTCGCTGGCCAGCGAAGGCAANGCGCCGAAGGCGACGCTGACGCAGGCGGTGTCGCGGGTCGAGACCGCGCGCGGGCTTACCCCCTACACCTCCACGCAGGAGAACGCGTGGCTGGTGCTGGCGGCGCGCGCGCTGGCCAAGGAGAACCTGTCGATGGACGTGGACGGCCAGCCGGTCAAGACCGCGCTCTACCGCAGCTACAAGGCTGCGACGCTGGAGGGCAAGCCGCTGAAGATCACCAATACCGGCGACGCGCCGGTGCAGGCGGTGATCTCGGTGTCGGGCTCGCCAGTGACGCCGGAGCCGGCCGCGTCCAACGGCTTCAAGATCGAGCGCAATTTCTTCACGCTCGACGGCAAGCCGGCCGACATCAGCAAGGTCAAGCAGAACCAGCGCTTTGCGGTGGTGCTGAAGATCACCGAGGCCAAGCCCGAGTACGGCCACATCATGGTGTCCGACTATCTGCCGGCCGGCCTCGAGATCGACAACCCGAGGCTGGTGTCGTCGGGCGACAGCGGCACGCTGGACTGGATCGAAGACGGCGAGGAGCCGGAGGATACCGAGTTCCGCGACGACCGCTTCACAGCCGCGGTGGACCGGGCCTCGGATTCCAAGTCGGTGTTCACCGTTGCTTATATCGTGCGCGTGGTCTCGCCCGGAAAATACGTACTGCCCCAGGCCTATGTCGAGGATATGTACAATCCCTCGCGCTACGGTCGGACGGGCACGGGGACGGTCGAGGTGCGGGCGGCGAAGTGAGTGGTGGGCTCGAATCCGAGTGAAGTGATGAGCACAGCAGAGCCGCCTACACAGTCGTCGTGCCCGGGCTTGACCCGGGCATCTACGGCCGCGCGGGCGGTGGGTGACGGCGTGGATGGCCGGGTCAAGCCCGGCCATGACGGTCAGAGAGCGCGGTTTGCCTTTCGGATCCTGTCGGTCGCCGCGCTCTCCCTTATCCTTGCCATCGCTGGTTTCGTCGGCTGGGCCTATTCCCTCGGACCTCTCCCGCTCGACGAAGCCCGGCACGTATCCACCACCGTCGTTGACCGCAACGGCAAGTTGCTGCGCGCCTATGCGATGCCGGACGGTCGCTGGCGGTTGCCGGTCGATGCCAAATCCGACGTCGATCCGACCTATCTGAAACTGCTGTTCGCCTATGAGGACCAGCGCTTCTACACGCATAACGGTCTCGACCCGCTGGCACTGGGGCGCGCCGCCCTGCAACTCGCGACACGTGGCCACATCGTGTCGGGCGGCTCGACCATCAGCATGCAACTGGCGCGGCTGATGGAGCCGCGGCGGCAGCGCTCGCTCTACGCCAAGCTGCGGCAGATGGTGCGTGCGATCGAGATCGAGCGCAGCATGAGCAAGGAGCAGATCCTCGATCTCTATCTCGCGCTGGCGCCCTACGGCGGCAATCTCGAGGGCATCCGCGCCGCCTCGATCGGGTATCTCGGCAAGGAGCCGAAGCGGCTGTCGCTGGCCGAGGCGGCGCTGCTGGTCGCATTGCCGCAATCGCCGGAGACGCGCCGGCTCGACCGGCATCCCGAGGCCGCGCGCAAGGCACGCGACCGGGTGCTCGACCGCATGGTCGAGGAGCATGTGGTCAGCGCGGACGACGCCAGGCAGGCCAAGGCCGTGCCCGTGCCAAAGCTGCGCAAGCCGATGCCGATCCTGGCGCCTCATGCCTCCGACACCGCGCTGTCGACGGCCAAGGACACGCCGGTGATCAAGCTGACGCTGGATGCGAACCTGCAGAAGGTGCTGGAGCCGCTGGCCCGCGACCGCGCGATTGCGCTCGGTCCGAACATCTCGGTCGGCATCATCGTGGTCGACAACGACAGCGGCGACGTGCTGGCGCGTGTGGGGTCGGCCGATTATTTCGACGAAAGCCGGGCAGGGCAGGTCGACATGACCCGGGCGATTCGCTCGCCGGGCTCGACGCTCAAACCCTTCATCTACGGGCTCGCCTTCGAGGACGGCTTCGTTCATCCGGAGAGCCTGATCGACGATCGTCCCGTCCGCTTCGGCTCCTACGCACCCGAGAATTTCGACATGACCTTCCAGGGCACGGTGCCGGTGAGGAAGGCGCTGCAACTCTCGCTGAACGTGCCGGCGATCGTGCTGCTCGATCGCGTCGGCTCCAGCCGGCTGGCCTCGCGGCTGCGGCAGGCCGGCGGCAATCTGGTTCTGCCCAAGGACGAAGCGCCGGGGCTCGCCATGGGGCTTGGCGGCGTCGGTGTGACGCTGCAGGATCTCGCCCAGCTTTACACCGGCTTCGCGCGGCTCGGCACCACCAAGCCGTTGCGCGAGGTGATGGCCGACAAGGACGACCGGGAGCCACTTCGGCTGCTGGACCCCGTCGCGGCCTGGCAGGTCGGCAACGTTCTGCTGGGAACGCCACCACCGGAGAACGCCGCACACAACCGCATCGCCTTCAAGACCGGCACCTCCTACGGCTATCGTGACGCCTGGTCGGTCGGGTTCGACGGCCGGATGACCATCGGTGTCTGGGTCGGCCGACCCGACGGCGCGCCGGTTCCGGGCCTGATCGGCCGCGTCGCCGCCGCACCGATCCTGTTCGATGCCTTCGCCCGCACCGGCAAGACGTTGGCCGCCTTGCCGAAGCCGCCACGGGGAACCCTGGTTGCCAGCAATGCCAAGCTGCCGTTGCCGCTGAAACGGTTCCGCCCGGTGGGTGAGCTGGTGCGAACCGGCCGCGAGCAGGCGCTGCACATCCAGTTTCCGCTTAACGGCTCGCGGATCGATGTCGATCGCTCCGGGGGGCAGGAGAGCGCCGCGATGCCGGTCAAGGTCGCAGGCGGCGTGCTGCCCATGACCGTCATGGTTAACGGCACCGCGCTCGGCGAGATCGACGGTCGCCGCCAGCGCCTGATCGATCCCCCCGGTCCCGGCTTTGCGCGGCTCACCGTGATCGATGCCACGGGCGCCGCGGACACAGTCGTCATTCGAATTCAATGACCCCGTCTCAAGCGGTTGTGGCGATGGCGGTTTCGGCGTAAGCGGAACCAATGGCCGAGACCTATCCGACCCCCCGTTTTGGAGCACCCCGCGAGCCGAAATCGCCCGCGAATCTGGGCAGCCGGCTCGTGAGCATGCTCGATGTCGTCACGGCCAGCCATACCCGCGCCGTCGCCTTTCTGCTGGTGTGCGCGCTGCTGTTGTTCCTGCCGGGCTTCTTCACGATCCCGCCGGTCGACCGCGACGAGGCGCGGTTCGCCCAGGCCACCAAGCAGATGGTCGAGAGCGGCGATTATGTCGACATCCGCTTCCAGGAGGACGTCCGCTACAAGAAGCCGGTCGGCATCTATTGGCTGCAATCGGCGGTAGTCGAGATCGCCTCGGCGTTGAAGTTGCCGAAGGCCGAATTGCGGATCTGGGTCTACCGGATTCCGTCGCTGATCGGCGCGGTCGGCGCCGTGCTCATGACCTANTGGGCCGCGCTCGGCTTCGTCACACGACGCGCCGCGGTGCTGGCGGCGCTGATGATGTGTGCCTCCGTGCTGCTCGGCGTCGAGGCGCGTCTCGCCAAGACCGACGCGATGCTGCTGTTGTGCGTGGTCGCCGCAATGGGCGCAATGGCGCGGGCCTATCTGTCGTGGCAGCGTGCCGAGGACGAGACACATCCACCCTGGAGCTGGCCCGCGATCTTCTGGACCGCACTTGCGGTGGGCATCCTGATCAAGGGCCCGCTGATCCTGATGTTCGCAGGCCTCACCATCGTCGTGCTCGCGATCCAGGACCGCGATGCCTCCTGGCTGTGGAAGCTGCGTCCGGTCTGGGGCCTGATGTGGATGCTGGTGCTGGTGCTGCCCTGGTTCATCGCGATCTTCTGGCGCGCGGGCGATGCCTTCTTTGCGGACTCCGTCGGCGGCGACATGCTCAGCAAGATCGGCGCCCAGGAATCGCACGGCGCGCCGCCCGGATTATACCTTGCGCTATTCTGGATCACATTCTGGCCGGGCGCGCCGCTCGCGGCGATGGCGGCCCCCGCGGTGTGGCGGGCCCGGCGCGAGCCCGGCGCGCAGTTCCTGCTGGCCTGGCTGATCCCGTCATGGATCGTGTTCGAGGCGGTCCTGACCAAGCTGCCGCATTACGTGCTGCCACTGTATCCGGCGATCGCCATCCTCACCGCCGGCGCGGTGGAGCGGCGCGTGCTGTCGCGCTCCTGGCTGATGCGCGGTTCGGCCTGGTGGTTCGCGATCCCCGCGGCCGCCTCCATCGTCGCGGTGGTGGGTGCGGTGATGCTGACGCGGCAGCCGGCCTTCGTGGCGTGGCCGTTCATCGCGGCGGCGCTGATCTTCGGCCTGTTTGCCTGGTGGCTCTACGACAACAATCGCGCCGAGCGCTCGCTGCTCAATGCGCTGGTCGCGGCCCTGATGCTGGCGGTGGTGGTGTACGGCATCGTGCTGCCGTCGCTGACGCCGCTGTTTCCGAGCATCGAGGTCGCGCGCGCGCTGCGCAACGTCACCTGCGTCGGGCCGAAGGCGGCGGCTGCCGGTTATCACGAGCCGAGCCTGGTGTTCCTCACTGGCACCCAGACCTTGCTGACGGACGGCTCGGGCGCCGCGGATTTCCTGCGGCAGGGCAGTTGCCGCTTTGCGCTGATCGAGCAGCGTTCGGAGCGGAACTTCGTGCAGCGTGCCGAGGCGATCGGGTTGCGTTACAAGGTCGGTACCCGCATCGACGGCTATAATTTCTCGCAGGGACGCGCGATCTCGATCTCGATCTTCCGCTCGGAAGGCACCGAGTAGCATGCCTGTTACGACCAGCAGCGCATCGCGCCCAAGCTATGCCGCGCAATTGCTCGCCATCTCCGGCCGCGCGCTGGCGCAGCTCGTTCGCACGCCCTCGCATTCGCGCCGCGCAGAGGCCGCGCGAAAACTGGCGCGGCATTCGCTGTGGCTCAGCGCGGCGGGCGCAGCTCTCGTCATTGCGCTGATGGTCGCCTTCGACCGCACCGAGATCCTGCTGATGCCGGCGCGCGGCACGCCGAACCTGTGGCCGATCCGCATCCTCACCGATTTCGGCAAGGACGAGTATGTGCTCTCGGCGCTTGGGGCGGCATTGGTGATCGTGGCGCTTTTGGCGGCTGGGCTCTACGATACGCGCCGTACGCTGCTGCTCGGACTCGGCACCCGCTTGCAGTACCTGTTTCTGTCGGTGGCTCTGTCGGCCCTCGTCGGCGAGGTCCTGAAATACGTCATCGGCCGGGGGCGTCCCTTCGTCGGTGGAACAGCCAACCCCTTCAATTTCGTTCCGTTCGAGGGAACGGGGGCTCATGCCAGCCTGCCGTCGGGGCATGCGATCGCGGCGTTCGCCCTGGCATTTGCGGTCTCNGCNCTCTGGCCGCGGCTGCGCNTGTTCATGTTCACTTACGCAATCGTGATCNTGTTGACCCGGCTGGTGTTGCTGGCGCACCACCCGAGCGACGTCGTGGCCGGCGCGCTGGTCGGCATGGTCGGCGCCATGGCGGTCCGCTACTGGTTCGCGGCCCGGCGGCTGGGCTTTGCCATCCGCGCCGACGGCACCATCGTGCCGCTTGCGGGGCCGGTCTCGACCCGCCTCAAAAGGGTTGCCCGCGGGGCATCCGCCCCATAAAAGCGGCTGCCTGCGGGAGCCCTCGGTTCCATGTCGCTGGCCAATGCCAACCACGAGCTCTGAATTGTCGACGTCCCAGCCTTCGGTTTCCATCGTCGTTCCCGTGCGCAACGAAGCCGACAACATCGCGCCGCTGATCGCGGAGATCGGCGCGGCGCTGGATGGCCGCTGGGACTACGAGATCATCTACGTCAACGACGGCTCGACCGATGCGACCGGCGAACGCCTCGCNGCGATCATGGCGCAACGGGACAATCTGCGTCAGCTCCGCCATGCCAGATCGGGCGGCCAGTCCGCGGCGGTGCGCAGCGGCGTGCGCGCGGCGCGCGGGGCGATCGTGGCGACGCTCGATGGCGACGGCCAGAACAATCCGGCGTTCCTGCCCGACCTGATTTCGGCTGTCGAAAAGGGAGCAGGGCGCGTCGGCCTCGCCGCGGGGCAGCGCGTCGGACGCAAGGATACCGGCTTCAAGAAATTCCAGTCACGCGTCGCCAACGGCGTCCGCAATGCGATCCTGAAGGACGGCACGCGGGATACCGGCTGCGGGCTGAAGGCATTCCGCCGCGAGGTTTTCCTNATGATGCCCTATTTCGACGGGCTGCATCGCTTCCTGCCNGCGCTGGTCCGACGCGAAGGCTACGACATCGCCTATGTCGACGTGATCGACCGGCCGCGCCATTCCGGCGTGTCGAACTACGGCTTCTTCGACCGGCTGTGGATCGGCATCATGGATCTCGCCGGGGTGTGGTGGCTGATCCGCCGCAAGAAGCCGACTCCAGAAGTGACTGAGGTGAACGCATGATCATCCAATACGGTCAGGCGCTGAGCAACTATCTNTACGACGTCTTCGTCGCCAAGTTCGATTTCTGGCTGGCGTTCGGCCTCGTCGCGCAGCTGTTCTTCACCGCGCGCTTCCTTGTGCAGTGGATCGCGAGCGAGCGCGCCGGCAACAGCGTGGTGCCGATGGCGTTCTGGTTCTGCTCGATGGGCGGCGGGCTGATGACGCTGGTCTACGGCGTCGTGAAGCGCGAGCCGGTCATCATCCTCGGACAATCGCTGGCGACGGTGATCTACATCCGCAACATCATGCTGATCATCAAGAATCGCGGCAGGTCGTCGAAGACGCTCGAGCGCTGAGCGGAACGGTTATCGCGGCATGGCCGACGCCGCGCCTGAGGCGGGCAGGGCAGCCGTCTCCGCCTCGGTCCGGCGATAAGGCTCGCCGGCCGCGTCGAGCACGGGATAGGCGACCGAGCAGATGTGCGAGTGGATGCGCCGGAGGTCGCGCAGCACGTCCAGATGCAGCGACGTCGTTTCGATGGTTTCGGGGCGGCCCTCGCGCAGGCGGTCGAGATGCCGCTCGACCGCGGCAAGCTCGGTGTTGCGCAGCGCGGTTTTTTCCACCAGCAGCTTGCGCGCCTCGTTGGCGTCGCCCGACATGAAGACGCCGAAGGCGATCCGCAGCGAGTCCATCGTACGCTTGTGGAAGGCGGCGAGCTCGTCCGCCCCCTCCGCCGAGAACTGGAAGCGCCGCTTGATCTTCTTGGTGGCGAGCTCGCTCAGGCTCTTGTCGATGATGTCGCCGATATGTTCGAGATTGATGGCGAAGGAGATGATCTCCATCGCGCGCCGTCCTTCGCTCTCGTCGAGGCTGCCCCGCATCAGCTTGGTCACGTAGAGCTTGATGGCCTCGTCGAGACCGTCGACGAGGTTGTCCATCTTGGTGACCTGGTCGACCAGCGCACGGTCGCCGGTCATCATCGCCGCCATCACCTTGCGCAGCATGACCTCGACGAGATCGCCCATCCGCAACGTCTCGCGCGCGGCATCGGCGAGCGCCAGTGACGGCGTCTCCAGCGCGGTCTCGTCGAGATAGCGCGGGCGGGCCGGGTCAGCCTCCTGCACACGATCGGGCAAGAAGCGCGTCAACAGGCGCGACATGGTGTCGAGCAGGCCGATGAAGATGACGGCGGTGCCGACGTTGAAGGCGATGTGGAATGCCGCCGTCATCCTGGCGAGATCGGGCTGCCAGGCGTGCATGTGCTCGGCGATCGCGCCCAGGAAGGGCAGGACCAGCGCAATGCCGATCACGCGGTTGACGAGATTGCCGACCGGCAGGCGATAGCTCGCGGGATCGTCACGCCTGGCGCCCTCGAACACGGGATTGATGGCGCTGCCGAGATTGGCCCCGAGCACCAGCGCCAGCGCCGCATAAGGGGTGATGAACTGCGAATAGGCCAGCGACATGATCAGCAGCACGCTGGCAACGCTCGAATGCACGGCCCAGGTGACGAGGGCGGCGATGACGAGGCACAGGATGGGATCGCCCGTGATGGCCGACATCACGATCCGGACGCCCGGTGCGTTCTCGGCCGGCGCAAGCGTGTCGAGCAGGATGTGCAGCGAGAGCAGCATCAGGCCGAGGCCGATGCAGACGCGACCGATGTCCTTGATCCGCGATCGCGCGCCGGACCGGAAGGCGACGAGGCCGAGCACGAACAGCACCGGCGCAACGGCTGCGATATTGAACGACAGCACCTGCACGATCAGCGTCGTGCCGACATTGGCCCCGAGCATGATGGCGAGTGCAGCGGCGAGACTGACGAGTCCTTCGGCCGCGAACGAGCTCGTGATCAAGGCGGTCGCGGTGCTGCTCTGGAGCAGTGCGGTGAGGCCGAGGCCGGCGGCGAAAGCACTGACGCGGTTGCTCAGGGCCTTGCCGAGCAGCCGCCTGAGGTCAGGACCGAAGGCGCGCAGAATCCCGCTGTGGACCATGTGCAGGCCCCACAGCAACAGCGCAACGCCGCCCATCAGATCGAGCAGAACCAACGTTCCCATGCTCCGTGTCCGGATTAGAGTCGATTGGTGAGGCTAGCGCCAAATGCTTGAGGTTGAAACCTTTTGTTGGCGCATCGTCGTTAACGTTTGCGCCAGCTGCACGTTCCCGCGGCGCGCGTTGGCGCCTCCGCAGGCGTTGTGCCTTGTGAGCAAGCTCACATTGCGGCCTTGAGGGCAGCGAAGCCGCGATCGAGATCGGCCTTGAGATCATCGACGCTCTCGAGCCCGATGTGGAGACGCAGGGTCGGGCCACCGGGCGACCACTTGGTCGCGGTGCGGTAGCCGTCGCAATCGAAGGGAATCGCGAGGCTTTCGAATCCGCCCCATGAAAAACCCATGCCGAACAGCTTGAGCGTGTTGAGCATGGTGTCGACGGCCTTCTGCGGCGCGGGCTTCAGCACGATGCTGAACAGGCCCGAGGCGCCGGTGAAGTCGCGCTTCCAGATCGCGTGACCGGGATCGGTCTCGAGCCCCGGATGCAGGACGCGCGCGACCTCCGGCCGGCTGGCCAGCCAGCGCGCCATGTCGAGCCCGGAACGATGATGTTGCGCCAGCCGCACCGACAGCGTGCGCAGGCCGCGCAGCGCGAGGAAGACGTCGTCGGGACCGGCGCAGACGCCGAGCAGGCGTATGCCTTCGGCAATCTGCGGCCAGGCCTTGGCGTTGGCCGAGATCGTGCCGAACATGATGTCGGAATGGCCACCGATATATTTGGTGGCGGCCTGCATGCTGATGTCGACGCCCTGTTCGAGCGAGCGGTGATAAAGCGGCGTCGCCCAGGTATTGTCGTCGATGACGAGCGCGCCGCGCCCATGCGCGACCTCGGCGATGGCGCGAATGTCGGGCATCTCGAACGATTGCGAGCCCGGCGCCTCCACCAGCACCGCACGGGTGCTCGGCTTGAACAGCTTGTCGATGCCGGCGCCGATCATCGGATCGAAATAGGTGGTCTCGACGCCAAAGCGGGCGAGCATGCCGTTGCAGAAATTGCGGGAGGGGCGATAGACGTTGTCACAGACCAGGAGGTGGTCGCCCGCCTTGAGCACCGAGAGCAGGGTGGTGGAGATCGCCGAGAGCCCCGACGGGACGATGCCGACGCCGGCGCATTGCGGTCCTTCCAGCGCCATCAGCGTCTCCTGGAACGCCTTGGTGGTGGGGGAACCGTGGCGGCCGTAGGTGAACTCGCCGCGATGGGCGTGCAGNTCCTCNGCGGTCGGGTAGAGCACGGTCGAGCCNTGNAAGACCGGCGGATTGACGAACCCCTTCTGCGCCTTGGTGTCGCGGCCGGAGGTGACCAGCCGGGTCTCGGCATGCTGCTGGGAGGGATGCGAGGAATCCATGCGTCTGCTTTCAAAACCGCGTTTCCGCTCGGGCCTGGCGCCTGACGGGCTGGCCGAAAGGCCGCTGACTTTAATAACAGAACACAGAAGAGTCCCGTCAACCCCTTGACCCGGCACGCCAGCCGCCCTCCAATGCGCAGGTGCTGTTCAGTCGCGCATGTTGAGGGGCCTGCCGCGACCTTCGTCCATCGTCTGATCGAACCTTGCGCCACAGCCATATCGGCGGGCGCTGCGGCGGGGACTAGGGTATGGCCTCCCGGGATCGGCGGGTGTTCGGCAAGGTTTCCAGCATGACTCTTGCAGGGCCGGCCTTGATACGCCTGGCTCTGGCAGAGATGACCCTGAGACAACGTTCCTTGAGACGACTTTGAAAGGCCCAAAGCCCATGAAACGCGTAACCCTGGCTCTCACCCTCGCTCTCGCCGCCGGCCTCTCCGCCCAGTCGGCCGATGCGCAAACGCTCAAGACCATCAAGGACCGCGGCATGCTGTCCTGCGGCGTCAGCCAGGGCCTGCCGGGCTTNTCCTCGCCCGACGACAAGGGCAACTGGACCGGCCTCGACGTCGATGTTTGCCGCGCGATCGCCGGCGCGATCTTCAACGATGCGACCAAGGTCAAGTACGTGCCGCTGTCCGCCAAGGANCGCTTCACCGCGCTGCAATCCGGCGANATCGACGTGCTCTCGCGCAACACCACCTGGACCATCTCGCGCGATACGTCGCTCGGCGCCAACTTCACCGGNGTGACCTATTATGACGGGCAGGGCTTCATGGTGAAGAAGTCGCTCAAGGTGAATTCGGCGCTCGAGCTCAACAGCGCCTCGGTCTGCGTGCAGACCGGTACCACCACCGAGCAGAACCTGGCCGACTATTTCAAGGCCAACAACATGAAGTACGAGGTGATCGCGTTCGGCACCAACGACGAGACGGTCAAGGCCTACGAGGCCGGACGCTGCGACGTCTTCACCACCGACCAGTCGGGCCTCTACGCCAACCGTCTCAAGCTTGCCAGTCCCAACGACCACATGGTGCTTCCCGAGATCATCTCGAAGGAACCGCTCGGCCCGATGGTGCGCCACGGCGACGACCAATGGTTCGACATCGTGAAGTGGACGCTGTTCGCGATGGTCACCGCCGAGGAGCTTGGCGTGACCTCGAAGAACGTCGATGAGAAGGCGAAGCTGGAAAATCCCGAATTGAAGCGCGTCCTCGGCACNGACGGCAATTTCGGCGAACAGCTCGGCCTGACCAAGGACTGGGTGGTGCGGATCGTGAAGGCGGTCGGCAATTACGGCGAAGTGTTCGATCGCAATGTCGGCGCGGGCTCGCCGCTCGCCATCAATCGCGGTCTCAACAATCTCTGGAACAAGGGCGGTCTTCAGTACGCGCCGCCGATCCGCTGATCGCCTCTGACCCGCTGGCAGCGGCATGAGCACCGAGGCCCGAAATCCGCCGCCCCAGATCGCCCTGAAGATCAGGCGCATTCTGGGCGGCAAGGCAGGCTGGAACGGCGTTGCCGTCCAGTTTGCCTTCGCGGCGATCCTGGGCTGGATCGGCTATGAGATCGTCTCCAACGCCCGCGCCAACCTGGAGAACCAGCATATTGCCGCCGGCTTTGGCTTCCTGCGGAACAATGCCGGCTTCGACGTCAACCAGACCCTGATCTCCTATACCGGCTCGGACACGTTCCTGCGCGTGTTCGTGGTCGGGCTCCTGAACACGCTCGTGGTCTCCGTGGTGGGCATCGTCTTCGCCACGCTGATCGGCTTCATCGTCGCGCTGTGCCGGCTGTCGCCCAATTGGCTGTTGTCGCGCGTCGGTGAAATCTATGTCGAGATCATCCGCAACCTGCCGGTGCTGTTCCAGATCCTGTTCTGGTACCTCGCGGTTCTCGCGGCCTTGCCCAATCCGCGCCAGAGCATCTCG
>JGI25160J50197_1001161_pt1 | contig 13450 bp, 10 predicted proteins | sample AraplaMF_Cvi_mMS_FD_50197 | JGI IMG/M metagenome (IMG submission 50197)
GCTGATTCAGACGGCGGCATTGCCGCTCACCCCGACGCTGAAATTCCTTCCCCTCGGCAAGGTCGAAGCGGTGACGCCGGCCATTCGCCTGAGTTCCCGCCGCACGCAGTTGAGCTTTGCCGACCTGAAAAAGGAATTCGACGCCATATTCGTCGATATCTCCTCATTCTCCGCGTCGCCGGATGCCAATGCGATCGCGTCGGAGCTGGACGGTGTCCTCGTGGTGACCTCGCACGGGCACACTTCGATCGACGATACCATGCGCGTCATCGACACGCTGCGGAATGTCGGCGCGGAGATCCTCGGGGCGATCATCAACCATGCGCCGAAGAGAATGCAGTCATGACCTCCCCCTCGGCAGAAGCAACCAGGCAGGACGGGTCGATCGGGCCGGCGCCTGTCCCTTGCGGACCTGAAGCCATGGCGGAGCGCGCAAGCCATCCACTGCGAATGGCCGTGGGGATCGCCTCGGCGGGCCGCCCCTCGATACTGCGGGAGACGGTCGACTATCTCACCGCTCTGCCGAACCAGGCGGAGCGGCTGATCGTCTGCGTGCCCGCGATCGACGATGCCGCCGGGCTCGCCGACCGCTGCGATGTGGAAGTCATCGTCGGCAGCCGCGGCCTGACCTCCCAGCGCAACCGGATCATCCAGGCTGCCGCTTTCGATATCGATGTTCTGATCTTCCTGGACGATGACTTCATTCCCGCCGCGACCTTCCTGCCCCGGATGGCGGCCGTCTTTGCGGCTAACCCCAACGTGGCGATCGCCACCGGCGAAGTCCTGGCCGACGGTGTCCTGGATGGTGGCCTCAGCATGTCAAAGGCCCTGCAGGTCCTTGATACTGCGGGCGAAGCAACCGAGCGGGTGACGGAGGTCTACAACGCTTACGGATGCAACATGGCGGTTCGCCTTTCACCCGTTCTCGAGCACGCGCTGGCCTTTGACGAACAGCTGCCGCTCTATGGCTGGCTCGAGGATGTCGATTTCAGCCGGTCCATCGCCCGCTATGGCAGGTCCGTGCATGTCGAAGGCGCCCGCGGGGTGCATCTCGGTGTCAGATCCGGGCGCCAGCCCGGGCGAAGGCTCGGCTATTCGCAGGTTGCCAATCCCGTCTATCTGATCCGGAAGGGCACGATGTCGAGGGGTCGTGCCGTCGTCCAGATCGGCCGCAATATCCTGGCGAATACGCGGGGCCTCTTGTTCAATGACCGCTTGATCGACCGCTGGGGACGTCTGAACGGAAATTTTCTGGCGCTGTCCGATCTTGTTGTCGGCCGTGCCTCTCCGTCCCGCATTATCGAATTCGGCAATCCTTCGCCGGGCGAGATGCCGTCGCCATCGATCGCAACGAAACGGAGATAGCAGACAATGCAGCACACATCCTTGTCCGATCGCCTCGTCTCCGTCGCCCTTGCCTTGCTGGTATTCTCCTGCATGACCGGCTGGAGCGTCGCCCATGCGGAAAACTACACCCTCGTGCCGGAAGACCAGGTGAGACTGCGTGTCGTTGAATGGCGATCGTCGGATTCCCGATATGCCAGCTGGGAGGCGCTCGACGGGACCTATGCCGTCGACGATGCCGGCAATCTGTCGATCCCGATCGCCGGCCAGGTACAGGCGATGGGGAAAACAACGCAGCAGGTCGCCGATGCGATCGCCGGCGCACTGTCCGAAAAGGCCGAACTGCCGGGAAAACCGTTCATCGCCCTGGAGATCGCCCAGCATGCGCCGATCTTCGTAACCGGAACCGTGCAGACCCCTGGGCGCTATGCTTTTGAGGCCGATATGACGGTCATGAAGGCCGTCAGCATTGCCGGCGGTTTCCTTCGGGATCGCGAGGAAAATACCGTCTTCGAGCGCGACCGTATCCAGGCTGCAGGCGCCTATCGAACGGCCATTCTCAACAGGCGCGATCTTCTGATGCGCCAGGCGCGGCTGCGTGCCGAAATTGCCGGCGAACAGAGTTTCGAGATCCCTGCCGAGCTCGTCGGAACGCCCGATGTGGACAAGCTGAAGGCGCAGGAATTGAACCTGATGCGGCTGCGCCGCGTCGATATCCAGAGCCAGATCGACGCCGCGAGCGACCTCGCGCGTCTCTACGGCCAGCAGGTCGAGTCGCTCGAAGCCAAGATCAATTCGCAGAAGCGGCAGATCGATCTTGCGCAGAAGGAACTGGATAATGTCAACAGTCTGGTGAGCAAGGGCTTGGTCAGCAATTCCCGTCAGGTCTCGGTCGACCGCTGGGCGGCGGATGCACAAGGCACGCTGATCGATCTCGAGGTCGCCCTGACCACTGCTCGCCAGGGGCTCAGCGAAGCCGATCGCTCGAAGATCAACATCGCCAACAGGCAGAACAGCGAAAACCAGGAACTGCTGAATCAGGTCAATCTCGCGATCGGCAGGGCGGCAATCGACATCCAGGTGGCCCAACTCCTCGGCGAACAGGCCGGATACAGCGCTCAACTCGCCCAGATGGATACCGACATGCCGGGTCTTGGCAGAGCACAGAAAAACTACCGGATCGTGCGTCGCAACGACGATGGGACTTATCGCAACATAGAGGCGGACGGGACGACCACCTTGCGGCCACATGATGTCGTCGAAATCGGCATCGACACGGACCTTCAGACGCCACCGTCTCCACTGCAACTGCAGTCCGCGCCGCAGCAGCAAAGCTCGGCAGTCCCGCTGTCTAATGTCGCCGGAGACAATCAGCCGGCTCCCGGCTGGATATCCCAGACGGGAGCGAATTAGGGGGCGGCTGTGATCATCGATGACAACAGGCGGCTTTCGCCTCAAGCATCGCGCCGAAAGCCGGATACCGGTTTTCGGCAAACCCGATGCCTTGGCCGTTCGTCCTCCGGATCGGGATCTGAAGCATGTCGATAGAACCGATCGGCTTCCTCGTTCTGCTGCTTGGCCTGCTCACCATGGCCAACGGCGCGCGTTTTTCTATAGCGACCCTCTGCCTGTCGACGCTCTTGGGCGCCGCAGCGGCGCTCCAATTGCCGGCGCTCGGCGGCAGCAGCATCCAGCCGAGCCATCTTCTGGTGCTCTTTCTCGTTGCGGCCGCCCTGCTGCGCCCGGCTCAAACGCAGGCCATACTGACCAGCCTCGCCTATCCAGGCCCCGGCTTCTGGTTTGCCACCTACATCCTGTTTTCCGTGGCATCGTCTTTCTTCTTGCCCCGCATTTTTGCCGGCGCGACCCTCGTCTATTCCTCGGCACGAGACACATCGGGCATGATGTCGACGGTAGCCGCGCCGCTGGCGCCGGGTTCGTCCAATCTCAGCCAGTCTGTCTATCTGCTCGGCGACCTCGCCTGCTTTGCCCTCGTTTCAGGGCTTGCAAGACTTGGATATGCCCGTTTCATCGCACAGCAGTTGATCGTGGCGTCAATCGTCTGTTTTGCCCTGGCGTTGATTGATATCGGAACCTTCCTGACCGGCCAGTCCTACCTGCTCGATGTCATCAGGAACGCAAATTATACGATGCATACGGCCGAGACGATCAGCGGCTTCAAGCGCATTGTCGGCCCCTTTCCCGAAGCAAGCATGTATGGCGCGGTCGCACTTGCCTATTTTTCCTTCACGCTCATGCTCTGGCTGGAGCGTGTTCAAAGCCGAATGGCGGGACTTGCAACGCTTTTCATCGGCCCGACGATCGTCCTCTGCACGTCGACGACCGCCTATATCGCGGGCATCTTCGTCGTCTGCATGTTCGTGCTGTTCTGCCTGAAACGGCTGATCGGGGGGCCGGCTACGACGCCGCATGTCACACTCCTGGTGATCACGCTGTTCTTGATCCCCTGCGCCATCGTCGCACTCAGCCTTGTCCCCGACGCGTGGGATTCCATCGCCGGCCTTGTGAACACCACCCTATCGGACAAGCTCCAATCGCAATCCGGCGAAGAGCGGACCGCCTGGAATACGCTGGCATTGATCGCATTCGTCGACACCGCTACCTTCGGCGCCGGGCTCGGCACGGTTCGAGCTTCGAGTTTTATCGCAGCCCTGCTCTCTAATGTCGGTTTGACCGGCACTCTGCTCTTCGCCACCTTCCTGTACAGCCTTGTGAGGGCGTCCGGCCGCCACATATCAGGCGATCGGAAAACGCACGCGATCGGAAACGCCGCAATTATGGCATCGATAGCCCAGGTCGCCTCGGCATCGATATCAGGAAGCGGTACCGATCTCGGCTTGCTGTTCAGCACCACGGCGGGCCTGGCGGCCGGCTGCCTGGCGACAACCAATATCTCGCCACGACAGGCGACCCGATCGCTTGCCAACCGGACCCCACTGGAGACATCGACATCTCAGATGAGAGCGCCGATGTTTTCAACGCGATGACGCCCGCCTTGCAGTTTCGCCATGGCGCGAGATGGTCTCGTCGAGCCATCGGCATGCCCGCGCCGGTTCGGAATCGGCCGGCCGCGCCGCATCTTTCAAACATTGCCGGTAATAGCAATTCGTCGGCCGAACGCGATCGCGCAAAACCGTCCCCAGAAGGCTATTCTGCGGATTCTATGTCAAAATCAGCTCTGCTGGCGCTCTCTGGTGGCCGCGACGTTATCTGCGACGGAATTGTTTTGCCGCTGCCTGGCACTACGCCGCACAAACCCCGAAACGAACACGCCTGCCAAGTAGCCAACTTCCATGAGTGCGAGGATGGCAATAGCGGAGAGGATGGCCGCGATCATGGAGGAGCCGTCGCTGAAAACCACGCTGCCGAAGCCGATTGCCACGAGGAAGGCGAAAATTGCGAAAGCCCAGGCACGGATGGAAGCTCCGGCAGCTATCGATATCACCGCTGCCACGACTGCGGTGATCAACATGACAATTCCCCTTCCCTCTGCTTTCCGACAACGGTCCCGGTACCGACCGTCGTACCGCGAAACACGATGTCGAAACACAGCCTTTTTACAGGCAAGGCACTCTTCATGGCGAATATCTCAACAATGAAACACATAAAAACCGCCGGCGGCCAGACACCCGTTCAGCTCTGCGGCGCTGAGCACCGGCTACATATACCGAACAGGGCCTTCATATGACAGACCCGTCGGCTCAATTCTCAACCGTTCCCTCGACGGGCAAGTCAATGCCGATTCATTCGTATTGCGCACAATCGGAAGGGTGATGACATGAACAATCAGTGCGTCGTCTACGTCACGGATGTCGAGTATTCATTTCCGACCATTCTCTCCGCACTTCAGGCTCGCAAATTTGCAAGCCCCGCGACAGATGTCTGCGTCCTCATGTCGGAACATCTCGATAATTTCGACGAGCTGAAAGCCCTGCTGGCAACCAGCCGGGTCGACTTGATCGATGCGACCGACGCGCTGCGGGATTCGCTCGGCAAGCTCGACAGTTCGCATTTCCAGGGACGCATCAGCGTCAGCACCATGGCCAAGCTGGTCCTTTGCGAGATCCTGCCTGCCAACTATACCCAGATCATCTATCTCGATGGAGATACTCAGATCGTCAGCGATCTCAGTCGGCTCGAAAATGCCACTGTGCCCGAGGGCAGGTTTTTCGCGGCGCGCGATTACACCGCGATCCATGACTTCCTCGACACTGGAAAGAGCAGCTACTATTTCAACGCAGGGGTGCTGAAATTCCACCGCAACGGTTGGATCGGGCAGGAGGCGCTTGAGCTTTTTGCTAAAAACCCCGAGGCCTGCGAGGGCAAACATGATCAAGGCGCATTGAATTATGTCTGCGGTTCATCGCTTATCCTCGTATCGAACCGCTGGAACTTCCCCAAACAGTTCCTTCATCTGGTAAACATGTCCTCCCTGTCGATCGTCCATTACATGGCGCATCCGAAGCCGTGGCATGGCACCTTCTTTCCATGGACCGACAAGGAAAGCCAAGTCTACGTCGACCTGCGCAAAGCACATCCGATTTACAACGCGCTGTATCGCGGAATAAGCTTCGACCGTAAGATGCTGTATAAATACCGATCGATACGAGCGCGCATCGAACACGCAATCGAGAAAAACGGACCCCATCCGCGCGTCCAGAGCCTGCTGGTCGGCGGCGACTACGCCGTATGATGATGTGTTGTTGGTCAGACCTGAGGATTGTCCGCGTGACGGATGTCGGGATTGCCGGTCGAGCCGTGGATTGCAGGCGGATGCGCAAGTATTCATCCATTCACCCAGAATGGATAGTGTTCAGGACAGAATATGAGTTATAGGGCTTCCGCCGCCAGTATCTCGCATTACCTAAAAGCTCGCCTGCGCCGGACGCTCAAGGCTCGGCAGGTTCGCTACGACCTGCTGCGCGACGGGCTCAAGCAGGCGCGTCATGTCGTCATCTGCGTCATCCGCGACGAGGGACATCGGCTGGCATTCTTCCTGCAGTATTATCGCGATCTCGGCTTCGAGCACTTCATCTGCATCGACAACGGCTCGTCCGACGGTACGGCCGAGTTGCTGTCCAGCTTCGACGATGTGTCCCTTCTTTCGGCTCATGGCTCCTACAAGGCGGCGAGATTCGGAAACGACTGGATCAACGAAGTAATCAACCGCCACTGCCGGGAGAAATGGGTCCTCTATGTCGATGCGGACGAGTTTCTGGTCTATCCGCATTGCGACACACGACCGATCGATCAATTGACCACCTATATCGAATCCATGGGCGGCCACTCGCTCCGCTCGGTCATGATCGACATGTACAGCCCGCATCCCGTTCTCGAAAACATATGCGAACCCGGTCGCAACCCGCTCGAGGTCTGCAATCTCTTCGACCGATCCGGCTATGTCGCACATTTCGACAAACGCAACGGGACGATATGGATCAAGGGCGGCGTCCGCGGGCGCGTCTATTTCCACGACCGGCTCTGGGACGGCCCCGCGCTCAATAAGATACCACTCGTCTATATCAAGGGTGAACGTCTGTTTCTGAAATCATCGCACCAGGTCTGGCCGCTCTCCCTAAATCTGGGCGACATGCGCGGAGCGCTCGGCGTATCCGGCGCTCTTCTGCATTTCAAGTTCCTGTCGACCTTCGTGCACAAGGTTGCCGATGCGGCGCACCTGTCCCAACATACGGAAGAATATACCGTATACTCTTCGAGCAAGGACATGGATGACTTCGTCTGTGAGGATACGGGCACCTACAGAAGCTGGAAGGACCTGTCCGATCACGGGCTGATCCAGGGTGAAGGCTGGCAATACTGGAGACATGCTTGCGAGAGCGAAGTCTAGAGCAATTCCAGCAAAAGTGCGTAGCGGTTTTGCGTCCGGAATTGCGTGAAAACAAAGAGATAGAGCATTTCCATGATTCGGAGAAAAACGGAAATGCTCTAAAGCAGGCCACGCAAAATCCGCAGCGGTTTGCGACGATGTGCATGAAGGCAAACCGCCAGGCTGATCTTTCGGCCCTGCTTGCTCCGATTTATCAACGCCCACCGCATCAAACACAGAACCCGCCGGTGGCGGGTTCTGTCGAGGCTTTCTGCTGCTCCGTTTTTTGTTTATCGCGGCGGTGCCTCAAGCGAGAGACACTGCCCCCTCGGCATAAGCCTCAAGCGCCTTCCGATTGAGAATGCGGATTTTGCCCTGTGTCCCGTCAACCACCTTGCTCTCGCGCAAACGGCGCAGACATTGGTTGACCTTCTCACGCGACGCCGGCAGCGTCGCAGCCAGGTCGTGTTGGGAGATAATGAGCTCGTTGCCGCTATTCTGCGTATCGACGTTGTACAAGGCAGAAAGACGCAGCAGCGTCCGGGCCAGTCTCTGCCTTAAACTCGACCCGGCGTTGGAAATAATCCGCAGTTCGAGTTCTGAAACACGCGCCAGTGCCTTCGACAGGATCTTCACCTGAAATTGCGGATCATTCGCACACCAGTCCCGCAGCAAGCGGCCGTCGAAGTAATGCAGTTCGCAGTCCGCCGTGGCCCGATATTCCAGGCTGAGAGACTGTTTGCGCAACACCTCCAATTCGCCGATCAAGCCGCCTTTCGGAATGATTTCCACGATGAACTCGCGTCCATCGGCAAGCGGGGTGCTTGCACTCACCATTCCGCGCTGCACGCGGGCAAACATGTCGATGACGACACCGGCGCCGGCAATAACCTCACCGCGACGAAATTTTCGAACACTCGAGCGGCAAAACGGAAACTCGTGATCCAAATCCGGCCGGCCGCCGTAAACAATACCTACAGGACCGCAAGTAACCGTTTCGCTTATTCGCGCCGCGCCTCCTTCAATCCTGCTGTCTTTGATGCTAATCGCACCGTCCATACGCGCAACTCCAAGCAGACTAATTGATTTATTGTCGTCACCGACATTCGTAATGCGTTAAGTTAGAAAGTCAAATAATAATAATATAAAATTTACATTCTAAAACTATACATAATTCTGACGAATCCTCACATTTATATATCATAAAATCCATATTTAATTCTGTCAAAAGCACACTTCTGAAGCTGTTGGATAATTTTTATACAATTCGAAACAATTGTGCGCCGTTAGAATAGGCCAACAATATAATAATAATATTTTTACCTGGAATAAATATTTCCAACATCACAGATGTATATTTTTCTAAAAAAATACTTCTTCAACTATTCACAAGAAATTCTTCACATGATAAAGAATTTATCCACGGTTATGACTTCGGTCACAGACACCAAACTTGCACTCAAACAAGCTTTTGACTGTGATTTCTGGGATTCGCCTAACGGAGACGCGGATGGCGGGAAAAAATCATGGGCGCAACCCAACCGAACCTTGGCGGGATTTCGCCAGGGCGCGGCAGGAAAGGCGTCCATTCAATTCGTCACAATCCCATACGATCAGCAGACTTCTGAAACGCGCATTCGACATCATCATTGCGACAGGTCTCTTATTCCTTTTGTCACCGTTTCTTCTGTCCGTAGCAGCCATCATAACGCTAAGTGATTGGGGACCCATTTTCAATTCCCATCCGCGGATCGGTTATAAGGGAAAAGAGTTTGGCTGCCTCAAGTTTCGCACGACACGCGCCGACGCAACGGCCAAGGCACATGTCACTGTCGTCGGCGCTATCGTCAGACGATCGAGCCTCGACAAGCTCCCGCAATTGATCAACGTGTTGCTGGGTCAAATGAGCCTCGTCGGGCCCCACGCCATTACCAAGGAAGAGCTGCCGCGTTACGGCGAACATGCCTCTGCCTATATGGCCGTCCGTCCCGGCTTGATCGGCCACTGGCAGATCAACGGACGCAACGACGCCAGCCATCAGAACAGAGTTTCCCTCGACGTCGAGTATTTGTCCAAATGGACGCTCGCGCTGGATTTCGTGATCATCGCAAAAACACTCTCGGCCCTGCTTTCCCGGCACGCCTTACTGCCCAGGGTGGACTCCTAAGCAATTCCAGCAAAAGTGCTCAGCGGGTTTGCGTCCATAGCACAGCCGAGCTTCCTGCCGCATCGGTCATGTCACCATCCATGAGGACGCTTGCCGGTCGCATGGGAGCGGTCAGCGATGGAGGTCTTTTTCCGGCGCTTCTGAATATGCCCCCCCAACGAGAAAGCGAAGAGACCCGCCAGATAGCATATCTCCATCAATACAAGCACTTGGAGGCCGGAAGCGATTGCCTCCGTCAAGGAAGAACCTTTCAGCAGGATCACAACGCTCAAAGCCGCGACCAGCAGAAATGCAAAGAATGCGAAGGCCCAGGCGCGAATGGTCGCTCCGGCGGCGAAGGAGACGGCAATCACGATGAGCGTGCTCTTCAGCATTATTCTGCTCCTCTCTTCACCTTCTTCAAGCCACCGTCAGCCCCTCAATGACATGACAAAACCCAAAGTCGAAACGAAGTTCGATCAAAGTATTTTATCTATTACCGTTAAAATATTGCTAATAGCCGCCCAACAGATCGATTGAACAACACTGGAGAATATTCAACTATTCATCCAGAAGGGCCGATCACTCCCCAAAAAACCAAGAAACCATCGGATACGACAGCTGGAAAAGTTGGGCATTTGGAGGATTAATACAGTCATAGATCTAGCCACGACGTTACCTTGTCCAACCGAAAAGATCAGTCTGAACATAGGCTTACGCATGAGCGGATATGCGCGCCAAATCCGGGCCGCGCTTATCGGTGTAGGTACGTCGATATGGCAGTGATCGTGCAGCAAGCCTGCTGCAAACCAGGCCCTTGCAAACGGCCCGGATTTTCGTCTGTGGCGCTCAGCCAGCATCAAAGAAACAGGGCTCGCGGTGATGGCGAGCCCTATTGAGTTGTTTTCTGGATTGAGCCTGTTCCGGAATTGCCCGCCTCCAAGCCGGCATCCAGAACTCTATTTCGAGACCGCCCCGGCCAGTTGTCGTTTCGTGCCGCGCTGAAGCCTGAGATTTTCAAGCCAGGTTACTTGTTTCCTCAATTTCAACGCCGGCTTTTCGATGAATCTCCACGAGAAAGCGGCAAAGCAGGTGGCAATAATGCTGCAGACGATGCCGTTCAGCCACCAGTTATGCGCCCAAGGCCCGAGCGCGACGAAGGCCTGCTGGATCGGGTAGCCGTAGAGGAAGACGCCATAGGAATAGTCGGCCCCGCGCAGAACACCAAGCTTTCGGGGCGAGGTCAGACCGAGGAAAACCGTGACATATCCGATTGCCGGGATGGCAATGAAGTCTCCGAAAGAGGTGAACCAGTAGGCCCAGAGGATGACTGCCACTGAGGCGAGGAAAATCCGGATATCCCAGCGAACCCTGTCCTTGTAGAGATAGAAGGTCACCCCCACCAGAAATGCACAAATAAGCAGATTGCCCGATGCGGTCGTGGGCATGGTGGCCCAGTCGCTTTCATGCTTCCAATATCTTGCGATCCCAAAGGCTATGATCAAGGCCGGCGTTGCGATCAGGGCGATCACGCGCCGCCTGACCACGCCGAGCAGAAATAGGGCGGCGATCGCAGCATAACACTCAAGCTCGAAGGGCACCGTCCAGAGTTGCCCGTTCACCATCGCAGCATCAGGATTGTCCAGGAATACGCCGGGAAGATTGAAGTGAATGTGCCCGGTGACATTCAGCAGATAAGTAAAGAACTGAGGATCGGTGAAATAGTCACGCAGGTCATACTCCGTATAGATCGCTCCGAGTATAAAGGCAGCCAGCAACACCTCTACCGCAAGAGCAGGGTAGATCCGGATAAACCGATTCCCGAGAAAGGAGATCAATGTCTTCGATCGTTCAAGACTGCCAGCCACGAGGAACCCGCTCAGGACAAAGAACATGGGCAGCACTGACTTGATGACAGGACGGAAGGGTGACTCCCAAAGAAAGAGGTCATCGCCGTACGTGACGCGGGCCGTATGTATCCAAAGCACTGAAAAGGCTAACAGTAATCGCATATAATCGAATCCTGTCGGTCGCCCGTTCGCTAGATCAAGCTTTTCGCCGAGAAACATCTGTGCCCCTTTCAGAAGTATTGACTCGATTTGGAATGGCAAGCCGTTGCCGCAGGAGCGGCGGCGGCATCATTGCCGGATCGGGGCGGCGTGTCAGTGACCACAGCTACATCAAGTAAAAATTGAACGAGAGAGCACCGCTCTCCCGAAGATACGTATCCGACCGCCAATCCAATGGCCCCGCGCTTCCCGGGGCGCCATGCGACGGTCGGAGTTGGGATCCAGGCGATCGGGCAGCAGATTGGATGAGGAGACTATGAAATTTCTAGCCACCCTGTTCTGTATTGTTCTCGCCCTGATCGGATTGGGGCTGATAGGAGGCGGCGCCTTGCTGCTCAGCCTCGGCGGCTCGCCCTATTATGCGATCGTCGGGCTTGCCTATCTGGTTGCCGCGTTTCTGCTCTGGCGCCGCAAGACGTCCGGCGGCCTCATCGTCCTGCTTGTCGCCATCTTCAGTTTTCCCTGGGCGCTATGGGAATCGGGTCTCAATTTTTGGGCACTTTTTGCGCGCTTGATGTCTCCGATCGCGCTGGCGGGTTTTGCGCTTCTCTTTGCGCCATCGCTCTCGCCGACCGCCAACCGGAAGCTCTACCATGGCGGCGCCCTGGTCACGGCGATCCTGTTCGTTGCCGGTTTTAGCCTTGCTTTCACGCCGCATGGCGTCATCCGCCCTTCCGCCGACATCACCGCCTACAAGGCGACCAAGGGCGACAATTCTCCCTCCGATTGGACCTCCTATGGCCGCACCACGGCGGGAGATCGTTACTCGCCCTTCGATCAGATCAACCGCGGCAATGTCTCCAAACTCGATCTTGCCTGGACATACCGCACCGGAAAGAGCGATGGCGCCGATCAGAACACGCCTCTGCAGATCGGCGACACGGTCTACACCTGCACGCCGACGGATGTGATCGCAGCGCTCGATGCCGATACCGGCAAGCCGCGCTGGATCTTCGATCCCAAGGCGACGGCGCCTTACTGGCAGCGCTGCCGTGGTCTCGGTTACTATAAGATGCCGCAGGACGCGCAATCCGCCGACGGTCTTTGCAACGAGCGCCTGGTGCAGACAACGATTGATGCCCGTCTGCTGGAGATCGACAGCAAGACCGGCGCCCCCTGCAGGGGCTTCGGAGACAATGGCACCGTGCAGCTCTCCCAGGGCATGGGCGAAGTCAAGACAGGCTATTACTTCCAGACATCGGCGCCGCTGATTGCCCGCAATCTGATCGTCGTCGGGGGCTGGGTCACCGACAATCAGGAGGTCGGCGAACCCTCGGGCGTCATCCGCGCATTCAACGTGGTCACCGGCGAGCTCGAATGGGCATGGGATCTCGGCAATCCTGAGATCACCAAACTCCCACCGGAGGGCCAGACCTATACGCGGGCCACACCCAATATGTGGACGACGGCCGCATTCGACGACAAGCTCGGTCTCATCTATGCGCCGCTCGGCAACACCACCCCGGATTATTACGGCGTCAATCGTCCGGCCTTCGCCGACCAATACAACGCGACATTGGTGGCGCTCGATGTGACGACCGGGCGGGAGAAATGGAAGTTTCAGACCGTGCATCACGACATCTGGGACTATGACCTGCCGGCCCAACCGGTCCTGATCGACTTGCCTGACGGCAATGGCGCCACCGTGCCCGCTCTCCTGCAGACCACCAAACGTGGGCAGCTTTTCCTGCTCAACCGTCAGACCGGCCTGCCCCTTGCCGAAGTCCAGGAGAAGCCGGTGCCGCAGCAAGGCGGCGCACCGGAAGAGAAACTGTCTCCGACGCAGCCCTATTCCGTCGGCATGCCGACCATTGGCGCGGAACGCGTGAGCGAGCAGACGGCTTGGGGCCTGACGATGTTCGATCAGCTGGCATGCCGCATCGCCTTCCGAAAGATGCGCTACGACGGCGATTTCACCCCGATCGGCACCCAATATGCGATCCAGCAGCCGGGAAATCTGGGTGGCCTCAATTGGGGAAGCGTATCGGTCGATCTGCCCAACAACCGGGTCTTCATGAACGATATCCGCGTACCGAGCCTCTT
>JGI25160J50197_1001176_pt1 | contig 13335 bp, 15 predicted proteins | sample AraplaMF_Cvi_mMS_FD_50197 | JGI IMG/M metagenome (IMG submission 50197)
CGAAAGCTGGGTGCTGCGCTTCGACCAGCCGCCGCCGGTCAAGCCCGCGCTGCGCATCAGCTGGGTGCCGGCCACCCTGGTGTTCGTTGCCGGCGGCACGCCGCCTTACAAACTGGCTGTCGGACGCGACAAGGCCGCACTGGCGGCGCGCGACATCAACGAGGTGGCGCCGGGCTTCACCCAGGCTGAATTGCACACGCTGGATCGCGCAAGCGCCGGTCCGGCGCAAGAACAGCTTGAAGCACTGGCCAGCGCAGCCAAGCAGGCCAGCGCCGACAACAGCGCAGCCCAGAACCGGCTCATGATCCTGTGGGGCGTGCTGGTGCTGGGCGTGGCGATTGTGGCGGGAATGGTGTGGCGCCTGCTGCGGCAGGCGGGCAGCAGCAATTAGTTGGTGTGCAGCTCCATCGTCGCCTTGGTGAAGTCGCCGGCGACGGCGGTGGGGATGATGCGCAAGGCTTTCTCGATCGCTTCTTCGATCAGCAATTGCTCTTCGCGGCGCGGGCGGTGCAACACGAAATCGGCCACCGGCTGGTTCAGGTTCAGGGTGCGCGGGTGGCCGATGCCGATGCGCAGGCGCCAGTAGTCCTGGGTGCCCAGCGCCGAAGTAATGTCCTTCAGGCCATTGTGGCCGCCCGATGACCCGCCCTTCTTCAGCTTGGCGGCGCCAGGCGGCAAATCCAGTTCATCGTGCACTACCAGCACTTCGTCCGGCTGGATCTTGTAGAAGCGCGCGATGGCGCCGACCGACTGGCCGGAACGGTTCATGTAAGTTTGCGGCTCCAGCAGCCAGAGCTGGTTGCCGCCGATGATGGTCTTGGCCACCATGGCGTTAAAGCNAGACTCGCGCTGCAGGCGCGCGTTGGGCAAGGAATTGGCGAGATTGTCCACCAGCCAGAAGCCGGCGTTGTGGCGGGTTTGTTCGTATTCGGCGCCGGGATTGCCGAGGCCAACGATCAGGCGGATGGGCATGGTCTTGCGGTTGCGAGTGCAAAACCGCAGATTATACCCTTGCCCTCAACCGAGCAGCCCGCGCGCGAGCAAGGCAAGTTCGCCTAGCAGTATCATGGCCATCATGCCGAATCCCCAGCGGCTGATACGGTCTATGTCGTCGCGCAAGGCATCGATCTGCGCCTGCAGCGGCGCCACGGCTTTGGCTAACTCGTCTCGTGTGTAAAGCTGCATTTCGAGACGGAGCTTCACAAAGCCATCATCAATGTACTGGCGCATGTTGGCGAACTGCGCATCGGTGGAGGCCTGCATGCTGGCGAACCGCGCATCCATGTGCTGTCGCAGCAAGGCCAGTTCGCAATTGACGGCATCCAAGGCTTTCTCCTGTGCGGCAATCCGGTCATCCGGGGTCAGCTGTTCCATGGCGGCCTCCCGCTGTCGGCAAGCCACCATTGTTTNCCATTCTCGCGCAATGGGCCTTGAGCTGGCGCACACGTATGGGCGGAACTATTTCGGCGGTGCGCTGTCAGCGTTCCAGGTATCGCGCCAATACATCCATTTGCCATTGACCTTCTTGTCCACCGACAGGTACTTGCCGGTCTCGACCACCTTGCCGTCCTTGTCTTTCACCATATAGGTGCCGGACGACCAGCCCAGGTTGCCGCTTGCGCCGCTATCCGATTTCTCGCCAAAGCTGAACACCATGCCGGACTTGCCGGCACCCTGNGCTTCCTTCAGCAAAAACTCACGGATGGCAGCACGGCCGGNGACTGCCGGCGCCCCAGGCGGCATCAGTACCGCGTTTTCGTCGTACAGCCTGGCCAGNCCATCGCCATCGGCGGCCGNGAAGGCTTTCAGCCANGCCTGGTCGACNGCCTTGATTGCCGCTCCATCCGNCTTCGCATCGGCCGCAAACGCCGGCGCTGCACATACGGCCGCCAGCACCATCACCCCTGCAAGTTGCGCTTTCATCGGATCGTCCTCCCATGGTGAAAAGTCATTTCAGCATAGAACACTTGACAACAGATTCCACCTGTAAGATATTTATTACACGTGTCTTCAATTTAAAACAGAAAGGACGTGCCATGAAATACCTGACTACCCTGATGTTTGCCGCAGTCCTGGCCNCACCNGCCTTGGCCGCAGAAGCTCCAATGANGGACAAGGAGCGGATCGACCAGCTGCTTGAACAAAACAGGATGCTGATCGCCCAGAACACCCTGCTGGCCGAACAATGCGAGCGTCCCAAAACCAAAGAGGAAGCCTTCGCCCAATGCATGCAAGCCGCGCGTGGCGAAAAAGGGGCAATGGCGACGGAATCGGTCAGCGCAAACTGCCGCCTGCTGTTGAAGTGAGTGGAATGCAAAAGCTATTGCCAGTGCTGGAAGCGCTTGCCAATCCGCACCGCTTGCGCATTATCGCTGCATTGAAAACGGACGGCCGCAACTACGTCAGNCAACTGGCCCGCGACGTGGGCATCAGCCGCCCGCTGCTGCACCTGCATCTTGCCAAGCTGGAGGCGGCTGGNCTTGTCACCAGCNAGCACGAGCTCTCCAGCGACGGCAAGGCGCTGAACTACTTCGAAGTGGCGGATTTCTGCCTGACGCTCGATCCCGCTGCGATCGCAGAAGCCGCCAAACATCTCAACCTGGAAGGGGAATGACCGTATGTCCGAACATATTTACCTGCTGACCCTGGGCCTGCCGTTGGCAACCGTACTGATTGTCTTTGGCATGAAGTACTGGTCTGCCGCGCACAAGGCGCGCGCCGAAGCCGCCAGCGCCGAGGCNTACCACGCACTGGCCGCGAAAGCGGCAGCCGCCCAGGCCGAAAACGCCGCCGCACTGGCCGCCATGCAAGCCACGCTGGCCAATATGAACGGCCGCCTGGCCGAAGTCGAAACCATGCTGAAAGAGGTGGGCTGATGCTGGCCCGCCTNTGGCAGCGCGATGCGCGGCATGAAGGCGTCATGCGCATCAACATCTACCTGCTGCGCCTGCTTTACGCGCTGATGTTCTTCATGCTGGGCCAGACCACCTGGACNGAAATCCTGACCCACCAGGGCCAATGGGAGCCAAACAAAGCGGTCGCCTGGACGGTATGGACAGCGTTTGCCACGCTGGCCGGCCTTGGCTTGCTGCGGCCAGTGAAGATGCTGCCGATCATCCTGCTCGAGATCCTCTACAAGGTGATGTGGCTGGCGATCGTCGCCTACCCGCTCTGGTCGCGNGGCGAACTGGCCGGCTCGCCGGCGGAAAGCACGACCTATGCTTTCCTCGGCGTGCTGCTGGCCATTATTGCCGTGCCGTGGGGCCATATCGCCAAGTCCTACTTCACCTGGCCATCGAAAACCAACCCAGCCTGAACATGCCCTTACTTGCCAGTGCCNTGCTCGCCGCCGCGCTCACCGCGGCGGCGGAACCGAAACAGATTTACCAGATGACGCCGCAGGAAGCGGGCACTTTCATCACCGAGGTGCGGCAGGCCGAACCGGACTTGCGGAAGCGCATTGCCGCCATCGGCCGNCGCAATATCGGCCAGCCATACAAGCTGAACTTGCTGGGTGAATTCCCCTATGAGCTGCACGACACGCTGCCGATGTACAGCCTGTCCGCCAGCGACTGCCTGGTGTTCGCCGAGCATACCTATGCGATGGCGCTCAGCGCCTCGTGGGAGGAATTCTTCTGGACGCTGCAGCGCATCCGCTACAAGGACGGCGTGATCGGCGTGGCCAGCCGCAACCATTACATGGAAGTGGACTGGAACATCAATAACCGCTGGCTGCTGTCCGATGCCAGCAGCGGCGCCAGCTACGCCATGCGCGTCGACCGTGCGCAATTCCTCAAAACCCAGCACCATGTGCAACGCGATATCCCGCTGCAGGACACGCTCGAAAACTACCTGCCGGTGGAACGCGCGCGGCAGGAATTCGGCACGCTGGACGAGGGCGATATGGTGGAAGTGGTGTCGGTGCGCAAGGGCCAGCACATGGTGACTCACGTCGGCCTGGTGGTACTCGATGCGCAGGGTGGGCGCCGCTTCCTGCATTCGTCAGCGCCGGAAGTGCGCGAAGAGCCATTCGACGCCTTTATTGCCCGCACCCAGGCACGCGCCAACAACGGCCTGGCCGGCTTCAAGTTCATGCGCCTGAACGAGGCCATCGTGGTCCCGCCCGCGGCGCCCCAGCCACGGCCAGGCGCGTAAGCAATAAAAAAAAAGGGGACGTACCCCTTTAATGAAAAAGGGGACGTACCCCTTTAAAGGGTACGTCCCCATTTTTTATTGCGGCAAAAGAGGATTACTCTTTGGCAGCAGCGGCTTCAGCAGCAACAGCGCCGGCTGGCACGGATGCGGTAGCGATGGTGGCATCGGAACCGTGGGTCACGATGGTCACGCCTTTTGGCAGCTTCAGTTCGGAAGCGTGGATCGACTGGCCGACGTCCATCTTGGACAGGTCAACGGNCAGGAACTCTGGCAGGTCAGCTGGCAGGCAGGAGATTTCGATCTCGTTGGCCACGTGGCTGATGGTCGCAGCGTGCAGTTTCACAGCTGGGGACACGTCAGCGTTTTCGAAGTGCAGGGCAACTTTCACGTGCAGTGGCTTGTTGGCGTCAACGCGCTGGAAGTCAGCGTGCAGGACCAGTTGCTTGAACGCGTGCATCTGGAAGTCACGCAGCAGCACTTTCTGTACGGCGCCGTCGATTTCCATGTCCAGGATGGANGAGTGGAAAGCTTCTTTTTTCAGCGCNTGGAACAGTGCGTTGTGGTCCAGGGCGATGGTCACAGGGGCTTCGGTGCCACCGTAGATGATGCCAGGGGTCTGGCCGGAATTACGCAGGCGGCGGCTCGCACCCGTACCTTGCAGATCACGTTTGAATGCTACAACTTTCATGGAATACTCCAAAAAATAAAACAAGGCTCGCGCCTTGTCGATAAACGAAGTGCCCCGCGACCAGGGCACTTCAAGAAATCGGCCGCGGCTTGCGCCACGGCCGGAAAAACTTTAGTCGACGAACAGGGAGATCACCGAGTCGCCCTTGATGATGCGCTTGAAGGTCTCAGCCAGCAGCGGTGCGCAGGTCAGTTGGCGGATCTTGCCGCAAGCCTTGGCCGCTTCGGACAGCGGGATGGTGTCGGTCACCACCAGCTCGTCCAGCGAAGAGCCGGAAATGCGTTCGATTGCCGGACCGGACAGCACCGGGTGCGTGCAGTAAGCGGTTACTTTCTTGGCGCCGCGCTCTTTCAGCACTTCGGCAGCCTTGACCAGGGTACCTGCGGTATCGACCATGTCGTCCATGATCACGCAGTTACGGCCTTCCACGTCGCCGATGATGTTCATCACTTCGGACACGTTGGCCTTTGGACGGCGCTTGTCGATGATGGCCAGGTCGCAACCGAGGCGCTTNGCCAGTGCACGGGCACGNACCACGCCGCCGACGTCAGGCGACACCACCAGCAGGTCTTGCTCGGCCTTCTTCTGCAGGTCGCCCAGCAGGATNGGCGAAGCGTAAATATTGTCAACCGGGATATCGAAGAAGCCCTGGATCTGGTCTGCGTGCAGGTCCATGATCAGGACGCGCTCGACGCCGGCTTCTTCCAGCATATTGGCAACTACTTTTGCCGAAATGGCCACACGGGCGGAACGCGGACGGCGATCCTGGCGGGCATAGCCAAAGTAAGGAATTGCAGCAGTGATACGGCCAGCGGACGCACGTTTCAGGGCATCGACCATCAGGATCAGTTCCATCAGGTTGTCGTTGGTCGGTGCGCAGGTCGATTGCAGCACGAACACGTCTTTACCGCGGACGTTTTCGTTGATTTCGACCATGACTTCGCCGTCCGAGAACTTCGAAACGACTGCTTTGCCGAGTGGGATGCCGAGATTTTTTGCGACCCCTTCTGCTAAGGCTGGATTAGCGTTGCCGGTAAAAACCATCAGGTTTTCGTAAGCCATTGGGAGTCCCGAGAGGTAGTGTTGAATTCTTGAGGCACTCCTGCGNNACAGGAGCTTTTGTCTTAACCCTGGCTGGAGACTGCTGCCTCGACAGACCCAGGGAAAACGGTGGCAGGGGAACAAGGATTCGAACCTTGGTATGCCGGAATCAAAATCCGGTGCCTTAACCAGCTTGGCGATTCCCCTACTCTTAACTGACTGTCTTTCGTCAGTAGGCCGACATTATATAGCCTATTTCACGAAAAACCAAATCTTTTTACGCTTCACAACTTTGCGATGATCGGATGCTGTTTCAGCGCCTTCGCTTTCCATCCGGTCCAGGCGGCTGGCACTTTCGCAAGCACCGCATCNGCCTGTTCTTCNCGTTGGACTGCGACGAACACACAAGCTCCGGAGCCAGTCATCCTGGCGTCACCGTAAGCGCCCAGCCATTCTACCGCTTCTGCTACTTGCGGGAATAAGCGGCACGCCACTTGTTGCAAATCGTTCTTCCCAAACTGNCGCAGATCTNGTCGATTTGCGTGGTAGCTGGAAAAGTCCGACATCTTAACGGGCGGAGTATCCCTTGTCAAATGCTCGGAGGTAAAAATTTGCGCTGTCGGGCAAGCCACGCCAGGCTCGATGACAACATACCAACAGTCGGGCGCATCGACCGCCTGCAGTTCCTCCCCGACGCCTTCGGCAAAGCCGGTCTGGCCAAAGATAAAGAACGGCACGTCGGCGCCCAGGGGCAAGGCCAGCGCCATCAATTCCTCGCGCGTGAGTCCCGCGCCCCATAGCTTGTTCAGCGCCATGAAGGTGGTAGCCGCATCGGAGGAACCGCCGCCCAGCCCGCCGCCCATGGGCAGGATCTTGTCGATGGTGATATTCACGCCGGGCGGCAAAGCGCCCGTGCGGCGCAACACTTCCGCCTGCAAGATGCGGGCGGCGCGGATTACCAGGTCCTGCCCGGCGGGAACGCCGGGGATATCGTTCGTGCGGTGCAGTTCGCCATCTTCGCGCAGCGAGAAATGCAGGGTATCGCTGCGGTCGATGATCTGGAACACCGATTGCAGCAAATGGTAGCCGTCGGCGCGGCGGCCATTCACATGCAGGAACAGGTTCAGCTTGGCCGGGGCCGGACAGTTCAACAGGCTTTTCATTTTCACTCAGCGATCACGATGCGCAAGGCCATTTGCTGCACGTCGCCCCCGCCCGGATGTTCGGCATCGATCAGTTTCGGGCGCGGCGGCGTACTGCCGGGCTGCCATTCGCTGTATTGCAGGCGCCAGCCTTCGCGCGTGGTCACTTGATTATTGGCAGGGCTTGCCGACCACGGCTTGCCATCGGCCGCGGTGGCATGGCCTTGCAGCCAGCCGCGCAGCCCGGCCACCGGCAACGCCCAGCCCAGCGCACGGGCGCTCAAAGCGTCGACGCTGGGCGCCGTCAGCGGCGGCTTGTTGCCGCCCTGGTTCAGCGTCGCCCCCTGCGGCGTCACGCTGATCGTGGCAACCTTGCTGCCGAAAGGATTGAACAAGGCGACGTCGGTGTTCTGCGCATCTTGCTTCCAGTCGAAATTGACGGTGGTCGATTCCTGCTTGTCGTCCTTCAGGTAGCGCACGTTCAGGCGTCCCGACAAGGCGATGCTGTCGGCATAAGGCGCCACGACGGCGCTGGAGGGCGGCACGGAAGGCGTGGTGGCGCAGCCGCACAGGATGGCGGCCGCGCCGGCGATGGCGGCGAATGTCTTGAAGCTCATTAAATTCCTGCGTTGAGGCGCGCCAGCGTGCTGCGCAGCGCGTCGTTTTTCGGATCCTTGTCGCGGGCTTCGCGCCACAGCCTGGTGGCGCCAGCCTTGTCGCCCTGCTTCCACAGCACTTCGCCCAGGTGCACGGCGATTTCGGCGTCGCTGCGCAGCGCATAAGCCTGGCGCAGCGAATGCTCGGCTTCCTTCAGTTTGCCCATGCGGAACAAGACCCAGCCCATGCTGTCCATGATGTAAGGGTCGCCCGGCGCCATCTTCAGCGCCTTGTCGATCAGCTCATAGGCTTCATCCAGGCGCACATTGCGGTCGGCCAGGGAATAGCCCAGCGCATTGTAGGCGTGATGGTTGTCGGGCACCGATTCAATCACCTTGCGCAGCGCCGTTTCCATCGCCTCGACCTTGCCCAGCTTTTCCGCTGCCAGCGCGTAGTCGTACATCAGGTCTGGACTGTTCGGGAAGCGCAGCACGCCGTCTTGCAGCGTCTTGAACGCTTCCGCCGCGCGGCCGGAATCGCGCAGCAGCTGGCCTTCGGTCTGCAGGATCTGCACCTGCTCGGCCTGGTCGGCCGGCGTGATGTCCTTCAACTGGGCGCGCGCGCCGTCGACATCGCCCTTGCGTGCCGTGATGTGGGCGCGCTTCAGGCGGGCCGCCAGGGTGGTGCGGGCATCGTCGCCGTCGATCTTGTCCAGCCAGGCCAATGCGCCATCGAGGTCGCCTTTTTCTTCGGCGATCTGGGCCAGCAGCATCAGCGCCTTGTTCGGGTCGCGCTCAGGATCGGGCTGNGCTTCCAGCACNTCCACATAACGCTTGAAATAGCCCTCCGCGGCCTTGCTGTCCTGGCCCTGCAGCGCCATGATGCCGAGCGCGTACAGGGTGCCTGGATTGTCNGGCTGCTCTTTCAGCAGCAGCAGGAATTGTTCGCGCGCCTGGTCGTACTGCTTTTGCTCCACCAGCAGGCGGGCGTAGGCCGAGCGCACTTCGCGCGCGGCCGGATATTTCTGCAGGAAGTCGGCNAACAGCTTTTGCGCGCCNTCCAGTTCGCCCAGCATTTGCGCCATGGTCAGCGTCGCCAGTTCGGAATCGGGCTTGATCGCCACCGCNTTCTTCGCTTCGGCACGGGCACGCTCGGCATCGCTGGCGGCATTGGCGCCTTGNGCCAGCACCAGGTGGGCTTCCTGCGTATTCAGGTAGGGCTGCAGGACGCGCTCCATCAGCCCGAAGGCGGCAGCCTTGTCNTTCGCGCGCAGCAGGAATTGCTGCATCTGGAACATCAGCANCGGACGGCCCGTCGGCGGCGCGGCCTTCAGGCGCTGCGCGAACAGGCTTTCCGCTTCGCTCAANTCATCGCCGAGGACGGCAAACCCGAGGAAGTANTGGGCCGCCTCGTCGGATTCGGGCGCCAGTTCGCGCCACAGGCGGATCGCCGCCAGNGCTTCNTTGCCCTGCTTGGCCGACAACGCCATTTCCGACGCCCGGCGCGCCAGGCGCGGGTCGCGCGTCTGCTGCGCCAGCACCATCATCGTCACGTAAGCGCTTTGCCACTGGCCGCGCTTGAAATCGAGTTCGGCCTTGGTCAGCTTGTAGAACAAGTCGCTGGTCAGTTCGACATTGGGCAGTTTTTCGTCGGGCGCAGCAGCCTTGGCAACGGCCTCGGCGGCCGCNGCCGGCGGCGTGACGGTGGGCGTTGCAGGTTCTGGCGCAGCCCGTTCCGGCGGCACGACTGCGCAGGCGGACACGAGGGCCGACAGGGTTACAATGGCGAATGCGTTTTTCAAAGGAAGATCCTGCAAATCGGGCTCAAGACTTGATTCTACGCCAACCTGCACGAAACCACCCTCATGCCTGAATTACCAGAAGTAGAAGTCACCCGGCGCGGTGTCGCACCCCATATCGAAGGCCGTATCGTGCGCGATGTCGAGCTGCGCCGCGACGGCTTGCGCTGGCCGTTCCCGGACGACTTGCCGGCNCTGCTGGCAGGCCGCCGCATCGTGTCGACCGGCCGCCGCGGCAAGTACCTGCTNCTGCAATTCGAGCATGGCACGCTGATCATCCACCTTGGCATGAGCGGCCACCTGCGCGTGCTGCCAACCGGCATTCCACCGGAAAAGCATGATCATTTCGACATGATGGTGGAAGGCGCGGATGGCAAGCATGTACTGCGCCTGACCGACCCGCGCCGCTTTGGCGCCGTGCTGTGGCATGCGGCAGAAGAAGGCGAACTGGAAGAACATTTGCTGCTGCGCGGCCTGGGCGTCGAGCCGCTCGGCCCCGAATTCACCGGCAAGCTGCTGTTCGANCAGACCCGCAGCCGCAGCGCAGCCATCAAGCAAGTGCTGATGGCCGGCGATATCGTGGTCGGCGTGGGCAATATCTACTGCTCTGAAAGCCTGTTTCGTGCCGGGATCAACCCGAAAACCGCCGCCAACCGCATCAGCGCGGCGCGCTACGACCGCCTGGCCCAGGCCATCCGCGACGTGCTGGCCGAGGCAATTGTGCAAGGAGGCAGCACTTTGCGCGACTTTATCGGGGTAAATGGGCAATCAGGGTATTTCCAACAGACATATTTCGTCTATGATCGTGCTGGTGTGCCCTGCCGCTTATGCGGCGCGCCTGTGCGCCAGATCAAGCAGGGCCAACGATCTACTTTTTATTGTGTAAATTGCCAGAAATAACGAGAGCAGAATGGTAAGGGACCTCGAACAATACAGCCAATGGCGCCAGGGCGTCATTGGCGCCGTCGCAAACTACCGTGACTGGGTCGTGCAGGCCGACCTGGCCGACGCCGCGACTGAACAGCGCCTGGCGCTCACACTGTCCAAGCTGGCCGACGACAAGCTGTCGGTGGCTTTCGTCGCAGAATTTTCGCGCGGTAAATCTGAACTGATCAATTCGATCTTCTTTGCCGACTTCGGCCAACGCATCCTGCCATCGGCAGCCGGCCGCACCACCATGTGTCCTACCGAGCTGATGTACGACGCCGCCTATCCGGCCTGCATCCGCCTGCTGCCGATCGAAACGCGCGCCGAAAACCTGTCGACCAGCGATTACCGCGACGATCCGCATGCCTGGACCGTGCTGCCGCTGCAGCTCGATTCGCCGGAACACATGCAGGAAGTGTTCAAGCAAGTCAGCCTGACCCGTCATGTGCCGGTGGAAGAAGCCAAGCGCTACGGCCTGTACGACGAGAACGACCCCGACATGGGCGCCACCTTGGACAACAACGGCCTGGTCGAGATTTCGCAGTGGCGCCACGCCATCATCAACTTCCCGCACCCGCTGCTGAAGCAAGGCCTGGTGATCCTCGACACGCCGGGCCTGAACGCGATCGGTACCGAACCGGAACTGACGCTGAACATGATCCCGCATGCCCATGCGGTGCTGTTCATCCTGGCCGCCGATACCGGCGTCACCAAGAGCGACATCGAAGTGTGGCGCACCCACATCGGCAACGGCGCCGGCCGCATGGTGGTGCTGAACAAGATCGATTCCATGTGGGATCCGCTGCGCACCGAAGAGGAAATCGAAGCGGCCATCGCACGCCAGCGCGAACACGCCGCCCACATGCTGGGCCTCGACACACGCCAGGTGTTCCCCGTTTCGGCGCAGAAAGCGCTGCTGGGCAAGATCACCGGCGACCATGAACTGGTGCACAAGAGCCGCATGAAGCAGCTGGAAAGCGCGCTGTTCAACGAGCTGATCCCGGCCCGCAAGGACATCATCCGCCGCCGTCTGGGCGATGACCTGGCGGCGCTGAGCGGCGCCCAGTACGCGGCGCTGTCGGCCAAGACGCGCGGCATCGTCGAGCAACTGCTGGAGCTGAAGGGCTTGCGCGGCAAGAACCAGTCGGTGATCGCCCACATGGCGCGCCGCGTCGAGGCGGAAAAGAAGGAGTTCGACGAAAGCCTGTTCAAGCTGCAAGCCACGCGCGCGGTGTTCACCCGCCTGTCCACCGAGCTGTATTCCAGCCTGGGCATGGGCATCCTGCGCGACAACCTGGTCAAGGCGCGCTCGGAAATGCAGAACAGCCGCTTCACCACCGGCCTGCGCGATGCGATCAAGGTGTACTTCGACAGCATCCATGCCAACCTGGATGAGTCGGAGCGCAAGATCGAAGAAATCCGCAGCATGATGGAAACCATGTACAAGAAGTTCTCGGCGGAGCACGGCCTGACGCTGCCGATGCCGATGTCCTTCTCGCTGGCCAAGTATCGCGACGAAATCAACGAAGCGTACGGCATCTACGAAAAGCAGTTCGGCACGGCAGTCATGCTGACCACCTCGCGCGTGGTGCTGATGGAGCGTTTCTTCGATTCCGTGGCCTCGGCCGTCAAGCGCTGCTTCAAGGCCGCCAATGCCGATACCGATGCCTGGCTGAAGGTGATCATGGCGCCGCTGGAAGCGCAGATCCGCCAGCACAAGGAACAGCTGAAGCACCGCCAGCAATCGATCGCCCGCATCCACGACGCGACCGATACGCTGGAGCAGAAGATCGAGGCCTTCGAAGCCACCCAGGCCGAACTGGAGGCGCANAAGGCCAAGCTGGCCGCGCTGGCCGCCGCCATCAGCGACGCCATCTCGGCCGAGCATGTCGTGCTGGAGGCAGCGGCGTAATTGCAGTACGAAGACCCGAGCTTTTCCGCCACGCTGGTTGCGTGGCAAAAGGAATATGGACGCCACGACCTGCCGTGGCAGAACACCCGCGATGCCTACCTGGTGTGGCTGTCCGAAATCATGCTGCAGCAGACGCAGGTNTCGGCGGTGCTGGGTTATTACGCGCGCTTCCTGGAGCGCTTCCCTACCCTCGCTTCACTGGCCGCCGCTCCCGTTGAAGACGTAATGGCACAGTGGGCCGGCCTGGGCTACTACACCCGCGCCCGCAACCTGCACAAGTGCGCGCAGCGCGTGGTGGCGGAATATGGCGGCGTATTCCCTTCCGATCCGGCTTTGCTGGCCGAGNTGCCAGGCATNGGGCGCTCNACCGCAGCCGCCATCGCGGCATTTTCCGCCGGCCGCCGCGCCGCCATNATGGATGGCAANGTGAAGCGCGTGTTCGCGCGCGTGTTCGGCATCGATACCTATCCCGGCGAACGCAAGACCGAAGAAGCCATGTGGGCCCGCGCTGAAGCGCTGGCGCCGGCCGAGGGCATCGAAGCCTATACGCAGGGTTTGATGGACATGGGGGCAACGCTATGCACCCGCAGCAGCCCATCCTGCGAACGCTGCCCGATGCAGGCGCGCTGCGTGGCTTTCGCCACCGGCCGCACCGCCGAACTGCCGGTGCGCAAGCCNAAGAAGGCNNCGCCGGAAAAGTCGGCGCACATGCTGCTGGTCGTCGATCGCGGCCAGGTNCTGCTGGAACAGCGCCCCGCAAGCGGCATCTGGGGCGGCCTGCTGTCGCTGCCCGAACTGGCGGGCCACCTCGCCGAAGCCGATACGCCTGACGATGGCGCCGTGGCAGCGGCCGTGCATCCCTTCGGTCCGATGGAGTCGCTGGAGCGCCTGCTGCCGGTTATGCACGTCTTCACGCACTACAAGCTNCACATCCATCCATTGCTGGTGACGCTTGCCAGCCGCGCGGCATTGGCCGGCGAAGGCCGCTACGTGTGGCTCGATGCTGCCGCCATCCCCGACGCTGCCCTGCCCGCCCCGATCAAGAAACTCCTGCTCGACCTGCTCGGCGAACGCG
>JGI25160J50197_1001178_pt1 | contig 13328 bp, 10 predicted proteins | sample AraplaMF_Cvi_mMS_FD_50197 | JGI IMG/M metagenome (IMG submission 50197)
AACTTGCCGCCGGCTTGGAGGCCGTGGCCGAGCATGCGGCAGCCGCAGTTGTCACAGATGGGCGCGAGCTGGTGAGCGGCGCACTCGAAACTGTCGAAGGTGTGCACGGCACCCGCCGCGTGGACCTCGAAGGCCATCTCATAGTCGTTTCCGCAGACCTCACAAACAGCCATCCCGCACTCCTTCGTTGACTGGCTTCTACGGCTCCCGCGCGAAGGCGGCCTTCCCATCACCTCATGGGGCCGGGCTCCCGGCGCGCCACGGGAGCCAGATGGCGCAGTGCGGGCACGGATGCGGAGGACTTGCCAGGCGGAAACGCCGCCGGTTCCCCACCGGCCATCAGCTCTGAGAGGATCCCGGGACTGTCCGCAGGCATAGGGGGAAAACAAGGCCCCCGGGCGGTGAGCGGGGCTCGGTCGGTTCGCGGTCGGTTCGCGGCCGCAGCGCGATCGGTTAGCAGTCAGCTCGCGGTCGGTCAGCGGTCAGTTCGCCGTCAGGACTTCGCGGGCCGCCCGTTCGCCGGAGCGCACCGCGCCTTCCATCAGGCCGTGCATCAGGGTCGCCGATTCCGTGCTCGCCCAGTGGATCCGGCCCACGGGCTCGCGCAGCGCGCTGCCGTAGTTGGTGAGTGCGCCCGGCGGGAAGTGGGCGACCATGCCGCCCAGCGACCAGGGTTGCTCGGACCAGTCGGTCTCCAGGTACGCGGTGGGACGGCGCGCCTCCGGGCCGAAGCGTTCGGCGAGCGCGTCCAGCCAGATGTCCCGCCGCTCCTTGGGATCCAGACGGCTCAGCCGTACGGCCCCGGCTCCGAACGCGTAGCTGCTCAGCACGCCCGGCTCTCCCGAGCGGGGAGTCTGGTCGATGGTGATCGGGACGGGCGACTGGGGCGCGAGCGTCTGGCCGGACAGTTTCTGGCCCCGCCAGAACGGCTCGGCGTACTGCGTGTGCACCCGGATGATCGCCCCGGGCACCAGGCGTTGCCGCAGGTGGCTGTGGGCGGCGGGCAATGGCGGATCGAAAAGGATCCGGCCGGCGAGCACGGGCGGAGTGGCCACGATGACGCGTCGTGCCCGTACGGCGAACGCATCGGAGGCGACCTCTACGTCGGTCGTGTTCTGGACGATCCGACGGACCGGGCTGGACAGATGGACTGCCGTGCCCAGGCGCGCGGCCATCCGCCGGGCCAGTTCGGGGGCTCCGCCGTCCACGAGGTGGGATTCCGTCTTCCGGGTGTCGGTGTAGTAGCCGAAGCCGCTGCCCCCGCCGCCACGTGCCAGGACGAGTGCGCCCAGCAGTGAGACTTCCGCCGGGTCGGTGCAGAACAGCAGGTTCATCGTCGACTTGAGGAGAGTGTGGGCGGTGGCCGAGGGCACGTTGAGCGGGTGGGAGAGCCACTGGCCGAGCGTGCGGGCGTCCCAGGCCCGTGCGCGCCGGGCCTGCCAGGGAGCGTCCTTCGGCAGCCGCCGCGCCATCAGGTTCAGGCGCAGGAACGCCCACCCGAGGGTGGCGAGTGCCGCGGGGCCGGTCTTGGGGATGCCGCGGTGACGGCGGTTGCGCCCGTCGAGGCACAGGAGGTGATCGCCGTCGTCGTACTGCGGGTAGACCTGGAGCCCCAGCTCGCGGCAGAGCTGGAACATCCGTTCCTGGCCCTTTCCCAGCCAGGTGCCGCCCGCGGACACCACGGTGCCGTCGGGCAGCTCCCGGTTCCAGACCCGTCCGCCCACCCGGTCCCTGGCCTCGAGCACCACGACCTCACGCCCGGCCGCGGCCAGCTGTCGCGCGGCCGCCAGCCCCGCGAATCCGGCGCCCACGACGCACACGTCCGCTGTCACCTGTTCCATGACCTACCTCCACAGAGCAGCCTCGCTTGCCGGGGCCCGCGGCGCCCGGTGGGTGACTCGGCCGGGCGGTGTGGGGGGCCGGTCGAGTGACCCGCGGGGCGGGGTCAGCGGTGGAGGAACGGGATGAGGTGGAGAGGAGAGCGTCGGTTCGCTCTTCGGGTTGCTCTTCCGGAACGTAGTGGCCGCGGTCGGGCAGGACGACGCCGTCGAGCCGCTCGGTCACGGGGTCGAGGAGCGCGGCGAGGCGTTCGCCCCGGCCGTGGGCGCCGACGGCTCCAGGAGAATCCTCATCCCGCCGTTGCGTTCGATCGCCTGCTCGCTGTACAGGAGCGGGAAGTACTCCCCCGCGCTCCATTTGTCGTGGAGGTCGCTGTAGTGCTTGCTGCGCTGATCGCCGGACTGCCCAGGGGCGTTGATGACGCGTGAGTTGTCCCATCCGCCGACGTCGATGGCCATCTTGAAGGTCGCGCCGACGACTTCCGCGTAGGGATACTCGGGGTAGTGGAAGTACGAGGCGCACACCGTGTCAAAGGTGCCGCCTCTCTCGGCGGGTCCCACGTTCGGGCCGCCGAGTGGGTGGATGAATACGTGGATGTGCATCGCGCCCCACCGCCACGCGCTCTCGTCGGCGCCGAGTTTCGAGGCGACCTCGGTGTAGGCCTTCGGAAGCGTGCCGAGCAGCAGTTCGTCCCGCTTCCGCGCGCCGTTGGCGCCGAACCAGTCGTCGGGGCGGACGAATGAGTCGTTCAAGAGGCGCAGATCGAGATCGATACTGATGCCCACGAGCTGATCGGCCGCCGGCTTGGGCAGCAGGAGCTGGGCCCACGCGGGATACAGGAACCGCATGACCCACGTCTCGAAAAGGGCCGCTGCCGCCGAATCCTTATCGGCGACGCCGTCATAACCGGACAGCAGCCGCAGCGCCTTGGCTGTCGTCGGGTCGGTCGACCGCAGCCTCTTCACATACGGCAGGAACTGCCGGGCCACTCCCGACTTCACGTCGTTCTGGAGCGCCAGGGTGTCACCGAGGGAAGTGCGTCGCTGCTGGGAAAGGACCTCATGGATCCGGTCCTTCCGATAGGCCGACTGCCACTGAAATGTGGGCGTCGGACAGCCCGCGGGGAAGTTGTACTCATTGGCCGACACGAAGAAACCCGACCGCGGATTATGTGTGGTGGGCAGCTGCGCGTTCTTGTAGAAACCGTCCCATTCGAAGCGCCCGTCGCCGGGCACCGGAAGCAGACCGTCATACCCGCTGCCCGTGCGCTGAGGAATGAGCGCTCCCGGAACCCAGCCGATGTCGCCCTTGGTGTCGGCGTAGACCAGATTCGAGCCGGGAGTCTTCCACGTGCTGACGGCCTCAACGAACTCGCCTGAGTCCCCGGCACGTTGGTAGTTAAGGCTGCCGAGATACGGCGAAGTGCCCGGTTCCGTCCAGACAGTGCGCACCGCATAGGCCTTGTGGTTCTTCTCGTCAACCTTGACCACCGGGCCGTGTCGGGTGAACGAGAGCTGAGCCTGGCGGGGTTCACCACCGGCCACCGGGATTTGTTCCGTGACCGTGGTCACCTTTTCCCAGCCATCGCGGTAGCGGTATCTGCTGTGGTCGTTCGGATCGAGCTCATAGACATAGAGATCGGCCTGATCGGCGGGGAGATTGGTGAGACCGAACGCGACATTGCCGTTGTGGCCCATGCTGATGCCGGGATTCCACGCTTCTCCGGCACCGATGATGTTCAGTCCGGGAGCGCTGAGGTGGGCGATATAGCGGTTGGCGGGCAGGGTGTAGTCCTCCCGGTGCGGGTCGCCCGCGAGGATCGGCCGGCCGGTGGCCGTACGCGTCGGCGCGACCGCCCAGGCATTGCTGCCGGTCGCGCTCTCCCGCAGGACGTTCCGCTCGTCCGACATCCTGCGCAAGGTGCCGTTCTCGAACACCATGGGGGATGTGGCCAGGCTGTAGACCCCCAGGACATCGGCGGGAATGAGGCCCAGATCGAGCCCCTCCGGCACCGCTACCGTGTGCTCGGGTTCCAGCTTGCGGAAGTAGCCGCTCGCTTTGTTTCCTCCGACGCTCATCAGCCGGGCACGCGCGACCTGCGAACTGAGATTGTTCCCGATTCCGTGGGTACGGATACGCACCACGTCCTCCGGGCTCCAGCGCGCGGGCCGGTAACCCAGCTTCTGGAATTCGGCCGGCAGTGCGTCGGGGTGGTCATCGAGCCAGTCGAGGTAGCCGTTGATCCCGGCGACGAAACGCGTTGCCGCCTCGCGCGCCTCGGGGCCGTAACTCGCCCACTCCGCCGCCATGTCACCGCGGTAGAGAAACATCCGCGCGGCCCTGTCCTGTTCGACGTAGGAAGCGCCCAGTACCTCGCTGCAACGGCCCAGACCACGCCGCCGCCAGGTGTCGATCTGGCAAAGCCGCTCCCGGGCGACATTGAACCCCTGCGCCTGGAACAGGTCACCGACGTTGTCGGCAAAGATATGCGGCACACCCCAGGCATCGACCGTCACCCGCACCGGCCGCTTCAGCCCGGGCACGGAATATCTCTGCCCCTCGTCCTCCTTCCACCGCGTACCCAATGGCTGGGCAACAGCCGAATCACCGGTCGGCAGGGTGCCGGTCAGTGCGGCAGCAGCGCCGACAAGCCCGGTACCCAGCAGGGCCCTGCGGGAGGGAGGACGTGACATGGCATTCCTCGAAACGATCTCGGCGAACGGTGAGTGACCCGAGGCGGCATCACGCGCACGGACAACGCGACCATTCCTCCGAGGAGTTGAGTCCATGCCCCCGCACGGGAAAGCTATACGGCCCCCGAGTGCCGTCACACCCGTAGCCGCCCCCTAGTCTCCGGAAGTTCGTTCGCTACCCCTAAGAAGTCATCTCATTTGGTGAGTCTGCGGTGGCAGATGAAGGTGGCAGCGATGGTGGCGAAGGCTGCGAAGTGGTCGGCCTTGCGTTCGTAGCGGCGGTGGAGTCGACGGAAACCGCCTAGCCAGGCGACGGTCCTCTCGATCACCCAGCGGTGGCGGCCGAGATGGGTGGAGGACTCGGTCCCTCGGCGGGCGATGCGGGTGTGTGATCTGCCGTCGCCGCAGTTAGGAGCGGATGAAGCGGTGATCGTAGGCTTTGTCGGCGTGGAGCTTGCCGGGCCTGCGCCGCCGGGGGCCCGCGGCGGGAACGGATCGGCGGGACGGCCTCGACGAGCGGAATCACTCGGTGAACCGCCTGTGCGCGGTCGGTCCGGATGGACCGAAGCACGGTGGCAACTGGGCCCACGTACAACCCGAGGTGGCCACGAACACGATCGCGGCCAGCACCTCCCGGCCTCCGTGCCGACGCCGGCCGCCACCCTGCGGACGAGTCGGCGCCGCCGGCACCACCCGCTGGAACAGCTCCCACAACTCATCTGGCACGAGGCGCTCAACAATTGACACGCCAGCAGCCTACAAGTCCAAATTAGATGACTTCTCAATCCTCTCAGAGAATCGAGTCTCCATTCGAACCGGTGCGGTTCATCGTGAGTTGATGACGCCGAGCTCCACGCCTCACCGCCAACCATGCACGCAGCATGAGACCCCGGGCCACGACGACCGGGGTCCCGCTGTGCACTGGCGTCTCCGACTGTTCGAGCCCGAGTACATCAGCGTTGAGTGCGACAGGTCATTGGTGGTCGCGATCTTCAAGGTTCTCTTGCGGCACTGCCTTCTTGAGGTTGTGTACAAGAAGTCCAGCTTTTCCAACAAAGTAGTTGTGCGCACCTTCCACTTTGATATTGAAAACGGACTGCGGGTCGATCCTCATGTTGACGTCTTTGAGTTCTACCTGGCAACCTTCCCGATTCAGCAAGCGATCGCCAGGCTTGAGGTCACTTGCAGGCACCCACTGACCGCTTCTACGGAACCGATGTTCCGGGGTGCAGCAGATCGTTTCTCCATCCAGGTCCATGGCGAGTATTTCTTGGCGCTGAGATTCGAAGACCTGAAGTACCTTATTGACGACTATGCTGCAATTAGTCGAGTTGAAGGAATAGACTTTCTGTCCGGTCTCTATCGAGTCAATCGGAAGCAAGCCTTCGCCTGTTGCAACGACTGTTCCCCGAATAAAGCACCCTGGCGCCGTCCAGGCTCCGTATGCTCCACCAAGGATGTGGCCGAATATAGCACCACCGGCTGCCCCGATGGAAGCACCCCAGATTATACCTGCCGGGCCACCAGCTGCACCTGCGATGCCGCCGAGAACGGCACCGCCGCCAGCGCCAACTTTAAGTCCCCAGTTTTGGCCCTCATGAATGTAGTCTCGCTTATCGGGTTTTGGCATGACGTACTCCGTAGTGAACTAGGGGTAGATGCCGGGCAGTCCAGAGTGCTGTCCTGCCGACCGCGGGGGCTGACTGTGGCGACGAGCGCCCGGTTTGCTAGCCCAGCCGCAGGCAACAAGTGGAGGCCGCCTGCGGGTATCGGGCAATTCGACGGTAAGCGTGCATCGGCTTGATCGCCATTCTTGAGGACCGCCCATCCCTCGCGCCCGTCCTCCGGGGGAGTGAATCAGGCCGTCCAGCTCCGCCAGGGTGCTGGCGACCGCCCCGCAGATAGGCGTTCTCGATGAACGTTTGCGGAGGGCCGTAATGGTGGAGTCTGGTATTGGAACTGTTCGAATGCCCAGGGCCTCGGCCCTAGGGTCATTGTTCAGCGGTGGTAGTCACGGCGGCCAGGGCACGCCGGTAGGAGGCCTCAACCAGCAGGATGCTGGCGGTGCACAGTGGTTCCTCCAGCTACTGGTGCTCGCGGGTGTACGGCTCTACAACTCAATCACCGACACAGTGTCCGCGAGGAAGTTGGTTACATAAAGGCGCGTCCCGTCCTGGTTCACTGCCACACCGCGTGGACCGTCGGCGACTGGGATTGTGTCGACCACTTTGCGGCTGGAAGTGTCGATCACCGAGACAGAGTCGAAGCCGAAGTGAGCTACATAGAGGCGATCTCCATCGTGACTCACGGCCACGCCGTAGGGCCCCGTGCTGACCGGGATCGTGTCGACCACTGCGTCGGGGGAGAGGTCAACCACCGATACTGTGCCCGCGGAGAAGTTGGTCGCGTACAGCAGGGCCTCATCCGGAGCTACCGCCACACCTGTCGGGAAGCGGACCCCAGGGATCGTGGCAAATGGTCCTTTGCCGAAGTGGTCGGTCACCAGTACGGAGTCTTCCTGGGCGAGGCTGAGGTAGACGCGGCCCCCCATGGGGCTCACCGCCACGCCGTAGGGCGAACGGCTGATTCCACTGAAGCTCCTCGAGCCGTTGGAGAGATCGATCCTCACCAGCGCCTTGGAACCGGGACTGGCCACGTGAAGAGTGCCTCCGTCCGGGTTGGCTGCCACTCCGTACGGACCCTCCACCGCATGGATCGCGTCAACGATGACCTCGCGCGAAGTGTCGATCACCGAGACGGCGCCGGCCTGGAAGTTGGTCACGTAGAGGCGGGTTCCATCGGGGCTCACCGCCACGCTGTGGGGGCTCTGTCCGGCCGGGATCCTCTTGAGGTCAGCTGCAGGCGCGGGCGGTCTCTTCGCAGGCGCCCGGCTAACCTGCACCCCTTCCTCCTGCGCTCTCGCGAACAGACTGTCCAATGGTGCGTCGGGGATATCTGAGGTAGCCATGCGACCTCCCGTGCCACGATGATGGAGCGTGATGATCTCCGTACATCGAGCGTGGGCCACCAACAGCTCATCCGCATCTTGGCTTTGGTGTGCAGGCACATCGCGGGGAGCATGCCCCACGTGATGGCCCCGGCGGCGCAGGCCCGGCTCACACACCGCATCGCCCGCCGAGATGACTTCTAGAGCTGTCCCGTAAGTGATCTTGCTGTGGGATGGCCATAGCTGGTGTGATCACGGCGGCGGATCCTTCTTGGATAGCCCCCTTCACCTGGCTCAGCGCGCGCCTTCGCCAAGGGGCACCGTCCTCATCGGTCGACGGGACCCCCGTCCCCACGCGCGACCGCTCCGTGGCCGAGCAGTCGACCACGCCATCCGTGACATCGCCCACCTGCACAGCCTCAACCCTGCCGGACAGGTAAGCGAGAGGGGCCGCACCTGACCACACCCGCACCAGGCCAGAGAGCATTTGCGGGACAGTCCTCAGGGCCAAATGACCGAATCAAGACCTCGACGTGACAGCGGTTGAAGGCCCCAACCACTGCATCATCTGCCGCATGACGGCGACAGGAAGCGTGGGGTGACGGGCCGCTGTCTGTGCGGTGTCGGTGTCCCGTAGCAGCTGGATCAGCACTCGGGCCGGCAGGTGAGGGTGCCGGGCGGCTGCGTGACGTATGTGCTCATGGGGGTCGTCGAGCATCCGCACGGCCGAGGGAGTGGTCAGGCGGGGGTCGATTGCTGCCCGCAGTCGTACCTCTGCGTCGCTGTCCCGGCTGAATCGCTCCACCAGTTCGGGTGTCGATTCCGGGTCATCGAGGGCGAGTTGGCGCATGCGTGGGTTCGGGTCCTCGGCGTAGCGCAGGAGGCCGTGGCGGGGGAAGTTCGGGTGGCCGCGGGGTCGGTCAGGGGTGCTGAGGCTGCCGGTCCACCATTGCCACACGGCGAGCAGCATGTCTGCGGGTGCGTTGTCGCAGGATTCGGCGAGGAAGAGCTGGACGACGCGGTCGTCGTCCTGGGCGAGGCGTTCGATGACGTCCGGCGGGAGATGCTTGGCACGGGCGACGCTGCGGCGTACGAGGGGGTGGGACGAGGTGGCCAGGCGGCGCATGGCGTCGGTGTCGTCGTGCAGCGCGGTGACCCAGCTGAGTGGGTGGTGGTGTACGTCCGGGTCGAAGTCGATGTGGATGCCGGCGCGCTGATTTTCGGTGAGGTCGGGCCGTTCGGCCACCACGGAACGGACGTTCTCGTCGGGGTCCTGGGCGAGGAGTGCGACCAGGTCCGGGTCGGTGTGCGGGTTTCCGGCGAGGGCGCGGCGCTGGGTCGCCGTGCCGTGGCGTGCCAGGTGTTCGGCGAGGTCCCGTTCCAGGCGGCAGGTCTTCGCGGCACGGTTTTGGATGATGTCGTCGGAGTCGAAGACCGAACGAGGCATGGGGTGGTGCTGGTGATGCTGGAGGAGTGCCTCGGTGCGGACTTTGCTGTGGGGATCGTCCAGGAGGTGGCGCCGGGCCGGGCTCCCTAGGTGGGGCCAGGCCCTCGGGCAGGCCGTGGCGCGCACGGCTGGGTCAGGGTCGGCGGCCAGGGCGGTCAGTATTCGCGGGGGCAGTCCGGCGAGATGAACAATCTCCGCGCGGACCCGTGCGGAGGGGTCGGCGGCGAGTTGTTCATAGGCGGTCTCGGTTAGTTCGGCACTCCGATCGGCCGCACTCACGGTGAGGATCCATCGACGCCGGTGGTCCTGCTCGCCGAGTATCAGGCGAGCCCATTGCTCGGTCGTGATGTTCGGCTGCGCCTCGGCCAGCAGCTGCCGCACCTTCCACTCCGGGTGGGCCATCGCCTTCTCCACGATGGCGGTGGGCAGTCGACGCCACATGACGAAGTGCGACAGCCCCAGCAGCCCGGCGCACACGTCATCCGGTGTGGACGGGTTGAGTGCCAGGCCATCCGCCCACAACTCGCGCAGCCTGCCCCGCGGACGCGGCCCCCGTAGCAGCGACGCCCAGGCCGCGGCCCGCTCCTCCGGGGACTCCTGGGCCTTTCGCTGCGCGGCGGCCTCCTGCCGCTCCTTGATCCGGTCCACGGTGACGAGCCAGACCTCGTATTCCTCCGTAGTCGCGGCGAGCAGGGTGTTGCCGTCCGTCGAGAGTGTGAGGAACTCCGGTTGGCCCGGCCGTTCCCCCGACACGCCTGCAAGGTCCCATCGGTCCGTGAGCCGGACCCGGGTCCAGCGTCTGGGCGCGCAGCCGGTCCAGCTCCCGGCGACGTCGATGAGGAACTCGCCGTCCTCGCCGAGGATTCCTTCGTTGACCGCGAGTCGGTGCCACTGAGTGTTGAGCTCGGTGACCAGGTCCGGCCGGTCGATCTGCACCGTCACGGTCGGCTCGGCTTCGAAGGCGATGACGGGACGCCACGCGGCCCGGGGCGGCAGTACCTCTTCGGTCCGCCGGTCCCCCACGATGTCCAGTCCGGCGCGCTGCAACAGTTCCGCGAGTTTGTCTCTCCCACCCGTCATGGAAGCCCATCCTGCCTGATGCGGATTCGCGTACGGCTTCGCGTACGGTCGCGCCATGGCTGGAGCGGGGCTGTATGAGACGGCGAACGTCGGCTGTTGCACGGGAAGTTGGCGTTCCCCTGACCTTCGGCGCTCGGGATCCCGCACAGCTCCGACGGGACCGCCCCCTTCAAGCCCCGGGAACCTTCTCCCCCCTCACCTCGTCAGTCACCACGTGTTTGGACCTTGGAATGACGTTGACGAGTTCACCAGCCGGATCGAGAACATCATCGGTGGCTACCCCCTCGGGGACCCGTGGGCGACAGTTGAGCTCTGTATAAGCCAGCTGGAGGCCGATGTGGACAGTGATGCCACGGTCTACTGGGTCCTCGGAGTCGCTGCTGTCGGGCCGTGGATGGAGTGGTGTGACGAGCGGCCGGATCTCGTGCGACGCGCGGAGAAGGCGCTGGAGGGGGCGGTTGCTGTCCTTCGCGAACGCGAGAGCGGCTGTACGCATGACACCCATCCGTGGGATGAAGGGCCGTTCGCTGTCCCGGACGATCTCACGGCGTTCATGTACGAGATCCAGGAAGCGGACGAGTGGGAGCTCGATCCGGAGTACCCGGACGACGAGGCGCCATACGGTGCGGACTTCGGCGTACGCATGAGGTGCCCGCGCAATGTGGCCGCGTTCGCGAGGAACCCGGCCGCCCTCTCGGGGATGGCGTCTGACCTGGACTGACCGTGCGGCTCTTCGTGACGGGCCCGGTCGTGTCGGGGTGGGTGGTGGCACCGGTACGCGAGGCGCACATGATGTACGTCGGCGGGGAGACCGGGTACACCGACTATCCCGTGCTGGCTGCGGTCCTCCGACACCGAGGCGAGACACCCGCACCCGCCGGACCGTGACCCGCGCGGACCAGTCGGCAGGTCCACGGATGGGAACCGCCGCCACGGAGCGAATCACGCTCCGGCGGCGGTCCCGCTTCCCCTCAGCTCAGCCGCGTCGTGGCGTATGCCTCGATGGCATCGCGCTGATACGCGGCCAGGCCCGGCGCGATCGCCTCGTAGGCCGCGTGCCACTGTTCGTTGTCCACGCAGGAACGGCCGATCGCGCGGTACTCCTCGGCGGAGGCGGCCCGGAGTTCGGCCAGGGCCCGGTACTGGGCGTCGATCTCGGCCTGCACCGGGGCGGCGTCGGCCGGGATGCCGGCGGCCAGCAGTTCGGCCAGCCGGATCATCTGCGCCGTGCGCTCGCGGTGCCCGGCCTCGATCTCCGCCTCGTTCATCGCCGATGTACGGCGCTCGACCTCCTCCGCCAGTTCCGGGAAGGCACGCAGGCTCTCCTCGTACTGGGCGGGCTGGATCCCTTCGAAGAGGTTCTCCGGTCTGTTGATGCTGGTCATGGGGCTGCCGTCCTTCCTGGACTGTTCCAGTTCGGTGATCGTGCGGGCGACGGTGCCGGCCAGGGCGTCCAGCCGGTCGCGTTCGGCGAGCAGCCGGCGGTGGTGGCCGCGCAGGGCCGCCAGCTCGTCGATCTGCGCGGCCAGCACCCGGCCGATCTCGGTCAGCCCCAGGCCCAGTGCCCGCAGTACGAGGATCTGCTGCAACCGCAGCAGCTCGCGCTCCTCGTAGTAGCGGTGGCCGTTGGTGCCGATCCGGGCCGGCGGCAGCAGTCCGATCTCGTCGTAATGCCGCAGCGTCCGGGCCGTCACGCCCGACATCCGGGCGACCTCCGCGATTGGCCAGGCCATCGCCGCCTCCTCACACGTGTATCACCGGGCCGCTCTCTGCGGCCCTGTTCAGGACGGTAGAAGCTGCCGCAGCGACAACTGCAAGCCCCGGTTTCCACGAGGAGGGTAACGACCCGGCGTGCGGCGGCCGGAGCGTTCAGGCGGTGCCGTGCACCGCCGGTCAGATGCCTTCCGGAACGCGCCGGGGCGACAACGCGTGCAGGAGCCCGGTGGCCGGTAGGTCCGGGTGGAGGTAGACGTGTTCGCGGCGCAGCTCGACCGCGGCGGCGAGTCGGCCGAAGGTACGTGCGGCGGCCTCCGGGTCGCCGGCCAGGGATTCGGCCTGGCCGAGCAGGCCCAGGTGGAGGGGCAGCCGGAAGTGGGTCCGGGAGCGGGCCAGTTCACCGAGGGCCGAGCGCATCTGGGCGAGGCCGTCGGCCGCATGGCCGGAGTGCGTTCGGGCCCAGCCCTCGGGGAGGCTGAGCATCGCCTTCCAGTAGAGCAACCCGTGGTCTTCGGCCAGGCCGGTGCCCTCGGCACCGGATCGCCAGGCGGTGTCCACGTCGCCCTCCCATGCCGCGATGACCGCGTCCACGTACAGGGCGAAGGCGCGGTCGGAGGGCCGGCTGTCGAATTCCGTCAGGAGCAGCAGTTCGCGGCGGCGTTCGGCGGCGGCGGTACGGTCGCCGATGAGCCAGTGGGTGAACGCGTCGTAGGAGCGGCACGAGACCCGGGGGTCGTGCTGGAAGGTGCGGGCGAGCGTGAGCGCCTGGTGCGCGAAGCGGTCCGCCGTCGCCACGCCCTCCTCCAGCTTCGCCAGCGCCTCGGGCAGTCGGCCCCGGACGTGCAGGACGATGCCCGAGCCGTAGGCGGCGCCGAGCAGGGCGACCGGATCGCCCGTACGTCCGCCGATCTCGCGCAGCAGCCCCGAGTACCGCAGGGACCCGTCGTACCGGCCGGTGACCAGCTGCGCCGCGCAGAGGGCCCAGAGCACCGAGGGGTCCTCGGGGGCGGCGAGCGCCGTGCCGAGCGCGCGGCCCCGCTTGAGCGCGGCCTCCGCCTCGGCATCGCCGTAGCCGCGGATGGTCGCCAGCACCTGGCCGAGCTGGATGTGCAGACGCTGCTCCAGACGGAGCGTCTCCTGGTCGTCGGGCGGGAGGGTGCCGACGAGGTGCACGGCCCGCCGCAGCCAGATCTCCACCTGCTCGTAGGCGAGTTGGTGTTCGGCGTCCTCGGCCGCGCGCAGCAGGCGGGGCAGTACCCGGTCGGCCGGGAGCTCGGACCGGCCGTGCCAGGAGTGGTGGGCGAGGCGTTCGACCTCCGCTCCCCCGGGCTCGTCTCCGGGGCGCCGGGTGCCCAGCGCCTCGGCGACCCTGGCGTGCAGCCGGTGGCGTACCTGCCGGTCCAGTTCGTCGGTGAGGGTCTCCCGCACCAGTGCATGGGCGAAGTGCAGGCGGTCGGGGTGGTGCGGGTCCTCGGCCAGCAGTCCCGCCGCGATCGCCGGCTCCAGGGCGGCGCTGACGGGCTCGTCGGGGCCGGCCGTGCGCGCCAGGAGGTGGGTGTCGACCTCGGTGCCGATGACGGCGCACAGGTGCAGCACGCGGAGGACC
>JGI25160J50197_1001181_pt1 | contig 13311 bp, 11 predicted proteins | sample AraplaMF_Cvi_mMS_FD_50197 | JGI IMG/M metagenome (IMG submission 50197)
GACCACGGTCTCCGGGGAGGTCGCCATCCGGCTGCCCGACCCGGCCGACGCCACGGTGGAGGCCAACACCGCGAGCGGCACGGTCTCCAACGCCTTCGACGCGCTGCGGGTCACCGGCCTGTGGGGCGCCAAGAAGATCACCGGCGCGCTCGGCGCGGGTACCGGCACCCTCAAGGTCACCACCGTCTCCGGCGGTCTGGCCCTGCTCCGCCGCCCCGCCTTCGAGGACGAGGACCGGCCGGACGGCCCCGGCGGCGGCCCGGCCCCCGGCCCGGACGGCAACGGCCCGGCCCCCGGCCCGCAGGGGGACTCCCCCACCGACCCGTCCGCCGAGAAGAAGGTGCTCTGAGCATGCCCCCCGTCTTCGCCCATGGCCGCCTCCGCCTCTACCTCCTCAAGCTGCTGGACGAGGCCCCGCGGCACGGCTACGAGATCATCCGCCTCCTGGAGGAACGTTTCCAGGGCCTCTACGCCCCCTCCGCCGGCACGGTCTACCCCCGGCTGGCCAAGATGGCGGCCGAGGGCCTGGTGACCCACACGACCGAGGGCGGCCGCAAGGTCTACTCGCTCACCGACGCCGGACGGGCCGAACTCGCCGACCGNGGCGGCGAGTTGGCCGANCTCGAACTGGAGATCCGGGAGTCGGTCGCCGCGCTNGCCTCCGACATCCGGGAGGACGTCAGCGGTTCGGCGCGGGATCTGCGCCGCGAGATCCGGGAAGCCGCCCAGCAGGCCCGCCGGGACGCCCGGGACTCCGGCAAGGCCGGGCGGACCGGTGACAGGACCGCGGACGCCGGGGACGGCGCCGGCGGGCGGCCGTACCCGGACGCCGCCGACTACTTCGACGGCGCGTTCGGCGACAAGGAGTCCTGGCAGCAGGCGAAGGAGGAGTTCCGGCGCGCCAAGGAGGAGTGGAAGGAGCAGGCCCGGCGGGCCAAGGAGGAGAGCCGGCGCGCCAAGCAGGACGCCCAGCGGGCCCGTAAGCAGGCCAGGGACGCCCAGGTGTTCGCGCGCGAGGAGGTCCAGCGGATCCTCAAGCGCGTCCAGGAGCAGGCTCAGGGGGCGGTGCGGTCGGGCGACTGGTCGGGCGCGGTGCGCGAGGCGCTGTCCGAGGTGTCCCGCGAGGTCGGCCGCTTCACCGGCGGTCCGTCCGACGCCCGGCGGGGCGACGGCGAGCCGGGCGCGGCCGGGCGGACCGGCCGGGACAACGGGACGAAGGTGACGGTCGAGCGCGTCGATCAGGCCGGGGAGGGCCCCGGTCAGGACGCGGCGGCCGAGGCCCCGCCGGCCCCGGAGTGGGCGAAGGAACCGGCCGGTGACGACCCCGCCCGGGACTTCGACCGGCTGCTGGACCGCTTCCGCGACGATCTGCGGGACGCGGCGCGCGATCACGGGGTCACGGCCGCGCAGCTCAGGGAGTCCCGCCGCCGGCTGTCCACGGCCGCCACCCATATCGGCGCCCTGCTGCGCCACCCGGAGCAGTACGCGTCCCGCACCGACCCGGACGACTGAGCCGCCGGGCCCGCCGGGCGGGACGACGGCTCCTGACGCCCCCGCGGCGGGGCGGGCGCCTCAGGGTGCGCCCGCCCCGCCGCGGCGGTCCGGCCAGCGTTCCGCTTCTCGGCCGTCCGCTCAGTTCTCCACCGCGGCCGTCCGCTCAGCTCTCCCCGCGGCCGGCCCAGGGCCTGTCCGCCCTAGCTCCCGGCCACCGGCTCCGCGGGGTCCGGTGCCCCGACGCAGGTCCGTACCGCACCGATGAGCCGGTCGACCCGCGGGTCGGCACCGGCGCCCATCAGGTTGGCGGTGTAGGCGAAGCCGACGCCGAACTCATCGTCGCCGAAGGCGAATTGACCGCCCGCACCGCTGTTGCCGAAGGAGCGCGTGCCGAGCAGCCGGCGGAACGGTGAGTCGATGAGGAAGCCGCTGCCCCAGCGGGCGCCGAGGTCCGGGAACCCCGACCAGGACGCACCGCCCGACACCTGCCGGACCGCGTCGGTCACGGTGTCGGCGCCGAGCAGCCGCGGCGCACCGTCCACACCGGTCGCGACCGCCGCGTACAGGGCCGCCAGCCCGCGGGCGCTCGACACCGCCCCCGCACCGGGGAATTCGGCGGTCAGCAGGGCGGGTGAGTTGTAGCCGTGCGGATCGTCGAGGCCAGGGAAGGGCAGCACACCGTTCATCGTCAGGGCCCGCATGGGCAGCAGGTCGGCGCTCGGCAACGGGGAGCGCCCCGCGGCCTCGGCGAGCCGGGCCAGCCGCGGCACCTCCGTCTGCGGCAGCCCGATCCAGGTCCGCAGCCCCAGCGCGTCGCCGATGGTCTCGCGGAAGTACCTGCCGGGCGTACGGCCGGTCAGCCGCCGGATCAGCTCACCGATGAGGAAGCCGAAGGCGTGCGCGTGGTACTCGAACGCGGTGCCGGGCTCATACAGGACCTGCTGCTCCTCCAGGGCACGGATCACCGGCGTCCACCGGGTCAGCTCCTCGAAGGTCAACTGCCGCTCGACGAGTGGGATTCCGGCGGTGTTGGCGAGCACCATCCGGGTGGTGATCGCCTCTTTGCCCCCATGGGCGAACTCCGGCCAGTGGTCGGCCACCGGGGCGTCGAGGTCCAACGTCCCCTGCTGGGCGAGCAGATGGGCACAGATACTGATCAGCCCCTTGGCGACGGACATGACGGGCAGGACGGTGTCCTCGTCCCAGGCCCGCCCGGTCCGGTCGTCGGCGGTCCCGCCCCACAGGTCGACGACCTTACGCCCGCCGGCGAACACGGCCACGGCGGAGCCGAGTTCACGGCCCTCGGCGAAATTCCGGGCGAAGGCGTCCGCGACCGCCCCGAATCCCTCGTCGGCCCATCCGTGCTGTGCCATCTGCCGCTCACTTCCTCGCGTCGTACGGCCCGGCCCCCCGTGGACCGCGACCGGGTCACCGTACGGGCCCGACCGTCCGGGTTCGACCGAATTTCCGTTGTACGAGGGGGTGGTGAGCCACCGGCCCCGCGGCGGCCGGAAACGGAATTCCCCAACCGGGCTTCTGTTACCCACAGTTGCCATCTGCGGTCTGGATTCACGCGGCGTAATCGGGGAAGTCACTACTTCGCACGGCTTTTCGTCCGGCACCGGGTTCCAGGGAGCCCCAGCTGCCCGNTTCCGCGGGGCCGACGGCCGTGTTCCGGACCANNGTCCACGTCNCCCGTCTGCGCACGCATCGTGAAGGCCATGAGGGAAAGCGATGTCGGAATACCTTGCGGTCGCCCGCCGGATGTGGCACCTGCTGGAGCCACTGCACGCCANCCTGTACTTCGCCCCCGAGGCACGCCAGGTCGCNGCCGGCCTCGGCCATGAGGTCGCCTCCCGCTGGCCCAGCTATTTCGCCTGGCGTACGGCNCCGCTGGGCGCCGCCGGGCCCGAGCTGGTCGCCGCGACGTACTACACCTTCAGCCCGCGGATGATCACCCGGTACCTCCCCCGGATCTGGACCGTCGCGGAACCGGCCAAGGTGCTGGACGCCCGGCTGGTGGCGATGGACCGGGCACTGACCGCCCTCGTCGACGGCCGGCTGACCACCGCCCAGCTCACCGAGGCGGCCGGACTCGCCCGCCAGGCCGCCGAGAACGCCGGTNCCGCCGCCCGCCCGCTGGCCGCCGCCAACCGCGATCTGCCCTGGCCGGACGCGCCCCATCTGGTGCTCTGGCAGGCCGCGACCGTGCTGCGCGAACACCGCGGCGACGGCCATCTGGCGGCCCTGCTGACCTGCGAACTCGAGCCGTGCGAGGCCCTGGTGTCGTTCGCCGCGATCGGTGCCGCGCCGGCCGCCGACTTCGTGGGGCGCGGCTGGAGCGCACAGGAGTGGAGCGACGCCCGGCACCGCCTCGCCGCCCGTGGCTGGATCGCCCCGGACGGCACCGCCACCGACCGTGCCCACAAGGAGCGCGAGGCGATCGAGCGGACGACCGACCGGCTGGCGGCCGGACCGTGGCGGGCGCTGGGCCACTCCCGCGCCGAACGGCTGGCGCAGCTGCTCACCCCGCTCCTCTGCGCGGTCTTCGAGGCCGGCTATCTCCCCCGGCACAGCACCCTGGGCATCGGGAGGGTGAAGGTCGGCCACCTGTAGGGGTAGGCCCGCAGGGGTGTCACAGAGGCCCGCCGGACGATTTGCGGGGCGGTCCCTCCACTCACGGGGCCGCCCATCCGCTCAACTCGCGCGCCGGCCCCGCGCCTCGTCCAGCAACCGCACCACCGCGTCGTGCGTCACCCCGTGGTCGGCGAGCACCGCCCCGGCCGGTCCGGGCCCGGCGGTCAGCGCGAGCAGCAGATGCTCATCGCCGAGCGACCGCTCGCCCCGGCCGACCGCGATCCGCAGGGCGCGCTCCAGTACGGCCCTGGCCTCGGCGGTGAACGGGCGGCGCGCCCGCTTCCGGCGCCCGGCCGTCCCGTCGGCGGCCAGCGCGCCCACCCCGTGGGCCTCCTCCACCCGCGTCACGATCGCGTCGATATCGATCCCCATCCCGGCCAGCGCCGCCGCGTCGGCGGTCGACACCCCGCCGCGCCGCCGCACCTGCGCGAGGGCGTCCGCCACCGACTCCCGCCGCTCGTGGACACCGAGCGCGGCGAGCACCCCGGCGGCCGGGGAATCCGTCCGCTCCAGCAGCGCGAGCAGCAGCTCAGGTTCGCCGATCGCGCCGCTCCCCGTACGGTCCGCCTGCTCCACCGCGCCACGCACCACCGCACGCGCCCCGGCCGTGAACTTCTCGAACATCAGCGCCTCCCGTGCTTCTTGTGCACCGCTTGTCTGCTGACACCCAGCTCCGCCGCGATCTCCTGCCACGACCAGCCCTTCGCGCGGGCGCTGCGCACCTGCACGGCTTCGAGCTGCTCCAGGAGTCGGCGGAGCGCGGCCACGGCACGGAGCCCCACCCGGGGGTCCCGGTCACCGGCCCGCTCGGCGAGGTCCGTTGCTTCGGTCATATACGTCAATCTAGGTTGACGCCCGAAGCCCTGTCAACCTTCATTGACAGATGTCCGCCCTCCCGGGATTCCGTTACAGGCGCTTGGCGCTGCGCAACGCCCTGGCGTAGTAGCCGTTTCCGTCCAGCCGCGACGTACCGCCCTTGTCTCCGATGGTCGGGCCGTTGACCTCTTGCCGGCTTGAGAGGAAGACCTGGTGCCCGTCGGAGTCGTTGCCCAGATACATGCCGACGTGGTCGAGACGCTCCTCGGTCCGGGCCTCCAGCTTGAAGAACACCAGGTCGCCGGGCTGGAGCAGATCGATCGAGGAGGGCCTGGCGAAGGCCGGTGCGGAGCCGGTCAGCGGCACGACGTCGGCACCGAGTCCGGAGCGGGCCATCCCGTTGGCCGTACGGGGCAGGCCGTCGCCCCTTCTGTCGTCGGCCCTCAGGGGGTAGCCGGCGCGGTAGCCCAGCACCGCCCGGATGAAGCCGGAGCAGTCCATGGACCGCGCCCGTGCCCTCTCGGGCTGCATCGAGGTGCCGTCCCGGAAGGTGTACGGGATGCCCAGGTAGTCGTAGAAGTCGGACTCCTCAAGCCGTTGGCCGGCGCCGGACCCGCCGTGCGCAGCGATCGGCCCGTAGTTCGCGTCGCCCGCGTATCTGACCCCTGCGGCGTCGCGCTTCACCGGGGCCTGGGCGACGTATTGGAAGGCCATCGCGAAGAGATCGTCCTTCTCGCTGCCGAAGTTGTCCTTGAACCAGTCCTTGAACCACTTCTCCTTCTCGGCGCCCTTCCGCCAGGGTTCCGGCATCATCCGGACCCAGTTGTCGGTGACGATCCGGGACGTGGTGGCGGCGGGCTCGGTGAAGGTGCGGCTCCGGCCGGTGAGGGTGGCGGTGCGGGCCCCGTCGGTGAAGGTGGCGAACACCTCGCCCTTCTCGCCGCGCAGCACGGAGCGGGCCGGACTGCGGAGCCGCTCCCAGGTCAGGCCTCCGGAGAGCCCTCGGGTAAGGGGCGACTTGAGGCCGGCTTCATCGGTGACCGCCGGTATGGCAGGTGTCGCGGTCTGCTCCGCCGTGCGAAGTGCCACGGTGAGGTACGCACTGCCGGCGAGCAGGGCGGTCACGGTCACGGCATGCAGAACGCGGCGACGGCCGCGCTGGGTCTTGGCGCTCACAGGATCGGCTCCGAATCGTTCGGTCAGGCGGACGGCATGACGCCGAGCAGAATTCCGGCGGCCAGCACGACATAGGCCATGAGCGTCACCGAGCCGGTGGCCAGCACGGTCGGTCCCTTCGGCTGGCGGACCAGCTGGTAGGCGATCAGACCGGGGACGATGAACCCGAGGGTCTGATTCGTGTACATCAGCGGGAACTCGAGTTGCAGCACGATCATCAGCGTGCCGTTGATCACGACACCGATCAGCACGACGGCCGCGAACAGCCGCTTGCCGTAGAGGATCGCGACCCGCTGCACCAACAGGGTGGCGAGGTACGTCAGGACCGTCACACCCACGACCATCGCGGCCCGCTGGAGATCCTCCACCAGCGTCAGCGCAAGCCAGCCGGGGGTGATCATGCCGCCTGGTGAGAGGTTGGTCGTCAGGTAGCAGACGAGCGAGAACATGAGCCCGAGGGCGATGCCGATAGCGGCGATCTCGGGTGTGAGGACGGCGGGGATCAAGGGTGCTCTCCTGAGCTCTGCCACGAATCGGCGTGCGGGTGCTGCTGCGGTACGAACGGTTGGTGAGGGCGGGACTCGTGGGCCGGTGGGTGGCCCGTGGACCGGTCGGCAGGGGGCGCGGGGCGTTCCGCGGAGTCCGCCGGGCCGTCCTGGGTGTGCTGCGGAACGCCGTCGGTCCCTTCGTCCGCGGGAAGTTCGGCCAGCTGCTCCAGCAGGTGCTCGCCCTGGCCGTGGATGTTGCCGACGGCGACCAGCGACGAGTTCGGACCGAGGTGGCTCACTATCTGAGCCATGAACTCCTCGGGGCCGCGGCGGTCGCCGCCGAGGTCCACCACACGGGAGCGCCACGCGGCGGGGATCGCATCGATCGCGCTCCTGGCCGGATGTCCGATCACGAAGACCTTGTCGGGTTCGAGTTCGGGGATGATCTCGCCCATCTGGCCGTTGCGCTCGACACGGTCGGGGCGGCAGTTGATCACGACGTTCAGAGGTCGGTGGATCGCGCCCAGGTCGAGCAGCTGACGGATGTTCATCAGCGTCGACTCGGGGTCGTTCGCGGCGAAGACATTCGCGAACCGCAGCCGCTTGCCATCGGGTGTGCGGTACCGCTCGACGGAGAGGACCCCCGGGTCCGGCGGAGCGTCGTACATGCCCTGCAATGCGACCTCGCGGTCCACACCGAGCAGTTCCGCGACGGTCAGCGCGATGGCCACGTTCTCCTTGAAGGTGAACCAGCTGAAGCCGCGCAACTCCTCATCGGTCACGGTCCCGGGATCGGCGTAAATCAGTCGGCAGTCGCGGGCGTCCGCCTCCTCCTGGAGAATGTGGAACCGGTCCTGCTCGGCGGTCACACAGATACCGCCCTCCGGCATGGAGCGGGACAGCGAGCGGGCGACATCGTCGAGGGTGGGCCCCATCTCGGCCAGATGGTCCTCACGGACATTGCACAGGACACCGATGGTGGACCGGATCAGCTTGGACTGGTTGATCTCCTGCAGGGCCGGCATGACGGCCATGCACTCGATCACCAGGGCGTCCGGGTGGTACGCGGCGGCCCGCCGGACGATGCCGATCTGCTCGACCACGTTGGCGATGCCGAACTTGCGGTAGACCGGCTCCTCGGTGGCGTCCGGGTGGATGAACCGGGCCGCGGTACCTGTCGTCTTGGCCACGGTGGTCAGCCCGCCACCTCGCAGCGCACCCGCGCACAGCCGGGTGATGGAGCTCTTGCCGCGGATGCCGTTGACGAGCACCCGGGTGGTGATGTGCTCCAGATTGCTGAAGTGCCGTCGCTGCTCGATGATTCCGGCGATCAGCAGGATCGCGCAGCACGCGACGAGAACGGTGTAGAGGAAGAGCACGGTCCGTCAGTTCCTTCCGGCCAGAGGGGCACTGTCCCGCTTGCGCTGCTCCTGGAGCTCCTGCCGGATCAGCTCCAGGCTGCGGACGACGGCGCCGACCTCGTCGTGATGGCGTGGGTAGAGCACGGTGCGACGGTCCCCGTCGGCGAGCGCCTCGGCCTGCGCGGCCAGGGTGCGCAGCGGGCGCGCCACCACGATGTGCAGCCAGCCGAGACAGGCGGCGGCAGCAGTGAGGCCGAGCAGCCCGGCCAGCACGGTGTGGTTCTGCGCGGTGTACTCGGGGATGGCAAGCCCTTCAGCGGGCTTCCAGCTGACCACCGTCCAGTTCAGCGACTTCGCCACGCCGCCGCCGTTGAACGGAGCCGCCGCTGCGATCTGGACGTTGCTGCCGTCGCGGTCGAGGAGCGCGCCGGGCCGCAGGCTCGCGCCGGCTCTGGCGCGCGTCCCCTGCACGAGGGTGTCGATCCGCTCGGAGGGCAGCTTCTCGAAGGCGCGGTAGCCGGTGTTGCCACCGAGTGTCCGGCGCTTGTCGTCGACCACCCGGACCTCGCCGAGGCCGGGCCGCTTGAGCAGCGAATTGAAGAAGTCGACCCGGAACTCACCGGCCACGGCGGCACCTTTCCGGCCCGGCACCTCGGCATAGCCGGCCACGACCGGCTCCTTGCCCCCCTCGTTGAGCACAGTGACCCCTCGAGTGCCCGGGCCCTTGCCGGCCGGGTGATGCGGAGTTCCGCCGGCCCGGGCCAGTACCTTTCCGTCGGCGCCGAGGAGGTACAGCGACGCATAACGCGGGTGCTCCTGAAGGGTGCGCTCCAGGACCGTGGCCATCTGGTCCGGCGAGGTGCGGTCGCCGATCAGGGACGCCACCGAGACGAGGTCGGTATGGCCTTCGTCGAGGGCCCGCCGGACCCGGTCGGCCAGGGTGTCGGTGCGCTCGCGCTGGTCGTTGACGATCTGCTGCGGAATGACGGCCTTCGAGTCGGTGTGGTTCAGGGACAGCGCCAGTGGGGCGGACCAGGCGAGCAGGAGTACGGCACACGCGGCCGTCAGGCCTCGGGCACCGATCCGGCGCATCCGCCGCGGGGTTGCGGGGCCGCTCGTCCCCTGCGGTGCGCCGAGGAGCTGGCGCCGCAGGCGTTCCAGTGCGTGGCCGACCCGGGCCGCCTCTCCGTATGCGGGTACGCTCACCGGCCGCTGCAGCTCGCCTCCGGCAAGCCGGCGGCTCTCCAGGAAGAGCCGGAGCAGCGGGCGCTGCACGAGGCCGAGAAGCAGGGCCACGACAGCCGCGCCGATGACGAGCAGCGCGCCGGCCGCGGCGACACCGAAGAGCGGGTCGGCGCCCCGGGAGGGGTCCTCGGCCACGTCGACCATCGTGACAACCGTCAGGCCGAGGCCGCCGGCGACGGTGCTCTCGCCGGGCCGGGCGGGAGCGAGCGTGGCATAACCGGCCGCGGCGCGCTCGCCGTTGGACGCCCCGCCGGTGAGGCTCCCGCTCACCCCCGGAAAGCCCCCGGAACCTGGTTCCCTGGCCTTGAGAGGGTGCTGACGGGCCTTCTCGGCAGCTGTCCCGGCGAACGCCCTCAGCTGGCCGTCCGCCCGCTTGGCCGCCTTCCGCTGCGGGTCGTCGAGGTCCTGCTCGGACTCTCGGCTGCCACCGCGACTGAGGATGGCGCCCGTCGAGTCCAGCACGGCGATGGTCCGGAACTGGCCGAGGCTGATGCCGGGGACGCGAAGGCTGCGGGAAGCGACGAGGAGTTGCTGCGGCCGGCCGTCCCAGGAGAGCAGGGCAAAGGAGAGCAGGCGGGTCTCACCGTTCGCCAGGCGGACCATGCGCGGGCCGAGCCCGCCCTTCTCGGACAGCTTTCCGCGGTCGATCGTCGCCAGTGGCAGGTTCTCGCCCCGCGCGGCGAGGAGCTTGCCCGACCCGATCTCGATCACGGCCGTGCCGCGCCACTTCTGGTAGGCGCTGCCGACCTTGTCCAGCACGGCATCGGCCGGGACCGGGGCACCCGAACTGAAGAGTTCCGCCGCGCGCCGGAGGTCGGTGACGCTCTCGTCGAGCGAGGCGCGCATGGCGATGGCGCCGTCCTCGGCGAACTGCTGCTGGGAGGTGAGCACCGCCTCGGGAATCCTGTCGTGGCCGACCCTGCCGAGGCTGAGGGCAGTGACGGCAGCCAGGGCGAGCAGCAGGGCCGACAGGACGGCAATGGGCGGGCGTACGCCGCCGAGCAGTGACATATCAGCTCTGCGCCGAGCCGTGTGCCGCAGCTTCGTCGGCGGAACGGCCGACGGGGAACTCCCCTCCTGGAGTGAGCCGGTGGTGTGTGGGGGTCGCGGGGGCACGTGGGGCAGCCCTTCCTGAGATCCAAACGGCTGAGACCGTCTGGTAGTACGGCAGTGCAAGAGGGTGGCGGCGAATCAGCCGGGGATGTCCTTGAGCGGCTTGAGAGCGCCTTCGGCGGCGCCGCGGTTCAGCATCGTGCCGCGGGTCCGCTCGAAGGCGAGCAGGTAGCGGGCCCGTTGCTGCGCGGTGAGCTTCTTGTGGCCACGCAGCGCAGCGGCCACGTCCACCAACCGGTGGTCGCGTTGCCCGCTCGCCTCGCCGCCCCCGCCGGCGACGGGATCCTTCTCCTCCGGCGGGATGTCGACGAGCGTCGGCACATAGCGGGCCCGGACGTCCCAGTCACCGCCCCGCTCGGTGAACTTGAACCAGCCGATCACGCCTTCCTCTGACAGGCCGGTCGGCGTCTCGTGGCGGGCAAGCTGGTTGCCGAGTCCATACGCGATCCAGGTTCCGTGCACCTTCTCCATCGGCTGCACGACATGGGCGTGATGGCCGATCACCAGGTTGATGCCGGTCTTCTCGGCGATCTCCCTGCCCAGGGTCAGCTGTGGGGTGCTCGGGTCGGGCCGGTGCTCCTGGCCCCAGTGGATGCTGAGGATCACCACGTCGGCCCCGGCCTTGCGGGCGGCCCGCTCCGCTGCTGCGATCTGCTCGACGCTGGTCCGGTTGACCAGCCAGGGCTTGTCCTTCGGCGCTTTGCGGCCGTTGAAGCCGTAGGCAAAGGAGATCTGTGCGACCTTGACGCCCTTGACGTCCATGATGAGCGGCTTGCCCGCCTCCGCCCCACTGCGGGCCGAACCGGTGTGCCGCAGACCGGCCTTGTCCATGGCATCCAAGGTCCGTTGCACCCCTGCCGCACCGTGGTCGAGGGTGTGGTTCGAGGCGGTGGAGCAGGTGTCGTAGCCGACTTTCTTGATCGTGGTGATGATCTGTGGGGGGACGAGAAAGTCCGGGTAGGACCGGAAGGGGCCTTCCGGCTTGCCCACGACGGGCTCGAAATGGCAGATGCCCAAGTCCGCCTTGCTGATGACCGGTTTGATCCCGGCCATGATCGGGTTGAAGTCAATTCCCTTGACCCCACGGGCCGTTCTCTTGGCGTCTCTTTTCGCCTGCTCGGTCAGCTGCGGGTGAATCAGGATGTCTCCTGCCGCGGCCACCGTGAACGAACGTCCTTCCGCCCTGGGCGGATTGCTCTCTCCAGAGCCGGCACATCCCGCGGCGCACACCGCGAGCAATGCCAGCGCAGTGGTGCGAGCCGCGAAGCCCGCACGAGGGGTTATATGCACCCAAGTATTGTCATGCAGTTATGGCCGACACTTTCCCATCAAAGATGAAATTTCCGAGAACGTTGCTGGTCAAAGCCATGATCGTACTCAGCATGGCGATGATCACGGCATGCAGCGGGCAACCTCCCAAGAAGCCTGACCATCCGGCCCCCACCATGCGGAGCACCCTTGACCTGAAGCAGCACATCGCCGATTTCACCTCCGGGATGGGACCGCGCCGCGGCTACCGCGCACCCACCGGGCAACAGCAGCGGGCGGTGGCGGACGGAGTCGGTCTGTTCCTCGACGGCCGTCACGCACAGGCCGAACAGCGGCTCGCCGACGTCGGTTTCCGCATCCGCACCCTGACCGACCGGGTCACCGGCCGCCGGTACGCCGAGTTCGCCGACGCAGCGCGGAACGGCACCGCCACCCGCGGCTGGGGGCGCATCTATGTCGACCTGACCGCCCCTTCGCGGTGGTCGGTGCAGGTCCCGCATCCGGTCGCCGACGCGCACAGCGAGGATCTCGGCGTCGCCATACTGCGCGGAGCGCCCGGCGGGGTCCTGGTCCTGGCGGGCGCCCACCGCGAAGCCGGCCGGGGCATCGCGGCCGATGTCGCGCACCGCCGGGACACGGTTTTCCACGCCGTCTGCGACGCATTGCTGAAACGACGCCTTCCGGGCATCCAGGTGCACGGGTTCGCCGACGATTCCGCACCCGGCTTCGACGCGGTCACCTCGACCGGCGCCGGGGACCGGGGCCGCGCCACTGGCCGCGCCGTGGCCGACGCCCTGGATGACAGAGGCATCGACGCCTGCCGCGCCTGGGCCCGTGACTGTCCCCTGGAGGGCCGCACCAACATGCAGGGCCGTGCCGCGGCTGCCGCCGGAGTCCCTTTCCTGCACATCGAATTCAGCCGCCACGTCCGAGGGAGCGGCAAGCGCATCTCCCAGGCGGCCCACGCAGCAAGAACAGCGACGGCGGCCTGGAGCACCACCCGGCAGTGAGGATGCGGACGCCACCACCGGGCGCCGGCCGTCCTTGCCGGGGGCCTGGCCGCGCGGCTGTAGCTCGGACTAGGGGGTGTCCATGAACTGGCTCCGGGCCGGGCGAGCGTAATCGACGGGGGCGGGGGCGGGGGCGGGGGCGGACAAGCGGATCACCGCCGCGACACCGTCCGTCCGCATCTCGACGGGCGCCGCGTCCGGCTCCGCCAGCAGCGCCGCGTCGAACCGCGCCAGCCGCACCTCGGGTTCGCCGGCCGTCCGCAGCCGGGTGTCCCCCTCGACGGCCACGATCAGTACGGCCTCCGGGCCCTCGGCGGCGCCGTCGGCGGGCCGCCGGACCGGCGCCACCACCCGGCGCCCCCGCACCCGCTCCACCGTCGCGACCGCCCGCCCCTCCCGCAACATCACATTGAGGTTGACGACGGGGCCGTCCAGCAGCCGGGAGCCGGTCTCCGCGCCGCCGGGGAAGGCGAACGGGCGGCAGCGGTCCGTCAGGCGCCGGGTGGTGCCGTCCACCGTCAGCTCCAGCCCGGCCCCGTCGGCGACGGTGAGGATCCGGCGGACGCCGGGCAGCGGTGAGTACGGCCCGTCCCGGGTGACGTCCGCCAGGCTGACCCGCCAGGCGAAGGTGTCCCAGCCGGCGCCCGGCGGGTGGACGGCGACCTCCCGGGTCACCCCGCCGCCGTTGCTCCACGGCATGGC
>JGI25160J50197_1001195_pt1 | contig 13192 bp, 12 predicted proteins | sample AraplaMF_Cvi_mMS_FD_50197 | JGI IMG/M metagenome (IMG submission 50197)
TCGCGTTGGCGGTGATCTTTGGATTGCCGGCGTTGGACGGGGTGTTGCGGTAATCGACTCCGCCGTCGTCCCTGCGAACGCAGGGACCCCATTACCCCGGTCAGTGCTTGTAGCGCGAAGCTGACAACTCCGAGTCTTCGCAAAACCACGTCCTGTGGTTATGGGTCCCCGCGTTCGCAGGGACGACAGCGAAGGTTGTAGCGGGCTTGATCAACCTACTGCCGCGGCACGCGGCGCTTCTTCGTCGACTGCGTCGGCACGTCAGCCGGCTCATCTTTCAGCGCACCGATCTTGCGCAAGGCTGCGTCCGCGGCGCGCTCGCCGCTTTCCCAGGCCCCGTCGACGGTGCCCCACAGCGTCTCGTGCGTGGCCTCGCCCGCGAGGAACACATTGCCGATCGGCTCGCTCAGGATTTTTCGCGACAGCTGGCCGCCAGGCGAGGCCGCCGACATCGCGCCCATGACATAGGGCGAGGCGTTCCAGCGCGTGGCGCTGGTCTTCCCGACGGCAGCCGCCGCCTCGCTGCCGAACAGCTTTGTGATCCATTCCCTGGCGAAGGCGGCCATCGCCTTCTCGTCCTGCTCGGAGAGGTCGCGGCCGAACGCGCCGCCGACATCGATCGAACACAGCGAGGAGCCGCCGATATTGGCGAACATCAGCGCCGTGCGTGTCGAATTGCTCTGCTCGATCAGGATATCGTCGCGCGACAGGCCGAGCGGGTTGCCCGGCAATTGCAGCACGATGCGATCGTAGCTGCCGAGGCCGAGCTTCGAGGCCGCGTCCAGCGTGCGCTTGGGAATGTCGGGCGTGAACTTGATCGCACCCGATGTCAGCACGTTGGTCGAGACCGTGACGATGACGGCGCGCGCGGCGATCTTCCCCGCTGGCGTCTCCACGCCGACGTCACGATTGCTCCAGCTGATACGGCTCGCCGGCGTCGACAGCGCCACCGGCGCCTGCTCGCCGAGCTTCGCAATCAGCGTGCCCAGGCCCTGACGACAGGCGATCGCCGCGTTGCGGTCCTGCGCGCGTCCCTTGTCGATCGCGGACAGCTCCTTCAGATCCTTGCCGGCAAAGCCCGCGCCAAGCATGAACTCGGCCGCGCCCGCCCAGTCGCCGAGATCCTTCGGCAGCACGGACGCGCAAGAAGTATCCAGCTTGGCCCGCGAGGCATCGTCGATGGCGCGGTTGGCGCGCACCAGCGCCGCCAGGAATTGCTCGGTCTCGCCCGCGCGCGCATTGCGGCGGCCGATGCGCATCTTCTGGCCCGTTGGCGACGGAAGCACGTCCAGCCCGACGCTGCGCGCCAGCCGGATCATCGGATTGGTGTCGGGATTGTGCATCCAGCGCGCGCCGCGGTCGAACGGCACTTCGAAGGTGGTGCTGTCGGTTATACAGCGGCCGCCGATCTGCGACGCCGCTTCCATCACGACGACCTTGCGGCCCGTCGCCATGATGCGCCGCGCCGCGGCGATTCCCGCAGCTCCCGCGCCGATCACGACGATGTCGGCCTCGCGCGGCAGGGGCGCGGCGGTGGCGCGCAGGACCGGCATTGCGGCAAGGCCCGCCGACGCGACAAGGAAACCGCGGCGCGTGATTGTCATGTCATGGTTTCCGAGGACTTGCGGCAAACGGGAACAGTCAGCGAACCTTGCCGCATCTGATGTTGCACGGCAACCATCATGGTGAATCAATGGTGCTTGATGTCACGGAGTGATGAACCGAATTGCAACGGGTTTAGACCATGATAGAGAAGGGAAAAAGGTGGCCGGAAAAGGCCGCGGGGGGAGTTTGAAATGGGGACGGTCCTGGATTCAGTCGGCAAGTTGATTGCCGCGTACCTCTCGAAGGAGGTGCCGGGCTACGAGCCGTTCACGCCGAGCGACCCGGAGCACCTGCGCGGCGTCATCGAACCCGGCGACGTGCTGCTGGTCGAGGGCAACAACCGCATCTCCGGCATCATCAAATATCTGACCCAGTCGACCTGGTCGCATGCCGCGCTTTATGTCGGCCCGGTCGAGGGCGCCGAAGAGCCCGACGGCGAGCCGCATGTGCTGATCGAGGCCAATATCGGCGAAGGCGTCACCTCGGCGCCGCTGTCGAAATATTTCCCCTATCACACCCGCGTCTGCCGTCCGGTCGGGCTCTCCTATGAGGACCGCACCACGGTCTGCCGCTATGCGATCAACCGCATCGGCTTCGGCTACGACACCAAGAACATCGTCGACCTGATGCGCTTCCTGTTCCCGCTGCCAATCCCGCAGCGCTGGCGGCGCCGTATGATCGCGATCGGCTCGGGTGATCCGACCAAGATCATCTGCTCGGCGCTGATCGCGCAGGCATTCGACGCGGTGCGTTACCCGATCCTGCCGAAGATCACCAAGGCCGGCAGCCGCGCCGCCCGCCGCGAGATCCTGCACATCCGCGATTCCTCGCTCTACATGCCCCGCGACTTCGACATCTCGCCCTATTTCGAAGTCGTGAAACCCACCATCGTGCACGGGTTCGACTACACCGCGCTGCACTGGGCCGACAAGCAGAAGCCGCTCGAGGAGGTAGCGGGCTCATTCGGTGTGTTTCCAGAAACGTTCATGGCGCCGCCGCTCGTTCCTGAANCGATTGACGAAGAAGCGCCGGCTGAGATTCCGGCTGAGCAAGTNAACGCGTGCCTTGCGGAGAACGCGACTTTCTCCGAGCATTTCGTGCAGCTGAGCGAGCTCGCGATGTATAGGGCGCGGCGCCGCGGAGATATCTGCGAGATCGCGGCGTAAATCTCGCTGTCGCCGCGCAGAGCGCTTGCGACGAAGCAATGACGCCGGTGAAGACCTACCGCTCCGCCCGTCCGATCACCGCCATCAGCTCCGCGATCTTCTCGCGCTGGTCCGCCTTGTCGCCGCTCGATATCGCGTGCTCGACGCAATGGGCGACATGGTCCTTCAACACCTCTTCCTCGACCCGGCGCAGCGCGGCACGCACCGCCGAGATCTGCGTCACGATGTCGATGCAGTAGCGGTCTTCCTCCACCATTTTCGAGAGACCCCGAACCTGGCCCTCGATCCGGCCGAGACGTTTTCCGACGGATGCCTTGATGTCCTTGCGCATGGGGTCTATATACCCCTACCGGGTATGGGTTGCAAGACCTGGCCANCGCTGGAGCAGGACNATGAACAACCGCGAACACGGGCATCATCACGACGCGACCGCTCACACCGGATGCGGCTGTTCGAGCAACACGGCGACACCAGCCGCCAAGCCTGCCACCTCGTCCTGCTGCGGCGGACACGGCGATCATTCCGGCCACACCCATGATCACGGTGAGACCGCGACCAAGGTCAAAGATCCCGTCTGCGGCATGAGCGTCGATCCCGCGACCTCGAAGCACCATTTCTCACATCACGGCGAGACCTTCCATTTCTGCTCGGCCGGCTGCCGCACGAAGTTCGCCGCTGACCCAGCCAAATATCTCGCGAAGGAGAAGGCACCCGAACCCGAGATGCCCGCGGGCACGATCTACACCTGCCCGATGCATCCGGAGATTCGCCAGGTCGGCCCCGGCAGCTGCCCGATCTGCGGCATGGCGCTGGAGCCGGAAGTGGCGAGCCTCGACACCGGTCCCAACCCGGAGCTCGCCGACATGACACGGCGGTTCTGGATCGGCGGCGCGCTCGCGTTACCGGCCGTGGTGCTGGAGATGGGCGGTCATCTCGCCGGTCCTCACAACTGGATCGATCCGATCCTGTCGAACTGGATCCAGCTCGCCTTCGCCACGCCCGTGGTGCTGTGGGCCGGCTGGCCGTTCTTCGTTCGCGGCTGGCAATCGCTGCTGACGCGCAACCTCAACATGTTCACGCTGATCGCGATGGGCACCGGCGTTGCCTATGTCTACAGCATCATCGGCACCGTCGCGCCGCAGATTTTTCCTGCCGCTTTCCGCGGCCATGGAGGTGCGGTTGCCGTCTATTTCGAGGCGGCTGCGGTCATCACCGTGTTGGTGCTGCTCGGCCAGATGCTGGAGCTGCGCGCCCGCGATGCGACCTCCGGCGCGATCAAGGCGCTGTTGCAGCTCGCGCCCAAGACCGCGCGCCGCGTGGAGCATGATGGCAGCGAGCACGAGGTCGAGATCGACACGCTTCACGCCGGCGACCGCTTGCGCGTTCGCCCCGGCGAGAAGGTGCCGGTCGACGGCAGCATTCTGGAAGGACGTTCCTCGCTCGACGAATCCCTGGTCACCGGCGAATCCATGCCTGTTACCAAGGAGGCCGGTGCCAAGGTCATCGCCGGCACGCTGAACCAATCGGGCAGCTTCATCATGCGCGCCGACAAGGTCGGACGCGAGACCCTATTGTCGCAGATCGTGCAGATGGTCGCCGACGCGCAGCGTTCGCGCGCGCCGATCCAGCGGCTGGCCGATCAGGTCGCGGGCTGGTTCGTGCCCACCGTGATCGCCGTCGCGATCGCTGCCTTCGGCGCCTGGGCCTGGTTCGGACCGGAGCCGCGGCTGGCCTTCGGCCTGGTCGCCGCCGTCAGCGTGCTGATCATCGCCTGCCCCTGCGCGCTGGGCTTGGCGACCCCGATGTCGATCATGGTCGGCGTCGGCCGCGGCGCGCAAGCGGGCGTGCTGATCAAGAACGCCGAGGCGCTGGAGCGGATGGAGAAGATCGACACGCTGGTGGTCGACAAGACGGGCACGCTGACCGAGGGCAAGCCCAAGGTGGTCGCCATCGTGCCGGCGCCAGGTTTTGTGGACGACGACATCCTCCGGCTCGCAGCCAGCGTGGAGCGCGCCAGCGAGCATCCTTTGGCCGACGCGATCATGCGCGCGGCCAAGGCAAAGCAGCTTGCCCTTGGCCAGGTCGAGCAATTCGACTCGCCGACCGGCAAGGGCGCGACCGGCAAGGTCGACGGCAAAACCATCGCGCTCGGCAATGCCGGATATCTCACCTCGCTCGGGATCGATACGACGACACTCCACGCCGAGGCCGAACGGCTGCGCCAGGACGGGGCCACGGTGATCAACATGGCCGTCGACGGCCGGCTCGCCGGCCTGTTCGCGATCGCCGATCCGGTCAAGGCTTCGACCCCGGAGGCGCTGAAGGCGCTCGCGGCCGAAGGCATCAAGGTGATCATGCTGACCGGCGACAACCGGACGACGGCGGAGGCCGTGGCGCGCCGGCTCGGCATCGCCGATGTCGAGGCCGAGGTGCTGCCGGATCAGAAGAGCGCGGTGGTCTCGAGGCTGCAAAAGGCCGGCCGCATCGTCGCGATGGCCGGTGACGGCGTCAACGACGCACCGGCGCTGGCCGCCGCCGAGGTCGGCATCGCCATGGGCACCGGCACCGATGTCGCGATGGAGAGCGCCGGCGTGACCCTGCTCAAGGGCGATCTCGTCGGCATCGTCCGTGCGCGAAAGCTGTCGCAGGCGACGATGAGCAACATCCGGCAAAACCTGTTCTTCGCGTTCATCTACAACGCCGCCGGCATCCCGATCGCGGCGGGCATCCTGTACCCGGCCTTCGGCCTGCTGCTCTCGCCGATCGTCGCCGCGGCGGCGATGGCGCTGTCCTCGGTGAGCGTGGTCGGAAATGCGCTGCGGCTGCGCGCGACGCGGCTGTGAGGACACCGCGTAGCCCGGATGGAGCGCAAGCGAAATCCGGGGGTCTTGCCCGCATATTGGCACCGTCCCGGATTGCGCTTCGCTCCATCCGGGCTACGGTTCACGGGACACAGGCGAGACGCACGGAGAGGACCTGATGCAGCGAATTACGATCACGATCGAGGACGATCTGTTGGCGGAGATCGACGCCGCGGCGGAGGCGCGCGGCTATCAGAACCGGTCCGAAATCATCCGCGACCTCGCCCGCGCCGGCCTGCAGCAGAGCGCCGAGGACACCGCGCAGACCGGCCAATGCGTCGCCGGCCTCGTCTATGTCTACGACCACGCCGCCCGCGATCTGTCGAAACGACTGGTGCAGGAATTCCACGGCCATCACGACCTCGCGCTGGCGACCCTGCACGTCCATCTCGATGACGACAATTGCATGGAGATGACGGCGCTGAAGGGTTCGGCGGACGAGGTCAAGCATTTCGCCGACCACATCATCGCCGAACGCGGCGTCCGCTACGGCCGCGTGGTGATGATCCCGACCGGCGACGGCAAGCCGGCGAAAGCGCGCAAGCACGGGCACCGGCACGGGTAAGGTTGGACTATCCGCAACGGGGAAAACGGCTCCTCCCTTGCCGAAGCCGCAATCGGTGTCTACCTCTCACAAGTAATTTACCACCGAGGGTCCCCCATGCTGGATGCCGCCATCAAGGCGCTGTCGCAAATGATCTCGCCGCCGATGCGCTCGATCCTGTGGCGGTCGATCGGGCTTGCGCTCGTACTGATCATCGTGCTGGCGATCGGCCTGCAGCGGCTGCTGAGCTGGTTTGCGACCTCCGGCGAGGTCTGGCTGGAAGGCCTGCTCGGGCCGGGCTGGCACACCTCTATCGAGGTCTTGTCCTGGATCGTCTCGATCGCGGCGGGCCTCGGCGTCGTGTTCGGCGGCGTGTTCCTGATGCCCGCGATCACCTCGCTGGTGGCAAGCCTGTTCGTCGACGACGTCGCCGACATCGTCGAGCGCGAGCATTATCCCGCCGAGCGGCCGGGCGTGGCCCTGCCGTTGGGCCAGGCGATTCTTGAAGGCGTCAAGACCGCGCTCCTGACCATCCTGGTCTATCTGATCGCGCTGCCGCTGGTGTTGTTCGCCGGCGCCGGCTTCCTGATCTTCTTCCTTGCCACCGCCTGGCTGCTCGGCCGCGAATATTTCGAGCTCGCGGCGATGCGCTTTCGCTCGCCGAAGGAAGCCAAGGCGATGCGGCGCGACAATGCCGCCACCGTCTTCACCGCCGGCCTTTTCATCGCCGCCTTCGTCTCGATCCCGATCGTCAATCTGGCGACGCCGATCTTCGCCATGGCCTTTATGGTCCACATGCACAAGCGGCTGTCGGGCCCGCGGCCCGAGCTGATCGAGCCGGCGCGCCAGATGCGGTGACGCGCTCTACGTCAACTGCACGCCGCATTTCCGCAGCATCGTCTTGGCGAAGCCGAACGGCGCCGGCGTGAACGGACCGGGCGGCGCGCGGGTGATCAGTGCGACGACGCCGAGTCCGGCCACCGCGAGCCAGAAGCAAAGCCAGAAGCCGTCGATATAGGCGAGCACATTGGCTTCGCGCTGCACGAGGCCGGCGAGCGTTCCGACCGCGCGGGCCTGCGCCGATCCTGTCCCATGGGCGGCGAATTGGTCGGTGAGCTGCTTCAGGATACCGACCACATCGAGATCGCCGACGCCGAGGTTCTGGCCGAGATAGAAGGAATGGACCTGCTCGCGTACGCGCAGCCACGTCCCCATCAGCGCCACGCCGATCTCGGCACCGCCGAGCCGCATGACCTGGATATAGGCGGCGAACGAGGTCGCGCGGCTGGGATCGGAGTTCGACAACAGCGTGATGATCAGCGGCAGCAGGGTCAGCGCCTGCCCGGTCGCTTGCAGCATCACGATGCCGGCGAAGTCCCCGCGCGCCCATTCATGAGTGAGCTGCGTGCCCCAGAGATTGGCGGCGGCGAAGCAGGCGAATCCAGTGATCAGCACGGTCCGCGTATCGAAATGCCGCAGCAGCCAGATCGAGAACGGCACCAGCACGAACATCGGCAACGCGCCATAGACGAGCAGCAGCATGCCGCTCTGCTCGGGCCTGAGCTGGGTGATGGTGGCCAGGAAGTTCGGCACCAGCGAGGCGTTGGACACGCTCGCCAACGTGTAGAGCAGGATCAGGACCAGTCCCAGGCCGATATTGCGCGAGAACAGCACGTTCACATGCGCCCAGGGCTGGCGCACCAGCGACTCGTTGACGAGAAAGGCCGCAAGCAGGGCCGCGCCGCTGGCGAGCAGCGCCATCACCGTCCCCGAGCCGAGCCAGTCGAGCCGGTTGCCCTGATCGAGCCCGGCATAGATCATCGCGACGCCTGCGCCGAGCAGCAGCATGCCGCCCCAATCGGCCTCGCGCAGCAGCGCGCGGTTCACGGGCTCGTTCGGCGTACCGAGATAGACCATCAGGCCCATCAAGGGCGCGATNACCACACCCTGCCAGTAGAGCCATTGCCAACCGAGATGCTCGACATAGAAGCCGACCAGCGAGGTCGAGGAGTCCAAGGCGAAACCGACGCGGATCGCATAAATCGAGATCGCCGGCAGCCACCAGCGGATCGGCAGGTTGCGGAACACGATCATCAGCGTCGCCGGCACGAAGGTGCCGAGCAAAAGGCCGTGCACGACGCTCAGCGCAAGCAGCGTCGGATAGTCATGCACGAACGGGATGAGCAGCGACACCGCGGCATAGGCCAGGCTCGGAATGCCAAGCACGCGCCGCAGCCCGAAAACCGTCGCAAGCCAGGCCACCGCGGGCGCGATGAAGATCTGCGAGCCGATGCCGGCGGTGGAGAGCCAGGCGCCCTCGTCGAACGAGAGCGAGAACGCGCCGCGCAGGTCAGGCAGGCCGACCGTGGTCAGCCGGCTGTCGAAATTGGCAAGGAACGAGCCGAGCAGCACCGCCGCCACCGCGAACAGCGGTTGCGGCGCGACGCCGCCGCGCGAGAGCGGTCCACGATTGGCGTCGTCATTTTCCGCCATTGCCAGCCCTGGTGTCGATGCGGGTAACGACCGACATGCCCGGCACCAGGCGCGCCAGCAGCGGCTGGCCGGCGTCGAACTGGATGCGCACGGGGATGCGCTGCACCACCTTGGTGAAATTGCCGGTGGCGTTGTCAGGCGGCAGCAGCGCGACCTGCGAGCCCGTCGCCGGCGCGATGCGCTCGACCTTGCCACGCAGCGTCTCGCGCGGAAAACTGTCGACCGTGATCTCGACAGGCTGCCCGGGCGCCACATGCGTGAGCTGGGTCTCCTTGTAGTTNGCGATCACGTAGACCTGCGGCAGCGGNACCACGTTGATGAGATTGGTGCCGATATTGACGTAGTCGCCGGGCTGCACCTGGCGCTCGCCGACGACGCCNTCGAACGGCGCTGTGATTTTCGTGTAACCGAGCTTGAGCTTGGCGCCCGCCAGCGTCGCCTTGGCCGCCGCGACGTCGGCGGCGCGCTGCTTCCGGGTGCCTTGCAAAACTTCGAGCTGGTGCTGCTGGGCCGCGATCACCGCGCGGCTCGCGCGCACACCGGCCTGCGCCTTGGCGTAGGCCGCGACGGCCTGCTCGAGCCTCTGACGCGTGCCGGATTCGGTCTGCGACAGCGATTGCTGGCGCTCCTGCTCCTGCCGCGCCTCGACCTCCATGGCTTCCGCGGAAAGCAGCGCCGCCTGCGCCTGCGCGATCGTCGCATATTGCAACTCAATCTGGTTGGCCAGATTGTCGAGGGTCGCTTGTGCGGCGGCGACATTGGCGTCGGCCTGTGCCACTTGCGCCTCGTAGTCCGCGGGATCGATCTGGATCAGGAGATCGCCGGTCTTGACGCGCTGGAAGTCGGTGACGGCGACCGTCAGAACTTCTCCCGAGACGCGGCTCGACAGCCGCGTCAGCTCGGCGCGGACATAGGCATCATTGGTGGTCTGGATCACGGCATTGCCGACCCATTCGTCGAAGCGCAGCGTCGCCAGCGCGACGAAGCCGAGCGCGACGACCACCGCAAAAAACGGAATTGCAAACCGGCTCAACAGCGAAGCGGCCGGCCGCTGCGTCGGCTTCGGTGGCGGGGAAGGCGCTGCGGCGGCAGCCGGGGGCGGGACTTGTTCCTGTTGACTCACGACATCACCTCAAGACGCTCTGCTCTCAACGCCATCACACCGTCTTCTCCGGCCACCGGCAGAGATCGTTGATCAGGCAAACCTCGCAGCGCGGCTTGCGCGCGAGGCAAGTATAACGGCCGTGCAGGATCAGCCAATGATGGGCATGCAGCATGAATTCGGCCGGTATCACCTTTTCGAGACCGAGTTCGACCTCCAGCGGCGTCTTGCCCGGCGCCAGCCCGGTGCGGTTGCCGACGCGGAAGACATGCGTGTCGACCGCCATGGTGTGCTCGCCAAAGGCCATGTTGAGCACCACGTTGGCGGTCTTGCGGCCGGCCCCGGGCAACGACTCGATCTCGGCGCGCGTGCGCGGCACCTCGCCGCCGAACTCGCTAAGCAGCTTGGCCGACAGCGCGATCACGTTCCTGGCCTTGGTGCGGTAGAGGCCAATGGTCTTGATGTACTCGCGCAAGGGCTCCTCGCCGAGATCGAGCATCTTCTGCGGAGTGTCGGCGACCTCGAACAAGGCGCGCGTCGCCTTGTTGACGCCGGCGTCGGTTGCCTGCGCCGACAGCACCACGGCGACCAGCAGCGTGAACGGATTGACGTGCTCGAGTTCGCCCTTCGGCTCCGGATTGGCTTTGCGAAAGCGGCTGAAGGCGTCGTGGACCTCGGCGGGCGTCCAGCGCTTCATGGCCTTGAGCGCCTTCCTGGCGGGCGCGTTCGGCTTTGCGCCGACCGCCTTTGCCTTCTTCTTCGGCACTTCCGCCTTGCGCGGAGCCGGCTTGCGGGTGATTTTCGCCATGATCGGGATATACTGAGGGACGATGAGCACAGGCAACGAAATTGAGCGCAGCGATCCTGATCCGCGCGACGTGAAGATCTTCTCCGCGCTGCTGACGCCGCACCGCTCGCTGAACCGCGCCGGCTTCCTCGCCGTGATGCTGTTCCTGAGCGTGGTCAGTTTCGTCACGGGTCTCGCCTTCCTGATGATGGGGGCCTGGCCGGTGTTCGGTTTCTTCGGCCTCGATGTGCTCGTGATCTGGTGGGCCTTCAAGGCCAATTTCCGCGCGGCGCGGGCCAGCGAGGAGATCGTGGTCACGCCCTCGGAGCTGCGGGTGCGGCGCGTCAGCCATCGCGGCCAGGTCTCGGAATGGACCTTCAATCCGCTCTGGGTCCGGCTCGACCAGGAGGTCGACGAGGAATACGGCATCGAACACCTCTATCTGATCTCGCGCAGGCACCGGCTGCACATCGCCGGCTTTCTCGGACCTGAGGAAAAGGCGAGTTTCCACAAAGCCTTGGTTGGCGCCCTGAATGCCGCCCGACGCGGCCCGACCTACAATCCGGTGACTTGAGCGCAGTCGGGAATCGGGTGGTTTCCCAGCCGTCCCTCCCCTACATTTCCGGTCATGATGACACTCGCCATACATGACCAGCGCCTGACCAAGCCGGGCCCCCAGAACGCCGCGCTGCGCGACTATGATTCGGTGCGCCGGGCGATCGCCTTCATTTCGGAGAACTGGCGCGCACAGCCGACCATCGAGGCGATGGCGGATGCGGCCGGGGTCACGCCGGATGAGCTGCACCATCTGTTCCGCCGCTGGGCCTCGATCACGCCGAAGGCTTTCATGCAGGCCCTGACGCTCGATCACGCCAAGGGCTTGCTGCGGGATTCCGCGAGCATCCTCGACGCCGCGCTCGACTCGGGGCTGTCGGGACCGGGCCGGCTGCATGATCTCTTCGTGACCCATGAAGCGATGTCGCCGGGCGAATGGAAGAACGGCGGCGCCGGTCTGACCTTGCGTTACGGCTTTCACCCTTCGCCGTTCGGCACCGCGATCGTGATTGCGACTGATCGTGGCCTGTCGGGCCTCGCCTTCGCCGATCATGGTGAGGAGAAGGTCGCGCTTGCCGACATGACGCGGCGCTGGCCCAACGCAGCCTATGTCTGGGATCACGAAGGCACCGCGCCGCTCGCCGCGCGCGTCTTCGACACCCGGCTGTGGCGGCCGGACCAGCCGCTGCGCGTGGTGATGATCGGCACCGATTTCGAGGTGCGGGTGTGGGAGACGCTGCTGAAGATCCCCATGGGACGCGCGGTGTCCTATTCCGACATCGCATGCAATATCAACAGCCCGAAGGCCTCACGCGCCGTCGGCGCAGCGGTCGGCAAGAACCCGGTCTCGTTCGTCGTGCCCTGCCACCGCGCGCTCGGCAAGAGCGGCACGCTCACCGGCTATCACTGGGGCATCACGCGGAAGCAGGCAATGCTGGGCTGGGAAGCCGGGCAGCTGGGGATGCAGTAGTCTTTCTCCCTCGCCCCGCTTGCGGGGAGAGGGTCGGGGTGAGGGGGAGTCTCCGCAGGGACGGTGATAGTTAGACTTGCGGAGAGTCCCCCTCACCCGGATTGCATCTTCGATGCAATCCGGCCTCTCCCCGCACGCGGGGAGAGGCGAAGAAAATCAACCCGCCAGATCCAGCTTCGACGCCACCGTCGAATCCGCATTCAGCCGATAGATGATCGGCACGCCCGTTGCCAGCTCGCGCTTGAGGATGCCTTCGGGCGTGAGCTTTTCCAGCACCATGATCAGCGCGCGCAGCGAATTGCCGTGGGCGGCGACCAGCGTGCGCTTGCCGTTGAGCACGCCGGGCAGGATCTCCTGCACGTAGTACGGCAATGCCCGCGCCAGCGTGTCCTTCAGGCTTTCGCCGCCGGGCGGCGGCACGTCGTAGGAGCGGCGCCAGATCAGCACCTGGTCCTCGCCCCACTTCTTGCGGGCGTCGTCCTTGTTGAGGCCGGAGAGATCGCCGTAGTCGCGCTCGTTCAGCGCGAGGTTCTTCGTCGTCGGCAGACCCTTCTGGCCGAGCTCACCGAGAATGAGATCGAGCGTGTGCTGCGCACGCGTGAGCACCGAAGTGTAGGCGACGTCGAACTGGAGGCCCTGCCCCTTCAGCTTGCGGCCGGCTTCCGTGGCTTCCTTGACGCCGAGCTCGGTGAGGTCGGGATCCTTCCACCCCGTGAACAGGTTCTTCAGATTCCATTCGCTCTGGCCGTGGCGCACGAGCACGAGGAGACGTTCACTCATCGACTGCTTTCCATCTAGTTTGTTGTTTTGAGCATGATCTTGTCGGAAAACCGCTTCACACTTTTCCGGATCATGCTCGTTCAGATGTCAGACAAGCCGAGCACGTCGGCCATGGAGTAATGCCCCGGCTTCTTGCCGTGCGCCCACAGCGCCGCCTTCAGCGCGCCGTGGGCGAACAGCATGCGGTCCTCGGCCTGATGCGACAGCGTCAGGCGCTCGAAGGGCCCGAGGAAGGTGACGCTGTGATCGCCGGCGACGGTGCCGCCGCGCAACGAGGCGAAACCGATATTGCCCGGCCTGCGCGCGCCGGTGATGCCGTCACGGCCACG
>JGI25160J50197_1001205_pt1 | contig 13147 bp, 6 predicted proteins | sample AraplaMF_Cvi_mMS_FD_50197 | JGI IMG/M metagenome (IMG submission 50197)
CCAATATAATTTCAACCTTTTTCGCCTCCTGTTGTTATGTTAATACCAAAGAAACTGAATGATCGTTCACAATCAAACCGAAACGCAAGAGGGTATTGCGCCCTTGTATTCCTGGGATATCTTTATGGAAGGTTACCAGCGAATGATGGGCCTTGCCGGTGATAAAGCTGCACTTGAAAAATTTGCCCTTACTAAAAAATGGGCGACAATGTTTGATTTCGGCGATCAGTTATTCCGGCTTGGAAAAACTGTCCTGATAACAAGTCCGCAGCAAAAGATTGTCTTTGCCAGTAGTAACATCTATCAAATGAACGGTTACAAAGCGGAAGATGTTATTGGCCAATTCCCTGTTATATTCCAGGGCGTGGATACTTCAGCATCAACAAAGCAGGAAATAAGAAATGCGATAAAACATCAACAACCCTTCAATACTTCTATTCTTAACTATCGTAAAAACGGAGAAGCTTACCTGTGCCACATAGAAGGTCATCCCATCTTTAACCGTCAGCAACAATTGCTGAATTTTATCGCATTTGAAATCGCAGCCTGATAAATTTTATGGGTTCATTGCGGCATATGCTTCGGCAGGTGAACTCAATGATAATTTATAAATATTAGCAGTATTACCTACGTGGATTTCATAAGTATCTGAAGCAAAAGCCTTCAGCAAATCATCAGCTACAACAGAAGGAGGAATACCATTAGCGCCGCCGATCTCCTGCGAAAACTCAGTATTCACCAACGGGGGCATCAGTTCAAATACTTTTACATTGCTGTCTTTTGATAATATATATCGCAGCGACTGGCTATAAGAATGCAAAGCAGCTTTACTTGCCGCATAGGTTGCCAAACGATAGCCCGGAACGATGGCTACAATGGAGGTAACATTAACGATAGCTGCCTCAGGTTGCTTTTTAAGCAATGGTAATAATTTTTCATTCAGACCCAGTACAGATAAATAGTTGGTAGCTATTTCTTCGCCTGCCTGTGTAGCGCTACCTTCTTCGGTTATATTATGCAATGAAGCTTTGCCTGCGTTATTGATCACAATATTTAATGACGGATGTTCTGCCTTAAGCTTTTCTACAAGTGCGTTTACCTCCTGTTCCTTACTTACATCACTTGCGATAGCAGTAACTTCTTTTAATTCTGCTGCTGCTTTATTGAGGCGATCTGCATTTCTTCCTGTGATAATTACTTCGTTTCCTTTCGCAATCAACTGTTTTGCAATTTCAAAACCGATACCGGCACTTCCACCGGTAATTAATACGGTATTTCCTGAGGTTTTCATTGTTCTAAAATTTATATATGTTCATTTAAATTATATACCGAATGGTATATTTATAATTAAAAAAATTCCTTGCTCTGAGTTCTTTAATCAATCCATTTGGTGAACTAAAGTTTTCAGATCACAAATTTATACCGATTGGTATATATTATAAACACCGGATTTGTTAAATGATACAAAAACTACCAATAACGAAACCGCCGGCAAAAACCGGCGGCTTTGAATTAGTATAAAAGCTCTGATCGTTTTAAGTCAGCGTATGACTATCTTTTGATGATTATTTTGTCAGAACCATTTTTTTAGTGTCCACAATTTTACCATCCACTAATAATGAATAACTGTATGCACCGGACGCTAAGGAAGCAGCATCCAGCTTTAATGTACCCCTACCCTGTGCAGGAACATTCACTTGCTTCAATGCTTTTCCCGCAGCATCGTAAATTACTACCTGTGCAACCCTAAATCGGGATGGAACGTTATAACTGATCGTTGTAGCTCCGTTAAATGGATTGGGGGTGTTCTGGCTGATGGTTGCATCATTTACAGAAGCGCTCACAGAAGAGGGTTCTTTAAGCAAGGCCTCCAGCCTTTGAAGACGAGCTTCAAAAGCAGCATTTTCTTCACGGAGGCTGTCATTCTCTTCGCTCAACTGCTGAACAGCTTTTACCAGGGGCACAACAAACTCGCTGTAGCTTAATCCATATACATCTTTATCTCCCTGTGGTTTATAAATGCCACTAAAATCATAGTTCAGTTTTTTAGCAGCAGTTTCAACTTCCTGGGCTACAAAACCGGTGTACAACTTTTTCTCTTTGTCTGTAATGGCTTTTTCTTCCTGTTGTACCTGCCTGTTACCAGACGCATTTGCATCGGCATTCTTCATTGAAGAAGAAGCTTGCTTTATGCCAATTTTATCATTCAGGCCATGTATATCATAGTGATAGGTTACGGGGCGAAGCTGTTTAATAAATTCAAGCCCCGGCACATTTTCTTTCAAATCTTTTTTATACCGACCATCAGAATAAATTACATAGCTGCCGGCAGCTTTTACAGAGGTTACAGAAGTATTACCCAACATTACCTGGTTAGAAGCCGTGGCAACAGCATTGTAACCAATTGCAGTAGCATTTGAAAGTGCGCTTGTGTTTACGTTAGCATAACATCCTAACGCAGTATTGTTGCTGCCACCGCTGTTGACGCTAAGAGCATCTAAGCCTACGCCGGTATTAAAGCTGCCGGTAGTATTACTAAACAGGGCATAAAGACCAGCCCCGGTATTATAGCTTCCAGTTGTGTTTGAATACAGTGCCTGGTATCCATTTGCGGTGTTAGAATAACTTGCGGTGTTGTTATATAATGCCTGGTACCCTGTTGCTGTTTGATAAGTTCCGGTAGTATTGGAGTAAAGCGCTTTTGAACCGATTGCTGTGTTGAAACCATTTCCTCCATTTTGATTATATAATGCGGAATCGCCTATTGCAATAAGGTTACTTGAAGACCTGTTAATATATAATGCATGACTGCCGATGGCTATATTGCTGTGGGCATCGGTATTGGCATAAGCTGCATAAAAACCACTGGCAATATTATCGTTACCTGTTGTATTATTTAGTAAAGCATAAACCCCGTCTGCAATATTGTTGCTGCCGGTAGTATTGTACAACAATGCCCACACACCGTTAGCCGTATTACGGCTGCCACTTGTTGTTGCATATAAAGCCTGGTAACCTGTACCTGTATTATCATAAGCACTGCCAGTTGTAGCATACAAAGCCTGGTAGCCTAACCCTGTATTATAACCACTTACTGTGTTGGAATATAAAGCCTGGTAGCCCAATGCCACGTTATAATAACCTGTTGTATTTTTAAACAACGCTTTGCTGCCCACACCCACATTACCATAACTATTATTGTTGTTGTATAAAGCAGAATCACCAATACCAATAGTGTTGCTGCCGGTAGTGTTTAAATACAAGGCCCTTACACCAATGCCTATATTGGAATAGCCCGCTGTATTGTTATATAATGCATATGCCCCAAAGCCTGCATTGGCACTGCCCGTTGTATTCTTATCCAACGTTAATGCACCATAACCTGCATTATTGCCACCTGTTGTATTTAAAAACAAGGCACCATGACCGGTTGCCGTATTATGTGTTCCCGTTGTATTGGCGTTCAATGCATAACTACCTACACCCACATTATTCAATCCCGTTGTGTTTGCATATAAGCTCCGGAAACCTATACCCGTATTATGGTCTCCCGTTGTATTTGAATACAGCGCCTTTGAACCTATCGCTGTATTAAAACCTGTTCCACCATTCTGCTTAAACATCGCTGAATCGCCAATGGCTACAAGGTAACTGCCGCCTACATTGCTATTCAATGCCCTTACACCTATCGCTACGTTGGCACTACCGGTTTTATTAGAATACAAAGAAAAATAACCGATACCCATATTTGCAACACCCGTGGTATTGGCCTGCAAACTGCGCGTTCCAATCGCTGCATTTGAATTACCTCCAGTATTGGAACTTAATGCATAATAACCGATACCTGTATTGGCATAACCACTGTTTGAGGTTAGTACTGAAAAACCTATCGCAGTTACCCCAAGTGTTGAACTGGTGCCATAGGATAAAAACTTACTGCCTGCCATAAAAATGGAGGAATCAAGGTACAAACGACGCCAGCCTTTACTTGCAGAACCAAGGCTTCGCGTATTGTTTGCGCTTGGTACAAGGTCCTGGTTGATGGATGTGGATACCAGGTTTGATAATGATGTATTCGCCTGGCTATACAAGTCAAGACTGCCAAGCAATAACAACAAGCTCATGTAAATGTTTCTTTTCATAAAACAGCTTTTGATAAATGATCTGTCAGGATTAGAAGCCGCATACAGATGCTTCTAATTCACGCGCTTATCAAGGACAAAAGATTAGCACTTGTCACAAAAAATGACAAAACAGTAACACACCTGTCAGATCCATGTGAACTGACAGTGACTAACTCATGTCCATAGTTTGGATAGATGGCCGTGCAAATTCTCTCCACAACACCGCTTCGACGACGTGGTAATTGAGGTAATTCATAAGCGTCATTGATTAACAACACTCGGGTTCATGGAAGATACCACCGGCATTTCTCCCGCGAACAATCAATGATTGCTATGCTATTGACTACTTCCTGGTAAAAGGTTGAAGCATAACCTGCTTTATGTACATTATCAAAATAATTAGCACAAAGCCTGTTACCCTGTTGAGTACGGAAATTTGAAAACTAAACTTTCGTGGAGTATGCTGAAGTAACGCAAGTATTAATCAAAACTGGATCACACTATTTCCAATGATGGCATAAAACTATAATAGTTTATACACTTTGTCAAGAGGCTGTTAAAGAAATCTTTCAAAAATGATTAAATGTAATTTTTTGTTGAGTAAGCGTAATGAAATTGTGATTATTAGGGATTGGCTTTTCGTGTCCTTATTTTACCAACAATAAAAACACCCATCGCATTACCTTCTGTTAACCCGTTGTCAATAGCCGGGCGATAATGTATCCCGCCATAAAAACGGCTGATCGCAGCTTCCCGGGCCGCTTCGCCAAACGAAGTGAAAGTACGCGGGGGCAATCCAAATTCGGACTCTGTAGAATCTGTGTAAGCAAAATTATCACCAAACAATTTGGTAAGCACAACAGCAGCAGCAGCAGATACAACGCTATGCCCGCTGGTATATTCAGGGAAGGGCGGTGTTTGTAATGCCGGCAACCAGTTAGTATCTATGTATTGATTGATATAACTCTCCGGCCTGATCACATTACTTCGGTATTTTTCATCCCAGCAACTGATAAAACAATCAGCGAGTGTTATCGCAATTGTTGCATAAGCTTCCGCTGTTTTTACAGCATCTGCATTTACTTTTTTACAGGCTACGGAAGTAATGTTAATCCAATGCCCACCCGGTGAAATTTTCTTTGTGGCATACATTACATGACCACGAACATTCATTTTAAAAGGGTTGCAATCCCAGAAGCTGGCAATGGCATTTTGTTCAGAGGTGAGTTTTAATCCGGCTTCGTATACTTCTTTTGCATCACTGTAAAACTTACTCTTTTTATCTGTTGAAAAAGGTGGAGGCGGCGTTGGTTTAAACTGTTGCGCAGAATCTGTTATAAAGGTTCGTATTTTATTCCAGTGAGGTTCTATCGCTTTTATATAAGCAGGTGGTGTTGGCTTCCAGAAAGAGGGTTCCTCATTTACCGCATACTTGGGAAGTGAGCGGGATTGTTTATAGTTATCACCGGCAGCCCATGCCAATATATGAGCAGCAACCTGTTGACCGTAAGCTGTGGAATTATCAATCACTTCACCAGGTATGCCATTCTCTCTAAACTCTTTTACAATACCGGCAAAAAGCGTATCCACTTTTTCTTCTGATATAACCAATGCCTTTCCTATTGTTAAGGCTGTTTTTACGGCAGCAAGTGTATAGTTGTATTGCTTGCCTGCTTCAGGTTGTGGTACGGGTTTTAGCTGTCGCAACTGGCCTGCAAGGCTAAGATAAGTAGTGTCCTGGTTGCGCATTGTTTCATAAACACCAACACATATATAAGCATAGGTTCTGCTGGCAACGGGTGGCGAGTAAATATCATACACCATAATATCCGTCATTGCTTTTATAGCGCGATGGATATAGGCGGCATCCTCTGCTTTTTCTTTCCATGAAGGTGTTTTGGCACTAACCATGATGCATCCTAACGATAATATAAATATTAGTACTGCTCTCATAGTACCTGCCGTTTTACACCTTTAAAATTTGTAATGGTAATCCTCTGCATATTTTTTTCTACAGGTATTCTTCTGGAAGACTGGGAGAGATAAGTGGAACCATAGTAGAATTCAACTTTTCGCTTTGTACCATTTTTGAAAATAATCTCTGCACTGCGATCATCAGCAGCGAGATTGATCCATTTACTTACAGGCAACGCTTTATTCCTTTTAAATACCAATAAGCTGTCCTGGTTCTGGGTGGCAATAAACACATCTTCATTCTTTGCAGTATGTAATCTTGCAAGCCCCTTTCCATCGCCCTTTACAAAGAAGCCACTTTGTGCAATGGTTGCTGGTGTAAAATTTCCTTTGCCGTCGCCGGACAAATACAAACCGGAAAAAGCATCATGTCTTCCGCTATAAGGTTCCATACCATAATCGTTGCCTACCATCAGCAGATCAAGATTACCATCTCCATTTATATCCTCGCTCAACATACCATAAACAGGCGCCTCCTGTGCTTCTACAGGTAATGGTTTTATAGTAAAATGTCCTTTCCCGTCATTTTCAAAGTAAGAGGATCGCATTTCATTTGCCTGTAGCATTACAGCATCTTCGCGATCTTTTTTGCTCCACATTTCATCGATAGATACAGCGCCGTAAGCCTTAAACGTTGGATATTTTTTTCTTGTAGTGATAACCTGTCCGGCCAGGTCATCTTTGGTAAACATAGGAAATGCTTTTCTCGTATCATCCGTAATGGTTGATTTCATATAACAATACAGCATTGCGTCCAGTGAACCGTTGTTATCAATATCTTTTGCAAGGATTGTGATCGGTTCTTCATGTGTTGCTTTATAGTTGCTGTTCAATCCAAGATTACCAGCTACATAATCTATATCACCATCATTATCAAAATCACCCGCCGTAATACTGTTCCACCAGCCTGTATGTTGCTCAACGCCGGTCTTTACAGGCACTAGTGCCTTCCCTGTGTTTTTAAAAAAGCCCAACGGCAACCACTCACCGGCGACTACGAGATCTACTTTACCATCGTTATCAAAATCACTCCACAAGGCATCCGTTACCATTCCCAGGTTAGATAACTCGGGACAATATGCTTCTGTTACATCAGTAAATTTTCCGTTGTTATTCTTAAAGATATAGCTGCGGGGCGCCAAGGGATAAGCACCCGAAACAACACGACCTCCAACAAAAAGATCAAGATCGCCATCACCATCTATATCAGCAGCCCTTACACATGAACCATTGGATGAATCTTTTATTAAGGCATTGGTTGATTTTGTAAAAAAGCCCTTGCCGTTATTCAGGAACAAACGATCCTGGCTGATGGCATGATTGGGTGGTATCTCGTAGCTACCACTTACTATATAAAGATCGAGGTCTTTGTCATTATCTGCATCAAAGAACAACACACCCATATCTTCATATAACGGATCATCCTTCACTAAAATCCTGGTGCTATCCTGCAAAAATTTTCCGACAGCATTCTGCATAAAAAACATACCGGGATTTCCGGAAGTTCCGCCAACATAAAAATCTTCAAAGCCATTGTTATCAATATCGCCTACAGCAATCCCAGGCCCGTACTGGCTTAGTTTATGTGGCAGGGTTAGCTGTATATTATAATCGACAAAATCTCTTTCTTTGGGTTTGAATTTTATACCGTAACGGCTGGCTACGTTTGTGAAAATCGGAGTATCAGTTACTGCTGCTTTTTTAACGGGTATAGAAGCGTCACTGTAGTTTATGTTCAGCATCTTATCAGCCGGAACATTTAACAGCAATTGCATCTTGCCATCAGGCCATAATGCTTTGATGGAATCCACCACAGCAATGTCTCCTAACCCAAAATGTGCACGGGCGTCATTTGTGGAGAGATATCCCCTTGTAGGATAATGTTCATAATACAATTGCCTGCCATTATCATAATACAATTTAAGCTGCGCACCTAAGCCGGCTGTATTCTTTGCGGTACCACTTATATTGGCAACCAGTATGTGGCCGGCATCCTTATTCAATGTATTCTCATACAAGTAAGCTTCATCATTAATATTGTTGATAAGCACATCCAGGTCACCATCATTATCAAGATCAGCATAGATGGCGCCATTGGAGAAAGAAGGATGTGTAAAGCCCCAGTCTCTGGACTTGTCTTCAAACGAAAGACCATTGGTGTTTTTGTACGCATAATTATGAATCCTAACGACTGGCAAAGAGTCAGTAAGCGCCAGTGAATAATTACCGGCTCCCCCACCCTGTCCGTTGTTATAGTCTACATAATCCAGGTCAGTCACATCACGGGGCAGGCCATTGGAGATAATCATGTCGCGGTAGCCATCATTGTCAAAATCAGCTACCAAGGGGCACCAGCTCCAGTCAGTCTGGTATACATTGGCCATATACCCGATATCATCAAAAACAGGATGCCCAAGCGGGGTCATCCCTGAATTAAGCTGCAATACATTCCGTACATATTGATGTTCATAACCATATCTGGCACTGTTGGTATAATTATAATACTCATTACCGCTGAGCATTCTTTTCTTGCGCATGTTATCTTCCGGCAACATTTCCAGCGAGATAAAATCAACGTACCCATCGTTGTTGATATCCACGGCATCGGTGCCCATCGCGTTCCAGCCGGTGTGTTTAAAGTATTCTCCCAGCTTATTACTGAAAGTACCATCCTTGTTATTGATGTAGCAGAGATCATTGGAAACAAAATCATTCGCTACGTATACATCGGGCCAGCCATCCATATTAATATCTGTAATACAAGCCGCATGCCCCCATCCTTCAATTGTTATACCCGCTTCTTTTGAAACATTAGTGAATGTATTGTTCGCATTATTACGGTATAAACGATCAGTATTCAAGGCACTTCCATCTGTTACTTTGGGCCTGAACTTGATAGGTGTTTTAGGATCATAAAGCTCATTCGTTACCAGGTACATGTCAAGGTCACCATCTTTATCATAGTCAAAGAAATAAGCCTGTGTGCTGAACCCGGTATCTGCCAAACCATATTCCCTTGCAGATTCTTTAAAAGTGGGAATATGATCTTTATTCAACCCCTGATTAATATATAAAAGATTTGTCCGCTTTAGTATGTCCAGCTTTCTGAAGGATGCGCTTACATAGATATCAGGCCAGCCATCAGCGTTTATATCTACTACAGATATTCCTGTACACCAATGTCCTTCTCCGCCAACACCGGCAAGATCGGTGATATCATCAAACTTAAGTTCCCCTTTATTCAGGTAAAGTTTATTAGAAACCATATTACCTGCAAAGTATACATCGGGCAATCCGTCTTTATTAAAATCACCAATGCCCACACCACCGCCATTGTAAATATTTGCCTGGTTTAAAATGTTGAGGCTGTCACTTTCTGTAAGCTGATTTTTAAACCGGATACCCGTTTGCGAAGAAGGCAATAACCGAAAAAGTGTTGGCTTTGTTTGTGCAAAGCCAGAAGATGCATACAGCAGTAGTACGATAAGCAGGGGCAGATATGGCTTACAATAACGCAACATCATTGACAGCAATTTTAGCAAGTTTATGATAGGTCCACAAGATATTGATATCGTTTAAGGAACAGGGCTTAAAAAAACATGAACCAACAATGCCGTTTGGCCGACGAGCAACAAATACAACATTCAACCAAACGACATTGACAATATAAGAAACCGGTATTATTTGTTCCACTTTTTATCCAGCATCTTCATATAATAACCACCCACTACACTCCTCGCCTGGAAACCTACCTGTTTTCCGTCAGTAGTTTCATGCCAGTCACTTAATGGAACACGTGTGGGTGTTTCTGTAGCATACTTATATAGTGGGTTTACCAGCGCATTAAAATCAGCATCGTTGCTGGTCATGGTAGCAGTCCACATAATCCAGTCGCTTTTGGTATAAGTTTTCCGGCTGTCTAAAGGCAGGCCAAATTCCTGTTGTTTGGTAAGATAAAATTTGATCTCCTTCTCATATACTTCTTTGGGGAAGAGATTAAGTCCAAGTACTTTGTCCCAAACAATATTATACTTCTGGCTCCAGGTTCCGTTCTTATCAAAAGTTAATGCGTAGTGATCGCCTTCATCACACATACCACCCCAACGAGTAGCCATGTCTTTTGCAATGGCCTGGTATTTTGTGGCGGTTGCCTTATCGCCCAGCATCTCTGCAAGCATGGCATAAGAACCAATGCCTACAATTGCCTTAGCTGATAAGTTAGCATTGCGGGCAAGGTGACCGGCAAAGTCATCCGTGCATAACTGGTTGGCGGGATCAAACCCTTCTTTTACCAGGTAGTCCGTCCACGTAGTTAATGTTTTCCAATGTTTTTTAGCATATTCTGCGTTGCCTTCTGCTTTGCAGATGGCTCCTGCAAGTATGGTCATATTGCCAGATTCTTCCACGGGCATTCCCTCTCCATAAGTTTGCCCGTTGGCAATAGGATATGTACCAAGGTCATGTGCTGCGAACGGCTTGTTCCACTGACCGCTTTCGCTGTAATAGAAAATGCCATTCATCATCCCTTTTAATAAATCAGCATTATAGATGAGGTACAATGGTGCAGAAGGGTAAGTGATATCCACCGTATTGATAGAACCATTACTGTAATTCTCTTTTGACAGGAAAAGAATTTCGCCTTGCGGACTTTTCAAAAGCTTATGCGCTGCAATACTCTGACGATAAGCCAACACGCATAAATCAGCATACTTTTTACCACCGGCAGCCTCTGCATCTTTCGCAAGGCTTTCATCAAAAGTGTTACATTTTTCTATTACGGTACTGTACTCATTCGCTGCAAGCTCCAGTTGATTTTCGATGGTTTGCTTACCATCGCTATTCCACCAGGCACGAAGGTTCTGATGAAAATACTGAATGGCAAAAAGATCATCATAACCCAGCATTACAAATTGCTCTTTGGGCGTTTCAGCAACTTTTCCCAGCGATAAAACGGTATTCAATACAAGGTTTTTACCACCACCGGAAGTTGCAGGGAAACCAGTTCCTGCCACAAATGATTTCTGTGCATCTGAAGCTGAACTGACATATTGTTTTGCTTTTGCGTTTAACGGCGCTGCCACATACATATACCCCCAATCAATACGAAGATCATCACCTTTCTTTTGCAAGAGTGGTTGCTCCACTGATCCGGCTTTAAGAATGCTCAACTTGGCATTGGCTACCTTTTGCGCCTTTACCTGTTGGGCAGGTGTGTTTACTGCGATGTTGGTTGATGCACCAAAGTACACCTGAACATCATGGGTTTTTCCGTCGTTGCTTTTTACAGCATAATTGATATAAGAAACAGGTCTTGACAACAGGTCAAGGTTGTCCATTAATAAAGGGGAAGTGAAGGTAAGCGTTGCATCTACGGGCCCACAGCTAAAATCATAACTGGTTTTTGTTGCCGTAATGTGTACTGCCTTTTGTTCAGCAACAACTACCGCTCCTTCTTTTGCAGGGGGAAGCTCATTGGATATACCAAGATCAAGCATCGCTCCGCCGGCAGTATTGGCCACATGCACTGCCAGTACATTCTTACCTTTTTTCAGGTTTGCTTTTATTGCCTGGTCAAGTTCAAAATATTGAAACTTATTTAACCAGCCATCATAGCTGTATATCTTTTCCCCATTCAGATAAACTTCTGCATTATCATCATGGTTTATCTTCAGGTATAATTTATTATAGTCCGTTTTGGTTACATTAAAAGTTCTGCGAACCCAGATATCTTTCGTTAACCAGCTGGTACCTTTTGATGATTTATTATCCGTAAAAGGAGCGGCTCCCGTTTTCCAGGCGGCATCATTAAAACGTTCTTTTTCCCAATCTTCCGCAGGTAATGTTTCTGTATATTTTGCCGTGTACCCCTGCTCATCGCTGGCAGGCACCACAGGTACATAACTCTTTCCTTCACTGCCCAATACCCGGTACACCTTACCATCTACTTTTATAAGACCTGTTAAAGGTTGTTCAGCACCGGTCCAGTGTTTGGTAGGCGAAGCTGTTAACTGGTCTGTTGTGGACCAGATGCAGAAATAAGGGTCATGAGTAATCAATGGATAAGCCGGCGCTTTTTCCTGCGCTGTAAGCAGCTTACCCGCCAATAAACAAGAGAACAGTAACAAGTGTTTTTTCATGATATGCTTTTGTAAAAAATGAAACCTCTGTTTTTTATAATCCTGATCAAACATTTTTACAGGATGAAGTTTTATAGTCATTTTTGTGCCAGGCAACATTATGATGCTCAAAGTCACATGGCATCATCCCGCTTATTGCTTTGGCTGATCCATATAGAAATCGAATGGTTCGGCCCTGTTGCTTACAAGTGTTCCATTCTTAATTTCCAGCGGACCAACTTCTATGGATGACCGCCTCAACCTATACGGCGTATTACCGCTTTCATCCATCGGCGCTTCTGAATGTTTCTTCCGTTCCGGATGGGTAAAGTAAAACACATAAGCTTTATTATTCACCACAACAACATCTCCATGTGCACCGCTTGGGCTATCATCCGGTCTTGAAGTTGCATCGGTTAAAATCAATCCCTGTTTTTCCCAGGTATTCGCATCTTTTGAGCGGTAGACTCTCATGCCGTGCCATTCATCGGTGAGCATCCAATACCAGTCGCCAAACTTAAATGCCTTTGGACCTTCATGCGGTTCGCCGCCAATCGCCGGTGTTTCGTGTGTCTGCCATTTATAAAGATCTTCGCTTTCCGCCATCATCGTTACGCTTCCGCGTTCCTGGTCTTTGTACCACATGCGCCATTTGCCATCAGGCATCTGCATCAGGGTAGCATCAATCACACTTTCTGAAGTAAGTTTTACAGCACCCATATATTTCCAGTCCCACAGGTTCTTACTTACATAATGCCTCATTTTTGTGGTACCGCCCCAATGATTACGAACACCCTGGATATATACAACGAACATATGGTATTCGCCATTATGATATACTACGTCAGGCGCCCAGAACGTGTTCACTCCCTTTTCTATATCCAGGTTTAACGTGCCACGATATACCCAGGTTTGCCCGTGATCATTAGACGA
>JGI25160J50197_1001219_pt1 | contig 13066 bp, 8 predicted proteins | sample AraplaMF_Cvi_mMS_FD_50197 | JGI IMG/M metagenome (IMG submission 50197)
GAAACGCGCGGTCCNGGCGCCGTGTTCGGCGGCTCCTANGGCTGGTCGAGCGCNGGCCGCTTNCATCANGCCCAGAGCCAGGTGCANCGNTTCCTCAACATCGCGATGGGCGGCTATGTGCGCTCGGTCAATTCCTATTCCTCGGGCGCGTCGTCGGTGNTGCTGCCGCANATCCTCGCCGGCTACGANGANATCACCAAGCGCAACGTCACCTGGGAGCAGATCGCNGNNNACACCGACATCGTGCTGGCGTTCGGCGGCATGGCGCTGAAGAANTCCATGGTGGCCGGCGGCTCGATCAGCAAGCATGTCGAGCGCGGCGCCATGGCNGCGGCCCNCAAGCGCGGCTGCGAGTTCATCCTGGTCAGCCCGCTCCGCGAAGACCTACCCGTCGAGGCCGGTGCGGAGTGGATGACCTGCGTGCCGAGCACCGATACCGCCTTGATGCTCGGCCTCGTCCACACGCTGGTCAGTGAAGGCCTGCATGATCAGGCCTTCCTCGATCGTTACACGGAAGGGTGGCCGGTCTTCCTGCGCTATCTGACCGGCGAGAGCGATGGGCAGGCGAAGCATGCAGAATGGGCCGCCGCGATCTCCGGCGTAGATGCGAACACGATCCGCACGCTCGCCCGTCGCCTTGCCGGCAAGCGCGCACTGATCACCGTCTCTCATTCGCTGCAGCGGGCCGAGCATGGCGAGCAGCCGGTGTGGATGGGCATGGTGCTGGCGGCAGCGCTTGGCCAGATCGGCCTTCCCGGCGGCGGCTATGCCTATTCGCTCGGGGCGATCGGCTATTACGGCCGCCGCGTCAACGACGTGCCGGGNCCGACGCTGGGACAGGGCCGCAACGGCGTGCGCGANTTCATTCCGGTGGCGCGGATCGCCGACATGCTGCTCAAGCCTGGCACCACCTATCGCTACAACGGCGAGACGCGAACCTATCCGGACATCCGCCTGGTCTACTGGGCCGGCGGCAATCCCTTTCCATCATCACCAGGACATCAACCGCCTGCGCAAGGCCTTCGCGCAACTCGATACGTTCGTCGTGCACGATCTCGCCTGGACCGCCACCGCGTCATGCCGACATCGTGCTGCCTGCGACGATGACGCTCGAGCGTGAGGACATCGGCTATTCCAGCAACGACCCTCTGATGGTCGCCATGCATCGGGTCGCCGAGCCGTTTGGGCTTGCGCGCGACGACTACGACATCTTTGCCGATCTCGCCGAGCGTCTCGGCGCCCGCGAACCTTTCACGGAGGGGCGCACGTCGCGGCAGTGGCTGGAGCATCTCTACGAGCCGACCCGCGCCTCGCTCGCCAGTCGCGGCCTCGAGGCTCCAGGCTTCGACGAATTCTGGGCGCGCGGCAGCCTGGTCGTGCCGCAGCAGCCCGATGACGGCGGCCGGCTGCGCCGTTTCCGCGAGGATCCCGTCGATCACGCGCTGCCGACGCCGAGCGGGCGCATCGAGATATTCTCGGCCAAGATCGCCGGCCATGGCGATGCGGATTGTCCGGGACATCCGGTCTGGCTCGACAAGACCGACATGCCCACACCCGCGCCGTGCTTCCTCGTCGCCAACCAGCCAGTGACGCGCCTGCACAGCCAGCTCGATTTCGGCGGGCATTCGCTTGGCGCGAAACATCGCGGCCGTGAGGTCGCGCGGATGAACCCGGTCGATGCGAATGCGCGCGGCATCGCGGACGGCGACATCATCCGCCTGTTCAACGAGCGCGGCGCGTGCCTTGCCGCGGTCCACGTCACCGATGGCATCGCGCCCGGCGTGGTCCAGCTTCCGACCGGCGCCTGGTACGATCCGATGGATCCCGAAGACGAGGCGCCGCTGTGCGTTCACGGCAATCCGAACGTGCTCACCCGCGACGTCGGGACCTCCTCGTTCGCGCAGGGCTGCACGGGGCAGCTNACGGTGNTCGAGGTGGAGAAGTTCACCGGCAATCTGCCGCCGATCCGCGCGTTCGACCCGGTGTAGTCCTCATCTGTCCCGACGCTGCACTACGCCGCGGCGCTGGCGATCCAACCGAGCTCCGGGGAAGGACGCCGCCGNAGCGGAGCTTCGACCTCGAGCCGCTCATCCCTGCTGGCGAGGCGCCAGCGTGCCGGCGATTCNCCGCTGATGCGCTTGAACACGGTCGAAAAATGCGCCTGCGTGCTGAAGCCNACGGCCAGCGCGATCTCGGCCAATGGCCGCTCGGTGGTTGCAAGCATCGTCTTCGCCTGCTCGGTCCGGTGATTGAGCAGATATTCGCGGGGACGGTAACCGGTCGCGGCGCGGAATTGCGCCGCAAAGTGCATCCGGGACAGGCCGGCGACATTGGCGAGCTCGGACAGGCTGATGCAGCGGTGGAAATGATCTGCGACATATTGCTCGACACGCCGCAGCCGCCATTTCGGCAAGGCATTGACCCTGACGCGCGGCAACTCCATCCGGGTGAGATGCATCGCCAGCGTCTGGCCGATGCACTGCGTAAAACGCCGGTCTGCAGCGTCGCTCTGCTCGATCAGCGCCTTGGCAAGCTCGGCGGCAAGTGGATCGCGCAACAGCACGAGGTCGTTGAGCCCGTCGGCCGCAACGACATGCGCCGGAAGATGATCCGAGGAGATGTGGACGTGCAGGAAGGCGCATGGCGACTGGAATTGTACGCCGAGAGACTTCGAGGGTGCGGTGACATAGAGCGTCCCCGCGGGCATCGTGCCGTCGAAAATGATCTGGCGGTCCCGCGTCAGCTTCGCGCGCGTGGTCTTCAGGGCAATGCCGATGAAATAGCGATCGTCCGGCGTCGTCGTTTCGTGCGACGAGCTGCTCCGCGAGTCCTCCCATCGCGAGATGGTGACGTCCTCGGTCGCGCTGTCCGGCGCGCGATCGATCTGGCGCCATCGGCTCTCCCGGGCGATCACCTGCGTCGGGGGAAGAACCTCGTGATCCCGCGCGCCGGCCGGAAGACCGATCCAGGCATGTGCCGCGTGCAAATTGTTCGACATCGCTCGTCCTCTCTGGGTGCTGTGGCTGCTTGCGACGACCGGCAAACGCGCAAGCCCAATGCTTTCCATGCTCGGAGGATAGACGTGAGCTGGCCAGGACGCCCGTTAGTGGTGATGAGGAGTTGTTAGATTTTGTGCGCCAGGTGCGACAGCCCGCCGCAGACGTCTGATTAGGTGCAATTTGTCGGATTTCGCCCGGCTGCCTGCTTGAGGCCCTCATGGCGCATTGCGTGGGATCGATGTCCCGATATGGGATTTGCGCAGGGCCTTCGCTGGACCTCGCATCGGGGCCGGGTATAGTCCTTGCGCGTTTCGAGGAAGCCGTCGTCAAGATGGGAAAAATGTGACCGACCTCTCGGAAGGACATGGCCCCCACGGCGGCGGCGCCGGACTGATCCCTGAACTCGATGCCGTCTCGTTCGGGCCGTTTTCGCTGCGGTCGCGGTTGCTGCAGAAGGACGGCGTGCCGGTCAAGCTCGGCAGCCGCGCGACGGATATTTTGCGCCTGCTCGTCAGCCGTGCCGGCGAAGTGGTGCCCAAGAACGAGATCCTCAGCTACGCGTGGTCCGGGCTGTCCGTCGAGGAGATCAGCCTGAGGGTTCATGTCGCGGAGCTGCGCAAGGCGCTCGGCGACGGCAAGGACGGTGTCCGCTACATCACCAACATCCCGAGCCGGGGTTATTGCTTCGTCGCGCCGGTGCAGCGTGGCACGCGCGCGGAGCCGCCCGCCCCAGCGTCGCCGCCGTCCAACCACGTAGCGCCGCCATCCTCTCTGCCGCATCGTCTGGACCGGATGATCGGGCGGGACGACATCGTGGCCGAACTGGCGCCCCGCCTGCTCCGCGATCGTTTCGTCACGCTGCGCGGGCCAGGCGGCATCGGCAAGACCACCATCGCGGTCGCGCTCGCGCATGACCTGTGTGGCAGGTTCGAGGGCAACGTCCATTTCCTCGAATTCGGTCCGCTCAAGGACGCCGCGCTGGTGGCGAGCACTGTTGCCGCCGCGCTGGGTCTCGTCGTGCATCACAACGATCCGAGCGGCAGCATCGTCAGTTTCCTGCGCGGGCGGCGGCTGCTTCTCGTTCTCGACAGCTGCGAGCACGTCATCGACGCGGTCGCGCGTCTCGCAGAGGACATCCATCGCGAGGCGCCAGGCGTCGCCATCCTCGCCACCTCCCGCGAGTCGCTGCTGGTGGCGGGCGAGCAGATTTTCGAGCTCGCTCCCCTGCCGGGCCCGCCGCAGGGCGCGCGCCTCAGCGCCGGCGAGGTGCTGGGCTATCCGGCTGCGCGTCTGTTCGTCGATCGCGCCAGTGCGGCAGGGCATCGCGACGACCTCACCGACGAGGATGTGGAAGTCCTGGTGCAGATCTGCGGCAAGCTCGATGGCATCGCGCTCGCGATCGAACTTGCCGCCGCCCGCGTCGGTCTCTACGGGCTGCGCGAGATGGCGGCGCTGCTCGACAGCCGCCTGCAGCTCGAATGGCGCGGGCGGCGAACGGCGCCGCCGCGGCAGCAGACGCTCGGCGCCACGCTCAACTGGAGTTTCAGCCTGATCGGCGAGAACGAGCGCGTCGTGTTCCAGCGGCTCGCCGTCTTCGCAGGACATTTCACACTGGAGGGCGCAATAGCGGTGGCGGCCGAGGGGCGGACGCCGGAGGATCGCGTCATCGATGCGCTGGAGCAACTCGTGGCCAAGTCGCTGGTGTCCTCGCAGCCGGACGGCGCATCGCGGCGCTATCGCCTGCTGGACGCGACGCGTGCCTATGCCATGCAGAAGCTGGCCGATGTCGGTGAGGCCAGCGTCATCGCGCGCCGTCACGCGTGTCATGTCCAGCGCACGCTCGAAGCCGGCCTGGCGGTACAGGGCGGCAGCGGCCAGCTGTCCCGCTCGCATCAGCGGGCGGGCCTGCTCGCCGATGCCCGCGCGGCACTGGCATGGAGCTACGCCAACGACGATGGCGCCGATCTGCGCGTGCCGCTTGCCGGCAGTTGCACGGGTCTGTTCGTCGAGCTCAATTTGCTGAGCGAGGCGCGCATCTGGTCCGATCGCGCACTCGCAATGCTCGACGACGCCAGCCGTGGCGGTCGTTGGGAGCTCGAGCTTCAGTCGACGCTCGGCCACGCCTTCATGTTCACCGAGCGCAACAGCGAGCAGGCGGAAGCGGCGCTCAGGCGCGGGCTGGAGATCGCGCAAGCGCTCGGCGACCACGCCAACACGTTCCGGCTGCTGTCGCGGCTGAACATGTACTACCGCCGGACCGGCGGCTACCGTCATCTGGTGCCGACAGCGCGTCACGCCGAGCGGATCGCGCGCCTGATCGGCGACACCGCGGGCATTGCCGGCAGCAAGGCGCTTCTCGGCGTGTCCTATCACCTCGCCGGCGACCAGGCCGAGGCGCAAGCTCATCTCGACGAGGGCATGCGCGACGACGCCGCGCTGCGGGGCACGCAACCCGGACATTTCGCCTATTCGCGTACGCCGCAGATTCCGCTCGCGCGGGTGTTGTGGTTGCGCGGCTATCCCGATCGCGCGCTGGAATGTGTCCTTCCGCTCGTCGGCGCCTCGGCGCCGCGCGACGTGGTCATGCATTGTATCGCGCTGTGCTGGTCCGCCTCGGTGTTCGGTTGGGTCGGCGACTGGTCCGCTGTCGAGACCATGAGCGCTCGCCTGGCGACGCATGCGGGCATGCACGGGCTCGTCCCCTACGAAGCGGTTGCGACCGGGTTTCGGGCCCAGACCTTGATCGCGCGTGGCGAGGTAACCGGCGGCATCGACCTGTTGCGGAGCGCGCTCCCGCGCCTGCACGCGGATCGCTACGAGCTCTATATGTCGGCATTCGCCGCGGATCTGGCTCGGGGGCTGGTCTTGTCGGGACGGTTGGGGGAAGGCGCGCAGGTCCTGCACGAAACCATCGACCGCGTCGCGCAGGAAGGCGGCGCCTTCGACATGCCGGAGCTGCTTCGTCTGCGCGGAGAGATCGAGGCGCAGAGCGGCAACCTCGACACGGCCGAGGCAAGCCTCGTCGCGTCGGCGGAACTCGCCGAACGACAGGGTGCGCTGTCCTGGCGGTTGCGCACTGAGATGTCGCTGGCGCGGCTGCGCGAGCGGCAGGGTGTGCGAGATCCGCGCGAACAGCTCGCCACGACCTATGCGCGGTTCACCGAAGGGTTCGAGACCACCGATCTCAGGGACGCGCGGTTCATGCTGAACCCGCGCTCCGCCTGACCCGGCCGAAGAGCTCATCCGAACAGCCACGCCGGACCGAACTGGATCAGCACGAGCAGGACGATGACGAGCAAGGCGAGGGTCGCCACCAACCGGCGCATCCCCGGTCGCCCCCTCGGTGCGGGTTTCGCCATCGCCATGCTAGCTCGCGGCTGCCACGTCCAGGATCGCGTCGGCAAAGGCTTTTGGCGCCTCCTGCGGCAGATTGTGCCCGATGCCGCCCTTGATGCTCCGGTGCGAATAGCGCCCGGAGAATTTTGCGGCGTAGGCGGACGGCTCCGGATGCGGCGCCCCGTTGGCGTCACCTTCCATGGTGATGGTGGGCACGGTGATCACGGGGGCCTGCGCCAACCGCGCCTCGTCAGCGTCGTATTTCGCTTCGCCTTCGGCGAGGCCGAGGCGCCAGCGATAATTGTGGATCACGATCGCGACGTGGTCCGGATTGTCGAAGGCCGCGGCGCTGCGCTCGAAGGTGGCATCGTCGAAATGCCATTGCGGCGAGGCGAGCTGCCAGATCAGCCGCGAAAAATCCCGCCGATACTTGTCATAGCCTTCGCGGCCGCGTTCGGTCGCGAAATAGAACTGGTACCACCATTGCAGCTCCGCCTTCGGCGGCAGCGGCATCTTGCCGGCCTGCTGGCTGCCGATCAGATAGCCGCTCACCGAGACCATCGCCTTGACGCGCTCCGGCCAGAGCGCGGCGACGATGTTGGCGGTGCGCGCGCCCCAGTCGAAGCCGGCGAGCGTGGCCTTCTCGATCTTGAGTGCGTCCATCAGCGCGATGACGTCGGTTGCGATCGCCGCCGGCTGACCGTTCCGCATCGTCGCCTCGGAGAGCAGGCGGGTGCTGCCGTAGCCGCGCAGATAGGGGACGATCACGCGATGGCCGGCCGCCGCGAGCAGCGGTGCGACGTCGACGAAGCTGTAGATGTCATAGGGCCAGCCGTGCAGCAGGATCACGGGCGGACCGTCCGCGGGACCCGCTTCGGCATAGCCGACATTGAGGAGGCCGGCATCGATCTGCTTCAGGGACGCGAACGCCGTGTTGGCGCCCGACTTGATGGTCACGGCGGACTTCGCCGGCTTGGCCGTCTCCGCCGAGGCGGTCGCGCTGAGCGAAAGCTGGGCGGCTGCGAGCGTCATGGCGGCGCTTCCGAAAAAGCGGCGGCGGTCACGGTTGATGTTGTCGGACATGTGTTGCTCCTGTCGTCGTTGCCTGGTGTGAAGCGTGGCGATCCGCCACACGGTTGCCGTTCAGCCTTTGTGTCCGTCCAGTCGCGCAAGGAAGTCGCGAACGCGCGCAGCGATTTCGTCGGTGGCTTCATCCAGCGCGAAATGGCCCGCGTCCAGGAGGTGAACCTCCGCATCCGGAACGTCGTCGCGATAGGCCGAAGCGCCGCCGGCGACCGCGAAAGACGGATCGTATTTGCCCCAGACCACCAGCGTGGGCGGTCGGCTCTTGCGCAACCACTCCTGCCATTTCGGGTAGGAAGCGACATTGGTCCGGTAATCCAGGAACAGCGTGGTCTGGATCTCGGCCTGTCCCGGACGCGTCAGGAACGCGTATTCGTCGTTCCAGGTATCGGGGTCGTAACGTTCGGGGTGCGGGCTGGAGCCGAGATGCCGTTGGCGTGTCGCCGCGAGCGAGATGAAATTGGCCTTGAGCGCCTCGAGCTCGTGCGCCGGATCGGCCCAATATCTGCGACGCGCGTCCCAGAGCGGGCTCAAGCCCTGCTCGTGCGACACGGCGTTCTGGATGATGATCCCGCGCACACGCTCGGGATGCGCCAGCGCCATGCGGAAGCCGACGGGACCGCCATAGTCCTGCATGAACAGGACGTAATTGCCGAGACCTAGCTTGGCCGTCAGCTCGCTCATCACGCCGGCGATGTTGTCGAACGTATAGGCGAAATCGGACGGCGGCGGCGCGCTGCTGTTGCCGAAGCCGGGATAATCAGGCGCGATCACGTGATATTTGTCTGCCAGCAGCGGCAGCAAGGGCTCCCACATCCGCGACGAGGATGGAAAGCCGTGTAGCAGCAGCACGGCCGGGGCGTCGGGCGATCCGGCCTCGCGATAGAAGGTCTTGAGACCGCCGATATCGACTGTGTGATAGCTGATCGAGCGCCGGCTCGATCGCAGATCCTGCGCCGAGGCCTGTACGGCGGCGCACGCCATTGCGGCGGAGAGGGCGAGGGCGGCTGGAATGCTCATAGCGTTGCTCTTGCGCGTAGCGTGAGGATTTGCGGAAAGTACCGCGGCGCATTCCACACACGTGGCTGCGTCGCCGGGTTCGTTCGAGCACGTCGTTCGTTGCTCGCAAACCCAATCTGCGCTCAATGCGGGCCATTGGCTCGTTATGTATTGTTAGACGTTGAGAGCGGCGCCTTCAGCCGTGTCGCCGCTATTCGAAGACGGCGTCGAAGATCTCGACGTCCATCAGCACCGGCTTGGCAATCGCGGTTCCATCGGCCCGCATTGTTTGCGCGCGCCGAAGTGTCGGCACCACGATGCCGCCGAAGCTGTCATGAGCCCAGGAGGAGTGTGCGACCTTCATCCCGAAGAGATCGTGATCCGTCCGCCGCAGCAGCGCGCTCTCGTCGAAATAGAAGACCTGCTCGGCGAGCGTCATCAGGTGAGCCGGGAATTGTGCCCGCAGCCGTCGCCAGGTTTCGGCATTCTCCTGCCAGGGCGACAGCTCCTCGATCACGACATCGGGATGGGCAAGCAGGAATGGAATCGTCAGGTAGCTCCAGATCGCGACGCCGCAGAAGAAGACGAGGTGCAGCTCATCCGCAAGCGCCAGTGGGGCGACCTCGGCAAATGCAAGGCTGGGGTCGGGCCAGGACCGTAGCACCTCACCATCCAGGCTCTCGATCGTGATCGCATCCGGTTGAAAGGAGCCGGAGTGTTCACCCCCTGTGATGCCGGTGAAGCGCACCGATTGCGTCCGGGTCGAGCCTTCCGCGGTCACATCCTTGAATTCNCGGGCATGNCCGGCACTGGNGAACAGCGTTCCGCCAACGGAAAGGTGCAGCGTGAATCGGTTCAAGCTGTTCCAGCGGGCCATTCCGCCGCTGGCATCGATTACATCGTCAAGAAGCGCCATGTCCCGCCATATCCACCATGAGTGTTTCCACCATGGCGGGGCCCATGCGGCTTGGCGTGTTAGAAGTTGTTAGGAGTTGCGAGCGGGCATCTTGCGGTATCTCGTTGAAGATACTCTCAATTCAGGGTGTTCAGCAGCTCCCTGGCNGCGACCAGATCGCGGGTCTGCAAGCCCTCCTGATAGCGCGCAACGAGNGGNGTGAGCAAAGCGCGGACGTCAGCGTGCTGGCCGGCCCGCTGCCAGAGGCGGCCAAGGCTGATCGCTCCGCGAAGCTCCCAGCCGACCGCGGATTGACGCCGGGACAGATCGAGCGATTTGCGCAAGGTGCTCTCTGCCTCCGCAGCGTTGCCCGACCCGGCGAGGATGTCACCCTTGATCCTGAGCATCTCCGGCATGTCGAAGGATTCGCCATGATCGGGAATCTGGGCGATCGCCTCGTTGATCGTCTGCAAGGCCTCGTCGGGCTGGTTCTGGGCGGCGAGACCCTCCGCGAGTGCCGTCGCAAACACAGTCGTCATGATGCGGTGCCGAGTCGCGTACAACGTGGCCTGGCTGCGGCGAAGGTGNTCGATACCCGCCGCGACGTCGCCGCGACGCAGCAGCAACTTGCCCTTCTGGCCGATACCGACAGCGTGATAGGGGCCGAGGAAGTGGCGTGCGGAATGATCGATCAGCCGCTCGATCAGGATTTCGGCTTCGGCCCAGTCGCCGACCCAGAGGAACACGTAGATCGTCCAGATCAGCGAGATGCCGAGGGTGAGCGGCTGCTCGAGCAGCTCGGCCTCGCGAATGGTGTATCTGGCCACTTCGACCGCTCGCTCGGGCCGGCCCGTGAGCCAGAGCCCACGCGCCAGCGCAACCAGCGCGACGATGCGGTCGTCATAACCGAGATGCCCGATATTCAGCCGTTGCGAGCCGGGATTGTGCACCATCGCGCTTTCGCAGAACCGAACCGCCTTGTCCTGGTTGCCGATCAGATGATGCGCGACGCCGAGCATCCAATCCACGTTCAGCGTGGCTGCGGAATCATTCAGCTTGCGCGCAACGCCCTCGCCCTGTTCGCCGGTGTCGAGCGCGCCGTGAAAATCTCCGACCCTGGTCAGATAGATGTGCAATCCGCGCAGCAGCCAGAGCTGCCAGTGCAGGTCATCGAGCTGCCGGGCAAGCTTGAGACTGCGCGTGAAGGCCGACCGGACCGCTTCCGTATTGCCTTGCGTGAACATCACGGAGACGCCGAGCGCAGCCTGCAGGGTCATCTCCTGGCGGCTGTCGACGGCGCGCGTGTCGAGGGACGCCAGCGCCTGCTGGCTCCATCGGTAGCATTCCGTCAGCAATGTCAGTTCGAGAAAGAACTGGGCCGCCGATGCCGCCAGATCCACGCCGATCGTCCGGTCGCCGCGGTCCGAAAAGCTGAACGTCAGCGCGGCCCTGACATTGGGCAAGTGGTCGGCATAGGGAAGGAAGCCGCCCGCGCTCTGCATGCCCGCGGATTTGAGGGCAATGTCGTGCAGGACGTCGCGGAAATATTCGGCGTGGGCGCGCGCGACGCGGTCCGTTTCCCCGTTCTCGACGAGCTTGTCCGCCATGAAGGCGCGGGTGGTGCCGAGCAGGCGATAGCGCAGCCGCCGCTCCGCCGGCGAGGTCGCGATCAGGGATTTGGAGAGCAGGTTCGAAATGGCTTCCACGCCTTCGCCCTCGTTGACACCCTGGCAGGACGCGACCGCAAGCGCGGCTTCCAGCGTGAACGGCCCGACGAACACCGACAGGCCGCGCAGGGTCGCACTTTCGGTCGGCGGCAGCAGATCGTAGCTCCAGGCGAGCGCGGCGCTCAGCGTCTGGTGCCGCGGAATCGCGGTGCGCCGTCCCCGCCACAGCAGCGAGAAGCGGTTGTCCAGCAGCGATGCGGTTCCGGCAATGCCATAGGCGTTGACCCGTCCGGCGGCGAGCTCGATGGCCAGCGCAATGCCGTCCAGGCGCCGGCAGATTTCGGCAACGAGCGGCGCATCCTCCTCGGTGAGCTCGAATTCGCTCAGGCTTTCGGAAATGCGTTCCACGAACAGTTGGCTTGCGGGATAGGCAAGGATGTCGGCGATGCCGAGGCCTTCACGCTGCGGCGGACAATCCAGCGGAAACAGCCGGTGGACGCGTTCACCTTCGGTACGAAGGGATTCGCGACTGGTGGCCAGAATATGCAACTGCGGCGCCTCGCGGACCATGCGCTCGGCCAGAGGGGCCAGATCGTCGAGGATATGCTCGCAGCTGTCGAACACCAGCAGAACGCGCCGGCTGCGCAGGACCGTCAGCAGGCTCGGCACNGGATCGTCGGCATTGACGGTCAGGCCCAGTGCNGCCGCAATCGTGCCGGGAACCAGCCGGCTGTCCGTNAGTGCGCCGAAATCGACGAAACACACCTGGTCATCGAANGCCGCGAGCTCGCGATGCGCNACGGCAAGTGCGACCGACGTCTTGCCGATGCCGCCCGGGCCGACGATCGTGACGAAGCGATGCTGGGCAAGCTCGGCGGAGATCTTCTCGACCGCATCGTCCCGTCCGACCATCTTCGCAAGCGGCGCGGGCAGCGCGCGGGGCGACGCGGCCGGCAGGCCGGCCCGGCTCTCCGAAGGCGCAGCCCGGAGCAGCGGGGCCGCGAAGCAATAGCCGCGTCCGGGGACATTGATCACATAGCGGGAACCTTCGCCGGCAGCGCCCAAGGCCCTATCGTCCAAGGCCTTGCGAAGCGTCGTGATGTGGAAGCGCAGGCTCCCCTCGTCGACGTTGACGTCGGCCCAGACACGCTTGATCAGCTCCCGCTTGTCCACGACCTCGCCGGCACGTTCGGCGAGACAGATCAGGATATCGAGCGCGCGGCCGCCGAGATGATGCGGTGCGCCGTCCTTTTCAAGCAATCGCGATCTCGCGAACAAGCGGAAGGGCCCGAAGGCAATGGCCGATTCCTGCTCGTTGGTGTCTGGCACTGGGAGTAATTCCGGTGAAAGGGGCTGACGCCCACACTTTGAATTACCAGAACGCGCCGTCCAGTAAACTGGCCGAAAGTGGCGAAATCGCGTGACTGTCGGCCGATTGCATGGAGACGGTCCCGGCAATTTCACTCAAAAGCAGCAATTTTGGGCACGGCCGGACCTGCTGAGCTGTCCCTTCGGCAGCGATCCACCGGGCGCAGACCGGGGCGGCCAGCACCGCCCTTCATAACAGAATCTTGCAACGTCTAACGAGCTAAACAGGTGCGATGCATCCAGTATGGCCTTCGAGTTAGATCCAAATTCAACGGGGAGGCCATGATGTCCATTATCGACGCTCGGCCGAACGACCATGTCGTTCGATCTCAATTCGTCGCCAGTTTCGATGAGCAGTCGCGTGATTGGGAACTCGTGCTGCGGGAATCCCACCATCGCATGAAGAACACGCTGACGCTGCTGGGTGCGTCAGTCCGTCGCGATTTCACGCGTGCGGGCAAGGGCGAGATGTCGCTGGCGGTGGACCGGCTCGAGCGGCGCATCGTCGCGTTCGGCAGGCTCTACCAGCTGTTGTCGGACAATAGCGACCCGTCGATGGTGTCCGTCGAACCCTTCTTCGAGAATCTCTGCGGTGCGCTCTCCGAAGCGGTGCTGGAGCCGGCCGGCATCCGCTGCGAGGCTGCGATCGAAAGCGGCAAATTGCCGGCGGCGCACTGTCATCGGCTCGCGATGATGCTGACCGAGCTGATCACGAACGC